>Ga0209344_10000565_pt1 | contig 61266 bp, 44 predicted proteins | sample Cruoilmetagenom6_FD_187293 | JGI IMG/M metagenome (GOLD analysis project Ga0209344, IMG submission 187293) | Oil polluted marine microbial communities from Coal Oil Point, Santa Barbara, California, USA - Santa Barbara Oil Seep Sample 6 (SPAdes)... | ecosystem: Environmental > Aquatic > Marine... | reverse complement strand
ATCACTACATCTCGGCCCCCGCCGAGACCGCTTGCGTGTGTGCTCATGATGGTGTTGCCTGGGTGTGGGGGGTATGTGGTGTTGCCTGGGTGTGGGGGGTATGTGGTGGGATCCCGTCGGGGCAACAGGTCTGCCGAGAGCGGACAGTCTGGCTATTTGCGGCTTTTATGACTTGATGCGGTTTCTTTCGAGTAGAGAAAAGCCTATCTTTTTGCCCCTGCCCCTGCCCCTGCCCCTGCCCCTGCCCTGTCTCGTTGCGAAAAAAAGGCACGTGTTTCCAAAGGAACAACCTTTGTGACCAGTGGCTTGACCGGTGGAGGGATTGTCGTGAAAAACTGACACGACGCGCGCGTGCGGGGGTTGTCTCGCGTAAGTGACGTTCGATTTTTTCGATCTCTTGCCAGGAGGCTTCATGCCGCTTGTCTCTTGTCTGCCTGCTGCCCTGCCCCGTATGAGTAGGGTTTGCGCCGGCATGCTTGTCAGGGCCGAAGACATATTCGACGTAAAGCCCGGCGAGTTCTGTCAAGAGAATGCCTGTTTTTTCTGCTTCTCTTGCCTGTTCTTGTGGGGTTTTTGCAGGTGTGGGGGGGCAGCCGGCGTCAGTCATGAGGGAGATGGCCTCTTCCCACGCTCCAATGACGCCTTTTTTGCGGCGCTGGTATCTTCGTACTTTTTTGCGCACGAGTCTGCTTGCCAAAACACATGGGACAATGCCTACGACTGCGGTTGCAAGAAAGAAGAGTCTTGCCGGAAGAGGGTTCTTGGGGTTGGTGTTGTCCGAGGTTTTTTCTGGATTTTGCGGGTTTGTTGGGTTTTTTTGGTTTTTGGAGGGCGAAGGATCAGGGGGGGTGGATTCTGGAACCGAGGCAGGAGGCGGTGGGAGTGGGACTGCTCTGGAATGGGGCGGTGTCTCTGCTGCTTCTGAAGAGGGCGGGTATTTGCCAGGAGAGTTTTCTTCCGGGTTTTCTTCCGAAGGAAGGTATGAAGGGGCAAGTTTGACTCGGTCCGGTGGCGTGGCATCGAACACGATCCAGCCGTGACCAGGAAACCAGAGTTCGGTCCAAGCGTGCGCGTCGTGTCCTCGCACGGCCCAGAGCGGCACTTGTTCGTTATCGATATTTTTCGTGACGCGCTTGCCGGGGAGATATCCGATGGCGACACGGGAGGGGACTCCCTCCGCACGAGCGAGTGCGGCCATCGCGACCGCGAAGAGTTCGCAATAGCCTCGCTGTCCTTTTTCAGGGTTCGTGAGGAAGGTCTCAATGTCTTTGGCTGTATGCCCTGAGTCTGTTTCGAGGGTATAGGTAAAAGATCGGAGTTCTGTGCGGAAGGCAAGCATGCGTTCAAAAGGGGAGAGGGAACTATTCACCGGGTTTTTTATGCCCTGTGCCCATTGTTGGAGGGTTGGGGCGAGTCCATTCGGTAATTTGAGATAGTGGCTGGTGCGGGCAATATCGGCGGGTTTGGTGGTGTGGAGGTCTTCAAAAGAAGGCATGTGGCGACGAGAGAGCATGGAATACGCAGTGTTGTTTTCTGTTCGTGTTTCCAGGTCTGCCGTATCTGTACGTTTGTCTGTTGAATACAGGAAAGAAGAATTTTCCACGGGAAACGGGATTGCCGGGATCCATGGGCTTGAGAGGTTCTGGATGTAGATCCGGTAGTGCGTCAGTGGGGCAGAGGTTGGGGCGCGAAGAAAAGGGGGATTTGTGGAAGCAGAAAAGACGTGTCCGTCAAAATGGTCGAGCGAGGTGAGCCGCCAGTAAGAGGGTTGGTCAGCACGTCCGTAGAACACAACTGTATCACTTGGATCGGTGAGTCGAGGACGAATGTCAACGAGGGGATTCTCTCCAATATAAGTGCCGACAGTAGTGCGAAAATGCAGCAAAGGTGGTTCGTCGTAACCAGGGAGAATGGGGCCAAGAAGACTGCCGAAAAGGAGCGGTATGGCGGCGAGAGCAACAGGGGCCAGCGTTTGTGTCCATTTCGCTGTGAAGCGCCGGTAGTCTGTCCCGATCACCAAAAGAGCGACCGCTACCAAGAGCGCTCCCAGGGGGAGCCCGCCGGAATGCGCGTTGCTGTACACGTGTGCCGCGATGAAAACCGTGAGCGGTGGAGCAGCCGAGAGCGCAGGTGCAGATGCCCCCCAGAGCGCAGCCCCGGAGACTGCTGCGCACCACCACACAGTGAGTGTCGCAACAGAGACAAAAGGGGGATCGCTCTCAATGGGAGCGGCTGACTGCCGGATGAGAGAGCGAGCATCTTGTGTTGCTGCGATCAGTTCGGTCAGGGTGGAAGGCGAGGGGAATACTCCCGCAATCAGGGTGTCGGGGAAGACGGTCCATCCGATGACGAAAAGCGCGCCGCCGAGATGGACGAGGATTGCCACGAAACGCTTGGTCTGTTTGTCACGGGCACTGTGCTTTCGGCGGTTTTCGCGCATGCTTTTCGCGTGAGCTTGTGTTGTTTGCCATTCAATGCCGAGCGCGATGAATGCTGCAAGTAGGACAGGTAGGCGCCACTGTCCGTCGGCGAAAAGGGCAGAAAACCCAGTTATCGCCACGGCCCAGAGGAGGAGGATGCCTACTACGCTCATGACGGGTTCTCTGTTTTTTCGGAGAAGTTGCCATTCTGGGCGTGTGGGGCGTATGGGGCGTCCTGCAGGCGAGGGATATAAAGAACGCGTGACTGCTCGATATTCGCGTGTTCTGGGGGGAGTGGTGTTTCTGTATGGATAAGTGTTCCGTTTCCTGTTTTTCGTCCCCTGTTCGAGGTCACAGCCCGCAGTGCGGCGACATCCGCTTTTCCTGTACAGAGAATGAGGGAAAGTGCGGGTAGGCGTTGTATTTGTGCGGAAAAAGCGAGTGTCTGCTTTTTCTGGTCCAGAGTTTCTTCTTGAGACCGGAGTGTGATTTCTGCGAGTGCATTGATTGCTGTGTGCAAGTCGGTCTGTGTGCGAATCTGGGTGATGATTGGGTGCTGTGATGTGGGCAGCGCGGTAAAGGCGACTTGCCGGCCGAGACGGTGCAGAGCGATGAGACAGGAAGCGGTGAGAGAAATTGCTGTTTCAAAGCTGGGAGCTGGAGTGGCAAAAGGGGTTCTTCCTGCTTTGTGTTGTGTGTACCGTGAAGATCTGCAATCCAGTACTACTTGTATGTCTGTTTTCTCTTCATGTCCGGTTTCTCGCACGAGAAGAAGCCCTTTGCGCGCGCTGGAGCGCCAATGAATGCGCCGTGTGTCATCTCCGCTCACGAATTCCCGCAACTGGTGGAATTCGTCAGCGGTTTCTTGCAGGAAGCGAAGATTCCCTGTACGTGTTGTGACACCTGAGGCTTCAAGGGTGCTGCTGATGTCAATCACATCGGGCAGGCGCCGAAAGGTTGTTGTCCCGGGAATCCGGGAAATACACTGAAAGAGGCTGAACGGGTCTGAACGGCGTGTCTCTGTCGGGCCGAGTGTGTAGAGGCCACGGGGTACCGGTCCGAGATTTACAACGGTACGTTGATTGGCAATTGCTCCAGTTATTTTCAGTTTCTCTTCCCCTGCCCCCTGGCGGGAGAGTCGTTCTTCGATCGACCAGACAGGAAACACCCAAGGGAAACGTACCTGTAGGGCATAGCTCATCGAGAGTCTGCTGGGCGGTGAGAGGGTATCGGAGAAAAAAAAATTCTTTTCCGTGGGAGGAGTGGATCGCTCAAGCACCGGAACGAGAGGGGCGAAAATCAGAAGAAGCCCCGAACCCACCCATGTAGCAGCTGTTGCTGCGCACAAAGCAAATAATTCAGGATTACCGAGTAGCCGTCCGCTGAGCCAGAAAGTCGGCACGAGACAGGCGAGGCCAATGCCTCGGAGCGTTGGTCGTACCGTGCGTCGGCCTTGCTTCATCTCAGGTTCCACCGTCGGGTTCTCGAATTGTCGGAGACATGACGAGTGACATGACCGGGACATCATGCATGTCACTGGGGATGAGGAACAGGAACATGTTCGAGAATACTCGTGAGCACTGTTTTTGGCGTGATCCCTTGGGCTCTGGCTGCTGGAGAGAGGACAAGCCGGTGCTCAAGCACGGCATGTGTGGTGAATTTGATGTCGTCGGGCACCGCGTAGTCTCGCCCTTGTAGTACAGCAGTTGCCTTCGCTGCCCGCAATAGGTGGATACATGCCCGAGGCGAGGCGCCTAGCGCGATATTTTCGTTCTTTCGCGTGGCCTCTACAATGTCAAGTACGTATTCTTTCAGAAGTGCGGCAGTATGGCACTGAGACGCGATCCTGATGAGCTGCAGGATCTCCTCCGGGTTGGATATCGGAAGAAGGCTCGCACGCGGTTCGCTTGATTTGCCTTGGGAGTCGAGCATCGCTATTGCGGCAGACCGAGACGGATATCCTAGGGTGAGTTTGATGAGAAAACGGTCGAGTTGAGACTCGGGAAGGGGATAGGTGCCTTCATGTTCCACCGGGTTTTGTGTGGCGATCACGAAAAAGGGACGCTGCAGATGAAAGGTTGTGGCATCGACGGTCACCTGCTGTTCTTCCATACACTCGAGCAGGCCTGATTGGGTTTTTGGGGATGCCCGGTTCACTTCATCGGCCAGGAGTATGTTGGCGAAGACCGGGCCGGGATGGAAGGTGAATTTTCCGTTTTCCGGCTCGAAGACGTTCACGCCAATAAGGTCGGAGGGGAGAAGATCGGGAGTGAATTGCACGCGATTCCAGGTGCACCCGAAAGTCTCGGCGAGAGACTTGGCGAGGAGAGTTTTTCCAACCCCAGGGACATCTTCTACAAGAACGTGTCCTCCTGCGAGCAGCGCTGTGGTGGCAAGGTGGATCACCTCGTCTTTGCCATGCAGGGCTTGCTGCATATTCTGCAGGATTTCCTGGTAACGGGATTGGAGAAATCCCGCGGTATCCTGATTACTGTTCTGAGGATTGTGGGGTGTCTGTGTGGGGGGCGAAAAGGACATGGCTTTCTTTATCGGTTTGGATATCGGCGGAACAAAATTAGCCGCGGGCCTCGTGAATATGCATGGTGAAGTGTTCGCGCGCCAACGCGTTCCTACTCATGCCACGGGGACGGCGGAAGCCCTCTTCGCCGACACAGTGAAACTCGTTGACACGTTACTCGCGCAACACAAGCGGGGGACAGGCGCTTTCTCAGAGAAAAGGCGTGCAACGATTCTTGGTATTGGTGTTGGGTGTGGGGGGCCGATGATCGCGTCGGGAGTCTCTCCTTTGAATATTCCAGCTTGGCGGGATTTTCCCTTGCAGGATCGGCTTTCTACCCACTTCCAACAAGACGTGACTGTGGACCTGGCCGGCGATGTGACTGTTGACAATGATGCAAAGGCTTTTACTCTGGGGGAAGGATGGACCGGGGCAGCAAGAGGTGTGGAAAATTATCTTGGGGTAGTTGTCTCCACAGGAGTAGGTGGAGGCATTGTGCTCGATCGGCGATTGCTGCATGGGCAAGCAGGCAACGCCGGTCATATTGGCCATATTATTGTGTCGCCGCCAGGAGAGATGTGTGGCTGCGGGGCGCAAGGCTGTCTTGAAGCTGAAGCGTCGGGGACCGCTATTGCGCGTAAGGCCGTACAGCGTCTGGAGAACGGGGAAGGACGCGGAAGTGTCTTGCGAGAGATATGGGAAGAACGGACTGCGGCTGCTGCTTTTCCCGACCGTTCTCTGAGTTCGGTACATGGTTTTACCGCCCGGGATGTGGCGATGGCAAGTAGAGCAGGTGATGCTCTTGCGTTGCAGGTGTTTCAGCAGGCAGGTGAGGCGCTTGGTCGCGGGATCGCTTCGGTTGCGAATTTGTTGGATTTGCGTATGGCAGTTGTTGGGGGAGGGGTTTGCGCTACCGGAGATTTATTGCTTGCTCCTGCGCGAGCCGAGGCAAAACGGCGGGCACGGATCGCGCACGCGCGACCTCTTGAGATTGTGGCTGCTTTGCTTGGGGAGGATGCGGGAATAGTGGGGGCGGCTGCGCTTGCAATGATCGCTGCTGGAGTCGGGTCTGCCGCCGCGTTTTTCGGGAGCGGGGCTGCTCGGGTTGTTTCGTAAACGGCCGGATTCTTCCCTGAAAGGCAGAGGGCAGGAGAAAGGCCAAGGCCAGGAGACAAGGGGACAGGGACAAGGCCAGGGGAGCGGTGAGAGGGTGTTCTGGAGGAGATATGGGAGAAAAAACTGAGCGGGCGCACCAGGGTGCAGCGAGACGGACGACTCGGACTGTGACCGTAAGTGATTTTTCTGATGTTTGGGGAGTCTTTTTGCACCCATTATTGTGGCCCGAGGGCATACGGGCGGTTTTCCGGGTTGCGCGGCGCGGCTGGTGGAAGCGGTGGCCCTTTCTGCCTTTGCCGGACGTTGCGTATTTGGCTTGGCGACGTCAGACGGCGTATGGAGGAAAAAAAGGAGAGGTTCCTTCGACAGTGACAGCGCAACAGCGTCGCGATGACCTGGTGTCCTGGTTGAGATATTGTCGAGGTTTACGGCGTTGCGGCTAGAGGTTTACGGCGTGTGGGGAGATGTGCGGAGTATCTTGTCTGATTTTAACTTTGCACTTGTTTGTGGAGATGTTCTTCCTCTGGTGCCTGGCTGAACTATACTTGCTGCTGTTTCGGTCGCGGGAGCAAAAGGACCTTGGCATGGGAAGATCGCTGGTCTTGAACGCTACGTACGAGCCATTATGTGTCGTACCGGTGCGTCGTGCTGTTGTCCTGGTGATGAATAGGAAAGCAGAAGTTGTGCACGCGGAAGACCGATGTTTGCGGTCTGAAGTACTTTCTGTTGAAGTTCCTTCTGTGATTCGTTTGACGTATTTTGTTTGTGTGCCTTTTCGACGTCGCGCCGCTCTTTCTCGACGGGCTGTGTTTTTACGTGATGGTTTTCGCTGTCAATATTGCGGAGCGAAGGCGGAGAACATTGATCATGTGATTCCTCGGTCAAAGGGCGGTCCGCATATTTGGGAGAATGTGGTCGCGGCTTGTCGGGGTTGTAATGGTTCAAAACGGAACCTGACTCCTAGGGAAGCGGGGTTGCGTTTGCGTACCCCTCCCAGTCCGCCGAGTGATTACACATGGCTTGCTGCGGCAGCGGGGCGGTTGCATCCCGATTGGTGCAACTATCTTTCTGTCGGCATGTCGGCATAGATTTTTTCTCGGTTTTTTGTTGGTGAGATCACCTACCTGAAGAGGTTCTTCCTGTCCGGATAGCCTTTTTGTTTGTGTTGTTTCGTTTGTCTGTGCGTTTTCCCGTGTGTGTTGGTTTTTCCGGAGGATTTCTGCGGAGTGGCAGTGTTGGTGTGGGGGCCGGCATCGCGCTGCGAGGGCCGTGGTAGGGCCGGGGTGACGTGACACGATCTTGTGTTTTGCCGCTTGCGGTGACGTCTATTTTTTTTTGTGTTATTTGTCTGCTTATTCCGTTTTGTTAGGTATTTTTCTAAGCCTTTTGTGATGTTTTCTCTCACTTGTGTGGTTTTCGATTTTTCCCCTGGTGTAACCCTGTTTTTTTCTCTTTCTGTGTTCCAAAAAGCGGGAAAAGGTGGGGAAAGGTATGACAATAGTGGAGGCTGGTGTTTGATAGTGGGAAATTAGTGGGGTAAAGTGGAGATCGTCATCCTGTTGCATGATGCGTGAGTGTGTTGGCGAAAGAAGAGCTGGCAACCTGGCATATTTCAGGAAACCAGACAGAGTCGTTGCATGCTCTGTGCACCTCAGGGATTGAGGAGGCGTGGCTTGTTTCTTGGTGAGCAAGTGCGCTCGCTTGATGTCAAGGGACGGTTGACACTTCCAGTTGAGTACCGATCGCAGTTGGCTGAAGGCATAGTGGTCACAAAGGGCGAGGATTACTGCCTGCACGTGTATCCGCTTTCTGTCTGGGGCGAGCGCCAAGCTGAAGTGCTGGGGCTCGATATGGGCACAAAGGTCAATCGTGAGTATCGCAGGGCCTTTTTTTCAGCTGCGGCAGAGGTCGAGCTGGACGGACAAGGCCGTCTGCTGGTGAGGAAGCAACACCGCAGTTATGCGGGCTTTGTGAAGGATGTGACAGTGATCGGGTTCGGCGCGTACATCGAGCTCTGGTCATTGGAAAGATGGGAGGCTGAACGGCAACGAGGTGATGAGGCAATCGGGGGACGAGACGGTTCTCATGACAGGTGATTCGATGGCACCTCGCGTACGGCAAAGCGTGGTGAGAGTTTTTCGGCTTGCCATGTGAGGATCCAACGGCCGGAGAGCCGTTTTTCCGTGAGACTGCCAGAGAAAGTCGGGATACGTCTTTTCTTGGAAGTGACCGGCTGCATCAGGACTTTTCTTGGTGTGAGGTGCTGCGATCGCGTGCAAGAAGGCTGTGATGTCGCGGGTTTTGCCCTTGCTTCGTGAGCAAACTCCTGGAACAACCAGGGGAGAATCACAGGAAGGTCGACAGCAATGCCTGTGCCCTGTTGAGCTTTTTCGTGCTCTTGCTCTCGCAGCGTACTACACAGGTTGTTGTGCCTGGCTTTGCTTGTGGCCAGCAGCAGATCTGCCTGCAGGCAAGAGAACTGTTTGACAATTGAGATCGTAAAAGGCAGAGGAAGGGCGAGGAATGAACACCGAGAATACCGACCTCCTGTCCTGTTGGAGCCGAGAATTCTTTCATCGCCCTGCTCTCGTCACAGAAGTGCTCGCTATTTTTGCTCCTTTGTTCGGAGAAAACCCATCAAATGGCGAGGACGGCAAAAACCACAGCAGTGACGACATCCACGACATCCACGGTAGCGACGGTAGCGACGACAAGAAGAGCCCGGTCTGGATTGTGGACGCGACACTGGGAGGGGGCGGACATTCCGCAGCTCTTTTGCAGCAATTTCCTTCTTGCCGGGCGCTGGGCATTGACAAAGACAAACAGTCTATTCGCGCGGCAGGTTCCCGGCTGGCCCCCTTTGGGGAGCGGGTCAGGCTTGTGCAAAGCGATTTCCGCAATATGACCAGGGTCGTTGCAGAGCAAGGGCTGTCGTCAGTGCACGGAATTTTGCTGGACCTCGGTGTTTCTTCTCCCCAGCTTGACTGGGCTGATCGGGGTTTCAGTTTTCGCCAGGAAGCTCCCATCGACATGCGGATGGATACTTGTTCTCCTCTGCGTGGGAGCGATGTTGTGAACGAATATGATTTCGCCGAGTTGGAACGCGTGATCCGAGAGTACGGAGAAGAGCGTTTTGCAAGGAGAATCGCCCGCTCGATTGTTCGCCACCGGGAACACACTCCGATCCTCACCACAACTGCACTAGGTGAGATTGTGAAAGACGCGATTCCTGCAGCAACGCGGCGTACCGGACCGCATCCTGCGCGTCGTACCTTCCAGGCAATCAGGATAGAAGTCAATGATGAGCTGGGCGCGTTGCAAGATGTGCTCCATCGCGGTTTTGCGCTGCTTGCTCCTGGAGGCCGTATGGCGGTTATCTCCTATCACTCTTTGGAAGATCGCGCGGTCAAACGGTTTTTTCTCAGTAAATGCCGACCAGCGGAGCACCCGCGTGGCATGCCCGTAGAAGATCTTGTTCCTCCAGCTATGCGGTGTTTGACTCGAAAACCTGTGTGTCCTTCTGCCGAGGAGACAGAGAAGAACCCCCGTGTGGTTTCTGCCAAGCTTCGAGCAGGGGAGAAAGTGTAATGGCCCAGATAGCACGGCAATGGTTGTCGTCGTCTTTTTCAGTCGAAACAAAAGCTTCCTCGCGTGGAAGAAATGATTCGCCGGACAATGCTGCTCCGAAAGGACGGGAGAAACCGGGGCAAAGATCTGTTTCTGCTGAGAACTCTCTTATTGGGCGGCGATCCTGGGTCGTAGCTGTTGTTGTTGGGTTTGTGTCGATGGCTGCGATTGCCGGGATTTCTATTGTGCATGTTCGTCTTGCTCAGGCAGCTTTTGATTTCGACCAAGAACAGCGCCGATCACAGTATTTGCAGGACATCCATGAAGAGAAACGCCTTGAAGTGGCCGTGTTGGAGTCGCCGGAGCGGATTGATCGAGCTGCTGCGGAATTGGGAATGGTGATTCCAGAGAACGAAGCAGTTGTTTTGGTTGATGTGTCTGGTCTTCTTTCGGAAGAGGCCGGCGCGACGGGAGCTGCTGGACAAGATGCCCATGAGACAGGAAACAGTATGGCAAAGACAACGGCAGACGTCGCACGATGATGCCGGCAGGCGAAGATGTAGGCGGAGTCGCGGGGACAGTCCCAGATAGTGACTACTGAGCAGGAGAAGACGAATGTCCTCAGCTCGACGTATCCCCGCTGACGATTCGGCTTTTTCGCGTGCACACTCTGACGGACCAGCAGAACGCAAAGAAAAAAAGCGTCAAGGCCGGGAGAAAGATCCCAAGCGGACGGGTTCTGACCGGACGGGCCGCGCAGGCTCATTTGCGAAGAGAGACGCCGCAAAGGACGTCACGGGAAAGAGCGGAATACCTCCTTCGAGAACGCAGCGTTCTCGGCAAGCGTCGACTACTCCTTCTCCTCAAAACAAATCTTCCCGTCATGTTGGGTATTCCCCTGATCCTGCTGGTGCTGCCAAAGCTGTAGGTGCGAAAGGTGTGCGCCCCGACAAGGACAGGAAAACTCGTGATGTCGCGTCTGCTTCCGGGAAAGGAAGCCTCAGAAAAGCAAGCGAAAAAGACCGGCCAAACATTACGAAGCCTGCCAAGAGCGCCAAGAGCGCCAAGAGCGTCAAGCGTGTAAACAGACAGCCTGCCCCTTCTGTGCCCAGCGAAGAGGCTTCTCGTGTACAAGTAGGGCAGAAGCGGCCGGAAAAGCCGCGACAAAAGCCTCCGACACCCCTTCGTCAGCGACTTCCAGATGAAGCACTTTCTCGTAATGTGCAAGATACTGCACGTTCTGGTTCCAAAATTTCGGGAAAACAGTCAGGGCAGGGGCCCAAGGAGCGCTCAAAACAGTCTGCTTTTCAGAGCGAGGGAAAGGCTGCTTCTCCTCAGGTTGCAGGCCGATCTTCTCCGCAGAGTGCTGCTTCTGCCGTGAAAAAAGCAGTCGCAAAAGACGGCAGGAAAGCGAGCCGTTTTGCTCGCGGTCGTCCTGCCCAGGCAAGTGACAGGAAGACAAAAGGTGGAGGGAGAAGGGCTGAAGGTGGCGGGAGAAAGACTCCAGCCGCGCAGGGTAGGATTTTTCCCTTGGATACTCCACCCGTTTCTTCGCCTACTTCTCGTTCGGCAGCGAATGGCTTTCCCGAAGATGGACAGCGCCGGAAGTCCGAAGATGGACAGCGCCGAAAAAGAAAGGCCTCTTTTTCCTCGGGTGCTGAAGCGACGGCGCCTCGGTCAGGAACCAGGTCGGGAATTCGGTCAGGACGCACGCGGGCTTCGGCGAAACAGCGTGCTTCGCCGAATACTCCTTTGCGGAGGGGGCAGAAGAAATCCCGTTCTCGCGGGACTGTAGCCGCGGAAAAAGAGGGAGTTTCTTCTGTCGCCTTTCTTGCAAAGGCAAGGCGGAGAAAAACTGGGGATCATCAAGAAAAGGAGGTGCGTTTCTCGCGGGGGTATGTGCCTCGTTCTGGTCGCCGTCTTGGGTTTGGCGAGATGGACGGGCCGCCTTCTGGGTGGGTTGGACGGCGTATCGAGGAAACGCGCGATATCACGCTTGACTTTGGCAATACGGTGATGCAAAAGCTGCATCGTAAGCCTGTTGGGACGCGTGTTCTGGACCGCGAAACGCAAGAGCGCATGTTGACGAAGCGCCTTGGTGTTTTTCTCCTGTTGCTTATCCTGCTTTTTGGTCTGATTGTGGCGCGTTTGGTGCAGCTGCAAGGTGTGACTCCCGATGAATGGCAGGGACGCGGCAGGTCACAATGGCTGCGACGCGTGGAAGTGCCTGCGGGGCGTGGAAGTGTGATGGACCGCAATGGGAAGCATCTTGCTACTTCTGTGAACCGCCCCAATGTGGTGCTGAATCCCCAACAGATAAATGATCCAGACAAGACAGCAAAAAGCTTGTCCGAAGTGATTCCAAACCTTTCTGTGGACAAACTGGCCCGGTCGATTCGTGATTCAAGCAAGTTTTATCTGCTTGTCGCGCGCGGTGTTGCACCAGAAGTGGCTGAGGCAGTTGTTGATTTGGATATACCGGGTGTGTCTTTGCGGGACGAGTCTGTTCGTAGGTACCCCTCGGGCCCTTTGGCAGCCCAAGTGCTCGGATTTGTGAATCGCGAGAATATTGGGAAAGCGGGAATCGAGCAGGCCTTTAATGAGGAGTTGACGGGGACTGCGGGCAGATGGCTCGCAGAGGCTGACCCTAATGGACGCCTTATTCCAAATGGCATTAAAGAGTGGACGCCTTCGCGGTCGGGTAAGGACGTAAAGCTAACTTTAGATGCTTCTATCCAGTTTGAGACGGAACAGGTTTTGCGTGAGGCCGTCGCCGCACACGGAGCGGAAGGCGGACTTGCGGTCATTATGGACGCCCAGACTGGCGACATTTTAGCCTATGCTGCTGACCCCACTTTCGACCCACACAGTCCAGGGGAATCTGCCCCGCAGACCTGGACAAATGGGGGAGTAGGTTACACGTTCGAGCCGGGCTCCATCGGGAAAGCGATTATTGTTGCTGCTGCGCTCGAAGAAAAGCTGGTGACCCCAAACCAGATCTTTGAAGTCCCTGACAAAATACGAGTGTATAAAGAGACTTTCACGGATTCCCCGCGACATGACGATGTTTTCTGGGATGTCTCAGAGATTTTTGCTCGGTCTTCGAATGTGGGCATGATCCAGATTGCTGACCTCTTGGGAGGGCAACGCTTACACGATTGGATGCAGCGTTTTGGATATGGGCAGAAAATTGGGGTGAGGCTTCCTGGGGAAGCAGGGGGAAAGCTGCGATCTCCTGAAGAATGGGATGGGGTGACTGTGGCAAGCGCTGCCATTGGCTATGCCTTCACCTTGACCCCTCTGCAAATCCTGCAGGCTTATAGTGTCTTTGCCAATGATGGTGTCATGGTACAGCCGAGGATTGTGCTTTCAACGGGAAGCCAGGATAGAGACGAAGTACTCCTCGAACGCCCGGATCCAGTTCGTGTCGTGAGTCCGGAAACAGCCGCGCAAATGAAAGACATGCTGGAGTTGGTGGTGACGCGCGGAACCGGCGGGCAATCCATTGTGCCTGGTTATACCGTTGGGGGAAAGACGGGCACGGTTCGTAAAGTGATCGACGGTACCTACGCTTCTGTCTACCGTTCGAGTTTCGTGGGGATGGCGCCCCTTGATAATCCCCGACTGATTGGGCTTGTGGTCCTCGATGCTCCACAACCGGTCTATTCAGGCGGACGGACCGCGGCACCTACCTTCGCAAAGATGGCAAATCTTGCCCTTGTGGGACTGAGCGTTCCTCCAAGTGTGGTTGGGCAGAAGCGAGACTCTTATGCGCCGGTGCTGAAGACGACGGCTTCTTCGGTTTTTGTAGACCGTCCTGCACTGCGTCCTGTTCCACCACGGGCGAAGCCCTCGCAAAAGGGAGAAAAATCGAGATAGCGCCTGTTGGGCCATGGGGAAGGATGAAGAGAAAATCTCGCGACTCGTTCGTGGCAGCTTATCCTTCGCGATCCTGTTCCGATCGCAATTGAGGCCTCTTGTTTGGGGTTTTTCGGCATGTTTTGAGTTTCCGCGAGATTTTTACAGGGAGAATCCTGATTTGACTAACCGTACGGTTTATTTCCTCTGAAAATGAAGAACGTCGCAGAGGAAACGTAGAAGTAGAGACGCGTGGAATACGACGAGTTTGATGCAGAGACGAAGAGGAGATGAGCGTGTTGACACGCGGGAGATTTCGCGCTTTGTGCAGGGTGTGGTTTTATGGCCAATGGGAGGGTTTGTGAGCAATCTACCCAGAGGTGTACTGGGTATGAGGAGAGGAGATTTCACAGATGAATCTGGCTGAATTAATCCGTGTGTTTTCTGAGGGGGTTTCCTGTTCTCCTGGTGTCGGCTCGGCCACAGTTGACTTGTCCACAGTTGAAATAACAGGCGTCCAGCATGATTCGCGGGCTGTTGTGGCAGGCGACCTTTTTTGTTGTGTGCCTGGAGCGACGGCTGACGGGCATCTTCATGCTGCAGATGCCGTGGCAGACGGTGCTGTGGCTCTTTTGTGTGAGCGTTCTCTTGACTTGCCTGTTCCTCAGCTGATTGTCCCAACTGTGCGCCCCGTTATGGGGCCTATTGCTTCTCTTGTGTATGGATGTCCTTCGCGTGTGATGCCTGTGATTGGGGTCACCGGAACAAACGGCAAAACCACAACGGTTTTCATGGTTGACGCGGTGCTACGGGCCGGGGGCCTTGTGACAGGGATGAGCGGGACGGTAGAGACGCGTGTGGCAGGACGTTCGTTGCCTTCTGTGCGTACTACACCCGAGGCGCCCGCCCTGCACAGCCTGCTGGCCGAGATGAAAAGAGGGGGAGCGCAAGCCGTTGCGATGGAAGTCTCCTCGCATGCCTTGGACCAGCATCGAGTTGGCGGTATCTCTTTCGCTGTCGCGGCTTTTTCCAATCTCACTCAGGATCATCTTGACTACCACTCTTCAATGGAGGAGTACTTTAAGGCGAAGGCCAAGCTTTTCCGCGCGGGGTGCTCCTGTGTTGGGGTTGTGAACGTCATGGATGGGTATGGCAGGCGTTTGGCAGAAAGCGCCGAAATTCCCATCATCACGTACGCGGTCGAACCCCGTTCTGCCACGAGAACGAGTGCAGACACAGACGCTGGCGTAGACGTAGATGCAGATATTGTCGCGACTGACGTCCGGCCTGGTCCTGTGTCGCTTGCTTTTTCTCTGCGTGGACCCTGGGGTTCTCTTCCTATTGAGCTTGGGGTTGGTGGAACTTTCAACGTGGCCAATGCCACCTGTGCTGCCGCAATCGCAGTTGCTTTGGGACACGAGTCCCAGCCGTGGCCGCTCCATCTCAGCCCAGAAGAGATACAGCATGGTTTTGCCTCTATGATGTCTGTTCCTGGGCGTTTCGAGGCAATTGATCTTGGGCAGGATTTTAGTGTTCTTGTTGACTACGCGCATACCCCCGATGGAGTGAAAAACCTGCTCTCGGCAGCGCGTGATCTGCTCCCTGCCGGCCGGCGTCTTTGCTGTGTCATTGGGTGTGGGGGGGACCGGGACCGGCAGAAGCGTCCTCTCATGGGAGAGGCTGCGGCTTCACTTGCAGATCATGTTGTGGTGACTTCGGATAATCCGCGGAGCGAACGTCCGGAAAATATTATTAATGATATTTTGCCTGGAGTACGGAAAGGTGGCGCGTCTTTTGTGGTTGTTTCTGATCGTCGTCTTGCGATTCGAGACGCATTTGTACACGCGAATCCTGGGGACTTTGTGGTGATTGCCGGGAAAGGCCATGAGGCTGGACAGATTGTGGGCGGGGTAGTTCATCCTTTTGATGACCGTGTAGTGGCGCGCGAGGAACTTGGTCGTCTACAAAGACGGGATGATTCCGCACGTGGAGAGGGCAGTGTATGATCGCTCTTTTGCTTGCTGCCGGTGTGGCAGCAGCGATCACACTCGTAGGAACACCCTTTTTTGTCCGTCTGGTAAACCGGCATGGAATTGGGCAAGAAATACGAGAAGATGGTCCTGGTACGCATCTTATAAAACAGGGCACCCCGACTATGGGAGGGGTGGTTATCCTCGCGGCTGTTGTGTGCGGCTATTTTTTTAGCCACCTCTCGATCTTCGATGTCGATAATGAACGACCTGTGACCTGGAATGGTCTTCTTGCACTCGGCGGCGGGCTTGGGATGGGCGTTATCGGTTTCATGGACGACTTTTTGAAGTTCCGCAATCGTCGTTCATTGGGCCTGAACAAGACCGGAAAGATTATTGGGCAAGTTATTGTTGCTTTGCTCTTCGCCTGGTTGGCACGCCGGTACACTGACGCCACGACAGAGGTCAGTTTTGTCCGCCCACTTGGCATTCAACTGCCAATTGTGCTTTTTACTCTATGGGTTCTGATTCTTTTTACGGCGACGTCAAATGCAGTGAATCTCACGGACGGACTCGATGGCCTTTCTGCGGGCAGTTGCACTTTTGTATTTGGGGGTTTTGTTCTTATTGCCTTTTGGCAGTTTCGTCATGATGACTTCTACACCTTTACTGATCAGGGGCTTGACCTTGCTGTTGTGGCTGCGGCCTATGTGGGGGCATGTGCGGGGTTTTTATGGTGGAATGCTGCTCCGGCCAAGATTTTTATGGGCGACACAGGTTCTCTGTCTTTAGGAGGCTCCTTGGCAGCCTTGGCTTTTCTCACAAACACTCAATTGCTTTTGCCAATTATGGGGGGGTTGTTTGTGATGGAGGCTCTTTCTGTGATCGCGCAAGTTTTCTCTTTTCGGGTTTTTGGCAAGCGTGTGTTGCGCATGGCGCCTGTGCACCATCATTTTGAATTGTTGGGATGGTCAGAGATCACTGTGGTGGTGCGTTTCTGGATTGTGGCTGCCGCTTTTGCTGCATTTGGTGTGGCTCTTTTTTATGCCGACTGGCTTTCGACGGAAGGAGTGTGATGGGGCACGCGCTCGTTGTTGGTCTTGGAGTAAGTGGGCAGGCTGCTGCACGTTACCTCCAAGAAAAGGGAAACAATGTCACTGTGGCGGATGATTTCGCCGGTGAAGCGCAGACGAGGCGGGCGGAGGAACTTCGTGCCGAGGGTGTGGAGATTTTTCTTGGGCTTGGGCTTGGGAAGGCAGCAGAAAATGCTGCTGTACAAGAACATGCAGCAGAGCTGTTGGAAGGGAAAGACCTGGTTGTGGCAAGCCCCGGCGTGCCACCCTTTCACCCTTTGCTCACGGTGGCACGCGAGCAAGGTGTGCAGCTTTGGAGCGAGATTGAGCTGGCTTTTCGTGCGTGTGTCGCACCTATCGTTGCCGTGACGGGCACAAACGGGAAATCGACGGTGACGACGCTCATTGGGCGGATATTTGAAGCAGCAGGGGTTCCTGTTGCAGTGTGCGGGAATATCGGTACTCCGATGATTGTCATGGGACCGCGTGTGCCGCCTGAAGGAGTCGTTGTTGCCGAGGTGTCCTCTTTCCAACTGGCGCTTACAGAGAAATTTCGGGCGCGCGTAGGGGTCCTGTTGAATATTGCAGAAGACCATTTTGATTGGCATCTCAATGTGGATGACTATGCGAAGGCGAAAACTCGGGTGTGGGCGAACCAAACGGAAGACGATCTTTGTCTTTACAATGCCGATGATGCGCTTGTTGCCTCTCTTGCGTTCGCGGCACCGGGGCGAAAGGTGGCATTTTCGTATCGTGACCTTGCGGCGAATACTATGCCCCAACTGGGGGACTGTGCGCGTGAGCACGTGAAAGCAAGCGGCCGTGAGGCTCCTCGTCCTGCGCCCAAAAGCCTGTGTGGGGGAGAGACCGGGCAGGTTTTGTGGGCAGGATGGCAGGACGAGAAACTCCTTGTTGCAGGGGTCGGCGCTTGTCCCTTGGAAATTCCCTGTGAGAATCAGGAGACAGCGGACAAGAGTTTGCCGGCCTATCTTCGTTCCAATTATGCGGCTGCTGCTGCGGTCTGTGTGGATATGGGAGTGCCACCGGATTCGATCGGTCAGGGTTTCGCGTCTTTTGTCACGTTACCGCACCGTATGGAGACTGTCGCGGTCTTCAATACGGTAACTTTTGTTGATGATTCGAAAGCTACGAATCCCCATGCCGCGCAGACTGCGATTTCGAGTTACGAAAAAGTCGTGCTGATCGCAGGAGGCCGCAATAAAGGGCTTGATTTGACGTGTCTTGCCGAAGCGGCAGGCCATGTACGCGCGGTTGTGGGAATTGGTGAAGCAGGACCTGAAATTGAGGCGGTTTTTCGTTCTGCAGGAGTCCCTGCGGTCACGGGGAAAAGTATGCGTGAGGCGGTGCAGGCTGCGGTGCAGGCTGCGTATCCTGGTGACACGGTTCTTCTTTCTCCTGCATGTGCAAGTTTCGACTGGTATCGAAATTATGAGGCCCGAGGTGAGGACTTTGTAGAGGCAGTGCAGGAGTTGTACGGAGCGGATGTTGCCTATGACTGAGTCCCGGACAGTCAACCGACCTGTGCAATTACGGGAGCTGCAGACAGCGCGTGCCAAACGTTCGTCGACGCGTGCGAAACAGACCGCCTCTCGGGCGGTGCGCACCGTTGGCTCCACCTCGGGAATGCTCTTTGGGTTCACGCTTTTTCTCACAATATTCGGGCTGGTGATGGCCCTTTCTGCGAGTTCGATTTTTGCCCTGAAAGAAACAGGGTCTGCCTACACAATTTTTTTGAAACAGCTGGTGTGGGTCGGTATTGGCTTTGCTGCCTTTGCGGTGATGGCGTTCATTGATTACCGGATTTGGCGCCGCTGGGCTTTTCTCGTGTTTTTTGTGTGCATTTTTCTGATGCTTTTGCTTTTTGTGCCAGGTATTGGTGTCACAGAAATGGGATCAACGCGCTGGCTTCGGGTCGGTTCCATGCGGATCCAGCCTTCTGAGCCTGCCAAGCTGGGTTTTCTTCTCGTGTCGGCCCTTGTCCTGAGTCGCAAGGAGAGCTTGCTGCACGATTCGCTGCACGCGCTTATTCCCATTGTGTTCCCCATGCTGACGATGATTGCGATTCTGCTTCTTCTCCAACCTGACCTGGGTACCACTCTTGTTTTTTGTTCGATCGCGCTTTTTCTTTTGTGTATGGCTGGTGTGCGTGTGCAGCTGATGGGGGCCTTGTTTGGTCTGGCTGTGTCAGCATCGCTGGTTTTGATCGCTGTCGCGCCTTATCGTATGGCTCGGGTGCGCGGCGTATTCGATCCGTTGGGTGATGCCCAAGGGGATGGATACCAGCTTGTGCAGTCGATCATTGCGCTTATTTCCGGTGGTTGGACCGGGACCGGTCTCGGCGCTTCCCGGCAGAAATGGTCATGGCTCCCGAACCCTCACAACGATTTTATTTTCGCGATTATTGGGGAAGAGCTTGGTCTTATCGGGGCGCTTGTGGTGCTCGTCCTCACATTTGGCCTCGTCCTCTTTTGTGCGCAAGCGGCTCGCCGTGCTCCTGATACTTTCGGGCGGCTCATCGCGTCAGGCGTCGCGGTGTGGATCGCTGTGCAAGCGGTGATGAACATTGGTGCTGTCATTGGTTTGCTCCCGATTACGGGTGTTGTGCTGCCTCTGGTTTCGCAAGGTGGAACGAGCGCTTTTGTGCTGCTGGCATCACTTGGGATCGTGATTTCCGTGGCGCGCGAGGGAGATAAGGTCGTCGAGAAGAAATTACATGAACACCGGCAAATGCTGGCAAAACAGAGGAAAAACTCACGTGCCTGAGAATGCTTTTTCTGAGAGTTCCGTGCCTGTAGGCGGTATGGCTGCAGTGGACGTGGGGGCCCCTCCCCCGGAGAAGCAGGACAGGGTTGGTCCCTGGGATGTAGTCATCACTTGTGGCGGAACGGGCGGCCACGTGCTGCCTGCTTTGGCGGTGGTAGACGAGATTGTGGCTCTGGGCATTCCGCGGGAACGCATCGGTTTTGTGGGAGGCCGGACCGGCGTTGAAGTCACGGCAGTGCCGGCTGCTGGGCTTGATTTTGTGGGTTTTCCCGTACAGGGTCTCGAACGAAGTTTGCGTCCTCCTGCACTTGCGCGCAACCTCAGGACAGTCGCCGGCATGGGACGCGCTGTCTGGAAGGCACGCCGTCTCCTGCGTGCTTCTGGCGCGCGTGTTGTGGTGGGAATGGGCGGTTATGCCAGTCTTGCTTGTGTTTTTGCTGCCGGTCGCAAGCGTCGTGTCTTGACGTATGAGTCGAATAGTGTGCCGGGGATTGCCACAAAGATCACGGGACGGCGCGCAGTTTTTATCGGAACGGCTTTTGAAGCAACGCGAGAGTATCTTCCGAAAGCCGAGCGTATCGGCTTTGCTGTGCGTCCTGTTTTTGCTGGTCTTGTGGATGCAGATGGTAGGCCCTCACGGCGGCGACAGGAGCTTGCTGCAGAGGCGCGTGCCGCGTATGGGATTGAGGAAGGACGCCAGGTTCTGGCTGTGATGGGCGGTAGCCAAGGGGCGCGTAGTCTGAACAAGGCCGTGCTGGACCTTTTGATTGGCTGGAGCAGACGAGACGATCTTGCGTGTGTGCACTTGGTTGGCCGTCGTGATTATGACGAGATTGCGCGGCAAACAGCAGGGCTTTTTCAGGGATCTTCCGTGCAGTATGTCGCTATTGATTTTGAGGAGAAGGCCGAACGGGTTTTTGCTCTTGCCGATGTCATGGTGTGTCGTTCCGGGGCATCCACTTGCGCGGAACTTGCCGCGACGGGCTTACCGGCAGTGTGCGTCCCTTATCCCTACGCGACAGATGACCATCAGCGTTTGAATGCAGAGGAGCTTGTGCAGGCGGGGGCTGTGGAGCTGTTACTTGATGCAGAAGTGTCCGGGACTGCTTTGGCCGCGGTGCTGACTCCTCTCTTGGAAAACACACAAATGCGAGAGACCATGGCGCGAGCTGCTTCTCGCTTGGGAGAAGCACAAGGAGCGCGCCGCCTGGCAGAGGAGATTGTGGCAGAGATTGGTCGTGTAGGGTCGTCCACATGAAACCCTCTGATCCTGCGGGCTCTTGTGACGTTCCCCCGACAAAAGAGCAAAGCGCGACGGCCTTTGCTTCGCTGTCTGCGCGCGATGACAGCGCGACTTCCGGGGAGCGGGCCTGCCGTCTTCTTGGTGAAACCTCCCGTCATATACATATTGTGGGGATTGGTGGCTCTGGAATGAGCGCTATTGCCGCAATCCTCTCTGCTCTTGGCTACCGTGTCTCGGGTTCAGACCAGACACGTAGCCGTTTTGCACAGCGAGTAGAAGCGCTTGGTATTCCTGTATTCATTGGTCATGATCCTTTGAATGTGGGCGATGCTGATCTTGTGGCTGTGTCTGCTGCCGTGCGTGGCACGAACCCAGAAGTACAAGAAGCAGTACGGGCAGGCATTCCCGTTTTATCGCGTGCCAAGTTGCTTGGTGCCCTCACGCGTCGCTGGCGCACTGTGGCAGTCGCGGGCACACACGGAAAAACCTCTACCACAGCTTTTCTGGTAAGTGCGCTCGAAGCTGCGGGTTTTGACCCCGGCTACATTGTGGGAGGGGAACTGCAGGGGATCGGTGCCAACGCCCGCTGCGGAGAAGGCGCATATTTTGTGTGCGAAGCCGACGAGTCGGACGGCTCTTTTCTGACGCTTACAGCAAAAGCCGCGATTATTACGAATGTCGAGGCAGATCATCTCGAACACTATGGTGACCTGGCTGGGCTGGAAGCGGCCTTTGCGCGTTTTCTCGGGCAGGTGACAGGACCCCGCGTGGTTGGTTTGAATGATCCTGGTATCGCGCGTGTGGCGCGTGGGCTGGATGTGACCGGAGTCTGGGTCGACGGTTTCCGCCCTGTGATTTCTCAGGACACAGACGAAAAAGCCTGGTCTGCGGGCCGGGACGCCGCCGCTTATATCGCGACAGATCTTCGTCAAGATCAAAATGGCGTCTCGTTTCGTGTGGAAGCAGCAGGCAAAGAGCTGGGACACCTCCGGATCATGCAGGCAGGTGCGCATAATGTGGCGAACAGCTTGTCGGCTTTTGCCATGGCCGTGCAACTCGGGGCATCTGTCTCCGGAGCGCTCACAGGACTCAGCCGCTGCCAGGGTGTCGTCCGCCGCTTTGACCGGCGTGGTGAAGTCGCAGGCACAGTTTTTGTGGACGATTACGCGCACTTGCCCACTGAAGTACGCGCCGCAATTCAGGCAGCACGCGCGGGAGGATGGGAGCGGGTTGTCGCCGTTTTTCAACCCCATCTCTATTCACGCACGCGTTCTTTTGCCGAAGAGTTTGGTGCCGCTCTGGCGGAAGCAGATCTTGTGATTGTCACCGACGTGTACCCCGCGCGGGAAGACCCAATACCAGGAGTCTCCGGCGAGCTGGTTGCTGTCGCAACCCAACAGGCCGGCGGGCAATGCCAGTATGTGCCCCAGCGCTCCGATCTCCCTGCAGCCACCGCCGCTTCCGTACGCCAGGGCGATGTGTGCTTGTCGATTGGGGCCGGTGACGTCACCACTCTTTTTGCAGAAGTAGCCCCGCTTTTGCAGTCTTTTTCTCAAGAAAAAAGCGCGACAAAAACAACAACCTCTGGAGAAAAAAACAGCTTTTCTGTAGAGACGCCAGGTGTTGCGCGGCCGGAAGCAGCCGAGGAGACAGGGACACCTGCCTTTTCTGCCTTGATGGCGGATCCTTTTGCTGTGGTGTGGGAAGAACTGCGAGGCATTCTCTCTGTTCCACCACAGCGCGATTTTTCGCTTGCTCCCCTGACCACCTATAAGGTGGGCGGGAATGCTGCGCTTTTTGCCACCGTGGAAAACGAAGATGAGCTGTGCGCCGCTGGAGAGATGTCGGCACGTTACGGCCTGCCTATTCTGATGATAGGGCGGGGATCGAACATGCTCGTATCTGACCAGGGATTTCCCGGACTTGCCCTACAGCTTGGCGCCGGTTTTAACTGGAGCACACAAGACGGTGTACGCGTGCAAGCGGGGGCCGCAACACCCCTGCCTTTTCTTGCCCGGCAAGTGGCGAAGGCCGGTCTTGCCGGACTCGAGTTCGGTGTGGGTATTCCCGCTTCAGTTGGAGGCGCGGTACGCATGAATGCGGGTGGGCATGGATCTGAGATGTCTGCAGTGCTCGAAGGGGCACGGATTATGGATTTGTGCTCGGGTACGACACAAGACCGCAGTGTTGCTTCCTTGGATTTGTCTTACCGTCATTCCAACTTGGTTTCAACTGATGTCGTGCTGCGGGCTGACTTTCGTTTGTCGAAGGGCGACGCAACTGAGATTGGTACGCGACTTGCCGAGATCGTGCGCTGGCGCAAAGACCACCATCCGGCAGGGGAAGGAAATTGTGGCAGTGTTTTCACAAACCCCCCAGGGGATTCTGCCGGCCGCTTGATCGATGCTGCTGATTGCAAAAACCTGCGCATAGGTGGCGCGTACGTCTCGGCGAAACACGCAAATTTTGTGATGGCTGAGCCCTGGGCGACAGCGGCGGATGTATTCCATGTGATTCAGGCTGTGCGGGCAAAAACGCGAGAGATTTGCGGAACGGATCTCGTGCCGGAACTTCGTTTGATTGGCGATTTCGATTTCCCGACAGGTGTTCGTCTTGATACCAGTTCGGGGAAAACCGTTGCGAGCCCAGATCAAAGCCCTCGCGAAAATCCCTGCGAAAATTCCCGGGACATGGGCACATGAACCGGGTCACGGCCCGGACAGACGGAGAAGTCACGCGTTCCCGTCCAATTGGGTCTGTGACCTCACTTGATCCCCGTCTTACAGCCCGGCGTCGTGTGATCGAGCACGACCGTAAAGTGGAGGCTCGCCAACAACGGACTTGGATAATCGGCGGGATTTTGTTTGCGATAGTCCTGCTCTCGCTCGTTTTTTCTCCCCTTTTTCAGGTGGGCCGGATAGAAATAATTGGTGCGCAGCGTCTTTCCCAAGCCGAACTGATCCGCATGTCTGGAGTACAAAAGGGGGAAAATATTGTCCGTGTGAGGGTCGGGGAAATCGAGCGGGGTTTGGAAGTGTTGCCGTGGGTGGAAGATGCCAACGTTTCCCGTCATCTCCCAGGACGTTTACGCCTGGAAATCACAGAGCGTCAGCCTCTCGTCTCCGTGCTTTTGGCGGACCGTTTTCTCTTGATCGACGAGCATTGCAGAGTACTCACTACTTTGACGGCTGAAGAGGCGAGCGAGTTTCCCATCTTGGAAGTGGACAGTGCGGCCTCGACTGGTAGTGCCTCGACCGGTAGTGAAGAGGTGTCACCCAAGAAAAGAGATGTGTCGACTTCTCTGCCCCGTCCCGGCGACTACTGGAAAGACGCTCAGGGAAAAGTTCTGATTGAGGCGCTGGCCCTGCTTCCGCCTGCCTTGCGGCAGAAGACTGCCCGGGTTATGTTCGCAAAAGAGAATTTCTCTTTGGTTTTACGCAAGGGGGTCCGTGTATTTTTTGGGCCGCTTCTCGATATAAAAGAGAAGGGTAATGCTGCCCTTGGGCTTCTCCTCTATCTGGAAAAAGAGAAGATCCCTGCCACAGAGCTGAACGTGCTCAGCCCTGTGGCCCCAACCTACCGCGAAATGCCAGGAGGAATAGGCGCGAGTGGCCATAAAGCGTCCTGACCTTCCGACGGAGTGTGTTGGGCTTGCTCCTCAAGCTTCGCAGTTAACCTTGAAGATGACGTCGTTTATGCAAGTGTCGTTCCCGTTGCCGCCGTTCAGGCCGTCTTTCCCTCTGTTGCCGTTCAGTCTGTCGTTCCCGTCGTCGCCATTCAGGATGTCGTGACCGATGCCGCCATTCAGAGTGTCCTGACCGTCTCCGCCGTTGAGAGTGTCGTTTCCCGTGTGGCCGTGCAGGGTGTCGTCCCCGTCGTTGCCGTTCAGGGTGTCGTTCCCCGTGTGGCCGTGCAGGGTGTCGTCCCCGTCGTTGCCGTTCAGGGTGTCGTTCCCCGTGTGGCCGTGCAGGGTGTCGTTTCCGTCGTTGCCGTGCAGGGTGTCGTTCCCGTCGTTGCCGTGCAGGGTGTCGTCCCCGTTGCCGCCGTTCAGGGTGTCGTTCCCCGTGTGGCCGTTCAGGGTGTCTTTCCCGTCGTTGCCGTTCAGTGTGTCGTGACCGATGCCGCCGTTCAGGGTGTCGTCATCGTCTCCGCCGTTCAGGGTGTCGTTCCCCTTGCCGCCGTAGAGGGTGTCGTGCCCTTTGTTGCCGTGGAGAATGTCATTGCCTTTGCCGCCGCAAATCACATCATTGCCATTAAGACCATAAATAATGTCATTCCCCTGGAAACCGTGTATGACATCATCGCCGGGTGTACCAATAAGAACGTCGTCCCCTGGTGTGCCTGCAATGGTGACCGTGAGGCCATGGCACTTCAAAGTAGGGACTGCTGTTGCCTCTGCGGTGTTTGTTGCGAGAGTCCCTGTGAGGAGGATTGCTGCTGTTGTCCAGCCGAAGAAGCGGGAAGAAAGATTCTGAGGTCTCATGGTTTTTCCGTTTTTGTAGTTTTGTGGGTTTATGCCGGCTTGTTGGGCAGTGCGAGATCGGCTGCGCGCAAATTGTGCACTCCTGCGAGGTGGCTAGCGGTTGTATCGGCCTCCTGTCTGCCATCTAAATAGATTGCTGTGGGGATTTCGGCTCGTGTCCTCCCGTGGGAGGAACCCCGGCGAATGGTGTTTGGTCGTCTCCTGAAGGAATCCGGAGGCGATGTCTTCGCTGTTGAACATGTCGGATCGACAGCTCTACCAGGTATGCCTGCGCGGGGCATTTCACCTGTTCTCCGGCTTCTTTTGCATGAAGAGGCGGAGCGTGTCGGGCTTGCTCCTTATGCTTCGCAGTTAATCTTGGAAGCGCCGTCGTTTTTGCAAGTGTCGTTTCCTCTGTTGCCGTTGAGGGTGTCGTTTCCTCTGTTGCCGTTGAGGGTGTCGTTTCCGTTGCCGCCGTGCAGAGTGTCGTGGCCCCTGTCTCCGTTCAGGGTGTCGCGACCGTTGCCGCCGTGCAGGCTGTCGTCATGCTTTCCCCCAAAGAGCTGGTCTTTTCCATTCTGGCCGTAGAGAGAGTCATTGCCTTTGCCGCCGCAAATCACATCATTGCCACCAAGGCCATAAATAGTCTCGTTCCCGTTGAGGCCGTGAATGACATCATTCCCTGGTGTGCCATGGAGAACGTCGCTCCCTGCTGTGCCCGCAAGGGTGACCGTGAGGCCATGCACTTCAAAGTAGGGGCTGCTGTGGCCTCTGGGATGTTTGTTGCGAGAGTCCCTGTGAGGAAGATTGCTGCTGTTGTCCAGCTGAAGAAGCGGGGCAACTCCGTCTGGAGAAAGCGATGCCACTCCTTACGATCATCCGTATCACGAGAGACGCGACGACAAATATTCCGTTTCCATTTCGATTGCGCGCGTGTTCTGACGCAAATACGAGAGACGGACCAGGCGATCGAGCGCGGAAAGGCGGGCTCCTGAACTTATCTAGAACCACTGTCATACCACACAAGTTGTGTGTGACCTTGTGCAATTTACAACCCTGCGACCCTCGAAAAAACTGCGCGACCTTGCACGACGGATTGCTGGGAACCTCCGATCGAGTGAAACAAAAAATACCTGGTGTTTGGCAGCTTGCACGTATTTTGAACTGGTATTTTCTTGTTTGTTGTAAACGGGTGTGTGGTGCGCAGCGCGGTGCAGGGGGCAGGCTGGGAGTGTGCGTGTGTTTTAGTTGAGGGTGCGGGTTTCCCAATGTTCAGCTTTGCGCACGGAAACTGCGCCTTGTTTGTAGGCGGGTTGGAAGGAGTACGGGTCGAAGGCGGGGTCGGTGAGCCGGTTGGTTTCGTGGTAGTGCATGGGGATGAAGATCTGTTTGGGCTGCACGCTTGTTGTGACGAAGGCTCGGGCGTGCAGCGATCCGCGGGCTGACGAGATGATGATCCATTCGTTTGGTTCGATGTCCAGCTCTGTTGCATCGGTGGGAGAGATTTCTGCGTAGATGCTGGTGGGTGCGAGTTTGTTGAGCAGTGTTGATTTTTTTGTGCGTGTTTGAGTGTGCCATTGACTCGAGGATCCCCGGCCGGTGAGGAGGGTAAAGGGGTGGCTGTCCGTGGTTGGCTCGGGCAGGGGTGTGGGATCTTGAAAGAGCAGGCGGGCTTTCCCGTCCGGGTGGGGGAATTTGCCGTCGGCGAAGAGTCGGCGTTCGTTTTCTGCGGGGGTGGGTGTTGCTGTTCCGCTGGGGAATGGCCATTGGATTCCGCCGGTGTCATCGAGCATGCGGTAGTCCTTGATGCCGGTAATGTCACAGGGTTGTCCGGCGGAGAGTTCTTTTAGAATATGAAAGATCTCTTCGGGGCTTGACCATTTTTCCAACATGTCGCAACAGCCCCAACGGTCAGCGATGAGTTTGAAGATGTAGAAGTCTGCGAGGGCCTGTCCCGGGGCATGCGCGACGCGTTTAATGACTCCGATGCGGCGTTCCGCGTTGATGAAGGTTCCTTCTTTTTCTCCCCAGCCTGCGGCAGGCAGCACAAGGTGGGCTTGTTGTGCCGTCTCTGTTGTGGTGTACATGTCTTGCACGACGAGGAATTCGAGCTGGTCGAACAGGCTGCGGCATTCTTTTTGGTTGACCCAGGAGTGTGCAGCGTTTGTGGCGACAACCCAGAGTCCTTTGATTTTGCCGCGGTTGATGCCTTCGATGATGCGATGGTAGGGGAGACTGTCCCGGTCGGGAATGCGCTCGGGGGCAATATCGAGTATTGCCGCGACTTCAGCCCGGTGGGCTGGGTCTGTGAAAGAGCGGCCTCCAAAAAGATTCGTGGTGTTGCTGAAAAGCCGGGAACCCATTGCGTTGCACTGGCCGGTAATCGAGTTCGGTCCAGTGCCGGGGCGTCCGATGTTGCCGGTAATGAGGGCGAGATTGATGATGGCCTGGGCGGTGCGTACGCCCTGATGACTTTGGTTCACGCCCATTGTCCACCAAAAAGACACACGTTCGCCGTCTCTGATGGTTGTGGCAAATTTTTTCAGGGCACTTTCCGAAATGCCTGTGTCGTTTTGTACGCGTTCTGGGGGGAAGGCGGCCGCGTGCGCGGCGAATTCTGCGAATCCTGTGGTATGGGCCTTGATGAATTTCTTATCAGTCCAGCCATTTTTGATCAGGATATTTGCGACCCCGTACAACAAGGACATGTCAGATTTTGGTTGGACAGGGTAGTGCTGCGTTGCTGCTTCTGCTGTTTCCGTGGCGCGCGGGTCGATCACGAGGATTTCGGGGTTGTGGGGGTTTCGACATATTCGTTCCCACATAATGGGGTGTGCGATACATAGGTTTGATCCGACAAGAATGATGACGTCTGATTCTTCCAAGTCGGCATAGGTGTAGGGCGGGGCGTCAAAACCAAAGGCCTGCTTGTAGGCGACAACGGCTGTTGCCATGCACTGACGCGTGTTGCCATCGCCGTGTACAACCCCCATGCCGAACTTTGCAAGCGCCCCAAGCAGAGCCATTTCTTCGGTGGGGAGTTGTCCTGTGCCAAGCCAGGCGATCGAGTCGGGGCCGTGCTTTTCCTGGATGTTTTGCAGACGGGAGACGAACACATCGAGTGCTGTGTTCCAGTCGGTGGGGACAAGGTTGCCCTGTTTGTTACGCAAGAGAGGGGTTGTCGCGCGGTCAGGTGACGACAAAGGGGTGAGGGCTTCCCAGCCTTTTGGGCAGGCCATGCCGATGTTGACGGGGTAATGGCGCGAAGGCGAGATATTTACCGCTTTGCCATCACGTAAGTGTACGTCAAGCGAACAGCCCGTGGCACAGAATCCGCAGATCATCGAGGTCGTTGCCGTGGGAGACTTTTCTGCCGGAACTTGTCCTAGTCCGAAATCACCAGGGGAGCGCAGCAGTTCTTGCGTGCGTGGCCCGGTCCAGCGTCGCAACAGTGTGTTACAGGGAAGCGCTTGTGTGGTTTTTTCGGTACTTGCGGGAGGAGTCGTCTGCGTGCTGGTCGCAAAGCGGGAAGCAGTACTCGTTTGCGGGAGAGTTTTCGTCTTGGTTTCCGAGTTTCCGGGATACGAACCCAGAGCAGAATCACCGGTGTTTTTGCTTATTTTTCGTGGCATTAGGGGAGTCCTCCTGGCATGCGTGGAGCAGATGAGGCGAGAAAGAACTGCACGCGTTCTATGAGCTCTCCTCCAAGGACGGCAAGGATGATGATGACGGAGAGGCCAACAGCAGTCTCGTTTTCCGGGGCTTCTCCGCTGCTCACAGTGAGCAGCAGCAAGGGAAACACGACGCCGCCAATCCCGCCCAGACCAAAACGGATGATGCTCCATCTTCGCATGTCGCGCGAGAGGAGAATCGCTGTACGTCGAAGTTCGGAAATGTCTTGATCTCTATGGTGAAGGAAGATCGAGGCTTCGAGGACCAGCTTTCCTGCCATGACGAGGGGGAGAATGCCTGCCAGAGGGCGGGCAATATCTTGTGTTGTCTCGCTCAGGGACACATCGTTGAGCGCTGCAGCGAGCAGAAGAGACGAGGCCAGAATGGTGGAAATGCCACAGGCGAGCGTCGTAAGGAGGAACTTCGACCCAGTGATTGAGAATTTCCACCATTTTCGGCGTGTCACTATGTAAATCATGGCCGAGGCATACACCCCGACCATCCCGACAAAAGCGGTGAGCGGCCCGAGTGGTGTGGCTGCCCTTTCCGCGATGTCGAAACCTTCCGCCTCGAACCAGCGCGCCGCGGCAAAGGCGGCTGCAAGTGCGGCGAAGCCACCAAAGATGAGAATTTCCCGGCTGATCCATGAATGCCGGAGACCAAGCACGGCTCTGTACGCGTGGAGGGGACGTCCAAGGTGGAGTGTGCTCGCGCCAAGAGCAACGACTCCGAGCGCGAAGGACACAAGTGCGTTTGCGCGTCCCAACGATGGGTCGGGTTTTTCTGTAAAGAGGAGGAGCATCTGATCAATAAGCACCGCGCCCACCGCGAGTTGGGTGAGGACAAGCATGATGGCAAGAGGGGCATGATTCTGTGCGGGGCGCAGTGAGAAATGATCGGCGGGAAGCAGGTTGGGGCTTTTTTTACCTTCCCGTTTGTTCTGGAGAAAAATAGTGGTTGGTTTCGTGATTCGGGAGTCAGGAGTTGTGTGGATGGCGAGAGGGAGCAGAGGTTCTTCTCCTGTGACCTCTGTTTTTTTCACGACCTGAATGGAGATCGCCTCATTCGGGCATGCCTGTACGCAGGCAGGGGCCTCTGCGGCAGCGAGACGATCTTTGCACATGTCGCACTTGCGGACAATCCCAAGTCGTTTGTTGTACTGTGGCACTTCATAGGGGCAGGTGAGCGTGCAATAGTGGCAGCCAATGCACTGGTCGTCGAGATGAAAGACGATGCCTGTGGTCTCGTCTTTGTGGTACGCCTTTACGGGGCAACCCTGCATGCAGGCTGGGTCGATACAGTGGTGACAGGCAGTGGTCACCGTCTGTTGTATCGGGGTGAGAACGGAACCTCCATGCAATTTTCCGACAAAGCGCCAGGCTTCGTCTTCGTCGAGGCCGTTCATGCTGTGGCACGCGGTCACGCAGGCTTTGCAGCCTGTACAAGAATCCAAACTGACGCGGAACCCAAATTGTTCATCTTCTCCAGGAAGAGTGAAGGGAATCAGGCTGTCGAAGGAGTCCTCATGTGTGCCGTTGTGATGTGCGTTGTGATGCTGAGAGAAACGTTCAACAGCGGTAAGTGATTGTTGTTGGGAGAGAAACAGGTCAAGGGGGGTGAGAACCGGATCATGCGCCTCTTCAGGAGAGGAAATTTTCGCTGACGTTATTGCATTCGTCGCTGCCATAAAAATCATTGTGACGTCGGGGAGTTTCACCGCAGGGTCTTGGCGGTTACGTGTTCTGCGCTTTCGGCGCACAACACGAGCTTTGTCCTGTGAGTTTGTCCGGCAGAAGGCAGCTTTTTCAGAGAAAGACACGGGGCCTCTTGGGGGAGAAGGCCCCGTGTCGGGTGGCGTGGCGCTGATGCGCCAGGTATGTCTGGGTTTCTGAGGGAAAGCAGACTTTTGCGGAAACTTTCAGGAGTTGCTCTTTCTGAGCTGGTCCCTCTATGGATCCCAGATCCCGGATGCCGTCTTGTCTGCAGGTCCCCGGGTGAGAGACGAACTCACCGCGAGGTGTGGTCTCTCTGCCTGCCGTTCTGCGCACCGCGCGGAGGAGAGGAGAACCTGCTGCTGTAGGGGGAAGCTCAGGATAGCCAACCTGAGAGGCGCCACCAGCCTCCGGCACTTTGTACCAGTTGCATTCGTCGGGGGATTATTGTCGCGTGGCCGCTTTCTTCTGCGAAGAAGCAGGCCGCTGTGTTGTCTGTGATATCGCATTGGACATTTATTGCGAGTTCTGCGCGTGTTGTCGGGGAAAGCGCCTGTTTGCTGAAGATGGAGACGATTTCTTGGACATCTTCAATTCGTCCATTGTCGTCAAGTAGACCTTCGAATCGTTCTTGGTCGTTTGTCTCAAGCGAACTCAAAAGTTGAATGACGGCATATTCTGGTGTGGCGGTGGGTGTCTGATAGGACGAGAGAAAACTCGCTTCTGTGACTTGAATCTGGCTTTGTGGCATTGGGGCCGGCGGGACGACCGATTCTTCCAGGCTCTCTGTCGTCGGGGGAGTTTCTGGGGTTTCTGTAGGCGTTGGAGCCTCGGGTAGGTTTTCTGTTGGTGTCTCAGAGGCAGACGCTTCCGATATATCTTCTGGTTCTACCTCCAATGAGGACTCGACGATCGGAAGTTCTAGTATTTCTTCGTCTCCTTTGTCGTCATTGGTGGTGAGGTACAAGAGACTTGCTATCGCAATCGCCCCTAACCCTGTGATGCCAACGACGCTGAGAAGACGTTTTTGAGATGGCTCGCTGCCTGTATCTTGTTGAAAAGTCATATTGCTGAACAGCTCCGTGTGCGGCAAGCTGGCTTTGTCCACCCCTGCTTGACTTGCCCTTGTGCCGATCGTACCCGAAGGAAGTGTTGTCTCGTTGTCGGTATCTTCGGCGAGGCCTCTTCTCCCGGTTTTGACTGCTGTAGGAATGGGAGTAAAAGTGCCAGTATATTGATCTTTTTCAGGATTTACTGCTTGGTGATGCTCCATGAAGGTGGGTGTGATTTTTTGTGCTGACATGACAGGAATGGGGGCTTCGCTCTGCTTGCCGGTGTCGTCATCGAGCAGATTATCGGCGAAGCTGTCTTCTGGCTCTGGCAAAAAGAAAGAGATTGCGAAACCGATGACGGCGGCAGCAGTAATGGTGAGAAAGAAAACTTGTGTGCTGACAAACAGGTTGACAGTAAGGAAGGTGATTGCACCAACGTTGCCGTACGCTCCGACAAGACCGGAAATCTGGCCACTTACACGCTTTTTCACAAGGGGCACGATGGCATAGACCGCGCCTTCTCCTGCCTGGTCGAAGAAAGAACAAAACATTGTAATGCCGACTGCGACAGGAACTGGCCAGGCCGACCCGAGCAGGGACATGCCCAGATACCCTATGATAATGCCAATGAAGAGACTCCGCAGGGTGTTGCGGCGTGACCCGAGTAAGTCGGAGAGAAGCCCACCTGTTGGTCGTGCGAACAGGTTCATGAAGGCAAAAGCGCTCGCTGTAGCGCCGGCAAGCGCGTCGCTGAGATCCCAGGTATCTTGAAAGAAAGTCGGAAGAATTGTGACGACAGCGAGTTCAGACCCGAAGGTACAGAAATAGGAGACGCAGAGGATCGCGACAGACTGAAATGGGTATTGGTCGCTTTGCGGATAGGCGTTATTGAGAGCAGGCCGGTTTACGCTGAACATCTGACGCAATTGGAAGAGCAGAAGCATGCCTATTAATACAAAGGCTGCATACATGCCTCCCGTGGAGAGGACGTCGTCTCGCCAAATGCGAAAAGCAATCACGGCCAGGATGAGATTGAGCGGGATAGTAAGAAGAGCGAGTCCGTAGACACTTTTGCGATTGGTGACTTCGAGGGCGCCCTGTCGTTTTGGTTTCCTGTAGGCACGTCCTGGGGGAGTGTCTTCTACTGATCGTCCATAGACAAGGCCGTAAATGGCGGCAATAACTCCGGTCATGCCGATAGCCCAACGCCAACCTTCATCTCCACCAACGATGTAAGACGCGACAGTGGGAAGGGTGAAGGCGGCAAAGGCTGACCCGAAGTTTCCCCAGCCTCCGTAGATTCCTTCGGCCATTCCCACCTCTTTCGGAGGGAACCACTCGGCAACCATGCGAATGCCCACGACGAAACCGGCACCGACAACGCCGAGAAGAAGACGGCTGATAATCAGCATGCTGTAGGACTGGGCAGTCGCAAAAAGAAGGCAAGGAATCAGCGAGTATATCAGGATGAACTGATAGATCTTACGAGGGCCGAAACGGTCAAGTGCCATGCCAATAAAGACACGAGCTGGAACAGTAAGTGCTATGTTACATAGCCCAATTGTTTTCCTTTGGCCGTCTGTGAGGCCGAAGTCATCTTGAATAGTATTTGCGAATGGTGCGAAGTTAAACCACACAACAAAGGAAAGGAAGAATGCGAACCATGTGAGATGGAGGATTCGGTATTTTCCTGTCCACTTCCATATGTCTCCGACTCGTCCCCCCGCGTCAGAAATGCTATTTTTCAGACTAGGAGCAGGAGATAGGATCGGTTTCTTCACCTCTTCATACTTCATGTCCCCTAGCATGCCGGACTGGGGTTTCCTTTTATTATCAGGGATGTAAACGTTTTCGCACCGAGGAGACACTCGCGCGAAAAATGGAGATGCGCTAGATCACAAGTATGGTGAGTTTTTTGAGAGGTGCCGGATAGAAGGAGAAAACAAAAGGGGAAAATGAGGAAATGGGTGTTTGCTGGAGTTGGTAGAACAAACAGGGGATCTGTTGCTTGCTGGGAGTTTGGGAGATTTTCTTGGCTGGTATCAGATGGATTGAGGGCAATATGCCTATTGTGCAGTCGCGGGTTGCGAGGTTGTTTGCCGGGAGTCAGGTGGGGTGTTACTCTGCCGCGAGACGGTAGCCTCGTCTTAACGCGGTTTGAATACCGGCACCAGCCGGGCCTAAACGTCGACGAAGTCGGGCGACGGTTACCTCTACACGGTGTTCATCGGTGTCTTCATCTCCCCACACCTGCTGCAAGATCACTCGCTTTGAGACGACAGCCCCGGGCCGTCTTGCCAGGATGGAGAAAACTGCCCGTTCCCGTTCCGATAGAGAAATGGTGTGTCCATTCATTGTGACCACTCCCCCCTGATGGTGGATACGGTGTCCTGCGAGAACGATTTCTGAGGCAGTCGCGGCAAAAGTTGTTGAAATAATCTGGATGAGCGCACCGAGGCGTGCCCGGTCGGGCATATAAGGAGTGACTTCTCCATAGTCGAGTAGGAAATCTGCGCAGATACGCCCGATGCAAAAGGGGCGGACATCTGAGGAGAAGGCTTCGAGGACTTCTTGGCGAAGCTGCTGTTTTTCCGCGAGGGCAAAGAAATGCTCAACGGCAGGGCGGCTTGTGAATGTGATTGCGTCAACCCGGCGGTCGCATACTGCGTTGATAAGCCGTTCTGCCGGGTGCAGATCGAGCGGGAAGACCCATTCGTAGGTTGGGATCTCGATCACCTCGTATCCTGCGTCCCGCAGTGGCTGCCAGAATGTGGTGCCGAGTTTTCCGTCAAGCTGTATCACGATGCGCTGCGGAGTATTGAGTGTGGCGAGCAGTCGGTCGCGGATTTCAGAGGACTTTTCAGATGGGGCAGCCCATAAGGTGTCGAGACCGAGCTCAATAGCGGCGCCGATTGCCTTTGGGCCACGAGCATAAACGGCGCTTTGTCGGAGTGCTTCTACGAGGTCGGTTTCTATGTCGTTACTTGCAGCAGCGGCAATCCAGGCGCGAAATCCGAACCGCGTAATTAATACGGTGATATTTGGCGGATTTTCGATCAACGATTTTGTGATCGTGAGGAGTTCGTCGTCGAGAGGGTGGAGCTCAGTACGCAAGGTTGGCCCGTGCATGACGGTAGCCCCGCGGCGCTGCAGCATTTGTGCTTGGGCATCTGCGTGGCGGTCGGCAGTGATGCCGATAGTGAAGCCGGCGAGCGGGGGAAGAGTCATAGTGTTCCAAGTCTCAATGCAGGATATTTCGGTTTGGTTTCCATCACATTTCGCTTTTTGAACTCTTTATTACCCTGCTGCTTTTATGTGGTTTCATAGGTACTGTTGATTCTCCGGCGTTTTTAGCTGTGCGAGTTCCTCGGGTGTATCGGCATCGAGAAAAGAAACCCCCTCGAGGTCGTAAGGTTGCCAGTCGTGGGGGAGTGCCCAACGAATTTCCAGTGTGTTGAGCAGAGCATGCAGGCTGCGTTTTCCTTTTTGTAGGAGAGTAAGAGCCTGTGTGTGTGTTGTCTTCCTGTGGTAAAGAGCCAGAAGAGGCTGGGCGCTTTCTACCGTCCGTGGGACAATAGCACTGAGTGTGGAGTGTTGCGCCGGGACAAGAGAAGAGAGATAGGAGAGAAGAGAGGGGCGCAACAGGGGATAGTCGCAGGCGAGACCGAAAGCCCATGTCGTATGCAGGTGTGTGAGGCCGCAGGTGAGAGCTGCAAGTGGTCCCGCGGGAGCCTCATCCTCTCTGACCTGTAGGACTCCTTCGGGAGCCCACGGGCCGACCACGACGATTTCTGTTGCCAAGGGACGCACGAGGTTGACGGTCCTTTCGAGTAATGAGTTCCCGGCAAAGCGTGCAGAGGCCTTGTCACTGCGAAAACGCCTGCTTTTTCCACCCGCGAGAATGACGGCCCCTATCGGTAGAGAGGTCATATCGTTTTTCTCATGATACTGGGGATTTTGTGCGATGTGATACGGACCGGGGTTGTCAGTTTGGCGCATTGCTGTAAAAGCCTGTCATCCTTAGAAGATGGGACCCAGTGAAAAGCCTATATTGCTCATCGTCAGTGAAGTGGAGTTGGGGCGCTCGCTTGCCGAAGATTTTCGATACCCGTTTCTTCGCGATCGTTCTCATGTGGAGCCTCTAGTGGCTCAGGGATTTTCCTGTGTCACTGTGGTCGAAAACATTGAGCATCACGGTCATGAGGAACTGGCCTGTATTGTTATCGTACTTCCTGATCACCATGACCGTGGAACAGCGCACCAGCACATCTACGGTACCCCCGGTCTCGATCCACTCAAGCTCAATGCAGATGTGGGGACTTTTGCCTGGGTGACCAACGAAAAAGGCCAGGTACTTCTCGTACATCAGGCGTATGGTCGCAAGCTTTGGGGGCTTCCCGGAGGAGAACTGTATATTTTTGAGTCTCCCTCAGCTGCTGTGGAACGGGAAGTCAAAGAGGAAACGGGCTATGACGTGACTGCCCTCGACTTACTTGCGGTATACGGGCGACGTCAACACCTCGGTTTTTATTTTGGTTGCTCTTTGGTTGGTGGGAACCCTCGGGAGACGTGGGACTCCGAAATTGCAGGGATTGGCTGGTTTGATCCGGCGGATCTGCCTCAGCCGCGTAACCCGGCAATTGATCTTTTTCAGTCAGATATGGCTTCTGGGAAGACGCAGGCGCGTTTCTTCTGATCCGGGCAGAGCTTTTCTTGCCTCTCCAGGATTGGAGTCTGTAAAAGGTGGGGAAGCTGGGAGTTGGAGCGAGTGCGCGAACATTCCAATCTGCACAACTTCAGTTCCGTCTGTTTCGATGATTCGTACAGGATAAACAGGGATTTGTACGTTCTCGTCTTCCAGGCACATGCCGGTGCGCAGGTCGAAATTGTGTTTGTAAATAGGGGATGCCACCTTCAGGATTCCCTGCCGGTCTCCCATAATGCCTCGTGATAAGACGTAGGACTCGCTGAACGGGTCAAAATTGGAGATGGCGTAGAGGTCTGTTGAGGCTGTGGGGGACGCCGGCGAGCTCCGGAATATCGCAACCTGTTCGGTTTCGACCAGCGCGCATATTCCTCTTTCAAAAGGTACCGTGGCCAGGGGGCAGATGGTGACCCATGTGCGCTCGCTGTCTGCTGTTGTGTCGGACCCTGTGTCCGTGCCCGTAATGGAGGGTGTGCTCATGACTTCCTCGATGTCGGCTTGATGTCAGCACGTGCTCAGCTTTGGCTTTGCACTCCTGCGACTGCATTTGCCTTCTGCAGCTCGGTTTTCTCTTCATGAGAAGCTGGACGCTTCTGATTTCGTTCCCGTATAAAAACGACGTGGGGGTCAGGTTCCCCTGGCGCATTCACGAAATGAATGAAGCGGGCCATGCGCTGAGGGTCTTCGATTGTGGCTTTCCACTCGCAGGCATAGTTCTCGATATGGCGGGCCATGTCTGCTTCAAGCTCTGCGCAGATGCCGAGCGAGTCGTCAATCACGACTTCTCTCAGGTATTCCACGCCGCCTTCGAGTTCGTTGAACCAGGAAGCAGTGCGTTGGAGCTTGTCCGCAGTGTGAATGTAGAACATCAAGTACCGATCTATGTACTTGATCAGGGTCTCTTTGTCGAGGTCTTCGGCAAAGAGCACGCCATGTTGAGGACGCATCCCGCCGTTCCCTGCGAGGTAGAGGTTCCAGCCTTTTTCGGTGGCAATAATGCCAAAGTCTTTTCCTTGCGCTTCTGCGCACTCTCGGGCACACCCTGAAACTGCCGATTTCAATTTATGGGGAGATCGCAGCCCGCGGTAGCGCAGTTCAAGCTCGATCGCGAGGCTTACGGAATCTCCCTGACCGTACCGGCACCAGGTGCTCCCAACGCAGGATTTCACAGTACGTAGGGCTTTCCCATAGGCGTGACCTGATTCAAGTCCCACATCAATCAGCCGTTCCCAGATCAGGGGAAGCTGCTCGACATGCGCACCGAAAAGGTCAATACGTTGCGCTCCCGTGATTTTGAGATAGAGGTCGAAGTCCTTCGCGACTTCTCCAATAGCGATCAGTTGTTCGGGTGTGAGCTCTCCGCCTGGGATACGGGGAACGACGGAGTATGTGCCGTTTTTTTGGATGTTTGCGAGAAAGTGGTCGTTGGTGTCTTGCAGGGTGGCTTGCTCTCCATCGAGGATGTAGCCGTTTGCGAGCGAGGCCAGCATGGAAGCCACCGTGGGCTTGCAAATCTCGCATCCTTTGCCGGTGCCGAAGCGAGAGATGATTTCGCTCCAGCTTGAGAGCTGTTCCATTCTCACGAGGCTAAAGAGCTCCTGGCGGGACTGGGAGAAATGCTCGCACAAGGCATGCGAGACTTCGATCCCTGCTTTCGTGAGCTCATCCTTGAGTATTTGATTGAGGAGCGTGACGCAACTCCCGCAACCTGTACCTGCCTTTGTGGCGTTTTTCAGATCGGTGATCTGATGATTTTTTTCCATTCTGATAGAGGAGCAGAGCGTGCTCTTGTCCACATTGTGACAGCTGCAGATGACGGCACTGCCGGGCAAACTTGCCACGGTAAGGCCCGTGCCGATTCCTCCCGAGTCGGGAAGAAGCAGGCGTTCGGGGTGGCTCACTACCGGAATATTGTTTACCATGTACTGGTGGAGAGTGTCGTAGGGGGAAGCGTCGCCTACCAGAATGCCGCCCAAGACTTTTTTTCCGGTCTCGTCGAGCACAAGTTTACGGTACGTGCGGGCAATGGGGTCCTCGAACACGATGGACTGTGCACCTGGGATTTTTTCGTGCGCGTCGCCAAAGCTGGCGACATCGACGCCCATGAGTTTCAGTTTTGTCGACATATCTGCTCCGGTGAAGGAGCGTTGGGCATCGGGATGAGCAAGGCCGGCTTTTTCGGCAAGCTGTTCGACAACGGCCTCTGCCATACGGTAACCAGGCGCGACAAGGCCATAAATGCGCCCGTCGTAGAGCGCACATTCGCCAATGGCATAGACCTCGGACGCTGAGGTGTGCAGGGAATCATCGACAACAATGCCGCCGCGTTCACCAATTGAGAGACCGCAGCTGCGGGCAAGCTCGTCTCTGGGGCGAATGCCGGCAGAGAACACGATGATGTCGACTTCAAGTTCTTCGCCACTGGCGAAACGCATCGCCGCGATTCTTTTGTGTTCGGCGCAAGCATCTGGTCCGCCGTTATTTTCTGAGGGGACGGCAGCGACCGGCAAGCCGGATATGCTGGTGATTTCCTCGGTCGCAGTACCAGTATGAATGGTAACGCCGAGTTCTTCGATGCGGGAGCGCAGGGTCAGACCCCCGCTTTCGTCGACCTGCACAGGCATCAACCGGGGCGCGAACTCTACGACATGTGTGTCGAGCCCCAGGCTTTTCAGAGCTTTTGCCGCTTCGAGGCCGAGCAGGCCACCACCGATGACAGCGCCTTTGGTGATCTCGGGGTGGCCTGCCCAGTCTCGAATCGCCTTGAGGTCCTCAATAGTCCGGTAAACGAAAGTGCCGGCTGCCTCTTTCCCCGGAATAGGAGGAACGAAAGGGTAAGAACCTGTCGCGAGGACGAGAGTGTCGTAGGAGATTTCGCGCCCTTGGGCTGAAGTCACTGTTTTGTTGTCAGTGTCGACGCCAATGACTGCGTCGCCGACATGGATGTCAAGCAAGTTACTTGTGTAGATGTCATGGTCCGCAAGGGAGAGAGATTCTTCGGTGGCGTCTTCGAAGAAAGTACTTAAACCTACACGGTCGTACGCTACCCGTGGTTCTTCACAGAAAGTGGTGATATGCCAGGGGGAAAATTCGCAAGTTCGCGCGCGTTCTATGAGTTTTGTTATGAAGTGGTGGCCGACCATGCCATTGCCGATCACCACAATTCTTTTTGATGTGCAGTTTTGCTGTGCCGAGGAAATATTCATCGAGGAGTCACCCCTCACCTTTTCCCGTGTCATGATCCCAGTGTGACGCTGAGGAGTTTCCCGGCTGTTGCGCAGTAGGCAACGGCGAATGAATGTGAGGTCTCTTGTTCATTTCTCCGATGTGAGCAGATTCATGGGGCTTTTTCTGGAGAGAGAGGTGGTCGTCGTGATGTTGCTGGTCGGGATGCTGCGGGGATAAGTGGCCTGAAGGTTTGGGGAAGCGGTATGCGTACGCGATGCGATATTTGTTTGTGCAGGAAGAATTTTGGGTGTGGAAAGAACTGAGGACGCAGGCAGGTTTTTTCACTGGGATCTGGGGATAACTGCATCTGGAAGCGGCGGAAAAGAGAGGAGGAAGTCAGAGGGAATTGCAGTGAGGAAAGGGCGCTATTGGGAGACCGCCTGGTGGGTTGTTGAGGGTGAAGTATGTACTGCTGGTGTTTTTATTTTGTGAAGTGGGTTGCCTGACGGCGAAATGCGCAGAAGTGGGAGGTGCATGTACGGAGAAAGTTCTTCTGCGCGGTTTGAGAGAATTGTCCGGATTATAGGAAAGCAAAGGAGTTCTTAAAGTCCGCGAAACATGATAACTGTAAAGCGAAAGTAAAGAGATATGGTGACTATCAATGGTCCCTTGTTCTCTCTTAGTGGTTAGAATGTGCTGCCAGAGAGCTATTCCTTAATGTTGCCTGAGGCGAGGAGGTTGCTAGAGAGGAGTGGCGTGCTTTTACCCTTGTTATGCAAGGAAAACTGGCAGTTCCTTGACCCGTGAGAGAAGGGTTCCGTACCCTGTGGAGGGTAAGCAAACAATAAAAAAGCAGGCGAGCCACACGATATTCCAGTCAGAGTCTAAGTGTCAAGTTGAGCTTTAGGTTTGCGTGAGGGTTTTGTTTTTGGGCTGCCTATTGTGTGAGCGTTTCTCCGTGTATGAGCAAGAGGGCAGTTCCGAAAAGAAGCGTGAGGCAATGACGAGACGGTGATGATGCTCAGGATGGGGGATGAGGGAACAGCCTTGGAAATAGAGGCAGCTCCTTTCCTTTTGGACGGCATTTTTGCGGTGAAAGCAAAGGACCGACCCCGCTCCTCTCCCTCGAAGCGGCAGGCGAAAACCATCTATGCAGGGAGTCGGTGTGAACGTTAGTCCACAGAATTATTTGGCAGTTATCAAGGTTGTGGGTATCGGCGGAGCGGGCACAAACGCAGTAAACCGTATGATCGACGAGGGTCTACGGGGCGTCGAATTCGTTGCAATTAATACTGACGCCCAAGCCCTTTTGATGTCTGACGCCGATGTGAAGCTTGATATCGGTCGCGAGTTGACTCGTGGTCTTGGGGCTGGAGCCGACCCTGATATCGGTTTGCAGGCAGCAGAAGAACATCGCCACGAGATTGAAGAAGTGTTGCGCGGGGCAGACATGGTCTTCATCACTGCAGGTGAAGGCGGTGGTACGGGAACAGGCGGATCTCCTGTTGTTGCCGAGGTTGCGAAACAGCAGGGGGCCCTCACCATTGCTGTTGTGACTCGTCCGTTTTCTTTTGAAGGACGTCGGCGTGCCCAACGGGCCGAAGAGGGTATCGCCTCTTTGCGAGAAAAAGTCGACACCATTATCGTAATTCCAAATGATCGCCTGCTGGAAGTATCCGATGCCAAGACTTCCATGCTCTCTGCCTTTCGCATGGCAGACGAAGTTCTCAGTCAAGGTGTACAAGGTATTACCGACCTGATTACTACTCCTGGCCTTATTAACACTGACTTTGCAGATGTCAAAACCATCATGCACGACGCCGGATCTGCCCTGATGGGAATTGGGACTGCTGATGGTGATGAGCGTGCCTCAAAAGCCGCCCGATCTGCCATTTCAAGTCCGCTGCTGGAATCCTCCATTACCGGGGCCCGAGGCGTACTTCTTACGATATCGGGTGGTGCCGATCTTGGTTTGTTTGAGGTGAACGAGGCTGCCGAGATTGTCGGTGAAGCGGCGCATCGCGATGCCAATATCATCTTTGGTGCAGTGATTGACGAGAGTCTCGGAGACGACGTGCGCGTCACGGTTATTGCCGCCGGCTTTGACACCGATCAGCCCCAGGAAGAGACCTATCAGCCAGAAATCAACCTGACAACAGGAACAAACGATCGAGACTTGCGAGATTTGTTCAACAACGACCTTTCGCAAGGCAACGATCTCGGCATTGAGACCGCGCGTGTGCGCAGTGTTTCATCTTACGATGACGATCTTGATGTGCCTCCTTTTATGCGATGACACGTGTGGGAAAACTCGGGATTGACGAGCAATCTGTCCTTTGTGCAGAGCCGGTACGCGGTACCGCACAAAGGGGAAGCAGGTATATACGTTCGCGTATTAGGTGCTCCCTCGGTTTTTCTCTGTCTCTTTGCGTATGAGGGAAGAAACCATGAGAAAAACCCTCAAGATCGGACCTGACGATTTTGTCTTGACCGAGCTGGCGGATGCTCTGCTTGTGCAGGGGAGAGGCGTGACCGCGGCATTTACGCGTAAGCGTCTTGCGTCGGATGAACGTGCATCCGGGCCTGTGCAGGAGACGAGAGGAGCAGCTGCAGCAGAGAATGCGGAAGAAGAGAGGCAAAGGCAAGAAGATGCCGGCAATCTCTCCTTTACTGTGGGTGACGACCCGGCCTGTGTACGCAGGAACCGCGATTGGGCGCTGTCTTTGCTTGGTCTTTCTGCGTGTCCGCAGGTTTGGGGAGAACAAGTACATGGTGCGCGGGTTTTTGTCGTGGGCCAGTCTTCTTTTCTTGATGAAGATTCTTCTGGTGGAGCGACTTCTGAGAGTGTGTGTTCGCAAGATCTTCTGGTGCCAGGCACGGATGCATTGGTGACCGGTCTGTCTTTGGTTGCGCTTGGAATACTGACTGCAGACTGTGTCCCTATTTTGCTTGTGGGAGAAGACGCGATGGCAATTGTGCACGCTGGGTGGCGTGGCCTTCTCGCTGGAGTTATTGGCGCTGCTGTTGCTGCCCTGCAACAGGCGTCTTCGGGATCTGGCGCAGACAGGATTATTGCTTTTGTGGGACCATCGATCGGCGCCTGTTGTTTTGAGGTTGGTCCCGAAGTTGCAGACATGATGGAGCAGGCATTTCCTTCTCCTCACCAAGCTGTTGTGCACCATATGAAACGCAATCGTCCTTATGTTGATTTAAGGAATTGTGTGCATATTGCTTTATCTGTAGCTGGGGTTCTATTTGTGCAACCTTTATTTCCTTGTACGCGTTGTGATAACGGGTTTTTTTCGCATAGGAGAGGTGATCGAGGACGGCAGGCTCTTGTCGCGGCTCGGTCTTCCTCCGAAATTTTTCCACGAATTTCGCCGGGGTTATTCTGATGGAAGAAAGTATTCGCGCAGAAAGTTCTGCCCTTTTTCGGGCGCGTGCGGTCACGGCGCGTATTGCTGCTGCAGCGACGCGAGTCGGTCGTGATCCGTGTGAAGTTCGGTTACTCGCAGCAACGAAAAATCGCACAGTGCAAGAGATCCAAGAAGTAGTCGCGACAGGAGCCGTTTGGGGGTTAGGGGAGAATCGAGTGCAAGAAGCCTGCCTCAAGATAGACCTCTTGGGGGAGATGCCTTTTCCGGGAATTGGTTGGCATATGATCGGTCGTTTGCAGACCAATAAAGTCGGTTTACTCGCGGGAAAAGTGCAGATGATCCATAGTGTGGACCGTCTTCGACTCGTGGAGGCGATCGCTCGTTCCTGTCCTGATATTCCAGTGCTGATTCAGGTCAGTTTGGCAGGAGAACAAGAAAAGGGGGGTGTTCTTCCCGCTGAGGTTGAATTACTCTGCCGTACTGCTTTGGAACGGGGGTTGGCAGTGCGCGGCTTTATGACAATGCCTCCAAAGGGAGGGGAGAAAATTGCGCGGCCAGTTTTCCGGGAATTGCGGGAATTGCGAGATAGGTGCGCGGCTGCGCTAGGGGTTGCATTGCCCGAACTCTCGATGGGAATGAGTCGTGACATGGAATGTGCGGTAGAAGAAGGCTCAACAATTGTCCGAGTTGGGAAGGATTTATTTGCGCCTTCTTCGGAAGATCTGCAGATTACGGGATGAGACGCGAGAAAAGAAGAGGGGAAGTGATTGACGCGCGTTGCTCACATTAGGGAAACTAAAGCCTCAGACAAAAAGGTGTTCCATATGAAGTGGATGCCGTGTCGCCACGTATCAAGAAGTGGAGGGTCGTGCCGGGAGCCTTCCGGAAAGTCATGGTTTTTCTGGGTCTGAGAGATGAAGAAGACCCAGGCTACCTTGATGACTACGCGTACGATGATGAGCCTTCTCTCGAGACGATGCCTCCTCTCAACGATTCCCTCTCTCGAGTGAAGGCATTGCCCCAAGAGAATATCGCGCGCCCGCATGCAGTCAACCTGTCGAGCGCAAGTCGTGATTCGGGCGAGCGGGATATTGATCGTGGGCATGTCCGCAGTTCCGCCCATCCTGAACGGAGTGCGGTGGAACGAATCGTCAAACCAGATGTGAAAACAGGGCCGAAAATTGTGAATCAAGTGCGGGTTTTGGCGCCGGAAAGTTTCAATGACGCGAAAGAGATAGGAGACTCTCTCAAAGCTGATTTGCCTGTTGTGATCAACTTAGTGGAGTGTGACCGAGATTTACGTCGGCGTATTGTCGATTTTGGATCAGGTCTTACTTTTGGTCTCAGCGGTACTATGGAACGGCTTGCGGAAAATGTTTTCCTCATGACTCCTGTGAACGTTGATATTTCCGTTGAGGAGAGACATCGATTGCGGGAGGATCGTTTTTCTCGTTCCAGTTTTTGAGAGGGCATGTTTCAGTGGAGATTATTTGCAGCCTGTTGTCTTTATACCTATTCGTCTTAATGGCTCGTGCGATTCTTTCTTGGTTTCCGGTGTCCCATGATTCGCCGGTAAAGAAAATTCGCGATGCTATCGATGTAGTGACCGAGCCGGTTCTTTCGCCCCTCCGCAATGTGATCCCGCCTTTGCAGTTTGGTAGCGGAATGGGATTAGACATGTCTTTTATGGTAGTAGTTTTCGGCATCATCATCTTTCAAAGTGCGCTGTGTTCTTGAATGAAAGCACCTTATGCTCCTGAGCAGTTCACAGCAGAATTGCGGTTGAAAATTTGACGAAAGACAGCGAGAGCCGCAAAAGTTGTTCGCTTGTAGGCCGTGTTGTAGCCCTGGGTGCTGAAGCCATTGTCCGTGGTATCACTGCCGGAGGTCGACTATGATGATGGTCTTGCAATCTGGTGTCGAAATCCGATGCCAAAGTCTGCGCCAAACCTGATGGAACCGCGTCACAAAAATATTCTGTGGTGAAAAGGTAAAAGGTGCTGGGTGCCCTTGCGTGCAATTCTTGTTCCAAGGGTCGGCGTGGAGCACCAAGCGACGAAGCGGAAAATCCCGCTTTCGCATTGGGGAGCATTCATGGATTTGTCCGCGAGTGATGTTCGTGCAGTGGAGTTCAGCACTGCAAAACGAAAAGGTTATGACGGCGGCGAAGTCGACGAGTTTTTGGACCGTGTCGCGCGTACGCTTTTCGCCTATGAAGAGCGTTTGCGCCAGGTTGATGAACAAGTTCGCGAGTACGCAAAAATGGTCGAAGAGACCAAAGGGCGTTCCGGTGCTGCTGAAGAACTCATCATTATGGCGCAACATCGTGCAAATGAGGTGCTCAGTGAGGCAGAACGCAAAGCACATGCCAAAATCGACGAGGCTGAGAAGAAGCTTGGCCAAGCCAATAGCTTTGTAGAAGAGCGCGCCAAACAAGCTGCAGCAGAAGCTCGACGCCGTGGGCAGGAACTTGTCGATCATGCAGAGCGCCGTGCAGTTGAGATCGAAAAAGAAATGAAAAGGCGTTACGACGAGTACGAAGCACAAGTCGTTCTCGTGCGTAAACAAACTCAAAGTCGTATCGACACACTGCAGGATTTTGAAAAGGGATACAGGGAGAGCTTGAAAGCCCGTTTCGAGCAGTATCTTCAGCTGGTCGAACATCCAGGCGAATTGCCCTCCTTGGATGCAGGAGAAGAGATTTTTCCAGTTGCCCCTCCTGCCATGCCCTACACGAATCGCCTTGCTGCCCAAGCCAGGACAAAAGGCGAGACGGGACCTTCCCAACCCCAATCTCAATCCCAAACTTCCGGTCCTGTTCCCTCACCCGCCGGGCCACGCCGGGCCGAATACCCTGTGAACGCCGCTCCTGCGGGAGCACTGGGAAACGAGAGTTTTCAGCAATCTATCCCCGCAGGTTCATCTCGTCCCGCTGTTGGTGTGACGACTGCGATGCCGGCTCACCCACCCGTACCAGGCCAAGTACAAGGCATGCCCCCAGGACAATCACCGGGCGGAACTGGACCACAAGTTATTGCTCCTCCAGGCGGCTCTGCTCGTCCAGGCACTTCCATAGCGACGCCACCCCCTATGCCACAGGTGACACCGCCACCCCAACAACAAGGGGTAGCTCGTCCAATGGGAGCAGGACCATCCCAGTCTCAACAGTCCTCGGAATTGTCGGGAGCAGGGAATCCTGATAAAACGGAAATTTCCCCAGGTCCCCGCCCGATGGGAGACATTTCCGGGCAAGGTCCTGGAAATCTGGCTGCAACACCTTCGTCTCGGAATGAAAAGACGATCGGGCCTATCCCGGCCCCCGCAGTTTCTCCCCCATCTTCTTCCGATGCCCAGATGGCGAAAAAGCCAGGAGGAGAGTCTGGGACCAACGGGCATATTCCTCAAGAAGATGGCGGTTCTGGTCTTTTTCAGCGCCTCATCAAGCGGGATGAGCTCTAGCCTTCCTGCCTTTTCTCTTTCCCCTGCTGAGCTCTTGCTTTCTCGCGAAAGAAAAGAACTGCAGTTCTGGGTCCCTGGGTGTTCCTTGCAAGATTTCTCATGATGCGCGCTGTCTCGAGTGTTTCATGAGGAATCAGCTTTTTCTCTGCCGTCTCTTCCTCACGTGAGACTTTGCCTGTCCGAGCTGTCCGGCTTCGCCGCGTCCTCCGGGAAGACCATGTAATTCCAGCTTCAGCCCTGTACGACAGCTCTGTGTAACCAACCCTGTGTGACAAGTTGACTGCGCATTGTGCGATACCCGGGGATTGTGTCTGCTGAAAATTTTCTCGATCACGTGAATATCTGGGTGTCATGCCCAAGGCCATTGAGAAAGAGGGGCCTGGCATAAAGCAGAAAAAGCATGCCGGCTTCTCGCTCTGCCTTCTCTATGTCTGCCTGTCTCCACTGAGCCCGTGCATTGACAGACTGCTGGAATGGGGCTTTTTTCACGGTAGGTCACAAGATTTTTTCTCTGAAGTCGGGAAGTCGGAAAGTCGGAAATAGGTTTTGTTTTCTGGCCGGTGGAACCTGTCGGTCACTCTTTCCATTGCAGTTGGTACCGGGACTGTTGGCAGGGCCAATCTGGGAAACTGCATCAAAATGTGGGGTACATGGTTGCAGGGACGGTGTTTTCCTCTTCCTGTCAGCGGCAGGCACCCTGGGCGAGGCTTCTCCAGTAGAGGGCTTTTTTGCCTGCCCGCAAAAGCCTCGGTGCAGAGCTTTGCCTGGGGGCAGAGAAGTCGAGCAGAAGGGGGGAAGTCGAGTGCAGAAGGGTTTTTCAGGTGGCGTCCTGAGGGGAACTGGAGCGGATGCTTCCGTGTCTGGTTGGATGGGGGGTATGCGAGATATTGGAGAATTGTTTGATGTGGCAGAAGACGCATGTTTTTTGCGAGTGCATGTGCAACCTGGAGCAGGGAGAGACGCTGTGAGTGGGGTGCATGGAGACGCGCTGAAAGTACGCCTTCGGGCACGAGCGAAAGGAGGGGAAGCGAACGCTGCTTTGCAGCGTTTTTTGTCTGAGGCATTGCTTTTTTCTCGCTCTGGAGTGGATCTTGTATCTGGGCAAAAATCGCGTATAAAACGTGTGCGAGTCGAATTATCGGGCCCTTTGCTTGCTGATCGTTTAACTGCTCTTTTGGAAGATTCTTCTGGTTAGAGGTCTTTTGTCTGTAGTTGTTGTGCTGTGATATGAGGGATAGCGGAAAACTCTTTTCTTTGCTTTAGCCTGTGTGTTTTTTTGCCGATTTTGTGTGAAGGTTTTCGAGTGTCTTTCCAGGTTTTTGTGGAGAGTGTTTGTGAGACAAGTGGGTGCTTGTGTTTTTTGAAACTTGTCGTTTGCAAAAATCCGGTTAACGGTTCTCAAATCGAATTATTCTTGGGAAAGAAAAGAGGACGCTTATTTCACGGGTCCATTTCGTGGGTTTAGCTCATTGAAATGTGTCTTTTTACAGAAAATACGGAACGGCATGAGTCATCAAGAGGCTATGCAGTTTGCACGCAGGTAAGGGGTCTTGCATCGGGGTTTACTGCGGCAAACGATAGTGTGGTTCGGGAATTTCTCTGTTTTGATGACGCAAATATGAGTTTTGTCTGCATTCAGTAATTTTCTCATTTTTGGTACTGCTGACGTGTTTCCGTGTGGGGTGTATGTTGTATTTCCGCTTTCTTCCCGGCAAGTAACTTGCCGGGAAGAAAAGTAGAAGTTCGGTCTGTGCCTGGTAGCGGCCTATTTAATATGCCCGTTGGGGAATCGTTGACTTTGCATTTTGCGTTTTGCGATTCCACTAGAAAGGGGTAAGCATGATAATCACTATTCGAACAGACAGCGATAACGAGCAGAAAATATCGGCACACTCTGTGCTGTCTACTGGTGTGAAATCAGATAATTGCCCGGAGTCATCTGATTTGCACACTGTCTTAGACTGTGAGGTATCAGGACCGAAAAAAAACGAAGAGTCAGATGTTTTGGGGTCTGAAAACTTCTCTACTGTTCCTGCAGGTACTTCTCTTTTCTTTGCGCGCCTTTGGGAGAAAATGAGGGTGGAGAGAGCAGATTTGCTTGTTCATATGGAGGCTCTTGCGCGAGATCGGAGAGGAGATCAAGCCAACCGTTCTGAGGGATTTACTCTGACCCCAGAAACAGAGTCCCAAGACAATACTTCCCAAGATCCACAGGTTATTCTGCAGATCGAGGCCAATGCACGGGACATGCTTGACAAAATTGAGCGTGCCATGAAGAAGCTCCGGCAGAGTGCCTATGGGCTTTGCACTTCTTGTAGCCAGATGATGACGGAAACCCGTCTTGAGGCGCTTCCCTATGCCGAACTATGTGTCTCTTGTCAGGAAAAACGGGAAAAGTTGTATTACTGATATTTATTTTCGTTACAGATAGTGGAAAATCAGGCAGTCCCAGGTTTTTTCTGGTCTGTTTGGCTTTTTTGGATTTTGTTTGTTTTCTGAAGAGCAAACATCAGAAGAAGCGTTTTTCTTTTGCGTGTCTTATAGTGTGTCTTGTGGCAATGCTAGGGCTGCGATGATGCTTATCTTGGTGCAAGCTATTGGGGTTAGGCAATATGCCTCGTTTTGAAGGCTGCAACGAGATCGGTACAGCAAGTTCAGTAGAGAATTGACCCTATTATGCTGCCGCGCCGGGCGGGAGTTGTTCCCGCGAGACAGTGTGCCCCGCCGGCAGGGCTGTTGCAAGACCCGTGAAGACCCGCAAGGATGTCGCGAAGAGAAATGTCAGGAACAGATAATGGCCTTGTGCCGAGCAAAAGAGCCAAGTGTATTTTTTTCGCTGTATGCGGGATTTCTTTGTTGCTTGATGTCGCGACAAAAACCTGGGCAGTGAGGTCTTTGGCCGATGGTCCGAAACGTATTTTGGGAGACTTCCTGAGCTTTCGTTTGGGCTTTAATTCTGGCGCGGCATTTTCGTCGTTTGAGGGCTGGGGTGTGCTTCTTGGAGTGATCGCGGTACTGGCTGTTGTCTGGCTTTTTTTGCAGTTGAACGAGCCACATGGTCTGACTGTGGTGTTGGGGTTCAGTCTCATTGCGGGGGGAGCGTTGGGCAATGTGATGGATCGTCTTTTCCGGGGAGAAGGCTGGATGCGAGGCGGTGTCGTGGATTTCATTGATATGCCGAACTTCTTGCCTTTCGGGGGAGATCGTTGGGCGATCTTTAATATTGCGGATATGTGTGTGGTCGGGGGCGTGGGGCTTGTTTTGATCTGGACGTTTTTTGGCATTGGCGATTCCGCTCATGATCTGGAGGCCGGACCAAGTGCGCAAGATGAGAGTCCGTCACCTCCAAGCACAATGGGCGAGCAGAGTGACCAAACGAAAGAGCATGCTTTCCGCTCGGAAAAGAGCTGGATATGACATCTCCGTTTATTTTTCCTGTTGCTCTGGAACCTGTTTGTCATGCGCTGTCACAGGATGCTTGTCCAGTATGGAACGAGGGGCAGGCCGAGGCAAGGGAAGAGCACGTTGCAGGGTTCTCCGGCGTGCAGACAGGCGGAAGGAGATCCAGTGAGTTCTGATCTTTCTTCTCCTGATCTTTCTTCTTTGGATGTGGAATTTGAGATATGCAAAGAAGACGAGGGGATACGGCTTGACCGTGTGCTGGCGCAGCACACAGGTATTCCTCGTTCTCGGCTGCGTTTTCGTTTTGTGAAAGTTGATGGTCGGGAGGTCCGTCCGAAAGACAGTGCTCCTCTTGGCGCGAAGGTACAGGCTGGGGTGTCGGACGCTACTTGTGGGACTCCTTCTCCTGCTTTTGTTGATGTGCCTGTGCTGTGGGAGCGCGATGACTATGTCGTGGTAGAAAAGCCGGCAGGTATGGTTGTGCACCCTCCTGCGAATGACCCTTCGCGGGTCGGCACGCTGATCGGGGCCCTGCTCGCCCGTTACCCCGAGATAAAAGCATTGGGAGCAGATGGAGGACAACAGCGTCCTGGTATTGTGCATCGCATTGACAAAGACACAAGCGGGATTTTACTGGTTGCCCGTACTCCCCGCGGTCTTGCGGAATTCCGGCGCATAGTGGCGGATCGTGCGCTATGTCGGGAGTATGTGGCACTTGTGAGTGGGCTCTTCGATGTGCCTTCTGGAGAAATCAATGCTCCAATTGGTCGTCGTTCTGGTCGAAAATGCCTGGAAGTTACACAAGATGGGCGGTTCGCCCGTACGAGTTTCACGGTGGAGTGTGCCTGGGAAAGACCTTCTCTGAGCGCGTTGACGGTTTTTCTGCATACAGGGCGAACCCATCAGATTCGTGTACATATGGCTGCTGTCGGACATCCGGTAGTGGGTGATCCCATGTATGGTGGTCGAGCAGTTTTTGCGGCAGAACGTCAATTCCTGCATGCGCGCCGACTGGCGTTTTCTGATCCTTTTTCTGGGGAAGAGATCTCTGTCGTCTCTCCACTTCCGAGTGATCTCTGTGCTGTCCTGGCGAAGGCAGGCCGACCTGTGACTGGTGAGCTTCCTGTGGGGTGGAGTTTTGAGCAGACGGGCAGCATGCGAGCGGGAAGCTAATCTTTTCGGCGTGTGCAGTGCATTCGTGTCTGGCATATTTTTATCGCTCTCAGCTCCTAGGAGTTTTCTCCTGGTTCAGGAGCCTCAGACATGTGTGAATAGAGTTGTTCTCCCCGCTTGAGGAGCGGACGCCCCTCCGGTGGCGGGGGACGCTGTATGAGTTTTTCCTTGATGTCAGGGTTTTCTTGCAGTGTCAGAAGCGTGTAGTAGAACCAGGAAGTGTGGGGAACGTGTGTGAGGTGTTCAAGTTCTGGTATTCCGCACTCCAGTGAAATGCTTCCTGTCCCGATCAGCGATTCGGTAAGCCCCGGATTTTTGATCTCCTCGATCGCTATTTCTTGGAACTCTCGTTTGCATGTGCCGCTCACCCGCAACAGACGGTGAGAAGTCAGGACGTAGGCTTGTGTGCGCCAGGCGAGCAGCGGGGGAATCGAAGTCAGGGAAGCCCACATGAGGATGGCTGCCCCTGCCACAGTGAGGGGGATAAAGCCGCCCAATATTTGAGGGAGCAGAAGCAAAAACAGGGCTCCGCCAAAGGCTGCCATTTGCCGCTGGGCTTTCGCGAAAAACATGGTGAAAGAGGGGCGTGTGCTCAAGATGAGGCGTTCCTGAGGGGCAATGAAACGGCGCACATCCCAAAAACCATAGGTACCTTCGGCTTTGTGTCTGCGCTTCTGGGCACGGCTTGTTTCGCGTTGTTTGTGACGTCGTGCGAGGAAGGCGATGGCCGCGGGTACTGGGTGAGGGTTTTCGATGTCGGGGGAAAACGCGTCCGGGGAAGATTTTGCCGGGTTTTTCTCGTCGGCGTTTTCTGGCGCGTCTTCCTTTTCGGGTACAGGATCATGTACGAGCCTGCCCGGAAGTCTTGGCTGCGCACGGTATTTGCGTCGTAGTCTGTCGAAGGGGCGCGCTTCTCGAATGAGTGGTTGTTTGTCAGGGGGAATTACAGCCATCTGTGGCACAGGACCAAAAACGCGTGATCATGTCTATAACGCCTCCGATGAGATCGAGGACGCCGGTAATAAAACCCAAAATCATATTGCGCACGAGCACGGGGTCTCGCATGAAAGTGTCAATTCCTACAATGATAAAAATCGCCACTATGAGACCCGTAATGTATTTTGGGATCTTTTGTATTTGGTCGGAAAGTTTTATGTCTGCCATGAGAGGCATGCGCTTGTAACAAGTGAAAATTCGATAAGAGGCCTGTACCCCATATCAGTTCTGACTATGAGCATACCGTACCGCTCTATTGGATGGCTCTTTTTGATGTCCGCGGTCATTATTGGCCTTGAAGAGGCTGGTCTTGTAGGGGTTTCCGACCGATTGTCACAGAAGTTGGTTTGCTTGAGGGAGGCGATAGAGAAAGAATGGTGCTGATTTCTGTGTCTTCTATCGGGCGAAAACGTTGTGACAAGCTGGCGACAGGGCCAATGAAAGGCCGTGTAAAGAGACGGGTAGGCATGGCGAGAGTAGCGGCAGCTGCGCCGTTTGTCGTGTGGCCAAAGGCAGTTCCTCCTGCGGTTTTTTTCCCGGTTGGGATGAGAAAAGCGGTTGTGGAGAGACGAAAAGATCGCGGGTAGTCTTCGCGCAGGACGGAGAGCAGGTTGGTTGCAAGACGTTTTCCTTGTCCGACAGCGAATGCTGCACTTTGGGGACAGTCTCCTCCATGGTCGAGGTAGGGGACAGAGGCGCTGTCTCCACAGGCCCAGATATTTTCAGTTCCGCGTACTGCCAGCATGGGGTCGGTGACGAGACGGCCTCCCGTGGTTTTTTCTCCGGGAAATTGTTCTTCTATGAAGAGTGGGGCGCGTTTTCCGCCGGCCCAGACGATGCAAGAGGAAGGAAGGATCTCTCCACTTTTGAGATGGGCAGCATCTTCTGTGATTTTGATCACAGCATGAGAGGTGAGAAGTTCCACACCGCATTTTTCCAGGTTTTCGGTGGTCGCTGCGCCTACTTCGTCAGGGAGTGCTGTAAGGAGGCGTGGTTTCTGTTCGATGAGGGTGACATGGATTTTGTCTGCCAAGGCAGGGAACTGTTTGGCGGTAAGCCTGCGGAGGAAGCTGTGGGCGTTTCCTGCCGCTTGTATGCCTGCGAAACTACCCCCGATAACCACCATGTGACAGAGGGCCTTGCGTGTGAGGGGATCGGTATCTTTTGCAGCTTTTGTTAGGTTTTCTGTGAGGCGTTTTTGCAGTTGAACGGCATCTTTCGGAGAGCGGAACGAGAATGCGTGTTGCTGTATGCCAGGAATGGAGCGGTCGTCTGTGATGCTGCCAAGCGCCACGATGAGATGATCGTAGGTCAGTTTCTCGTGCTCTTCGATATTGTTTTTTGCGATAGTGAGAGTTCTGCTGTCAGCCTCGATCCCAAGTACCTGTCCTTGGTGGATGCCGGCGCCGCGCGCGAGGCGGGTTAAAGGTGAGGCGACGCGACCTGGGGTCTTTTGCCCGGAGAGGACTTCGCCGAGACGACAAGTGTCCACAAAGGTTTTTTTCTTATCAACCAGGTGAATTTCAAGAGGGGTGTTTGTACGAGCGTGCCTCAGGCGTTGTGCGACGGTCACGCCTCCATATCCGGCTCCTATGATGACTACTTTTGTACTTGGCATCCTGGTGCCCCTTTACTGTTTCCTCTTCGCCTGCTGATTCTGGCAGGAAAGAGCGACATCCTTTCTGTTTTCTGAGAGGAATGCCCTTGGCGGAAAGGTTTTTTCTCGTGCAGACCTGCCCTGCAAAATTCTAGGATATAGCCTTTACCCAGGGAAGATGAGATCTTTTACCTCGTAGATTTGCACGCGTCCTTCGAAGCCTTTGATCTTTTGTTTTCCTTTGTCAATGAAACTGACATGGGGGAGATCATGTTCTGCTTCTTTTTTCACTGCTTTGTTGACAAGTAATTGTCCGCCGTTTGCCATGTTGGTGAGGCGGGCAGCGAGATTGACATCGGAGCCTATGAGATCGTTTCCGATACGGAGAGGTTTTCCGAAAGTGAGTCCGGCGCGAATACGGAGCGGAGACGCATCCGGGTGCGAGGAGGGCGCCGAAGAAACGGCGGCAAGACAATCGAGCATGGCGGCAACAGCTGCTTGGGCGTTGGGAAAGCGAAGCATGTAGCCATCTCCCATCCGTTTCAGGATCGTGCCGCCACGTAAGCGAATCAGAGGGTCCACTTGCGTGCTGTGGTGACGCAGGAGGGCCAAGGCTGCGTCATCCCCATATGTTTCTGTGTAGGTGGTAAAGCCTTCGATATCAGTGAAGCCGACACACACCTCTTCGGCAAGAGGGACAGCCTCGATGTCCTCGTTTCCTGTATCGAGCAGGGCGGCAAGGGCCTCAAGTCCTCCGATCCCGGCGCGTGCAAGCCCTGATTGTGAAGTGGCGGAAACAGTCTGGAGGAGACGGACAAGGGCGGCTTTTGAGGCCTTTTCTCCTGTGGGTGTGGGGTTTTTTTCTATCTCAGATGTTTCTCGGCGTGGGGTAAGCCGGTGGGGAGTCAGTCGGGTAAGGAGTCTCGTGCTGTCGGTGTCTTCCAAGCTCACACGCTGCGCGAGCTGGCGTCCGAGATCGCTGAGGGGACGGAAGCGTCGGGAGGCTGTGGTGTCCTTGTCGTCTTTTGCTTTGCCGGTGTCTATTTTTGGTGTTTTGGATTGTGCGACAATCCGAGATGCCGTGTCTTGGGAGGAGGGGTTGTCGGTTTGGTTTTTCGGAAAATTTTCTTCGGGGAAATGCTTGTTTTCATGATTGTTTTCAGGGCTGGATTGGGCTGGGGGAGCAAGGTGGGGGCGCTTTCGCGGATGCTCCTTTTGAGAAGACATGCGGCCAGCTTACTTTTCTTGATCTATGAGGGAATATTTCCTCATAAGAGTTTTTTTGGCTTCTTGCCACTGTATGCGGAGCATGGATGGGGGCGGCAGTTTTTCAGAGGATAATTGGCTGTTGAGAAGCGCAGTTGGCCTTGACGCGGTGGTTTCGGCAGGGCCTATCTGCTCTTTTTGATATTCAGTGGGATTTGATGCACTTGTTGGGAAAAATGATTGAGGAGTTTTTTGTGGAGTCTTGCCGCTTTTGCAAGCGGGGTTGTGGAGCGTGCCCTTGTTGTGTGATCCATTTGGGAGGGGCTGTTTTTCCGTATCCTTCGGGAGGGGCTGTTTTTCCGCTGTTCTCGCAGAGATCCCTGGACAGGAGGGGAATGTGGAACAGAAGGGTTGGGATGCCTGCGCGCGCGATATTGTCTGAAGATGTCAGACCCTTTTGTCCACCTTCATGTGCATACTGAGTACTCCATGCTCGATGGTGCGTCCCGGATCAAAGATCTGGTGCGCAAGGTTGTGTCCGACGACATGCCCGCCGTTGCAATTACCGATCATGGAAACATGTACGGCGTTGCTGATTTCTGGCAACAGTGTCGTGCAGAGGGCGTGAACCCCATTATCGGGACTGAAGCTTATATTGCGACGTCTGGGAACCATAAGCAAAAGGCGCGTAACTCCGGTGATAATTATCACCTGACTGTTTTGGCAGAAAACACGCAAGGCTATCGGAATCTCTTGTACATCGCTTCGATGGCGTTTATCGAGGGGTTCAGCTACAAGCCCCGTCTCGATCTTGGCATTCTCTCTGCCTATAGCGAAGGTCTCATTGTCACGAGCGGCTGCCTTGGGAGCGAGGTTTGTCAGCGCCTACTTGATGAGGATTTTGAGGCGGCGCTCAAGGCGGCATCGCTTTACCAAGATATTTTTGGAAAAGATTCCTATTTCATAGAAGTACAGGATCACAACCTTCCAGAAGATGCCCGGGTAAATCCGCAACTGCTTGAAATAGCGAAACGTTTACGTGCTCCTGTTGTTGCCACAAATGACAGTCACTACACGAACCACGAAGACCATGAAGGGCATGACGCGCTGCTCTGTGTGCAAACAGGTTCCCAGCTCGCGGACGCGTCTCGTTTCCAATTTAAAACCGACCAGTTTTGGGTGAAGAGTTCCGCGGAAATGCGTCACCTCTTCAGAGATATTCCAGAAGCGTGTGACAACACCCTATGGATCGCTGAGCGTGTCGACATACAACTCGAATGGGGACTAGACCTTTTACCCGAGGTTCCCGTCCCAGAAGGGGAAACGCAGGCCTCCTGGCTGCGTAAAAAAGTTTTCGAAGGAGCGCACGAACGCTGGGGGCAGGACCTCTCTTCTGTGTATCTCGAGCGTCTTGACTATGAACTCCGTGTCATCTCTGAAATGGGCTTTCCCTCTTATTTTCTTATCGTGGCCGATTACATTGGCTGGGCGCGTGCGCATGGTATCCGTGTCGGGCCAGGTCGCGGGTCGGCGGCTGGGTCAGCTGTCTCGTATTGCCTGCGTATTACCGAAATTGACCCAATGCAGTATGGTCTCATCTTTGAGCGATTCCTCAATCCGGGCCGCAAGTCCATGCCTGACATTGATGTGGATTTCGATGACCGTTATCGCAACCGTGTGATTGATTATGTGTCTGACCTCTATGGCAAACAGAACACCGCCCAGGTCATCACTTTCGGGAAAATCCTCGCAAAACAGGCCGTGAAAGACGCGGCTCGTGTGCTTGGCTATCCCTTTCAGGTGGGCGATGCCATGACCAAGCTCATGCCGCCACCGGAGTTTGGCCGTCCTCCCAGTCTGGAAGAGTCACTTGAGAAGTCCAAGGATCTTGCGGAGAGGTACCAGACTGATCCTGATGCCAAGCGCATTTACGACCTTGCCGGCAAGCTGGAGGGGCTAACGCGTCAGGAAGGAGTGCACGCCTGCGCGTACATCATCTCAAAAGAGCCTTTGCTGCATCATGTGCCACTCGCGGTGACGAAAACCGAGAGTCGGGACGTGATTACGCAGTTTGAGATGAAAACTGTGGAAGAAATCGGTCTCTTGAAGATGGATTTCTTGGGACTGCGTAACCTCTCGGTCATTGAGGATTGTCTGGAAATTGTGCGGTCTCGTGGGGGGGAATGCGATGTCGACAACCTCCCGCTTGCGGACCCAAAGACTTTTGACTTGTTGCAACGGGCTGAGACCATTGGTGTCTTTCAGCTGGAAGGAGGGCCGATGCGTGCCCTCATCCGTCAGCTTCAGCCGGACCGTTTCGAGGACATTATCGCGCTTGTGGCGCTGTATCGTCCTGGTCCAATGGGGATGGGCATGCATACGGAGTTTGCGGAACGCAAAAACGGGCGGAGCAAAATTGCGTATCCCCATCCTGACCTTGAGCCCATATTGAATGAGACGTATGGGGTGATGTGCTATCAGGAGCAGGTGATGGAGATCTCCCGGCAGATCGCCGGGTACACCGCTTCAGAGGCCGACAACTTTCGCAAATCCATGGGAAAAAAAATCCGTGAGCTTGTCGCCGCGGAGAAAACCAAGTTTGTGTCCGGATGTTTGGAGAATGGTTATTCGCAGGAGTTAGCCGAAGAGCTCTTTGCCATGATTGAGCCTTTTGCTGACTATGCCTTCAACAAATCGCATGCTGCATGTTATGGGTATATCGCCTTCCAAACCGCCTATTTGAAAGCACACTACCCCGGCGCGTACATGGCGGCTTTGTTGACTTCTATCAAAGACGACAAGGACAAGCCTGCTGTGTATCTCGCCGAGGCGAAACGTATGGGGATTAAAGTGCTGCCCCCAGACGTGAATCGATCGCAGATGAACTTCTCGATAGATGTGGAGGAGAACGGGGACGAGAACATCATCTATGGCATGTCGGGGGTACGCAATGTGGGGGAGGGAGTGGTGGGGTCCGTGATTGCCGAGCGGACCGGTAAGGGAGATTTCGCGGATTTCTTCGACTTTCTTTCCCGCGTAGAGGGAAGTGTGCTCAACAAACGTACCATTGAGTCTCTCATTATGGGGGGGGCGTTCGACTCTCTGGGCCATTGTCGCAAGGGGCTTGCAGAAGTCCACGAACAGGCAGTGGACATCATCCTGACGAAGCGCAAACGTGAGGATGCCGGACAATTCTCTCTTTTTGATTCCATGGCAGGTGCTGACGCGTCTGTCCCTGTGGACCTTCCTCTGATTTCGCATGAGGAGTGGGAACGGGGTGTGCTGCTGCGTAATGAGAAGTCAATGCTCGGCCTGTATGTGTCGGATCACCCGCTGCGAGGACTCGAACGTGTCCTACGCAAGCAGGTGGATTGCACGATTGCCGAGTTGAAAGAATCGCGTCCTGACGGACAAACCCGTCTTCTTGGTGGTGTGGCAGTTTCAGTCGAGTCTCGGTTTACGAAGCGTGGTGACCGGATGCTGATAGTTGATATGGAGGACTTTACGGGCTTGGTAGAAGTTGTCGTGTTTCCCTCTTCTCTGAAAAGGCTCGAATTCGAGGTGGAAGAGGACGCTGTGTACCTTATGAAGTGCAAGGTGGATGTGCGGGACGAAGATTGTCGTTTAGCCGCGATGGAGATCAAACGTCCTTCTCTTACGAGCGAGGAAAAGGCAGTGCGGCTTTCTTTTCCGGCTCAGCGTGTGACGAGAGACCTCGTTGCGGATTTGCGAGAGTGCCTGGGGTCGCATCCCGGAAGGAGTCCTGTGTATCTGCATTTGCATAGTGGGGGGCGTGAAACCATTGTGCAGCTTGGCAGAGAATACACAGTAGAACCGCGCAGTGGCCTTATTGCTGAATTGAAAAAGCTTTTTGGGGCAAACATTCTTCTTTGAAGAGGTGATAGGGAAAAGAGGAATTGTGTGAGAGTATGGCGTATCCCTACGTAGGAACAAGAGGCGCACTATTCCCGTTTTTTGCGTCTTTTCCGGTTTCCCAGGTAAAAAGTAGTTTTTTCCTGTTTTTAGCCGTAGAAGCATGGGGAGTGCATGCGCTTGGTTTCAGATGTGAGCGAAGGAAAAATTCTGGTGCCCATTTGTGGGAAACTTGGGTTCGCGAAGAGAAAACCAGTGCTGAAATGCAATTTTCTTCTGGACAGAATCAGCTGCCGAACTGGTGAGAGGTGTCGATTTGATGCGCTCGTCACAAGCGTTCAATCACTCCCGAAAAACAGCATCTCGACGAGAATTTTTGCGGCGTTCTCTCCTATGGACCGGCGTAGGGACAGCAGGCTTGGTTGGCGGCAAAGCCCTTGCCGACCAAGTGGACAATATAGGTGTGGGAACTCCTCGTAACCATTCTGCTCCGGACCCCTCCCGATCTACTCCTTCGTGGTCACAGGTCGAGTCAACGACAACACTTCCCGAAAAAGATCTATTCCCGCGTGAGGGGTTCCATCTGTGGGCCGACCAGCCCGCTTCCCCTGCTGTCGTAGAGGGAGTACATCGTTTGGCTCCTGGCTTCGTGCGTTGGAAAGTGCAATGGGACTATTTGCAACGTACCTCCGACACACCCGATTGGACTGCGTACCGACCTTTCTTTGAAATGTGTGCTGCACTGGGAATCCAACTTTATCTGGCAATTACTGTGCGTAACTCCATACCAGCCTGGGCGCGTGTGTCGCCCCGGTCGAATATTCCGCGACGCGGTACAATGGACGCCTTCACTTCGAGTATCCAAAAAGAACTGCAAAACGCCGGTGTCGATGTGGTGTGGCAGCCCTGTGACGAACCGGATCACCGGCTCGCCATGCAAGACATTGATGGGCAGATCGTGCCTTTGAAGGTTGTGGAAAATTACCATAACCCGTGGGAGATGACCCCGGTGAACTGGCGACATGGGGAAGCCCGCTGGACAGGGGGATCAGGAGAATATTACCAAGACCTCTTTGCCGTGCCTGAGCGTGTGTACGCTTCTTCGGGTCTACGCTTCCCCCGCTGGATTGAAAAAACTGCCCCTCATATTGACCAGATTGATTTGCATCTAGGCGAGATTCGAGATCTGGATGAGGCGCTTACCCGAGTGGTCGACCTGCTCCGTTCCTGGGATCGAGTTCGCCCAGGTTTGCCTTTTCTCATTGGTGAGGCCACTGTTTCTGAGAAAACGGGCGTCCTTCCGAAGATGATCCAGCACCACCCCAATAGTGCGAAGGCTTCTGCTCTGCTCCGAAAACTACACGACCGTTTGATTGCTTTGTACCCTGAAAGATATCTCGGTCTGGTGCGATTGAGTCGAGAGCACCCCTGGGAGGACACCACAGGATGGTGGAAAGACGCCTAGGCGGAACCGAGTTGCCCCGCTCCTGCGTTCCCGACTGCTTTCCCCGATCTCCAGGCGATATGTTAGGAGCGCGGACGGCATTCGTGACACGCTGTGCTCTTCTCCGGGCACGTGCCACCCTCCCTGATCGCAAAATAGTGTCGAACTCGTCGGGATACTCTCGATACTCCACGAAGCGCGCGTCGCGTGTCCGGGCTGCCGCGAGAAGCGCAGCAAAGCGTGACACAAGCAGAGCAGGCTGGGAAGGTCGCTCTAGTGGAGAGTCCTCGCTGGTGAGGGTTTTGCGGTTGTCGAGTAGCTGTCGCCGGCGGCGCATCGTTTCCTCGGGACCATCGAGCCATTCCCAACGAGCCGCGGGTTCTGTATTTTCGCGGGTTTGGCCGGGTAGCCAGGCGCGGGCGGTATCCTTGCGAATTTCGCGACTCCCACTATGTCTGAGGCTCGCGCGGGTTCGTCGAGATGACAGGTAAGATTTGGCGCGTCTGTAACTGCAGCAAAAAACGCGTGGGCACGTTCAATACCCTCCAATCCGAGATGGTCGCCTGTTTTATCGGCGTATTGTGTTGCGACAGACCAAGTCTCCTTGACCGTACCCGGGGGAGCAGTGCCGGTCTGAGCAATTGCAAGATATGTACAAGCCCGACAAAGGTTGAGTGGGGAGCGCAGCCTTGTCGCGAGTTCCATCGCTTCACGGGCGATAGTTTTTCCGCGTTGGGGGTCAATCCAGGCCAGGGTTTGTGCAAGTGCCTGCAACGGATACAGAGCAAAAACCCTCAAAATAGTCTCTCGAAAAAAATAAAAAAAATCTGAAAAAACCCTGTGAAAATCCGAAAGAAAATCCTGAAAGCAACCTTTGGAGAAGGTCTTCAGGAAATTTTTGGGGTCATGTTATTTGGAGTCACGTCATATTGAAGAAGAGCTAAGAGCAAAGAAACAAGGACAAATCTTCTACTTTTCTTGTTATAGATCACAAGGCACTAGTGTTTTTTAACATGTATATATGGCAGGGAATATTGGAAATGAAGAGTCACAGGGGTTTTTTAGAGTCACCGGGATTTTTTAATGTAAGACGCATGGAATATTGCGGGACCTTTTGGGTCTCGATTCGGGTTTCTGTGTGGGCCCCTGCTTTGGAGCCATTTTCGACTCTTCTTTGGACATCTTTCGTGGGGAAAAATCGGGGGGTGAGGTCGAGGGGTGAGGTCGAGGGGTGAGGTCGAGGGTGAGGTCGAGGGTGAGGGAAAAAGGCGCGGGTGGGAGGAAAACTGGGGGTAAGCGAAAAAGGTGAGGGTAAGGGAAAAAGGTGAGGGTAAGGGAAAAAGGTGAGGGTAAGGGAAAAAGGTGAGGGTAAGGGAAAAAGGTGAGGGTAAGGGAAAGGTTGAGGGTTTAGCGAAAAAG
>Ga0209344_10000564_pt1 | contig 61643 bp, 48 predicted proteins | sample Cruoilmetagenom6_FD_187293 | JGI IMG/M metagenome (GOLD analysis project Ga0209344, IMG submission 187293) | Oil polluted marine microbial communities from Coal Oil Point, Santa Barbara, California, USA - Santa Barbara Oil Seep Sample 6 (SPAdes)... | ecosystem: Environmental > Aquatic > Marine... | reverse complement strand
GGCCATCGCAGTGGCCCCACCAAATGACACACCAAAGACCGAAAACCGATCCACCCCAAGATAGTCCAGCAATTCTTCAACGTCGCCGCTGAAATCGCGCAAACTGGTCATGGGCTTTGACGTGGACCGAAACCCGCCGGGCCGGCACGGGGTAATCAGACGGATATTGTATCTTTCAAGATGGGCCAGCACGCCGACAGGATTGCCGACAGCATCGATCGTGATCCCAGCCAATGCATCAAAATGCACTACCGGCCAGCCGGATTCAGGACCGAGTGTAAAATATTCCAGATTTCGGCCATCTTGCAGGCGTATCAGTCTGCGCACCCTGTGCACTTCTTCCTGCGAAGCGCCGCGTTTGCGCAGGATATTCATCGGTCCTGAATACAACTTCTGGATTAAGTCGACTTGCGAACGGACGCCGGATTTTTCGTAGATCCGTTTGAGGTAGGTCCGTCCGCTTTCGTAAGACAATTCAATCTGGGCGGCAGCCTTCTTGAGGTCGCCTTCTCGCGCGATCGCGAATAACAGGTCGGCCTCGCGTTTGGTCAAGCCGTGTTCAGCGGCAAAGGCCCGCAAACCATCGCTTTCACTTGCATCGGCCACCAGCAAAACAGCTGCAGCGATGGGCGGGAAGCCCATGCGCACAGCAACCAGCCGTGGCAACAAAAGCAAGTCGGTGGTCGTCTCGCTCGGCAAAGCCAATGCGTTAGGCTCATCAACAAGGTTTACCTGGTTGACCCATTGTTTGAGCGAGCGTTCGACTTCGGTGAGGGGGCAGCGCAACAAAGGTGCGGTGGCCTTGTCAAAAATTCGTGCAATCTCGGGCTTCATCATTGTCGCACTATTTTTGATAATCGTCTCGCCACCTTCGCCAATCAAGGCAATCCCAAATGAAAATGTGTCGAGAACCGCGCTGAGCTGCCCCTCACGTTCCTGCAGATCAACGATGCGTTCGGAAATGCTGAAGGCACGCTTGAAATGCGTCGCTATATCCTCGATGGAGGATTGTTCGCTGGACGTGGGGAGGGTTTCGTAAGCGTTTTCCAGCTGCTCGGAAAGCCTTAGAATTAATTCCGGCCAAATCGAGTTATCGAGCGAGGCATCGTAAACCAAATGGATAAGCGTGTCTGAGCGGTTTGGCATCTAACGCACCTCGATGGCTACCAATCGATGGATTGTCTTGAGCCGCGGCTGCGAGAAACACGTTGGGCGCCAAAAAAGAAAAACTACCGAATACAAGCCATCCTGAAATTACCCTTGAGCTTAGTCGGGACTTGGTCCTCTTGTCAAAATCGGGTGGGTTTGAAAACTCAAACGGCCCTTCGCCGCCAAGCAACCGTTAACGCGGCGGGGTATCACGGAATTCCGCACCGCATCCGAAACTTGCTTCGATGTGATTTCCGCTGAAGATCAGTGGCTATACAGGTGACGTGTGCAGCGCCGTTTGATGCTTCGCTCCCAACAGGTCGCTGAAATAGTCGACATGCGAGAACGTAATTCTCGCCGTTGGCAGTGAATGCGCCCTTCGCTCGTCAACAAGGGTCCGAGCTATTAACGCCGTCACTAACGGCGGCTCGATTACATGTGACGATCAGAGATACCGCCCCCCAGAGGGCGGATTTGGAGGCATCTCGGAAACGAACCTGAGTTGCCGCCGATGAAGCCATTTGCGTTGCAGGCAAGGACACGCCTCCATGCAGACCGACGCATCGCTTTGCTGTTTGCGGGAAAGTTTCGCATTTACGGCGAACGGCAAGAGGGTTCATCTAGCCGATCTTTAATTCCAGTCCCCGAAGTTTCTTTCAGGAGCCGGCTGGTCGGCATGGTGTTACCGCATAAGGGCTCAGCACCATGCACGGCATCATTTACTGAAAAGGCCCCGCGTGGACCGCGGGGCCTTTTGCTGTTCCAGTCCGGAGCGTCACCCGGCTCGCGCCGTGCAGGCACAAGGCGGGTGCGCCACGTCTTAGCCGAACACCTTGGTCAGCGCCTTGTCTGTCGCGGTCACGATCTCGTCGATATCGTCCTTGGTCGCGATCAGCGCTGGCGAATAGCACAGCGTGTTGTTCAGCCCGGGGATCGAGCGGTTGGTCATGCCGATCACCACGCCCTGCGCCATGCAGTCCGCAACCACGGCCGCGACCATCTTTTCTGGCGCAGGTTCCTTGCTGGCGCGATCCGCGACCAGCTCGGCCCCCAGGAACAGACCCTTGCCGCGCACATCGCCGATCACCTTGTGCCGGTCGGCCAGCGCATGCAGCTGATCGAGCATGTAATCACCCATCTTCGTGGTGTTCTCCAACAGGCCCTCTTCCTCGATGATGGCGATGTTCTCCAGTGCCGCCGCAGGCCCCGCCGTGCAGCCGCCAAAGGTGGAAATATCGCGGAAATAGTTCATCGGATCGGTGCTGTCGTCGCGGAACAGCTCGAACACCTTCTCGTTGGTCACACAGCACGCGATCGCCGCATAGCCCGAGGCAACGCCCTTGGCCATGGTCACGAAGTCGGGCTTCACGCCGTAATGCTGATAGCCGAACCATTCGGTGCCGGTACGGCCCACGCCGCAGACGACTTCGTCGATATGCAGCAGGATGTCGTACTTGGCGCAGATTTCCTGCACGCGCGGCCAGTAGCCTTCGGGCGGGGTGATCACGCCGCCGCCTGCCGTCACCGGCTCAAGGCAGAGCGCGCCTACGGTGTCGGCGCCCTCGGCCAGAATCACCTCTTCGATCGCGTTGGCCGCGGCCACGCCGTAATCCTCACCGCTCAGATCCCACTGCGCACGGTATTCCATGCAATGCGGCACCCGCACGAAGCCGGGCACGAAGGGACCATATTGCGCGTTGCGCTCGTCCTGCCCGCCCGCCGACATCGCGGCAATCGTTGAGCCGTGATAGTCGCGGTCGCGATAGAGGATCTTGTATTTCTTGCCGCCATAGCGCTTGTGCGCGATCTGGCGCACCATCTTGAAGGCTTTCTCGTTCGCCTCTGACCCGGAGTTGGTGAAATAGACCCGGCTCATCCCCGGCATCTTCGAGATCAGCTTCTCCGAGAACATCGCGCCCGGAATCGACCCTGTGGAGCCGGCAAAATACGGCAATTTGATCAGCTGATCGCGCACTGCGTTTGCAATCCGCTCGCGACCGTAGCCCACGTTGACGGTCCAGACCCCGCCGGACACCGCATCAAGATGCTCCTTGCCCTTCTGGTCCCAGACCCGCATGCCCTTGCCTTCGACGATGATACGCGGATCGGCCTTGGGGTCGGCGCCGGTCCAGGGCGCGTGCTGGATCAGATGATGCCAGACATGCGCGCGGTCGGCTTCGACGACCTTTTCAATGTCATTGTCCAGAAACTTGCCGTCCATGTCGTTCCTCCATCAGGTTCAGCCCCGCAGCAGCAATCCGGCGCGCACGCGGGGGGCAGTGTTGTTTCACTACGCCTATACCACCTTTGAGCAGCCCTGAGCGATAGGGCCAGATAGAATCAAACTTAGGTCCAAAACACGCATCCGAAATCCGAAAAATCGCCAAAATGGCACTGAAAGTCTCATAAATTTTGTCAATTTGTTCCGAATTACCTTTTCGAATAGCCGAAAAGAACCGCTCCCATGGCATAAAACCATTGATCGGAATCGTGTTTTCCGTTCCGATGGGTCCCTAAGTTATCGCCGGGATACGCTCTCCGGCGGCAACCTGTGGGGAATCACCGCATCAGACGGAACCTCACTGCTTGTCCAAGCAACCAACCAACGGGAGAATTCTTGATGAAATTGAAAACAAAAATCATGTCCGCCGTCGCCGGGGCCGCCGTACTTGCGGGGGCCAACGCGGCAAGCGCAGACATCACCGTGGGCTACTTCCTGGAATGGCCGATGCCCTTCCAGTACGCCAAGGCCACGGGCATGTATGACGAGGCGCTTGGCACCACGGTCAACTGGCGCGCCTTCGGGGCCGGCACCGAGATGTCGGCAGCGATGGCTTCGGGCGATGTGCAGATTTCGATCAGCCAGGGCGTGCCCCCCTTCGTGGTCGCCACCTCCAGCGGTCAGGACCTGCAGATCGTCGATGTGGCGGTCAGCTATTCGGACAATGACAACTGCGTCGTCGCCGAAGCCCTGGAAATCGACAAGGACAGCGCGGACGAGCTTGCCGGCAAGAAGGTCGCCGTGCCGCTCGGAACCGCAGCCCATTACAACTTCCTCAAGCAGATGAGCCACTTCGGCATTGATGTCGGCAGCATGGAAGTCGTCAACATGAACCCGCCCGAAGGCTCCGCCGCCCTCGCGCAGGGGGCCGTGGACATGTTCTGTGGCTGGGGCGGTAGCCTGCGCCGCGCGCTGGAGCATGGCAACGTGCTGCTGACCGGTGCCGAGAAGGAAGAACTGGGCATCCTCGTCTTTGACGTGACCTCGGTGCCCGCAGCCTACGCGGCAGAGAACGCCGAGCAACTCGCGACCTTCCTCGGCGTGACCGCCAAGGCGAATGACATGTGGAACAGCGGTCAGCACACCGATGAAATGCTGCCCGTGATCGCCAAGGACGCGGGCATGGACCTCGACGCGACCAAGTCGACGATCGACACTTTCGTGTTCCCCTCCCGCGAGGAACAACTGGGTGCGAAATGGCTCGGCGGCGGCGCGCAGGAGTTCATGAAGGGCGTGGCCGATGTGTTCGTCGAGGCAGGCAGCATCGACGCGGCGCTGGATACCTATGATGACGCGATCAACGTCGGCCCCCTCGAAGCCGCAGGCATGTAAGCTGCGCGGTTTGCAATCACGGGTCCGGGGCACATGCCTCGGGCCCGTTTTTCCCTTGATGACAAAAAAGAACAATAAGGGGGCGGGGAATGTCCACATTGAACATCGAACACCTGTCGATGCGCTTTGATCTGCCGGATGGCGGTCATGTGCAGGCATTGCAAGACGTATCGCTGGAGCTCAACAGCGGTGAATTGTTGAGCGTACTGGGGCCATCTGGCTGCGGCAAAACCACACTCCTGAACATCGTCGCGGGCTTTCTGGCGCCGACCGAGGGCAAGATCGTGCTGAACGGCAAGACCGTGCATGGCCCCGACGCGGAACGCGGCATGGTGTTTCAGCAAGGCGCACTCTTCGAATGGATGAGCGTCCGCGACAATGTCAGTTTCGGCCCGCGCATGAAGGGCCAGCGCCGCGCGGAATACGCCGCCAATGTCGATCACCTGCTGGAGGTCGTAGGCCTGCGCGATTTCAAGGAAAAATCCGTCTACGAGCTATCCGGTGGCATGCAGCAACGCGTCGCGCTGGCGCGCTGTCTGGCTAATGACCCGGACGTGATCCTGATGGATGAACCGCTGGGCGCGCTCGATGCGCTGACCCGCGAAAAGATGCAGGGTCTCGTGCTCAAGCTCTGGAAGGAAACCGGCAAGACGATCATCCTCATCACCCACTCGGTCGAAGAGGCGCTGCTGCTGGGCGAGCGACTGCTGGTCATGGCGCCACGCCCCGGCCGCATCCACAAGGAATACCAGCTGCCCTTTGCCGATATGGGCGTCGGTCAGGACCTGCGAGAGGTCAAGAAACATCCCGAATTCAACCAGAAGCGAGAGGAAATTCTGTCGATGATCTGGGACATGGAAGAAGAGATCATGGGCCGGACCGAGGAGGCAGGCGCATGATTATCCTCGTCATCTATATCGCCGTTTTCGTGCTTTCCTTCTTCATCGTCCGCAAGGGCGTGAAATCACTCATGCACAGCCGCGCCGATTTCACCTCGCTCAAGACCGTGACCTTCGGCGACGAAAGCGCGGTGCGGCCCGATCGCTGGGCCAGCGTCATATCGGTAGTCACAATCTTTCTGCTGTGGGGGGCATTCACCGGCTCAAAATGGGTGCCGATCCACGCCCCCGGCCCCTTTGTCGGTGACAGCGAATTCACCTACACGGTCGAGGCCGCAGACGGCAGCCGCGATGATGCGACCGTCCATGCCCGCGTGTTCAAGGTGGGCGAAGAGGTCGAGCCGCTCGAAGTCGAGCCCGGCGATGGCTTTGCCAAGAACGACAGCATCACCGTGGGCGCCTGGCGCTCGACCCTGATCCGCGTCGACAGCAATGACGAGCTTACCCGCAAGGATGGCGCGAACGTGGTCGCCATTGATGGCCAGCCCATCGCACCGGGCGGCGAAGTGCATGTCGATGCTGGGCGCATTGCCATGACCGCCAAGGGATCGCTCAACTTCGCGCCCCCCACTGGCATGCAGATGGAGCCGATCTGGCTGCCGCCGCCCGAAGCCGTCGTGGCCCGCATCGGTGAAATCTCAAAAACCGGCTACCAGAACTTTACCTTGTGGGAACACCTCTACTGGTCGCTCTTCCGGGTGATCGTGGGCTTTGCACTGGGCGCTTTGGTGGGCATCCCGCTGGGCTACGCGATGGGCCTCAGTGACTGGTTCCGCGGCTGGTTCGACCCAATCGTGGAATTCATGCGCCCGGTTCCCCCGCTGGCACTGATCCCGCTGGTGATCATCTGGGCGGGCATCGGCGAGAGCGGCAAGATCATCCTGCTGTTTCTCGCGGCACTCTGGATCATGACCATCTCGGCGCGCGCGGGCGTGTCGGGCGTGGCCATCTCCAAGGTGCACGCCGCCTACTCGCTGGGGGCCAGCAAATGGCAATTGATGCGCCACGTGATCGTCCCCAACTCCCTGCCAGAGATCTTTACCGGCGCACGCGTTGCCATGGGCGTCTGCTGGGGCACGGTGGTGGCCGCCGAACTGGTGGCGGCGGAAAAGGGCGCCGGCATGATGATCATGGTGGCATCCCGGTTCCAGCTGACCGACATCGTGATCATGGGCATCATCTTGATCGGCATTATCGGTTACGGCATCGACATCCTGATGCGCAAGGCCGAAGACTGGCTGGTCCCGTGGAAAGGCCGCGTCTGATCCCTGATCCAGACGGCTAAGAGACAGAACCGGCGGCTCCTACGGGGCCGCCGTTTTCCTTTGCCCCTGCAGCCGCTCAGCGCTTCAACAGCTCTTCACGGACTTCCATGCGAGGCCGCCAATTGTACCGTTTATCGGCTTTTGTAGGCGCCCAGAACAATGCGCCGCTGTTGCGCCATGGGTCCAGCACGATGCCATCATCAAACGTGTCCCCCACTTTGCTGATGATGGCGGTATGGTGGATGATCCGGAACGGCTCGGGCGGCGAGATCGCCCAGTGAATTTCCAAGGTGCTGAAGCGTTCCTTTTTCAGCCGCTTGTTGAGGTCTTCAGCCCAATCATTGCAAAGCCCTCGCGACCGCAGGCCATTGATGACCTTGGCATTATGGACAAGCGGCGGGTCGGTAACCTGGTACTCCTGAGCGAGTTGCAGCGAATACCTGTACGCGATATCGGCGGCGCGCGCGGCCTCTTGCGGTGCCACGTCCTCGCCCAGCCCCTGAATCGCGACCGCCAGCTCGTCGATCTCTCTTTGATCCACTGTGTCGACGATCGGGCGAGCCGCACAGCCGCCGAGTGTCAGAACGGCCATGGCAACAACCAGCCAAGAGTAGATTTTTTTCATGGTTTCAATCCAGACGGCTTCCGGGCGGGGCTGCCCCGTTAACCAGCTATCATTTACCATTCATTCAGAAAAGTGTTGAAACCACTTTGCCGCGAATGATCCCTTGCGTCGGTTTTCCCTGGCAGCACGCGCCCCGGCGCTGCGGCTCGCAAGGCCGGTCCGCCTCACCGTGCGTCATATCCCTGCTTTTGCGCCTTGTAGAGCTGCGCATAGAGACCGTTTTCCGCCAGAAGTTCGGCATGTTTGCCGCTTTCCACCAGCCTGCCCTGCTCCAGCACGAAAATCCGGTCCGCATCCGCGATCGACGACAGCCGGTGGGCCACGACGATGGTGGTTTTGCCGCGTGTCAGCCGGTCCAGCGCGGATTTGATCCGCGCCTCTGTCGCCTGATCCAGCGCCGATGTGGCCTCGTCCAGCAGTAGGATCGGCGCGTCGCGCAGGAACGCCCGCGCAATGGCGATGCGTTGTTTCTGCCCGCCTGACAGCTGCGCGCCCTTGGGCCCGACCGACGCATTGCCACGCCGCCGGATCAACTCGGCGATCTCGGCGTTTTCGGCCGCCTGCCAAACCTGCTCATCGGTAGCGTCCGGGTTCACGTAGCGGATATTCTCCCAGATCGAATTGTTGAAGATCACAATATCCTGCGCCACCACCGAATAGGCGCCGCGCAGGCTGCTCAGTTTCAGCCCATCAATGGGCTGCCCGCCGATGGTGATCTGCCCGCCCTGCACGTCGTAGAGCCGCGACAGCAGCGACAGAATCGTCGTCTTGCCCGACCCCGTGGAGCCGACAATGGCCGACACCTGCCCGCCCTTGAAATCCAGGCTCAACCCGTCGAACAGCGGCTGGTCAGGGCTGTAGGAAAACGTCACGTTGTCAAAGACGATATCGCCGCCAGTGTCGAAATCCTCCACCGCGTCCGGCGCATCGGTGATCGTCGGCACCTCGTCATAGAGCCCGCGAATCCGGTCCAACAACACCATGTTGGCCTGCAACCCGCCAAAGAACAGCGCCAGCAGCCGCGCCGGATCAAACACCATGACCATGCCCAGCAGAAACATGATGATGCCCGCGCCATCAACGTCGAAATCGGGGCTAAGCACCATGTAGCCCCCGCCCCCGATGACCAGCACATAGACAAAGGCCGAACTCAGGTCGATCGACGGCATCACCAGCGCCTGGGTGATCTGCACCCGGTTCATCAGGTCGCGGATATGGCCGGTCCCTTTCAGCAGGCGGGCGGTTTCCACCCCCTCCTGGCTGGCAATCTTGACGGTGCGCATGCCGTTCACCGTCTCTTCGATCCCGTTCATGTAATCGGCCAGTTCCGTCTCGGCCTGCCCCTGGGTGATCTTGACCCGGTCCGAAACGAAATTCATCACCCAGATGATGAAGGGCAGCACCACGACGGCGGTGGTGAACAGGATCGGGTTCTTGTAGATCAGATAGCCCGACACGATGACCACGGTGATCGCATCACGCAGCGCATTGGCCACCGCCTGCCCGATGAAAACGCCCAACAGCTGCGTCTGCTGCACCAGTCGCTGAATGACCTCGCCAGATTTGGTCCGCTCGAAATAGGCCAGATCAAGCGACATCATGTGGTCGATCAGATCGCGCCGCATCTGGAAGATCGCATCGTTGCTGACCCATACCGTGATCCGCGGCACCAGATAGGACATCAGTGCACGCAACCCGAAGAGAAAGAACACCGCGACACAGACCCAGACCAGATCCGTCAACGTACCGCTGTCAAAGATCACCCGCAGCCCGTCTTCGGTCATCGCCAGGAATTGCTGATAGATGACGCCCTGCACAAGGATCATCAGCAGCACCAGCAGCAGCCAGGGCAGCTTCTGGCGCAGGTAGCGCGACCAGAGCCAGCGCAGATTGGCGCGATCACGCTCTGTATAGAGCGGCGCACGTTTGGGTCGCCGGGCTTTGGTCATGGCAGATATCCGTCGGTTGCGAGCGCGTTCAGCACGCTTTAACCGGTTCCGCGGCCAAGGTCATCCCGCAAAGGCGGATACCCCTATTCCCAGCAACTGACCAGAACCGTCATGCCGTTGGCCCGGTCGGTCAGTTCGGCCGGCGGGACCGCGCCTGCGTCAGCCGCGACCGACACCCGCACGCCTGCCTCTTTCAGCACCCGTTGCAGCGCCTCGGAATCCGCGGCAAAGCTGACACCGTCGGGCAGTTGCCGTCCGCCCTCCGTCCGCGGCAGCAACATGCCAAGCACCCCGCCACCCGTGTCAAAGACCGGCCCGCCAGCATCACCGTCAAGCGCGACCAGCTCCAGCCGGTTCAACCCCGGCTCGCCGTTCAGCCCGCGCAGCTCCGCCACCTCGCCATAGGTCAGCGATGGCGCGCCCAGCACGCCGCCATAGGAAAACCCGGCGACAGCCACGTCCGATTTCAGGCGCGGCGCGCCCTGCCGGAAGGCAGCGACATTCATCGGCGCCAGCGCGGCCGTGGGCCGCAGCACCACGATGCCCAGCGCATCATATTGCGCCGCGATCTCGGCGTCGTATTCGTCGTCGATGGTGATATGCCCGCAATTGGCCACAACTTCGGATGTGGTGATCACGGTGCCACTTGCATCCACGTAGAACCCTGATCGCGACAGGATTGGCTTGCGAATTTCCAGCCCGGAGATCAGATCGATGCTCTGCTCTTCATTATAGCCCGCCGCCGGATCCAGCACTCCGCTGATCCGGGTAAAGCTCTTCTGCATTTCCGACAGGATGCGCGTACGGCGCTCTTCGTCTCCGGCGGGCCAGACAAGGGTAAAGCCCTTGATCTGACCATCCTTGAGCGTCACCTCGGTATGCGAGATCATCGTCGCGCTCTCGCCAATCAGGGTGAAACTGTTGCTGTTTCGCTCGCGCGGGCCATTCTGCGGCACGATGCGCAGCGTCTGCATGATGTCATAAAGGCCAAACAGCGTGTCTTGGTTGCCTTCCTGACTGATCATCAGAACCCGCGCGGGAATATCGCCGCTGGCGTCGAAATGGGCAAAGGGCGGCTCGTACCTGGAGAACTTCACGACGCCGGTGGGCACGATCATCTCGATCCCGATCTGCGGGTCGCTCACCATCGCCAGCCCCATGCCATTCAGCACCGCATTGTACTGGCCCAGCAGTTGCGCGCGCTGCCTGGTGGTCAGGATGCCGGTCTCTTCATGGCCGTTATCCGCCTGCCATGCGGCCATTGACCGGCGCGTGCCGGCGCCAAACGCGGCGTCAATCGCCCCGGCATAATGCCCGCTCCATTTCAGTGCGACCTGCAGCGCCGCCTTTTCGTCCCGGCTCAGGCGGCTTTCGCTCGCACGCGCCTCGCGCGGGGTTTCGTCCACGATTTCGGGTTCGGGTTCGGGCTGCACCTCGGCCACCGTGGGTTCAGTGGTATCGGTGGTATCGGTGCCTTCGGCCAGGGTCTGCACCTGCGGATCTTCGGGCAAGGCGGGCACGACAGCGGCTGACGCGGTCAATTGATCCACGCCAACGGGCCATATCTGACGTTCGAAATCATCCGCACCGGCAATATAGCTGTCTCGCGGAATGCGCCCCTGTGAACGTAGCGTGGCCAGCACGCGTTGCGCCTCTTGCGGGGGGTAAGGCCCCAGCGCGACACCGTACCACCCCGAGCCGAGATAGAATCCGTTCACGTCCTGCAATTCGCCTGACCGGCGCTGAAGGGCCTCGTTGATGGCATTTAGGCTGGGCTGCGCCTCGATCTGAACCCAGACATTCGTCTGACCGCTGGATGATTGCTGCGCCTCCGATGTCTGAGCCACCAGAAAGAGCACGCAAACCGCCGCCAGAATTGTCCGTATCATAGATTATTTTACCCTTGCCTGTCGCATTTCGTTTGATTTCAGAGAGTTTTATCAAATCTGCGGTGCGATGCATCTAAAATATGCGCCTGAATTAGGCGTTAGGGGCCAATTGACCCTCAATGATCCGCGCCGTAGGTAGGTCGGACAATTTCAGGGGCATATCCCAAGGGACGATCATGGCGGAAAACGGACACATTCCTCGCAGCTTTCAGGAAATCATCCTGCGTCTGCAAGCCTATTGGGCCGAACAGGGCTGCGCGATTCTGCAACCCTACGATATGGAGGTGGGCGCCGGCACGTTTCACCCGGCCACGACGCTACGCTCGCTGGGGACAAACCCGTGGGCAGCGGCCTATGTCCAGCCCTCGCGCCGCCCGACCGACGGGCGCTATGGCGACAGCCCCAACCGCTGGCAGCATTATTACCAGTACCAGGTAATCATCAAACCCAGCCCGCCGGATCTTCAGGCGCTCTATCTCGGCTCGCTCAGTGCCATCGGCATCGACATGGACCTGCACGATATCCGCTTTGTCGAGGATGACTGGGAAAGCCCGACGCTGGGCGCCTGGGGCCTCGGCTGGGAAGTCTGGTGCGACGGAATGGAAGTCAGCCAGTTCACCTATTTCCAGCAGGTCGGCGGCCATGACTGCCACCCGGTCTCGGGCGAGCTGACCTACGGGCTGGAACGGCTGGCGATGTATGTGCTGGGCTTTGATGATGGCAACGAAATGCCGTTCAATGCCCCCGACGCCCCGATCCCGCTGACCTATGGCGACGTGTTCCGCGAAGCCGAGGCGCAATATGCGCGCTGGAATTTCGACGTGGCCGACACCGATATGCTCTTGCAGCACTTCCTTGATGCCGAGGCCGAATGCGCCCGCATCCTGGACGCGCCCGAGATCGACCCCAAGACCGGCCGCCGCATCGTCATGGCGCTGCCCGCCTATGACCAGTGCATCAAGGCCAGTCACGTCTTCAACCTGCTGGATGCGCGCGGCGTGATTTCCGTGACCGAGCGCCAAGCCTATATCGGCCGCGTTCGCGCATTGGCCAAGAAATGCGCCGACGCATTCGTGCAGACCCCGGCCGGCGGGTGGGCGGCATGACCCTGCACCGCTCCAACGCGCCGCACCGACACGATACCGACGTGATACCGACGCGCAACCGACGTGCCAAAACCGGGATTTCCGACTGATGGGAAAAATCCTCGCCTCGTCCATCATCGTCTGCGCGCTCATCGCCGGAGCCGCGATGTATTACCTTCAGGTCTATGCCTTCTACGACGAGGTTGCGGCCGACGGGCGCACCGATGTGCAGCTCACCTCGCTGGTCACGGGCCTGCCCGAGCCGGTACTCTACGACGATTTCCGCGCCATTGACGCCACCAGTTCCCCGATCCGCTACCGCGCCTGTTTCACCACGACGATGAGTCACGCCATGCTGACCGAAACCTTTGTTCCCTATGACAAAGCCGAGCCTCTGGTCGCTCCGGGCTGGTTCGACTGCTTTGATGCCAAGGCGGTGGGGGCAGCCCTGGAAGAAGGCCGCGCGCTGGCCTTTCTGGGCACCGAGAACATCCAGTACGGGATCGACCGGATCGTCGCGATCGACGAGGACGGGCGCGGCTGGGTCTGGCACCAGATCAACCGCTGCGGCGCCATCGTGTTCGACGGCCAACGCGCCCCCGATGATTGCCCTGCCCCGCCCGACGCCGCCTACTAAGCCCCACTGGACCCCATCCCGCCTTGCCGCTATCCAGACGCCCAAACCCCTAGAAAACCGGACCTGACGCGCCATGCCTGATCTGCTGATCGAACTTTTTTCCGAAGAAATTCCCGCGCGCATGCAGTCGCGCGCGGCGGACGACCTGCGCGCGCGCGTGACCGACGGGCTGGTAGAAGCCGGGCTGACCTACGCAGGCGCCGCCGCGTTCTCCACGCCTCGCCGCCTGACGCTGACCGTGCAGGGCTTGCTCGCCGCATCCCCCACCACCACCGAAGAACGCAAGGGCCCGCGCACCGATGCGCCTGAAAAGGCGATCGAGGGCTTTCTGCGCGGTGCCGGTGTCAGCCGCGACGCGCTGGAGGTCCGCGACGAGAAAAAGGGCCAGGTCTATTTCGCCAAGATCACCAAGCAGGGCCGCCCCGCCGATGTCATCGTGGCCGAGGTGCTGGCAGGCGTCATCCGCAATTTCCCCTGGCCCAAATCCATGCGCTGGGGCTCTGGCAGCCTGCGCTGGGTGCGGCCGCTGCACTCGATTCTCTGTATCCTGACCGACGACGCGGGCGAGGCCTGCATCGTGGAAATGGACGTGGACGGGATCAAGGCCGGCAACAGCACCGAAGGGCACCGTTTCATGGCCCCCGGCGCGTTCACCGTCTCCTCCTTCGATCAGTATCAAAGCACGCTGAAGGCGCGGCATGTCATCCTTGACGCTGCCGAACGGGCCGAGGCGATCTGGCAGGACGCCACCAACCAGGCGTTTGCCGCCGGGCTGGAAGTGGTCGAGGATCGCCGCCTGCTGGCCGAGGTCGCAGGGCTGGTCGAATGGCCCGTGGTGCTGATGGGCGAGATCGGGGCCGAGTATCTGGACCTGCCGCCAGAGGTGCTGCAAACCAGCATGCGCGAGCATCAGAAATTCTTTTCGGTGAAGAACCCCAAGACGGGCCGCATCGAGCGGTTCATCACCGTCGCCAACCGCGAAACCGCCGATCACGGCGCGACCATTCTGGCGGGCAACCAAAAGGTGCTGTCCGCACGGCTGGCCGATGCCAAGTTCTTCTGGGAGAACGACTTGCGCGTCGCCGAGACCGGTGGCCAGAAGTGGCTGGACGCGTTGAGCGACGTGACGTTCCATAACAAGCTGGGTTCTCAGGCCGAACGGATCAACCGTATCGCCGCACTTGCGCGCGAGGTCGCCCCCGCCGTGGGTGTCGACCCCGACCTGGCCGAGCAGGCCGCCCGCTGGGCCAAGGCCGATCTGAGTTCCGAAATGGTCTATGAGTTCCCCGAATTGCAGGGGCTGATGGGCCGCTATTACGCCAAAAGGGCCGGAATGCCAGCCGAAGTGGCCGCTGCCGCAGAAGAGCATTACTCGCCGCTGGGGCCGTCCGACGATGTGCCGACTGCACCTGTTTCCGTGGCTGTCGCGCTGGCGGACAAACTGGACCTGCTGACCGGGTTCTGGGCGATTGACGAGAAGCCGACAGGCTCGAAAGACCCGTTTGCCCTGCGCCGCGCGGCGCTAGGTGTTATTCGATTGGTGGTGGAGAATGGGGTTCCCATTCCGCTCTCGGAGGCTGGCCGAACTGTCCTTATGGTCTGGTTGGATTGGACGCCGAGCTATCCAAACAATTTGCTCAATTCTGAAATCAACCAGTTGCAGACCAAGCTCAAAGAAACCGATGCTCAGGAAGCGCTTTTCAAGGATCGCCTCTCCTTCTTCCACGACCGCCTCAAGGTCTACCTCAAGGACCAAGGCATCCGCCATGACGTGATCGACGCTTGCGTCGCCATGCCCGGCAATGATGACCTCGCGCTGCTGGTCAAACGCGCTCAGGCACTCAGCGACTTCCTGAAAACCGAGGATGGCGAGAACCTGTTGCAAGGGTTCAAACGCGCCAACAACATCCTGACTCAGGCCGAGGAAAAGGATGGCGTCGAATATTCCTACGGCGCGGACATCAAGTTTGCCGAGATGGACGAGGAACGCGCGCTGTTCGCGGCACTGGACACTCAAGGACCAATCATCACCGAGGCTCTGGCATCAGAAGATTTCGCCGCCGCCATGTCCGCGATGGCCGCCCTGCGCGCGCCGATTGATGCGTTTTTCGAGGCCGTGCAGGTCAACACCGACAACTCTGTCGTGCGCCGCAACCGGCTTAACCTGCTCAGCCGTATCCGCAAGACCTGCCTCGACGCAGCAGACCTCGCCCGGATTGAAGGGTAATTCGCAGGCCGGGCTGAAACCCGGCCTGCGCAGTGCACTCTTGCCATAGCCCGCGCGCGCCGTATGCTGCACCTACACAGAAAGGTGCCGCAGTGCAGCAACCAGACCCGGACATCACGCTGATCACCCCCGACGCGCCCATCGCGGACCGGACGCATGGCGGGCGTGCGAAATGCTTGCAGCGATTGGTGCGGCTGGATCTGCCGGTACCGCGGACGGTCGCGCTGTCATTCAAGGCGGTCAAACGGATCGCGTCGGGCGACATGCCGGACATGAACGCGCTGATCCGTCTGATGGGCGACAGCGCGCTGCTATGTGTGCGCCCGTCCTCCGAAGACCCTGACTGGGGCGGACCACGCGCGATCCTCAACATCGGCATGACCGACGCCGTGCGCGCCGCCCTTGCCCCCCGGATCGGGGCCGAAGCGGCAGCCAAGCTCTATTTGCGGTTCGTGCAATCCTACGCGATCCACGTGGCGCGGCTGGATGCCGATACGCTCGACGATGTGTCCGACGACCCCGAAGAAGGGTTGGCAGAGGCCCTCGCCGCTTATGAAGACGAGACCGAAGAGCCATTTCCCCAGGACCCCGCCGTACAACTGGGCGAAGTGTTACGCTCGATGGCGCGCGCCTGGGGCGGGACCACCGCGCGCCTGCTGCGCCAGGCCAAGGGCGCGCCGGCCGATGCCGGGCTGGGGCTGGTGGTGCAGGAAATGGTCATCGGTGTCGGGCGCGGTGAATGCGGCTCTGGCGTGCTACAACTGGTCAACAGTCTGACCGGCGAACGCCAGATGACCGGCCGTTACCTCAGCCAGAGCCAGGGCCGCGATGCCCTGAGCACTGGCGCCAATGCGCTCTACCTCGAACGCGATCCGCGCGGCCCGTCCCTGGAGGAACTCGCGCCAGAGGCCTTTGCGCAGCTCAAGGATCACACCGCGCTGATGCGGACCCGCCTACGCGAAGAGATGCAGGCGGAATTCACCATCAACAACGGAAAGCTTTATCTGCTCGACGGGGTGCGCGTGGCACGCAACGCCCGCGCCGCCGTGAGCATCGCCGTGGCACTGGCCGAGGATGGCATCATTTCGCGTGAAGAGGCCCTGATGCGTATCGAGCCGCGCGCGCTGAACGAATTGCTGCACCGTCAGGTTGACCCGAACGCACCACGCGATCTGCTTGCCAGTGGCATCGCCGCCAGCCCCGGGGCTGCGACCGGGCAGATCGTCTTTACCGCCACCGCCGCGCAAGCTGCGGCCGCACGCGGCGAGGCTTGTGTGCTGGTAAGGAGCGAAACCAGCAGCGAGGACATTCGCGGCATGCACGCCTCGGTCGCCGTCCTCACCGAACGCGGCGGCATGTCCAGCCACGCCGCGGTGATCGGGCGTGGAATCGGCCTGCCCTGCGTCGTAGGGGCGTCGGATCTGCGGTTCCAGATGGGCAAGCGCAGGCTGACCGCCCCGGATGGCCGGGTATTGAACGAGGGCGACGTGATCACCGTTGACGGCACCAACGGGCAGATCCTGTTCGGCAGGGCACATCTGCTGGATGCAGGCCAGAACGACAGTTTCCGGGTGCTCATGGACTGGGCCGACGACGTGCGCGATCTGGCGGTCCGCGCCAATGCCGACACCCCCGCAGACGCATTGGTCGCGCGGAATTTCAAGGCACAGGGGATCGGTCTGTGCCGGACCGAGCACATGTTCTTTGACGAAGCCCGCATGACCGTAATGCGCGAGATGATTTTTGCCAACTGCAGCGCCGACCGCGCCGCCGCACTCGATCTGCTACTACCGATGCAGCGCGCTGACTTTGCCGACCTGTTTCGCATCATGCACGGCCAGCCGGTCTGCATTCGTCTGTTCGATCCGCCCTTGCATGAATTCCTGCCCTCGGATCGCGCCGGCCTGCGCGAACTGGCCGAGGCGCTGGACCTGCCGCTGTCGGTGGTGACCCGCCGGGTGAACGCGCTGAGCGAATACAACCCGATGCTGGGCATGCGCGGTGTGCGCCTCGGGATCACCGTGCCCGAGATCTACGAGATGCAGTCGCGCGCCATCTTCGAGGCGATGCTGGAGGTCAGCCGCGAAGGCGATCCCATCGTGCCCGAAATCATGATCCCGCTGGTTTCTGCCAGCCGAGAGGTTGAACTGGTCAAGGCGCGCGTCGATGCGATCGCAGCGGCGGTGCGGACCGAGACCGGGCAGGATTTCACCTATCGCCTTGGGGTGATGGTCGAGACCCCGCGCGCCGCATTGCGCGCCGCCGAAATCGCACCGCAAGTGTCGTTCCTCAGCTTCGGCACCAATGACCTGACGCAGATGACCTATGGCCTCAGCCGCGATGACGCAGGCCGGTTCATGTCCGAATACGTTCGGCTGGGCGTCTATCCCGAAGATCCGTTCCACACACTCGACACCGACGGCGTCGGCGAGTTGCTGCAGATCGCCGCCGAACGTGGCCGCGCCGCGCATCCCAAACTGGTGCTGTCGATCTGCGGCGAGCATGGCGGAAACCCCGAATCGATTGCCTTTTGCCGGGCCGCCGGATTCGACTATGTGTCCTGTTCACCCTTCCGAGTCCCGGTGGCGCGACTAGCTGCCGCACAGCTGGCGGTACGTGACAAGATCGGGTAGGCCGCGCCAAAAGTCGCCACCACATGAGGTGGTTCAAAGCCTTACTGCCGGTCGCTTACGGGCCGGGAGATCCGCCCTGAGGCTACCCCGGAGGGGGGGAGACTGGACGATTTGCCTTAAATTCGCTACATCGCCCGGAGGCTGGGGGTCTGCTCCCTCGTTGCTTACAAGGATAAACGATGTTTCGGATTATATTGATAGCCCTTCTGGCCTGCGCCGGAATGGCTTCCGCAGACACGCCCGTAAAGAAGCTTTTGGGTCAGGAGCGCCGCGCGCTCGGCGCCATGTCAGAGGCCACGCTGGCCAGCTACCTAAAATCTCCGGGCGAGAAATTCACCTATTCACGCGACTGGATCGATGCCCAGAAACCCGCCAAGGGCAACGCCGAATGGCGATGCCTCTCTGAAGCGCTCTATTTTGAGGCGCGCGGCGAGAGCGTTAAAGGACAATTCGCAGTGGCCGAAGTGATCCTGAACCGCGTCGACAGCCCGAATTATCCCAACACGATCTGCGGCGTTGTCCATCAGGGCACGGGTCGCAAATACCAGTGCCAGTTCACCTATACCTGCGACGGGCACAAAGAGGTCATCGCAGAGCCACGCGCCTTCGAACGCGTCGGCAAGATCGCCAAGATCATGGTCAAGGGTGCCGCGCGCCCTCTGACCAAGGGCGCCACTCATTACCACACCCGTGCGGTCAGCCCACGCTGGGCGCGCGTTTTCCCGCGTACGGCGTCGATCGGCGTGCATCATTTCTACCGTCAGCCGCAGCGCTTGTCGCAAAACTGAGGTTCCGGAGTCGGGACTGCGCGTGTTTGTGTTGCGCCTTTGGGCATGTTAGGGGCGCACCGGACGTTCCATTGCGTCCCGGCATGAACAGCGGAGCGATGCAATGACCACCGAAGTCAGACTGGCGTTCGAGCACCCCGATGCGCGGGCCGATGCCACAGCGCCCGATGGCCCGCTTGACCGCATCTCGCTGCGCGATCACATCGTCGAGGTCGAAATCGGCGCGTTTCAGGCAGAACGCGGCAAGATGCAGCGCATCTGCTTTAACGTCGTGGTCGAGGTCCGCCCCTTTACCGATCCCGTCGATGACGATGTGGACCGCATCCTCAGCTACGACCGCGTCACCGAGGCGATCGCGGCGGAATTGGCCGAAGAGCGGCTGAACCTGCTCGAAACCCTCGCCGAACGCATCGCCGAGCGCATCCTGCAAGAACCGCAGGCGGTGCGCACCTTCGTCCGCATCGAAAAACTGGACCGTGGCCCCGGCGCGTTGGGGGTCGAAATCGTCCGTTCAGTGGATGACTTCAAGACCAAACCGATCTCGGCCCAAACCGTTTCCGGGCCGCATCCGCATGTGGTGTATCTTACCAACGCCGCCGTCACGTCGCCAAATCTGCATCGGTGGCTCGATCAACTCGAACAGCGGGCAGAGCCGGTCATTCTTTGCGTCGGAGCGGCGGACCTGCCTGCCCCCCAGACCGGACACCGCATGACCCAGCGCAGGGTCGATCTGCTGGCCATCGAACAGAATGCCTGGGTGCTGGCGGGCCGCGACGATCGCTGCGTGGTGGTAGATACCCGAACCGAACTGGACTGGGCGATGAAAAACGGCCAGATCAGCGTCTGGGCCCCGTCCAAGATCGTGCTTGATGCGGTGGACGGCCCCGGTGCCGACACAAGTGATCCTGCCGCGCTGGCTGCCTGGTTCGCCGGGCATATCGACGCCTCGGACCTGCTGCTGGTTGGAGAAGTACCGCCCGCGGGCCCGATCCCTGTGCCGGTTCTGGTGCAGGACATCGCGCAATCAGGCCTGTGAGCCTGCCGCCCGCATTTACCGCCCCGGACCCGATTCCGGGTAGCGCAGAGGGGACCGCACGCCCATGAACCAGCTCTATTACCGCCCGATTCCGCGCTTTGATCATGCGCGCCCCGCAACGGCACTGCCGCTGGCGGGCGGCTGGATCTGGTTCGACACGGTCGAAGAAATGCAGCGCAATGGTGCCACCCGGCTGATCCCTGCGGCAGACCTGCCCGCAGACATGCGCCAGCGCCTGACAGCACCCCGCCCACCGATCGGGACGCTCAGCTTTGACGCACCCCGGCTGATGGGCATCCTGAACGTGACACCCGACAGCTTCTCGGACGGCGGTGAGCATCATGCATTCGCCGATGCGGTGGCGCATGCACAGGCGATGGTGGCCGAAGGCGCGCATATGGTCGACGTGGGCGGCGAATCCACCCGTCCCGGTGCCGCCAAAGTCCCCATCGAAGAAGAGATCGCCCGCACCGCGCCGGTGATCACTGCCATTCGGGCCGCGCTTGATGTGCCGATCTCGATTGATACGCGCAAGGCGGCGGTGGCCCGCGCGGCGCACGCGGCCGGGGCAAACCTGGTCAATGACGTGGCAGGCTTTACCTTCGACCCGGAACTTGCGCCATTTTGCGCAAGCACCGGGCTACCGGTCTGCGTGATGCATGCCCAGGGCGATCCTGAAACGATGCAGAAGGATCCGCGATACGATCATGTGGCGCTCGATATCTTTGATTTTCTGGCGGCGCGTGTTGACGCACTCGTGGCCTTGGGCATTCCGCGCGCGCAGATCATCGTCGATCCCGGCATCGGGTTCGGCAAAACCCGCGCCCATAACCTGACATTGATGCAGAATCTCAGCCTGTTTCACGGGCTGGGCTGTCCGCTCCTGCTGGGTGCGTCGCGCAAACGCTTCATCGGCGATATCGGTGGCACGCCCGATGCAGGTGCCCGCGTATCTGGTTCGGTGGCGGTGGCGCTGGCCGGCGTCGCGCAGGGCGCACAGATTTTGCGGGTGCATGACGTTGATGCCACCCGTGCCGCACTTGCCCTCTGGCGCGCGGTCACGGGCTGAGCCTCAACCGCGCGTGGCTCGCCCGGTAAAGAGCCGCCGCAGCGCCCCTGCCTGGCTGATGGCGACCCCCGACAGGATCAGGACCATCGCCCAGAATATACCGGACGGCAGGTCTTCGCCCAGAAAGGTGATCCCCAGCACCACTGACCAGATCGGCACCTGGTAGTTGACCAGACTGATAAAGACCGGCCCAGCACTGCGGATGATCTGAACCATCAAGACTTGCGCCGCCGCCGTGGGCAACGACCCGAGATAGACAAGCGCCAGAAGACTACTCATCGACACGCCACTCGGGATCCCCTCGACCATCAGCGCGAAGGGAACGACAAAAACCGCCGCAATGCTCAGTGCTGCCGCCGAAAGCGAGATCATGTCGACATCCGGGCACAGCCGCATGACGATCGCACCGACCGCATAACAGAGCGACGCCACCACGCAGGCGATACGCGCGATGCTCTCGAACTCCCCGCCGGTCACGGCAAAGGCCGCCGGACCGATCAGCACAAACACCCCGCAGGTGCCGATGGTAAAGCCGATGAACCGGCGCAGGTTCATCTGTTCGCCCGGTACCAGCCAATGCGCGAGAGGCAGGATCAGAAGCGGCACCACCGCCATGCAAACCCCGGCAAAGCCGGACGCGACGAACTGTTGGCTCCAGCTGAGCAGGAAGAAAGGCAATGCGTTGGAAAAGACACCGATCCCGACGGCGGACGCCCAGATCTTGCCCGCCTTGGGGCCGCGCAAGGCGGGCAACCCAACACCGCGGAAATGTGCGAAAATCAGCAGCAACAGCGCCCCCAGCCCGAGCCGGAAAGCCACGACTGTAAGCGGGCCAACCCCTTCGAGGGCAACGACTGTCGAAACGAACGCAGCGCCGAAAATGACCCCCAAAGTCAGAAGGCGCAGCCAGTTGATCGGGGTGATATCTGTCATCGAAATGCTCCGGCGGAGAAAATGAACAGGGGCGTCCGAAACCGGACGCCCCTGATACACCCTATGGCGCGGTGATCAGTTCTTTTCCTGATCGACCAGCTTGCCTGCAGAGATCCACGGCATCATGCCGCGCAGCTTCTTGCCGACTTCCTCGATCTGATGCTCGTCATTGATCCGGCGCGTCGCTTTGAACGACGGTTGGCCAACGGCGTTTTCCAGCATGAAGTCGCGCACGAATTTGCCGTTCTGGATATCGGTCAGAACCGCCTTCATCTTGGCCTTGGTCTCGTCGTAGGGCAGGATGCGCGGGCCGCTGACATATTCGCCATATTCAGCCGTGTTCGAGATCGAATAGTTCATGTTGGCGATGCCGCCTTCATAGATCAGGTCAACGATCAGCTTCACTTCGTGCAGGCATTCGAAATAGGCCATTTCAGGCGCATAGCCCGCTTCGACCAGCGTTTCGAAGCCCATACGGATCAGCTCGACCAGACCACCACACAGAACGGCTTGTTCGCCGAACAGGTCGGTTTCGCATTCTTCGCGGAAGTTGGTTTCGATGATACCCGAGCGGCCGCCACCGATGGCCGAGCAATAGGACAGGCCGATTTCCAGCGCTTTGCCAGATGCGTCCTTGTCAACAGCAACGAGGCAAGGCACGCCGCCGCCTTTTTGGTATTCGCCGCGTACCGTGTGGCCGGGGCCCTTGGGGGCCATCATGATGACGTCGACGCCTTCTTTCGGCTCGATCAGCCCGAAATGCACGTTCAGGCCGTGGGCGAATGCGATTGCCGCGCCTTCGCGGATGTTGTCATGCACGTATTTCTTGTACGTTTCCGCCTGCAATTCGTCGGGCATGGTGAACATGATCAGGTCCGCCCAGGCCGCAGCCTCGGCTATTTCCATGACTTTCAGGCCTTCGCCTTCAGCCTTCGCGGTCGAAGGCGAGCCGGGACGCAGCGCCACGACGAGGTTCTTTGCACCGCTGTCACGCAGGTTCAGCGCATGGGCGTGGCCCTGGCTGCCGTAGCCGAGGATGGCCACCTTCTTGTCCTTGATCAGGTTGATATCGCAATCACGGTCATAATAAACGCGCATGAGTCTTTCCTCTGATGGTTTCTGAAGCGCAATCTAAACGATCCGTCACGAGAACGAATGCATTCTCATGTTGTTTCGCGGTTATTTTCCAGTATTTATAGCCAAATTCCTTATTTGATGAAAATATCATGCTTGATGACACTGACCGGCGCATTCTGCGTCACTACCAGCACGACGCAGCCCTCGGCCCGGCCGAACTGGCGGCGCGGGCCGGAGTGACGCCAGCCACCTGCGCCCGACGGCTGGAGCGGATGCAGGCGGCCGGAATCATCCTGGGCAACCGTGCCGTGATCAATTGGCGCGCGCTGGGCTACGAGGTGGAGGTGTCGCTGCGCGTGACCCTAGACAAGACGCTGGCGCGGGCCTTTGACGAATTCATGGCAGCCGCGCGCGACGTCCCCGAAGTGGTCGAATTGCAGAGCTTCCTCGGAAGGGTTGATATCCGCCTGTCGGTCATTGCACGGGACATGAGCCATTATCAGCAGATCTACCGCCAGAGCATCCTCACCCTGCCGCATATCGCCGATATCGAGGCATTGATGCATGTGGCGCGGATCAAATCGAACGAGGTCTTGCCCCTGTGATCGAGTTGGACACCATGGACCGGCGCATCCTGCGCGCCCTGGCCGAGGACGCCACCCAAAGCACCAGTGCGCTGGGGCGCAGCATGGGCCTGTCGCAACCTGCCACATGGCGGCGAATCAAACGTCTGCGCGAAACCGGCGTGATCGCCGGCCAGCGGCTGGAACTGGACCGGGAGCGTCTGGGGTTTGGCGTATCTGTGTTTCTGGGCGTGAAACTGGCCACCAAGGGCCGGGTCAGCCTGGAAGACTTCGAACGCGCCGTCACCGCCATCCCCGAGGTGCAGACGGTCGAGCATATTCTAGGGGTCTATGATTACCGCCTGCGGATCGTGGCGCGCGATATCGCCGATTTCGAGCGCGTGCTTCGGCGGCGAATCATGGCACTGCCCGGCGTCGGCGACGTCGAAGCCAATGTGCTGCTGAGCGAAGAGCGCCGCCCCGGCCCGATCGGCTGAGCCTGCCCCCAAGGAATGCCTTTGCCATTCAACGCTTGGCGCGCTAGCAAATGAATGAATGATTGAACGGAGATATGCCCATGACCGCCCTTCTTGAAAATGTCGATCCCGATGGCCTTCTGGAATATTCAGTGGTCTTCACTGACCGCTCGCTGAACCATATGTCGGGCAGCTTCCAACAGGTGATGCGCGATATCTCGGAAATGCTGAAAGACGTCTACAACGCGGACGCGGTGGCACTGGTCCCCGGTGGCGGCAGCTACGCGATGGAGGCCGTCGCGCGCCAGTTCGGCGCCGATGCCCATGCGCTGATCGTGCGCAACGGCTGGTTCTCCTATCGCTGGACCCAGATTTTCGATGCGGGCAAGTTCACGTCCGAGGAAACCGTCTGCATGGCCCGCCAGACCGGCAACGGCGCAACTGCCCCATTCGCGCCTGCGCCAATCGACGAGGTAACGGCCAAAATCCGCGAGGCGCGGCCCGATGTGGTCTTTGCCCCGCATGTCGAAACATCTGCCGGCCTCATTCTGCCCGACGATTACGTGACCGCATTGGCGCAGGCCGCGCATGAGGTGGGCGCGCTGATGGTGCTCGATTGCATCGCATCCGGTTGCGCATGGATCGACATGGCGGCAACGGGCGTCGATGTCCTGATCTCGGCGCCGCAAAAGGGCTGGTCGGCTTCGCCATCGACGGGCCTGGTGATGATGTCGGCCCGCGCCCTGGAGCGGCTTGAGGCAACCACGTCGAACAGCTTTGCTCTTGATCTGAAGAAATGGCGCCAGATCATGAAAGCCTATGAAGACGGCGGGCATGCCTATCATGCCACGATGCCCACCGACGCGCTGCGGGCGTTTCGCGACACCATGCTGGAAACCAAGGAATACGGGTTCGAGCGGCTGCGCGAAGCGCAATGGGCGCTGGGCGACGGCGTGCGCGCCATGCTGGCCGACAAGGGGCTGACCTCCGTGGCCGCCGACGGTTTCGGCGCGCCCGGTGTCGTCGTCACCTATACCGATGACCCCGACATTCAGAACGGCAAGAAATTCGCCGCCGAAGGGATGCAGATCGCGGCAGGTGTGCCGCTGCAGTGCAATGAGCCCGAGGGGTTTCGCACCTTCCGGCTGGGCCTTTTCGGTCTGGATAAGCTCTATGATGTGCCCGCAGCACAAGCGCGGCTCAAGGCCGTCCTGGACAAGGTTATCTGACCTACAATCCTACCTTCGCTTGCGGGCCGCCTTTGCGTGGCGGCCTGCAAGCCCGCTCAGCGGCGCATGCCGAGCCCCAGTTGCATCAACGTCTTGCGCACCGGCGCAAAGGCATGGATCGCGTTCAGCCCCAGCGCCCGCGCGTCGCGCAACGGGCGCGCACGCGCCATTGATGTCCGGTTGAGCAAGTCGATCCCCGCCACCCGCGCGCGCACCTCGCCGTGCCGCTTGCGGTGGTAGGCGTCCAACATCGCAACATCGCCCAGTGTATCAGGTGAAGCCACGGCCAGATCGCGCAGGACACGCATATCGCCCAGGCTCATGTTCAGCCCCTGCGCACCGATGGGCGGGACGACATGCGCCGCCTCTGCCACCAGCGCCACGCGTTCGGCAGCCATCCGCGCCGCGACCTGGCTGATGATTGGCCAAACCGTGCGGCGCGAGGCCAGGGTGAGCGGGCCAAAGAGGTGGCAACTGCGCTCGCTCATCTCCGCCTCGAATGCCGGCGTCTCCAGCGCAGCGAGGCGCAATGCCTCCGGTCCGCGCTCCATCCAGACAACGGCCGAGGACGGCATGCCCTCGAAATCGGGCAGTGGCACCAGCGTGAACGGCCCGCCTGTGCGGTGAATTTCGGTCGACACGTTGCCATGCGGGATCGGGTGAGACACGGCAAAGGCCAGCGCCTTTTGCCCGTAGCGGGTCACCTTGGTTGCAATCCCCGCGGCTTCGCGCATGGGCGATCCGCGCCCATCCGCGGCGATCACCAGCCGGGCGAGCACGGCGCTGCCATCGCTGAGCCGCACCCGCGCTTCGCTCTCGCGCGTCAGCAGTTCCGCCGTACCGGTGCCGGGACGGAATTCGACCGACGACAGGCTATCCAGATGCGCTGTCATTTCGCGCCTGAGCAGCCAATTGGGCAGATTCCAGCCAAACGGCGCGTCCGACAGTTCCGACGCTTCGAAATCGCGGACCGAGCGCGGCGCGGCCAAGTCGCCACCCGCATCGACGATGCGCATGATCTCGAGCGGGGCCGCGTGATCCGCCAGCCGCGCCCAAAGCCCGGCCTCTTCCAGCAAAATCCGCGCCGGTTGCAGAAACGCGGTGCTGCGCAAATCGGCCCCTTCAGCATCTCGGGCGGTGACCGGCGGGGACGGATCGACACAGATGACCGAAAACCCGGCACTGCCGAACACCGCCGCAGCCGTCAGCCCGGCGACCCCGCCCCCCGAAATCAGGATATCCACATCTGTCATGATTGCCGCCCTTTCCTGCCCGTCAGAATATCCGCCGCGCCCAGTGGGCGCCAGCCCTTGCGCTACCGGCCCACCGTGAGCAGAAGCAGACAGGCAAAAACCACAGGCACCGTGCAGAGTGCCGGAATATAAAGCCCCGGCAGACCCCATATTGCCACGGCCACGCCCCAGGCAACAAGCGCCAGCAGCACCGTTATCAGGATCGCGGTGACCTGCTGGGCTTCGGTCAGTTTCTCGCGTGAATGCGCGGCGGCGCGGGTGGTGTTATCTGCAAGCGTCATGTCCGGTCGGCTCCTTTCTGCCATTCTTCCTCAACCCTTCCAGATAGGATGCGCACGTCCAAAGGACAGCACCGGAGACGCGCGCGAATTGCCGCAGTCCGCGTCAGATCTGTCGCATCAAGTTGGCCGGGTCAGGTCAGCCGCGCCAGAAACCCGCCCAGGTCGTCGGTATGGTGGTGAATGTGGGGGGCGGGCTGCGGCGCGGGGGCCACATGCACGGTGCGCAGGCCCATTTGGTGCGGCACCTCCAGATTGCGCGCGTCGTCCTCGAACATCGCCGCGCAGTCTGGGGTCAGCCCGTCTGTGACAAACACCATGTCAAAGGCGCCGCGTTCCGGCTTGGGCAGGAACCCGGCATGTTCGACGCCGTAAATCGCATCAAAACTGCCTGCGAGGCCGCGCGCGGCGATCACCCGCTCGGCATAGGGCGCGCTACCGTTGGTATAGACGATCTTGCGCCCTGGCAGCGCAGCGATCTGCGCGCGCAGATGGGTATCCGGCTCCAGCTGATCCAGCGATATGTCGTGCACATCGGTCAGGTATGGCCCTGGATCGATATCGTGCTCGCGCATCAGCCCCGCGAGCGTGGTCCCGTGGGTAAGCCAATAGTGGCGGCGCAGGCGGTCAGCCTCGGCATGGGACACACCCAGCGCGGTCATGACAAAGTTGGTCATCCTCACCTCAATCTGATCGAAAAGACGGGCCTGCGGCGGGTAGAGCGTGTTGTCCAGATCGAACACCCAGGCGCTGACATGAGAGAAGGATTGCTTTGGCATGGGATGGATTTAGCCCTCAACAGTGGCGTTGACAATGCACGCGGGGTTGATTGCGTGGGCGGCAGGCGCGTACTGTCTCTCCCAGTATGCTGCGCAATCGAAAGAGTCCCATGAAACCTGCCCCAACCGACGCCTATTCGCTCATTCTGGAGGCGATTGATGTCGGGGTGTACAAGCCCGGCGATCGCCTCGTCGAAAGTGACCTTGCGGAGCGGCTGGGCGTGTCGCGCACGCCCGTTCGCGAGGCCCTGCAACGGCTTGAAACACAATCGCTTCTGACGCGGGACGGGCGCAGCCTGATCGTGTCCTCACTCGATCACAATCAAATGGCCGAGCTCTACGTGGTGCGCGCCGAACTGGAAGGGCTGGCCGCCAGCCTTGCCGCACGCCACGCCACCGAAGAGGAAGTACGCGTGCTACGCGACATGGTCGAAAAGGACCGGACGCTGGTCGGTGATCCCGGCGCGATGGCCCGTGCGAACCGGCGGTTTCACAAGCAGATACACCTGGCCTCGCATAACCAGTTCCTGATGCAGCAACTCGACCTCGTACATCGGTCGATGGCCCTGATGGCCACAACGTCGCTGGCCGCTGTGGGGCGCGATGCGGCGGCCATAGATGAACACGACGCGATCGTGCGCGCCATCGAGACACACGACACCAACGCCGCGCGCGAAGCTTTGCGCGCGCATATCTCAAAAGCGTTCGTGACGCGCCTCAAGCTGGACTCCGGCGAGATCGAATCCACGATCTGACTCGGGAAATTCTGCGCGCTTGCCTGCCGTCGCGCCAACCAGTGAGTGACCGTGGCTCGTCTTGTCCCAGAAAAACGGCGCAAAGATCAGCTCGTAAAGCGCCTTGTACGCTGCAACGGTCCCGAGCGGCGTGCAGAAATGCATGGTCGGCGCCCAGGGAATGAGGTGCCGGTGATACCGCCCTGAAACCGCGACAACATAAATCGCGATATTCAGCAATTCGACTGCCAGAAAGAGCCGACCCAGCATGATCAACACATCGCGTGAAATCAACGGGTCCAGCGGATGCGGCAACCCCAACAGGATCAGCCAGAACGACCACAGGAACGGCGCCAGAAAAAACTGCGACAAGGCCGTGATGAAATGCGCCTGAAAGCCCCAGAACTTCAGCGCCCCCAGTTGCCGGTAGAACTGCATGGGCCTGCATATGCACCAGATATGTGGTCATGTACCCCTTGAGCCAGCGCGAGCGCTGCTTGATCCACGGCCAAATACGGCAATTTGCCTCTTCGCCAGTAACGGTGCCGATCATTTCGGTCCGGTAGCCATGCCGCGCCAGGCGAAAGCCTAGATCAGCATCCTCGGTCACGTTATGGGCATCCCATCCGCCCAGCTCTTCCAGCGCGGGACGCCGAAAGTAGAGGGTCGTCCCGCCCAGCGGAATGGCCAGGCCAAGCCGGGCGAGTCCCGGCAGCATGACCCGGAACCAGGCTGCAAATTCAATGGTGAAACATCGCGCCAGCCATTTCTGACGCGGATTGTAGTAGTCGAGGATTCCCTGAAGGCACACGACCTCTGGCGGGGCGGCCTGAAACCGGCGCGCCACTTGCGTGATCTGGTCAGGATCGGCTGAATCCTCTGCATCGAATATTCCGATGATGTCGCCTTCACAGAAATCCAGTGCGTAGTTCATCGCGCACGGCTTCGTGCGCGGTTGCCCCTCCGGCACGATCACCGCGCGCATCCAGGGCGGCAGGTCGATCTCGGCCAGTGTCTGCCGGGTCATGGTGTCGCTTTCCTTGAGCACCAGAATTACGTCGAGCAGGCATTTGGGATAGGTCAGCCGCGACAGCCGGGTCACTAGGGCATGCGCGATCTCGGTTTCACGAAAGAGCGGGACCAGCACCGATACCTTTGGCAGTTTCTGGGTGGGCGACGGGGCCGGCGCCTTGTCCTCGACCGGACCAAGCGTCATGCGCGCGACAAAGGCCGCCATGCGCAATCCGAAGGATACGACGAGCGTCAGCGCCGCCCATCCAGCGAAAGCTGCAAAGACAGCAGTCGGAAAGAGCAGCGTCAGCACAAGGCAAAGCGTCATCGCGCCCAGTGTCACCGCAAGCCGCCGGTGCGGGCTGGCACGCCAGGTGCGGAAACTTTCAGCCTCTGGCACGCGGGCTTGCGCCGCCTGTGTCAACGCCGCGCGATTGAGGTTCGCCACCTGGTTCTGAATGTCGCGCCGAGGTGCAATGACAACCGGCAGGCGCAAAATGCTTTCTGGCAACGTCCCTTCGAGCGCGCGCAGCGCATCCGGCGAGGCCACCGCCAGGGCCTGTGCCCCCCCCTGCCCGCGTGACCGGCACCGCCGCGTGCTTGATCAACAGACGCGGATCAACGCCGGGTAGGGCAGCGGCCCCGACCGACAATTCAGCGGTGCCGATCACATCGGTCTTGGCCCGGCGGGCCTGCGCCACAATCAGATCGGCCGGGTCGGCCAATCCTTCTGTTTCCAGCACCTTTTCAAGCGAGGCATCACAATGGTTCTGAACCAACTGCGCCAGTGCGGCATCGGCCCGGCTGATACTGCCAGCGCGCACAAGATCAAGCCCCAGATCATCGAGTGCCCCGGCAGAATTCAGTGACTGCGCGTCCAGCTGCCGTAGTTCGGAAATGCCCATAAGATAACCCTCACCTTTTGGGATATCGACGAGCTTCATCCATTTCAGTTAATGAGGCGTAAACGAGAGGTTAACGAGGGATTAACGCGATTGACCGCGAACGTCTTACCCCTGGTCAAACTTTAGCAGATCGACCTTCTTGCGCGCCCGCATGCGCGACGGTGTGACACCGTATTCATCTGCGACCGCCTTGGCCATCGTGCTGCGCGACCCGAACCCCGTCGCCAGCGCCACATCCATCAGCGGCATCAGCGTCGTTTCGATCAGTACACGGGCCTGCTTGACGCGCAGACGCTTGTAAAAGCGAGCCGGCGTTTCATCGAATACCTCGCGAAAGACCCGCTCCAGGTGACGTGTCGAAATACCGACCATTTCCGTCACTTCGCTCATCGACAGCGGCTCGGCCAGGTTGGCCTCCATCAGACGGATCGCGTCCGAAACCCGCTCGTCGAACAATGCCTCGCTGCCCGCAGCGCCGCGCGGCTGTTCGGCGTCCGTCTTGCGGATCGTCGGCAAGAGCAGCTGATTGCCGATCTCGGCCAGTTGCGACGCCTCCAGAAAGGGCGCGATCAGCCCGATCACCAACTCGGCCGTGGCGCCCGCCCCCGCCGCTGTCAGAATACCGTCGCTGTTTTCACAGAGCCGTTCAGTCAGGCCGGGATGGTGCCCCTCTTCGTGCAGGACAGAGATATCGCGCCAATGCGTCGTCACCTTGCCCGCTGGCGATCTGGTCGCCCGGATAAACGCCGTCGCTGCGTCTGAAAGAAGTACGACCGGCGCCGCGAGCCGCTGCATCGCGCGCGCGCGGCGAGGCCAGTCGGCATGCTTGGCCCGCGGTCCGCCCAGAACCACCATTATGTCCGAAAACGCGTGTTCATGCACTGCGGGTTCTGCCCGGACCAGTAGGGCGGTATTACCTTGTACGATTCCTGGAGTGTCAGAGACGATGCGCCAGCTGAACGCCTCTCGCGACAGGATGGAATTGGCAATGGCCAGCGTATTGGTGATAGCGGCGAATTCCAGCTCGGAGAACCCGCGATGCACGAAGATCTCGAATGTCCGGCACACCGGCGCATCGCCGCTGCGAATCCCGAAGCCGCCGAGGGGTTTTATCGCCGCATCCGGCCGTCCCATTTCAACCCTCCCGAATCGTTGCGATCCGCGGGCCCGTGCCGAACGCTGCAGGTGGAATCTCATTCATCACCGGTCTTCTCCCTTACGATTGCCCCGGCAATGGTTCGCCTCGGCCAATGTCCTGAACAATCGGCTTTTCACCGACGATCCATTCGTCCTGACAGCAGGCCCGGTTTCAAACCGGGCGTTCCCGGTCCTCACGCCGAATAAACGGGGTGACTATGCCGGTCGATGCCCCCCAGTGCAAGCAGGGCCGTGCCGGTGCTTGGATTGTCTTGATCTTTTCGTCGCGCAGCGGGCAGGGCAGGCAGGCGCCGAATTCCGCCCCGACACGGCGCGGCCCCGCACATGCACCGCCCCCAGACCTAGGGCAAGATCACCTCTCGGGACATTTCCAGCGGAAATACCCTGCCGGTCAATGGAGCGCTGGCACCAGCCGATAAGGAATCGTGTATTGCCGGAGAACTCCGACCTGCCCGGCGATCAGGAACGACAGATCGGAGCCTTCGTCGACGACTACAAAAACCAGCGATACCACGAGAATATGGGCAACTTGACACCTGTCGAAGTCTATCACGGTCACGGCGCGAAAATCCTGACGGCGGACACACCGCCGTTTGCAACATCAAAACCAGACCGCACAATCAATCACACAAACGAGCCAGAGCCGCCCATACTCAAGCCGCTCTGATGTCCCGTTTCATTTGATGACGGACAAGATTCAGGCGAAACGCCTCGCCATGTACTGCAAAAAATCCCAGATAGTGCCTTCAAGGTCATCTGGAGCCAGGGGGCCGCTTTGATAATAACGGGTGTTCTGGGCGCGCTGTAGTGTCTCCAGCTTGGCGCGATCCTCGGCGTTGAAATCCTTGCAGAGCTGAACGTAGTTAACGACTTCCTCGTCTTCAGGGTCAGTCTTGAACCCAGCAATGCCCCAGCGGATCGCCACCTTGTCGACAGCTGCGGGCCGCAGACATAGGTACAGCGTGTAGTTCGCGGCCACGGCTACGACGAAAGAGGGAAAAATGTTGAATAACACCGAATTGCGCTGTTCATCCTCAGTCATGTCTTCGTGGAACGGGCCGCGTGGCGGGAATGAAGGATCGTAGTAGGACCGGTAGGCTGTCCAGCGGTCCTCGCCGGGAACTTTTTTGCACAGCTGCGTAGGGGTCATCGGCTGCAACGTCTTGGGGTGCGTCGCAAACAGGTGATACCCTTCCATGAAATTCTCAGTCAGGTTCTTCCAGTTGGTGTTCCATTCCGCCTCGTCCGAGAATAGCAGGTTGCGCTGTTCGTTGTGATAGTTGTGCAGTATGCCGTCCAGCGTCGCGAGTTGTGGCGCCAATGGATCGGCATTCCCGTCAAGATTGACGAAAATGAAGTTATTCCAGATTTCGGTCTTGAGCTGGGGCAACCCGCATTTCTTGCGGTCAAATCCTTCGACCTTGTTCATCAGCGGTGCGGTTTTCAATGCACCATCCAGATCGTATGTCCAAGCGTGATATCCACAAACGAAACTGCGGCAATTTCCCTTGCCTTCGGCCACGAGGTTACCCCGGTGACGACAGACATTGGACAATACGCGCACATCTCCTTGCTGGTCCCGCGACACGATGATCTGCTCACCGACCAACTCGGTGGTGAAATAGTCTCCCGGCCGAGGAATTTCGCCGATATGGCCCAGGCAGATCCATTCCTTACGAAACAACTGCTCCTTCTCGTGATCCAAGAACTCTTCAGAGGTATAGAAAGACGGAGGCATTGTACGCGCCTGTGACGCATTAAGATTGGAGAGTTCCGCAAGGTCGCAACGTAATTTGCCGACGATATCTGCCTGATCAAGAGCCATGTTTAAACCTCCTCTATTCAAACTGTGATCACAGTTTGAATAGCATGTTTTTCCTCGGGGCGCTATAGAATTTTGGCCCGACAGGGAAAGGTTTTTGCCGTCGTGGAGTATGTCCGAAGGGCGGCCGCACTTCGGACATGACGGCGAAATAACACGATGCCGGTCGGACAAATTTCTCCAGATCGAGTTAAACGGGCGATTGAGCTCTGGATTTCCGAAATGCCATCGGTGTTTGACCGAATTTGTCTTTGAACAACGTCGCGAAGGATGACGTCGACATAAATCCACAAGCAACCGAGATCTCAGAAATCTGCATATTTGTATCTTCGATCAATCGCCAACCAAGGTCCAGTTGTTGTGCGCGGTAAAACTTGAGGGGCGACGTATTCAATTCTTGTTTGAACAGCCTTTCCAGTTGACGGGTCGACATCCCCACCCGATCTGCAATTTCCTGAATCGGCAGAAGCTCTTCCATGTGGTCAAGCATCAATTCTATTGCGTGTTCCAGTTTTTTCGGGATGCCGCGATAGCGATCCGCGGTTGTGCAAGTTTGTTTCCTGCCGGCACTGCGTACGGATTGCAGCAAAAGGTGACTGCGAATCCAGGCTGCCGCTTTGGCGCAAATGTTGGCTTCCACCCAATGCAGCGCGAAATCCATGGCTCCCAACTCGCCTGAGCAGCTCACCAACTTGCCATCGCGCACAAAAATGCACTCTTGGAACTCGACATTTGGACAGGTTTCGCGATTCACGGGAATCCTGCTCCAGTGATCCGTACCTTTGGACAGATGTCCCGATTGGGCGATAAGCGGGATGGCCGCTCCGATAACACAGACAGGAATGGCCGAGACACGACACCGACGCACCAGAGCCAATATACTGTCAGCTTCGTTCTGCGACAGTTTCTTTCCTGAACAAATGAAATACATGTCCGGCTTTGGCACTTGCCCTTTCCTGGGGAAACCATCTGAGAGACTGCAATCAGGTACAACCTTCACACCGGAGCGTGACCGTATCGTATCTCCGGACAGGGTATGCAAAGAGACATCGACGTAGTGCACGGATGAAGCAACCTGCACCATATCCAGAACATCCGTCAGAGATGTCAGACTGAGCAAGGAAAACTGCTCTGTGAGAAGGACTGCCACCTTCGAGTAGCGTCTGTTCAGGTACTCATGGCGATTGGTGGCAGAAATAGACTGAAGTTGTGTCATTGATTCTGCTCCTCTTTATTGTGACTGCAGTAGGTACTGAGCGAGGTGAAATCGGGTTCACCCAACGGATGGAAAGAACCACCAGCCGTAGCTGTGGGTCCGATTTGTCTGAGATGAAACAGCCAGTTGCGAGCTGGGCACGTCACAATCCAACAGCTCAAGCCGTTGGAATCTGCTCCTTGCGTCGGGCAACGTAGGCTTCCAGTTCCTCTTCGACACTCGGGTCGATGGGCGGTTTTTCGTAGTCTCGCAGCAATTGCTTCCAGATCGCATTGGCGCGCTGGGTCGCTGTTTTGGCTCCGTCATCCATCCAGGTTTCGAAGTTGCGCCAATCTGACAGGATTGGGCTGTAGAACGCGTTTTCGTAGCGCGCGAGCGTATGGGCGGTTCCAAAGAAATGCCCAGCAGGGCCAACCTCGGCAATCGCCTCCAAGCCAATGGCTTCATCGGACAGGTCAATGGGCTCCAGCAGGGCGGATTGCATCTGCAAGAGCTCGGCATCGAGGATAAGCTTTTCAAAGGAGCAGGTCAGCCCGCCTTCCAGCCATCCACCAGCATGCATCATCACGTTGATGTGGCCCTGAATGCAGGCGCTGATCGACATATCGGATTCGTAAGTCGCCTGCGCATCCACACAGGCAGACGCGGTGGTATTGGACGACCGGATCGGTAGCCCATAGCGTCGCGCCATCTGGCCAGACACCAGCACCGATTGCGCGTATTCCGGTGTGCCGAAGGCGGGTGATCCGGTTTTCATATCCACGTTTGAGGTGAAGTGCCCGTAGAAGACAGGCGCGCCCCGGGCGGCAGCCTGGCCCAGGACAATCCCCGCCAGCGCCTCGGCATTTTGCTGCACCAGCGACCCGCCAATGGTGACGGGGCTCATCGCGCCGGCAAGCGTAAACGGGGTGACATGAATGGGCTGGCCAGCCCGGGCAAACTCGATCAGCCCTTCGGCCTGACTGTCATCCAGCAGAAGAGGTGAGTTGGTGTTGATCCCGCCGATAATACCGGGGCGTGCGCGCAGACCGTCATCATCCGTCTGCAGTGCGATCTTGGCCATCTCGATACAATCGCGGGCGCGCTCGGCGGAATTAAGCCAGCAAGGCTGCCAGCCTTTGTCGCACAGCGTGGTCTGGGCCAGCATCATATCCAGATGCCGGGTTTCCGGGGGGAGTTCCAGCGGTTCGCACCCCGATCCGCCCTCGTGATGAAAAACATTCAGCGAAGCCGACAGCTTCACGAAATTTCGCATGTCTTCCAACGTGCCCGCCCTGCGGCCTTTATCGAGGTCCGACACGAATGACGGCCCGCACACTGTCGCGAAGGTCAGGGAATTGCCGCCCACTGTTACGGTTTTTTCGGGGTTACGCGCGTGGATGATAAACTCGGACGGAATGCCGGTCAGCATCTCTTCGACCATAGCGGGGTCGAAACGGACCCGCCCTGTGTCCCGGTCTATATCCGCGCCGGCCTGGGCCAGAAGATCCAGAGCTATAGTGCTGTCGATCTTGATACCGATATCACGCAACACCTTCAGGCTGTTGTGATGGATGGTTTCTACCTGGTCGGCTGATATCAGTTCAACGGGCGCAAGCGGATTGCGCAACTCGGCGAAAGGGCGTTGTGAAAACCCGGTGCTACGGGGCTGGCGGCTGGAACGGCGGCGACGGGACATGCGATATCTCCTGTTTGAAAGGGAATTGGGGTGCAATGCCCCGTCCCGCCCCGGCCCAGGTTTCTTCCCTTACAATCTTGGTCATATCGTTCTCCTTGGATCAGGCCCGCATGCGGCCACCGCTGGGATCGTAAAGCGGGGCAGGCTCCAGCGTGGCCTTGCGCAACTTGCCCAGGATCTCGACCGCATAGTCGCCCCCCTCACGATAGGCATCGGCGGAAACATATCCAAGGGCGATGTGCTGCCCCGTGACCGGCCCCCAGCCACCGGACGAGACGTACCCCACTGGCGCAGCATCGAGAAAAATCGCCTCGTCGCCCCAGATCGCATCCTCACCTGCTTCGACCGTGAGAGTGATCAGACGCTCGCGCGGCGGGCCGTAATTCTGCGCGGCCTCGCGGCCGATGAAATCGCCTTTTTCCAGTTTGACATGGTGCATCATGCCGCATTCATGGGCATGGTAATCCGACGTGATTTCCAGCCCCCAGGCTGGGAAGCTTTTCTCAAGCCGCAGCATCATCAGCGCACGCAGCCCGCAAAGCGAAGCCCCCTTCTCGCGCAGAGCATCGAAAATCTGCGGCTGATGGTTGGGGGGCATATAAAGCTCGTACCCGGTTTCGCCGGTGTAGGAGACTCGCAGTGCAACAACACCCGGCACGTCGGCCAGCGTGATTTCCTTAGCATCCATGAAGCGGAAAGCATCTGTTTCCATCGGCTGATCGGTCAGCGCAGCCATGATCTCTTTTGCCTTGGGCCCGGCAAGAGCAAGCCCAGCCAGATCGTCGGACAGGTTCCTGAACACCACACCCTCGGCTGGCAGGTATTTCCGGAAATGTCGAAGATAGGCCAGCTGCATCGCATAGGTCCCTACAAGCAGGTACCGGTCGCCAAGGTTCGAAATGGTGAAATCACCGATCACACGGCCCTTCTCGGACAGCATCGGCGACAGGCAAAGCCGCCCGGGCTTGGGCAGCCGGTTCGCCATGATCCGGTCGAGCCACGCGCCTGCATTCGGGCCTGAAACCTCAAATTTTGCCATGTCGGAGAATTCGAACAACCCCGCGCCCTCGCGCAGCCGTTTACCCTCTTCAGCAACCGGCCCCCACCAATTGGGCTGGCGGTAGGTCAGGCTGTCTTCTCGCTCCATACCCTCGGGCGCATACCAAGTGGCATGTTCGCGTCCGAACCCGGTGCCAAAGACTGCACCCCCTTCGGCCAGCCGGTCATGCACCGCTGACTTGGCCTGCGGGCGCGCTGCGGGAAAGCTTTGATAGGGAAAAACCTTCTCAGAGCGGTGCTCATAGAAATACCGGGTCATCTCTTCCGTGTATTTCTGTGTTGCAAACTCACCAAACCGGGCCACATCCCAGTTGAAGATGTCAATCTCGGGTTCGCCGCCAATGATCCATTCGGCCATTACCCGTCCGATGCCACCGCCCTGGTTGAAGCCAGCCATCACTCCGTTGGCGCAGAAATAGTTGCGCAGGGCGGGATGCGGACCAATGAGAGGGCCAAGATCGGGCGAAAAGATCATCGGCCCGTTGATCACCCGCTTCACCCCGGCCTCGGCCAGACACGGCATGATTTCAACGGACTTCTCAAAATTCCATTCCATGCAGCTCAGATCGTCTGGCAACAATTCATGCCCGAAATCCTGCGGCGTGCCGTCTTTGGCCCAGTGGCGCATCTGGTCTTCATAAGCCCCCAGTAGCAACCCCATGCCCTCCTGCCGCGCATAACAGCCGGTTTCATTGTCATTGATCTGCGGCAGCTCGAAGCCGAGATTTTCGATCAACGGAACGGTTTCAGTCACCAGATAATGATGCTCAACCGGCATCAGTGGCAGCTCGATCCCGGCCATCCGTGCAACCTCACGGCCCCAGAGGCCGGCAGCGTTGACCACGTATTCGGCGTGGATCGTGCCAGCGTCGGTCTCCACGTCCCAGGTGCCATCAACCCGCTGCCTTGTCGCCGTGACGGGCGTGTGCCGGTGAATGGTTGCACCCAGTTTACGCGCGGCAGCGGCAAAGGCATTGGTGGCCGAGGCCGGATCGACATGACCACCCTCGTCCTCCCAAAAGGCTGCGATCATATGCGAGGTATCCAAAACCGGTGCTTTTTCCTTAGCCTCTTCCAGTGAAATGAAATGCCCTTCAATCCCCAGACGCCTGCAGGCGCTTTGCATCATCGCGTTGCTGTCGATTTCGTCCTGGGTGCGACAGACGTTCAGACCACCTGTAAAATGGAACCCGCAAGATTGTTGCTGCTCCTGTTCCAACTCGCGATAAATCTGGAACGTATAGCGGTGCATCTCGGCCGCTGCATTGGGCCGCACGATGGTGAACAGCCCGCCGGCTGCGTGCCAGCTAGACCCAGAGGTCAGCTCCTGCCTCTCAAGCAGCATGACATCTGTCCAGCCATTTTTGGCCAGATGATAAAGAATCGAGCAGCCCACCACTCCGCCGCCGATCACCACAACTCTTGCAGTCGAATCCATATGTCGCATCCATGATTTTTAACAAACTGTGATCACAGATTTAAATCTTTAGCAAGACTCAATCAGCCTCTCAAATCACTTTCCGACAAGTGGCAGCGGATATCATGCGGGCCCTTTGGACCAAGAGCATTGCGAGGGCTTTCAGTGTCGCAAATCGGCCCGATACGGCGCGCGCAACGTCGCTGAAAGGGGCATCCTTGAGCCGGAGGTGAAAGCTCGGTTGCGTCATCGGCCAGCAGCGCCGGCGCCTTGTCGGGGTCGGGCTCCAGAATGGCATTCATCAGCATTGCCGAGTAGGGATGATATGGCTCGCCAAACACGTCTTCTGCGGGGCCTATTTCACACATCCGGCCCTGATACAGCACCATCACCCGATCCGAGATCGCGCGCACGACGGCAAGGTCATGGCTGACAAAAAGCAACGCTGCCCCGGTCTGGGCCTGAAGGTCGACAAGCAGTCTCAGCACCGCTGCCTGAACCGATACGTCCAGCGCCGAGGTCACTTCGTCGCACAGGATCAGGTCGGGCCGTGCGGCAAACGCGCGGGCAATGCCGATACGCTGCTTTTCACCGCCGCTCATCTGGGTGGGCAACTTACGCAGATAGGATGCGCCAAGCCTGACCTGATTCAACAATTCGACTACCCGGTCCCGCAATGCCCTGCCTGACAGGTTTTCATACAGTTTCAGAGGGCTGCCGATAATCTCTTCAACGGTCTGGCGCGGATTGAGCGAGGCATCCGGATTCTGGAACACCATCTGAATCCGGCGTTTCTGGTCAGCGCTTCTGTTTTTCAGTGAAGGTGGCAGTTGCAGCCTGTCAGGACCATAGATGCTACCCTGGCTCGGCGGAACAAGGCCCGAGATCGCTTTGAGAATAGTCGATTTTCCGGATCCACTTTCCCCCACCAATGCCACGGTTTCGCCGGCACGAATGGTCAAGTCGATCCCATCGCAAGTGGGCGTCGGGCGTGGCTTATTCGTCAATCGGTCGATCAGCCCGGGGCTGTCATAGCGGATTTGCACACCTTCCAGCGACACGATGGGCGAGCCGACCTTCGTGGGCTCGCGGCGCGTGGTGGCAGGCAGGTCGGCCCTGCGCGCGATGGCCGCGGCGTGATGGCACCGAACGCGGTGGGCCTGGCCCGCCTCGGTTTGCGCAGGCTTGCTTGTCCGGCAAAGGTCATTGGCATACGAACAGCGCGGTGCGAACAGGCATCCCTGTTCACGGCTTCCTGGCGACGGCGGGCGTCCCTCCATTGAGGCCGGGATGGCGGCCTCAGACAGTTTCGGGATCGAGGCGATCAACCCCCTTGTATAGGGATGCGCGGGATTGCGGAGCACGTCGCCCACGGGTCCGTCCTCGGCAATCTCGCCAGCATACAGCACCACGACACGCGTACAGACCCGCGCAATCACGCCCAGATCATGGCTGACAAAGACCATGGCCAGGTTCCGTTCCACCCTGAGTTGGGCCAGAAGTTCCAGGATATGCGCCTGCGTGGTCACATCGAGCCCGGTTGTCGGCTCATCCAGAATCAGGGCTTCGGGCTCTCCTGCCAGCGCCATGGCGATCGCGACCCTCTGCTGCTGACCGCCCGACAGTTCGTGAGGATAGCGCTCCAAAATCACATCAGGATCGGGCAATCGCACCTGATGAAGTAATTCGACCATGCGCTCCCGCCGCTTGCTCGCAGAGATATCGGAATGCAGTTCCAATGCCTCGGCCAATTGGGCCGCAATGCGCAGATTCGGCGCCAGCGCCTGCCCGGCGTTTTGCGGGATCAGGGCAAGCTGTCCGCCTCGCAGTTTCTGAAGCTTCGCCGGCGAGAGGTCAAATACCGAAGATCCCTGAAAACTGGAACTGCCATCCAGAACCTCCAGCCCCGATCCCAGATATCCCATCATCGACAGGGCAATGGTGCTTTTGCCGCTGCCGGATTCGCCAACAAGGCCGATGGAATCGCCTCGTCTGATCGACAGGTTGATATCGCTGACGATGTTGAAACTGCGGTCGGTCAGCGGGACGCCGATCTGCAGATCGCGGGTTTCGATCATGTCGTTCATGTCTTTCATCCGCCGATCCTTGCGCGGTCAACGCCAAGCGCCTTTGCCAGCGCATCAGCCGACAGGTTCAGCCCCACGATCAACGTACTGAGCGCAACGATTGGCGCGATCACCGGCCAGATGGAAACCGACATGAAGTTGCGGGACGACGCAATCATCAAGCCCCAATCCGGCGTTGGCGGGGTCACGCCAAAGCCCAGGAATGACAACGCGCTGAAGGTTAGAAGCATCCAACTCCAGCGCATCGCGCCTTCGACCAGCACGACATCCAGCACATTCGGCAGCAATTCCCTGATGACAATGGTCACGTTCTTCTCGCCTCGGGTGCGGGCGGCGGTGATGTAATCCTGCGCCACCACGTCCAACGTACCGGCGCGGATGATGCGAATGATGGCAACGGCGTAAAGTATCCCCAACGTGAGAATCATCACGATGGTCGCCGTGCCGAATATGGCGATGATAAGCAACAAGAGCAGCAACCATGGGATCGCTAGAAAGGCATCAACAACCCGCATGGCGACATCATCAATCGTGCCTCCAACAAACCCCAGCAAGATACCCAGAAACCCCCCCAGGAACAGGGCCAGCATGGTGCCGAAAAAGGTTGTGATCAGCGCCGGGCGCCCGCCCAGTAACGTACGAGAGAAAACGTCCCGGCCCAGATTGTCAGTGCCAAGCCAGTGTTCGGCGTTTGGCTTGGCAAATATAGCCGAGGCATCCTGTACGGCGAAATCATGGGTCGCCAGTAGACCTGCAAAAATGGCGACGAACAGGTGGATCGACAACAGCGTCAATCCAGCCTTGCCCGAGGGTTGACGCCACATGGACTCAATAACCTTAAGCAGTCTCATGTGCAGCGGCGGGCGCAGATCAATATCTGTGGCTTCAGCACTCATCCTAGTGCCCCTTCATGGTGCGCAGTTTAGGGTTAAGCATCAGCGTCAAAATGTCTGCTGCCAGATTCAGCCCGACATAGATGCTGGCAAGTACCAGTGCGATGCCCTGCACCAAAGGCAGGTCGCGGTCACCAATGGCGTCGACAATCAGACGACCGATACCCGGATAGTTGAACACCACTTCGATCACCACGACACCGCCCAACATCCAGGCGATGGTCAGCGCGATCAGGTTGATCGTCGGCACCAGCGCATTGGGCAGCACATGTCGACGCACCATTTTCCAATAGGGTACACCCTTGAGCTGCGCCATCTTGATGTATTCGCTGTTCATCACGTCGATCACGCTGGTTCTGACCATGCGCATGATATGGGCGGTCATGATCCCGGCCAGCGTGATCACAGGCAGGATGATATCCCCCAGAAAATCGCTCAGTGGCGCTGTGGGACGTGTGATCACGATCCCCGGAAGCCACTTCAGCCAGATCGAAAAGATCAGGATCAGCACCGTGCCCATCACAAACTCGGGAATCGTCATGATGATGATGGCGAACGTTGACAGGCCAATATCCAGTGGACGGTCACGCCACAGCCCGGCGATCACGCCCAGCATGATGGCGAGCGGCACACCGATGGCACTTGCCGAGAGGCCCAGCAGCAGCGTGTTTCGCAAGCGGATACCAACCAGTTCCGCAACCGTATCACGTCGCGCCATCGATTCACCCAGATCGCCGTGCAATGCTGCAGTGATCCATTCGATAAAGCGGGGCATGGCGGGCTGGTCGAGGCCGAATTCCTCGCGGCACATGATCAGGCGGTTTCCCTTGGCAGCCCGCCCCAAGAACGATGTGCAGGCATCACCTGGCAGCGCCTCTACCGCCAGGAATACAATGGTCACAACAATTGCTATCGTGACGACGGCCAGCGCCAATCGTTTGAGAAGAAGTTTCAGCACATCAAGTCACCAGATTTCGGTTTTCCGCGGCTCCGACAGGGAGGGTAAAGCCGCGGCAAGGTTGACGATACAGGCTTACTCTTTGCTAACAAGATGCCAGCGAATGTGCTGTTCGTCGATCTCGTCAAATCCGCTTACGCCACGGGCAAGAACGCGGGTGATGTTGAGGTGGAATGGAATCATCGTGCCGCCTTCTTCCCAAAGCATTACCTGCGCCTCGCCGTAAAGTTTCGCGCGTTCGTCAAATGTGGGTGCGCGCCGTGCGGCATCCAGCTTGGCGTCAAAATCCGGATTATTGTAGCGCGATTCATTCCATGATGCGTCGCCGCGGAAGGCCTCATTCAAAATTTGATCTGCCGGGCGCGCACTCCACCACGACAGGAAGGCCGGATCTTGCATCCAGACATCGCTCCAGTAGCCATCGGACGGCTCCACATTGATCGAAACATCAATTCCCGCCGCCGCAGCCTGCTGCTGATAAACTTCGGCGATATTGACCCAGTGCTGATCAAGATCCGAAGTGCTGATTTCGATTTCGATTCCGTCGGCATACCCGGCTTCGGCCAGCAGCGCCTTGGCACCTTCGATATCCTGCGGACAATCAATGTCCACGCGATATTGATCTGTCGGAGCAACCGGATTGTCACAGGTCACTGTGCCACCATCTGGTCCGACAACCAATTCAACCATCTCGGCCCGATCAACCACCATGCGCAGAGCCTTGCGCACCTGCGGGTCGTTATAAGGTTCATCGCGCACATCAAAGGAAATCCCCTTCCAATCGCCCGCCGAATAGGACTGCATCGTGACACCGGGGTTGTTGGCAAATAGCGGTGCCTGCTGTGCGTTCACGGACAACAGCCAGTCAATCTGACCGCCCATCATCGCCTGCACCCGCGCCTGCGCATCGGGAATACCGATGATTTCGATCCGATCCATCTTAGGCGCACCTTCCCAGTAGTCGGGGTTGGCGACCAATACGGTCGTGCCTTCCGCGTCGAGCGTTTCGAGCTTGTAGGGGCCGGTGCCAATACCGGTTTCCGCGATATTGGGGCCTACTTCTGACGGTACCATACGCACACGATAGTCGGTCAGCAGAAGTGGGAAATCTGCGTGTGCGTTGTTCAGGTGGAAGATGACAGTGTGGTCATCCACGGCTTCCACAGAGTCTACAAGCGCGAGGGCCGAGGCAAGTGGGGATTCATTGGCCGGGTCTTTAATCCGTTCGAACTGCTTGACCACATCCGCCGCATCAAAGGCGCTTCCATCATGGAAAGTCACGCCCTCGCGCAGGTTGAACGTCCAGTCTCTGGCATCGTCAGACGCTTCCCAACTAACCGCCAGCGAAGCATCCGGCCGCCCGTCAGGCGAAATCCGGACAAGTTTGTTCTGTGTGATAATAATTGCGTAGTAAAAGCGGTTCGTTCCGATCGGATCCATACTTTCCGCGCCGCCCATGCCAACGGGGTGCGCAAAACGGAAGACCGTTTCTGCCGACACGGCCTGAGCGGACAAAGATATGGCCCCAGTCGCGCACAGTGCAGTCGTTGCCAAAAATTTTGAGAAGATGTTCATTGCGGGCTCCCTGTTCATACGGGTGATCTCTAACTGTGATCACACTTTTGATTATTCAGAAGCTGCCCCAGTCCCGTACGTGTGTCAAGAAAATCTGTGATCTCAGATTCAAAATTCACAGATGATCAGGTGATGTTCGATGATGAACGCTCGCGCTCGCGGAAATAAGTTGCACCCCAGTTCACGTCCGCTTCGATCAGTTTCTGCACCCTAGCCGCATCACCAGCTTCGAAAGCATCAACGATGTCATGATGCTCGTTGGCCCAGTCCTGCTTATTGGCAAACTCGCGGATCGCACGCCCCAGCCAAGGCCCGCTGCGCGTATAGAGCGCTTCTGCGATTTCGCTAAGGTCTGAATTGCGCGTGGACCGGTAGATCAACGAATGAAATTGAAAATTATTCAGCAGAAAATTGTGAGCGTCCAGCTTCTCCCAAGAGCGATCCATCGCGAAGGAAAATTCACGCAATCGTTTAAAATCCGAAGCTGTCAGATACCTGATGGCCTGCACTGCGCCGGCGCCTTCAAGCGTGGCGCGCACGAACAGGACATTCGACGCCTCCTCGGCTGAAATGTCTGGCACGCGGTAAGCACGTTTCGCCGCCCCCCGCAGCGCTTTCTCAGTTTCCAACCGCTTGAGCGCCTCGCGCACAGGCATGGTCGACACTCCAAATTCTTCGGCCAGGGTCCGGATGGTCAGCGAATCATTCGGTTTAAGATCACCAACGATCAGGCGTAACCGCAGGTCCTGATAGATTTTTTCACTGAGATTGTTTTTTTCAGGCGTCAGTTCGTTCAAAGGTTTCACCGGGATGCTGAGAAAAGGCATGGCTACCCTAATGCGCATCCGCTCGTTTCACAAATGCGGGACCCTTGTTACGTTTCCAAAGGTCTTTCGGAGAGCCCGATCTTGTCACCCGGTTGGATTCCAAGCGCATTGGTGATGCGCGCCCAATAGGCAAAAGAGGCCGCGATCTGCGCAATATAGCTGATGCCGACGTCGCAAAATCCCGACTGACGTAGCGTGTCTATATCTTCCTTCGACATCTTATCTGGAGAGCAGCTGATCTTCCGCGTGAATTCAAGCGCCGCACAAGCGTCGACTGCCAACCCGGCCTTGGAGATCTGCCCCTCACGCAACATGGCCAATACCGCCGATGATTTTTTCCTGTCGCAGAAATAATGCTCGAAATTCTCACCGTGATTTATTGCGGCATAGCGGCTGCCGCACAGGATCGACACATAGGTCGCAACAAGTTCAGCCAGCCAGGGCGCAAGTGGTGACGCCGAATTGTGCAATAAGGCTAGATAGTGTTCGTCTGCAGGCCCGATCACTTTGGGCGTGAGTGACATCCCCTTGTAAAGATTTTCGACCGTACCATCCGGCCCGGCCACACCGGCATAGGCTTCGGCCACGTCGCCGGTGGCATCGCTTTCCTCAACCCAGGCCACCCAGGCCACCTTGTTTTTCGTCATGTCAGGTTGCGCCCTTTCAAATGCCGATGTCGAACAGAATGTCGGATGTGATGTGCGACTGGCCCATCTTGTCAAGCATCTCGCGAATATTCGGGCGATCAAGGAAAACGAAACGCCCATCTTTCCAGATCCACTCATCGTCAAAGGCGATACTGGCATCAAACAACTGGAACGCCACATCCCCCGGATCGTGCCCGGCGGCATGGATATGCGTGTATCTAGGTGAGCCGTAGGCCACCGTGCCCCAGCGCTCCAGATCATCATACGGATTACCATCAAAAAACGTGAACGGATTGATGCCTGCGTGCCATGAATTCAGCCGGAACGGCTCTCCACCGGTGATCTCCGCCGCCCTTTTGCACAGGGTCTGCAACGCTTCGATCATGGCCGACTCCCCGTCAAACTCTGTTATCAAGCCGTCGCGAATGCTCAGCCTTACCGGCGAGGTCATCATCAGTACGCTGTCATCATAAGCCCGGGTCGAACTGGACAGGGTGAAATGATCGACCATCAATATCCCGTTCAGATTGCGGAACTGGATAGGCGGGAAGATCATGGTTGGAAAAAGCTTCAGCGTAAACGGAACCATATCGCTGCTCTCACCCGACATCTGCAGGTCGCTTACCAGATCGGTGCCATCGGATTTGCAGATGCGGTAGCGCGACGCTCCCGCGATGACCTCCAGCAGCCGGTCAAGTACACGCTCCGTCGCGTTAAAATCAGTTGTCCCCATGGATGAGGCAAGTTGCGATCGAGTCAACGTGTAGGTCATCACCTTCGTGCCATGACCTGGCGTCGGAAAAAACCGAACCTGATCGCCCAGTCGCGAGAAAAAGACCGTGACATCAGCCTCGGCCATAAGCTGGGCCACCTCGTCCGGAAATTGAGCGGCAGAGGCGACCGGTTTGGCAAGAACATGGGACGCACGAAAGCCCAGCCCATTGGCTTCACGCGCGAAATCAACTGCCAGTTCTGGCTCGAAAAAAGTGGACTGCCCGGCTTCGCCAACGGTTAGAATCCGATCACCCTCACGGGCGCCCGCACAGTTGAAAAGCAGATTACGTACACCACTCCGAAAATCAGACTCTCCCATGATTCACCTCAAAAAAAACATTTGACTTAGGATGATATATGACCAATCTGTGATCACAGATAAAGCAAAACTTTCGATCCCGGCGGCAAAACCAGTAAATGCAGCATCACACCAAATATTCAGGATTTTCGCTGGCGCGGCACGCGTTGAGCGGTCACCGCCATTGGCCCCGGATTCTGCCCGATTGTGATCTGCGTCCCAGCTACGACATTGTTATCATCGGTGGAGGCGGCCATGGTCTGGCAACGGCCTATTACCTTGCCACCAAACATGAATTTAGCAATGTCGCCGTGTTTGAATCGGGCTGGTTGGGTGGAGGCAACACGGCGCGCAACACGGCCATCGTCCGTTCGGACTATTTGCTCGACGCCAGTTTCGGGCTGAAGCATCTGGCGCTCGACCTTTGGGCCGACCTCAGCCAGGAGTTGAATTTCAACCTGATGTATTCGCCGCGCGGCTATGTCGACCTGGCGCATTCCGATGGCGAGTTAGAACAGTTCACCCTACGCGCCAATGCGATGAACCTTCGCGGCGCCAAAGCGGATATTCTCGATCTGGAAGCGCTCAAGACCCGTGTTCCGCAACTGGCGCTTGGCGACGATGACCGTTTTCCCATCGCTGGCGCACTGGTGCAGGAAAGAGGCGGCGTGGTCCGGCATGATGCCGTGGCCTGGGGCTTTGCCCGCAAGGCCGCTGCGGCAGGCGTACACATCTTCCAAAACTGCCCTGTCACCGGTTTCGACATCAGGGAGGGGCAGCTTGCCGGTATCCAGACGGCACTGGGCAATGTCGATTGCGGGCAGGCGATGATTTCGGTTGCGGGCGCGTCAGCAAAGCTCGCAAATTTGGCGGGCTTTCAACTTCCCGTCACCCCGGTCAACGTCCAGGCATTTGTGACTGAACCGGTCAAGCCAGTGCTTGATTGCGTGGTGAACTACAATGCCGGGCTTTCCTATGTCAGCCAGACCGACAAGGGCGAACTGGTATTGGGCGGGGCGACTGACGGAATCCATTCAACCGCCCGGCGAGGAACATTCAATGCCATCGAGGACACACTGGCGCGCGCCACGCAGATGTTTCCATTTCTCACCCGGCTGCGCCTGATGCGTCACTGGTCGGGCACTGCGGATATGACGATGGATGGCAACGCCATTGTCGGTGACACGCCGGTGGGCGGGCTGAAGATTAATGCCGGATGGGGCTATGCCGGGTTCAAGGCCACCCCGGCGGTGGGGCACGAAATGGCCGCACTGCTGGCTGGCGGCCAAACAACCGACCTGCTCAAACCCTTTTCACTCGACCGGTTCGAAACCGGTGCGTTGATCGACGATGCGGGCATCGGCCCCTATCCCTGGCTGCATTGAGGGCACGCGCATGTTATTGATCCCCTGCCCCAATTGCGGCGCCCGAGACCAATCCGAATTCGCCTACGGCGGGCTGCGCGCGCCCTTGCCTCCGCTGGATGCTTCGATCGGCGACTGGCACACAGCCGTGCATTTGCGGTCTGGTGAAATGCCGGTTCGGGAAGAGCTCTGGTATCACGCCTGCGGGTGCGAGCGTTGGATCGTCGTTTCCCGGAACCTGACGACACATGAATTTGCACCAAAGGACGCCTCATGACCCAACCCTTCCGACTGGGTGAAGGTGGCATGATCGACCGAACCCAACCTCTCTCCTTCCGGTTCAACAACACCTCCTACCAAGGCTATGTAGGCGACACTGTCGCCTCAGCCCTACTGGCCAACGGCGTGCATCATGTCGCACGATCGATCAAATACCACCGCCCGCGCGGGATCATCGCTAGTGGCCCAGAGGACCCTTCGGCTCTGTTGACGGTCATGGACGCTCACGGCACAACCCCCAACCTCAAGGCGACGGAAATCCCACTGCGCGCCGGATTGGAGGTAGTCAGCCAGAACCACTGGCCATCCTTGCAGCGCGATGCCGGGGCCATGCTTCAGGCTGGATCGAAACTTCTGTCAGCGGGCTTTTACTACAAATCTTTCATGTGGCCGAAGGACGCTTGGCACCGGTATTACGAACGGATTATCCGCCGAATGGCCGGGCATGGAGAGGCTGATATCAGCCCCGATCCCGCGCTCTATGACAAACGCAACATCCATTGCGACATTCTCGTGGTCGGCACTGGACCTGCGGGGCTTGCAGCGGCAAAGACGGCGGCCCGCGGCGGGGCGACGACTGTAATCGTGGAACAGGATCATCGGCTGGGCGGCACTTACCTTTCCGGTGACGCATCCGACCGCGACATCCCGCAGGATGCCGAGCAGGAATTTCGAACCTTGTCCAACGTGACGCTTTTGGCCAGAACTCAGGCCTTCGGCATCTACGACCACGGCACCGTAATGGCGGTTCAAAGCCGGTCCGGCAGCGCGGCCCGCGCAATCATGTGGAAAATTCGCGCCCGGCGCATTCTACTGGCCAGCGGTGCGATTGAAAAACCATTGGTCTTTCCGGGCAATGACCGTCCAGGCATCCTGCTGGCCGGGGCGGCACGCAGCTATGTCCGTCGCTATGCGGTAAAACTCGGAAACCGGGCGGTGCTGGCCATCGCCTGCCGCGAAGACCGCGCAGCAACACGACGCGCCCTGCAAGACGCCGGGATCGAGATTGCAGCGGAGTTGGGTGATGGCGACACTTTGCTGGGCACGACGGGTCGCGCTCGGCTCAAGGGTGTCACCTTGCGGCGCTCCAATGGACAGCGTGAACGTCTGGCCTGTGATCTGCTCTGCGTCTCGGGCGGTTGGTCGGCCGCACCACATCTTTTTGCTCATGCAGGCGGCAATCTGGCGTGGCGTGATGGTCTGGGCCTGGTGCCGCAGGGTGCGCACCCGCTCATTGCTCCCGTTGGCGGTGCGCGCGGAACCTTTGACACCGCCACCGCACGAAACGAGGGCCGTGCCGCCGCGCATCAGGCCATGGGTGAACTGCTGATGCATGTCCCGATGCCGTCAAACCTGCCGAGTCCGGTCCCCCCGGCGCGAGACGTGATCGCCTCGGGCCATGGCAAAGCCTTTGTCGATTTGCAAAACGACGTGACCCGCACGGATATCGCCCAAGCGGTGCACGAAGGCTATGACGACATTGAACTGGTCAAACGCTACACCACGCTTGGTATGGGCACCGATCAGGGCAAGGCCAGCTGGGTCAATGGTATTGAAGAGATTGCCCGGGTCATAGGGCAGGACGCCACAGATATCGGCCACACAACCTTTCGCCCGCCCTATTCACCCGTCACCATCGGTGCGCTCGTGGGAGCTGAGACCGGGCGCAACATGCACCCTATCCGGCGCACACCGTTTCACCGAGCTTTTGAAAGGGCCAACAGCGTGTTTCAGACGTCTGGCGACTGGCTTTATTCGCGCTATTTCCCGCAAGAAAACGAAGACATGTCCACTGCCATCACGCGCGAAGTCAATGCTGTGCGCAACGGCCTGGGATGTGTCGATATGTCGACCCTGGGCAAAATCGACATCACGGGACCCGATGCACTCGAATTCCTCTCACGGGTCTATTGCAACAACTTCGCCACGATCAAACCGGGCCGCCTGCGCTATGGGCTGATGCTGCGCGAGGACGGGATCGTGTTTGACGATGGAACCATCGCCTGCCTTACGCCCGATCATTTTCTGATTACCGCCACCACCGCCAATGCCGGATCAGTCTGGCGACACTTGCAGAAGCTGGCGCAGGTCGAGTGGCCCAACCTCGACATCCATCTGACCGATGTCACCTCGCACTGGGCGTCTCTGGCAATCGCGGGGCCCTACGCCCGCGAACTCATGCAGGCGCTCAGACCTGATTTCGACGCAACGCGCGAGGCATTCCCATTTGCTGCGGTCCGGGATGGCACTTTGGGAGATGATCTGCCAGTTCGCGCCTTCTCGGTCAGCTTCTCGGGCGAGCTGAGCTATGAATTGAACGTACCTGCCGGCTATGCCGATGCGCTGTTCAACCGCGTGATGGCCGCCGGGGCAAAGTGGAACATCACCCCCTACGGGCTTGAATCGCTGGACGTGCTGCGTATCGAGAAGGGGCATCTTTCCATTGGCACCGAGATTGACGGGCGACGCACACCGTTCGACCTGGGCCTTGGCCGCATGGTCTCGGACAAAAAGGATTTCTTGGGGAAAGCCCTGCTGACCCGCCCTGCCCTGCAAGCACCAGACCGCCCACAATTGGTGGGGCTGAAACCTCTGGACAGAACCCAAGCCATTCCGCCTGGCGGGCATCTGACCCATGAAGCTCTAACCGGCAGCGTGCAGAAAATATGCGGCAACCTGACGGCGGCGGTGCACAGCCCAACACTCGGCCATTCCATCGCATTGGCCTTTCTTGTCAATGGCCAGGCACGGGTCGGCGAAACGCTCTGGGTCGTCTCGCCATTGGCGGAAACGTCTGTGGAAGTTGAGGTGGTCGCACCGCATTTCTATGACCCGGACGGAGCGCGCCTTCATGTCTGAAACCCTGCTCAGATCCCCCGCGACCGATGCCGCCGGCCCACTTGGGTTGGGGCTCCAGCTTTATGAGCAGCCGCTGGAAATACGAGTAACACATAACCTTGCCAGCGCTCCCGCCCTTGGCCAGATACAGCGCGATGGAGAGATCACGCGGTTGCGCCACTGGCCGGAGCAGGTCTGGCACGTTGCAGCAAGCGGCAGCCACCTGTCCGACGGCACAGATATCAGTCACGGGCAGATTGTACTTCGACTACGCGGCCATGGCGCGCTGAGGTTTCTGGCCGACTACACGACAGCCGATCTGCGCGCCGCCACGATCCGACAGGCTGGAACCGTCCGTACCCGCCTGGGCCACTACACCGTTCTGCTTTGGTGGGACATCACACGAGACATTCATATCGCGGTCGACCGAAGCCAAGCCCAATCTCTGGTCGACCACCTGCGCGCGCTTATCAAACGCCGCGAACCCCATGAACATCTGGATTGAAGGGAGAAGCACAATGTATCTTCGCAACGCCTGGTACGTCGCCGCCTGGGATAAAGAAATCACCCGTGACCCAAAGCAAATCAAAATTCTCGGAGAGAGGATTGTCGTCTATCGTACCGAAGCGGACACCCCTGTCGCCCTGATCGACGCCTGTCCGCACCGCAAGTTGCCGCTGTCCAAAGGCCGCATCAAGGGTGATCACATCGAATGCGGTTATCATGGATTGACATTCGATTGCCAGGGCACCTGCGTCCGGGTGCCCGGGCAGGACAGAATCCCGGCCAGCGCCAACATCCATGCCTACCCGGTCGAAAGCCGCTATGGCCTCGTCTGGATCTGGATGGGCGATCCGGCGCTTGCCGATCCCGGCAAGATCTTCCAGATTGAGCATTTCGAAGAACCAGGCTGGGGCATCAACAAGGGCGATGCGATGCAGTTCGAATGCAACTATCTTTACATCACCGACAACCTGCTTGATCCCAGTCACGTCGCCTGGGTGCATCAATCCTCTTTCGGCAACCAGGCCTGCGAGGACGAACCGCTGACCGTCACCGGCACGGATACTGGCGTGATAGTCTCGCGCTGGATGTATGATGTCGAGGTGGCACCTTTCTACAAGAAACTTGTGCCATTTGAGGGCAACTGCGATCGCGAGCAGCATTACGAGGTGCGCTACCCCTCGCTGGCGTATATCAAAGCGATTTTCACCCCTGCAGGCACCGGTGGAGATGCATCCAACCTGCCCGAGGGACAGTATTTGCAGATGGACAGCTATAATTTCATGACGCCGGTCGATGAAAATACCACGCGCTACTACTGGTTCCAGATTCGCAACGTGTTGCCTGAGGACAAGGAGATTGCGAAGTACATGAACGAGTCCGTTAAAATCGCTTTCACTGAAGATCGCGATATCCTGATTGAGGTGCAGACCGGTATGCAGGAAAAAACCACCCGCAATATCGACCTCGCAATTGATGCCGGGCCTCTCCTCTTCCGGCGACGTTTACAGAGGCTCATCGATGCCGAAAACGACGATCTTGCAAACGCAGGTTGAGTGCTCGTGACGGAACCCTAGGAGCGATTGATTGCGTTGGACCGGTCGACTGGGTGCAGGCTTCGTCGAAAGCCGCGTCTTGCTGTTTAGCAAGGTTTGTTGACATCGAAGACACACTGCCGAATTGCGGCAGCCCCCAAATGCTGCGGCTCTGCCCGTCGAACCGGGCATTCGCTGACATTGCATGACTTGAAGATGGTCCAAGGTCCGCAGTGCGTACAAAAGCGACGCTTCCGGCACAATTGTCCAAAGGCTGTTTCGCGACAAAGACGGCCGTCGGCGCGAGCGACAAAGGGCTATTCACTTTTAGATTGGTGGTCACCAGGCGATGGCGCATCATCTGGTCTCCGAGCGTTTTTATACCACCCGAACCCTGTGCCGCAGATCAATCCGATGCCGGCAGGCAAGATCGCAAATATGCCGAGGATCACCCGTCCGACACCCTCCCAGCCTGTGCCTTGAGCGGCATAAAACAGGTACCCGAGGAGGAGAGCTGTGCAGACAATAGCACCCACAGGTTTCCACCAGTGATGCTTGTGCATCGCATAGCCTATGGACAACGAAGTGAAAAATATCACGATAGAGCCCAGCGGAAGAAGAATTTCGCTCATAACAGGTTGACCTTATTCAATGCGGTGGGTGGCGCGTATCAGGTATCTTCCGCCGTGAGAATTCACTTCACGACCCTATCCGTCCCTCCGTAGACGTTAGTGCGAGAGAGCGGGAAGATACTCCAGCCTTGGCTCGACCTGAGGGCCACAGGCTTTCAGCCGTTCGAACATGATGGGCGTGACGAGGCGAAAGAAATCTAACAACAACTGGCTCCGGCCATCGAATGTCTCTGGCAAGATTCCCTGATAGAGGCGCGTCACCAGCTCTTGCCACTCGTCGCGCATCACACGCCGCTGATCCTCGCTCAGGTCTACGGGTGGCGGGGTTAGGTGCCCCGTAAATATGATCGTAAAAACCACCAACACCTGCAATGGTATAGGCGATTTTGTAAGAGATGAGATCGTATGCGTATGCCTGAGCCGTTGGTCTATGGCGATGAAATAGCCGCTTTACCCGCGTTTCGCACACTTGCCTATCTGGATGGCACGCCGGATGATCCGCGGATCGCTTTGGCCGTTGGTGCGATGTTCGACGCTTTCGTCGCGCGGTTCGGGGGCGATCTGGGGTTGCTGTCCATGCGTCTTGTGGGCCGTTCGGGAAAACCGTCGAAGGCCACTCCAAAGGCGTTGAAAGTCCTTCGCGATTGGATTGCGGCACCGGATCGGTTGGATTCTGGCGCGGGGGTGCGCCTTGGGTCGCTCAACACCGATGAACTGCCCCCCGCGATGCCGTGGTTTCGCCTTGAGCAGCGCTACGACGATCAAGCGATGGTGGAAATCTCGGTCGCGCCAGACGCACCCGATCTGCTGGGCTTTGCCGATGAGATTGCGGTTGCATTGGCTACGGCCCCGATGATCTGTGCGGCGCAGGGCTTTGGGTTCTTTTTGCCCACCGCGTATGACGGTCTCAATTGGCTGCTACCGCGCCTCGCCGAGCGCTATAAGACCGCGTTGCTCCACACGCTTGATATGCCCTCTTGCGGGTTGCGTCGCGCCCATTCGACGATGCCCTATACCGACGATATGCAGCCCGGAATTGCCGACATCGGATGGCGCACCTTTGTTGGGCCAGAGTATCTTGATCGCCTCCCGAAATCCTTTGACCTCCCCCGCGATGTGCGCGTTGAGGCGAGTGAGGCCATGCTGATCCTGACAGCGGGCGACGCGCCGATGTGGGGCGATGTTCAACAGGCGGAAAATATCGACAGCTACCGCTCGATTGCCGCCGCTCTCGCCCCCGTCCGCTACCCCCTTGCCATTGCGCTCAATCAGAACTTTGGCGGCGATACCGCGGCGACCGATCAGACTGATTTAATCAAAGCCCATTATCATCGGTTGGATTGATCGCTGTTGTTCGGGTTCTCCACAACCTGCTCAGCCCCTAAACCTGTCATGAACAGATTTTACAGCGCGGATTTGAAGCAGCCAGGTGTTGATTGAACTGCGCCCCGCAAGAAAAGCAAAAACGGCCAGCGCCCACACACACCACGGCGCAAGGCCGGTTTCGGACAGGTTCCCTACAATTGCGAAAGGAAGCGCGATGCCCGATCCCAATAAGACAACGCAAACAGAGCCGGCGAATTCAATGAATGTTGCGATCACACATGCGGCGACGAAAAGTGCATTTAATATCATGCCTGCGTAGAAAAAGCCGAATACGAGTAAGAAAAGTCCAACAGGCCACCGGGCAAATACAAGACCGGCGGCTGCCAAAAAATGATGCTTGAAGCAACCAGAAGCCATAGGTGAGCACACTCATAAAGTGCGCAAAATCCAAGACAAGGAAATCGCTGGGCGTCTGATGACCACTGATCGCTGCCAAGCTGAAACAAGGCAGTATGATTGCGCAAAAAAGCCCGAACCAGCGAAGCATATTGGGCCAGTTAGGCGGGGATTTTCCGAACTGGAGCCGAACCTTCGCCATTTTCTGCATCATCTTCTGCACAGGTTCCGAATATAGTCATTTATGAGTTGATCGATCCATCGGTTCAATTTGAGAAATATGCCGTTTTGTGCGCTGCTGCCGCTAATACAGATTGCAGCAATGCTTGGCCGAATATTTTGATCTGTGAACGGCCGCTTTTACAAGGCTGATGCTTGTTCCGTGCAGTAGCAGCAAAGGCCGGCTCCCCGGCCATTTTGTCGTCCTCGAGTGCTGTACCGCGAGTAAGGGGTGCGTAAACTAGATCCCGCTGACGCTCATGGACAACGCCAGAATTCAGTGAGCCAAGAATTGAGGGCGAAGAACCAGGACGCCCTTGAAATATCGAGCGTGTGCAGTTCTGCGCAAGACGCCGCTGAGTGACGATACTCGACTAACTTATAGATAGATATAAATTACAGGCTGTTTTCACATTCTCGCGGCGCGAAAAAATATGCGCGCCGCGAAAAAAAATGCGCTCACCTAAACCCAATCAGAAATCCAGGTTCTCCACATTCAGGGCATTCTGCTGGATGAACTCGCGGCGTGGTTCCACCACGTCGCCCATCAGCTTGGTAAACAGGTCATCCGCCTCGGCCACGTCGTCGATCTCGACCCGCAGTAAGGTGCGCGCGTCCGGGTCCAGCGTGGTTTCCCACAGCTGGCTCGGGTTCATCTCGCCCAGCCCCTTGTAGCGCTGCAGCGCCAGACCTTTCTCGCCTTCCTTGAGGATGGCATCCAAAAGGTTCAAAGGACCGTGAATCTTTTGATTGCGGTCTTTGCGCAGCAGCGTGGCGGGCTGCCGGTAGATTTCGCGCAGTACAGTCGTCAGTTGGCCCAGCCTGCGCGCCTCGCCCGAGCGCAGCACAGGCCCATCGAGCCGCCGCGTCTCTTCGACGCCGCGCACCGTACGTGCCAGCAAAATCCCTTTGTCCTGGGTCGGGCGCCCCTGCCAGCCGCGCTCGTATTCATGCGCGATGAGGTCCAGCCGCGCAGCCACCGCATCAGCGACCCCTTGCAGATCGGCATCCACACGACCCTCCATGAAGGCCTCTGCAATCGCTGCCTGTTCCAGGATGTGGCGCGGGTAATGCGTTGGAAAGCTTTCCAGAATACGCTTGGCCTGCCGGGCTTCCTCGACCACACGCACCAGATCGGTGCCGGTAATCTCTTCGCCGGAGCCGAGCCGCAAAATAGCGTCTTCGGCGCCTTGGGAGATCAGGTAGTCCTGCATTTCCGCCTCGTCCTTGAGGTAGACTTCCGAGCGGCCCCGCGACACCTTGTAGAGCGGCGGCTGCGCGATATAGAGGTATCCGCCCTCTATCAGCTCTGGCATCTGGCGGTAGAAGAAGGTCAGCAATAGCGTCCGGATATGCGCACCGTCAACATCCGCGTCCGTCATGATGACGATCTTGTGGTAGCGCAGTTTCGAGATATCGAACTCATCCCGGCCGATCCCGGTCCCGAGCGCCATCACCATGTTGCCGATCTCCTGGCTGCCCAGCATCCGGTCAAAGCGCGCCCGCTCCACGTTCAGGATCTTGCCCTTGAGCGGCAAAATCGCCTGCGTCTTGCGGTCACGGCCGGTCTGGGCTGATCCGCCAGCGCTGTCACCCTCGACCAGAAAGATCTCAGTGTTCGCCGGATCCTTGTCAGAGCAATCCTTCAGCTTGCTGGACAGGAAGTTCATGTCCATCGGGTTCTTGCGCCGGGTCAGATCACGCGCCTTACGGGCCGCCTCGCGGGCCAGAGCCGCCTCGACGATCTTGCTGACAATGATCTTGGCCTCGGTCGGGTTCTCCTCGAACCATTCGGCCAGCTTTTCGTTCACCAGCCCCTCTACGGCGGGCCGCACTTCGGAACTGACCAGCTTGTCTTTGGTCTGGCTGGAGAACTTCGGATCAGGCACCTTGACGCTGAGCACACATGTCAGCCCCTCGCGCGCATCGTCGCCGGTAAAGCTGACCTTTTCCTTTTTGGCGATTCCGCTGGATTGGGCATAGTTGTTGATCGTGCGCGTCAGCGCCCCGCGAAAGCCCGCCATATGCGAGCCGCCATCGCGCTGCGGAATGTTGTTGGTAAAGGGCAGCACCGTCTCGTGATAGCTGTCATTCCACCACATCGCGACCTCGACCACGATGTCGTCCCGCTCGCCGGTGATAAAGATCGGGTCGGGCAGCATCGCTACCTTGTGCCGGTCGAGATATTTGACGAATTCCTTGACCCCGCCTTCGTAATGAAGCTCGGATTCCAGCGGCTCTTCGGGCCGCTCGTCACGCAGCAGGATGCGCACGCCAGAGTTCAGGAATGCCAGCTCGCGCAAGCGTTTCTCCAACGTCTCGAAGCTGTAGGCGAGGTTCGTAAACGTTTCCGTAGAGGCCAGGAACCGCACTTCGGTCCCCTTGCGCCCGTTCGCCTCGCCGACAACCTTCAGATGCTCTGTGGTATATCCGCCCTCGAACCGCGCCACGTGCTCCTTGCCCTGGCGCCAGATTCGCAGCTCCAGCCAATCGCTGAGCGCGTTCACCACGGACACGCCGACACCGTGCAGACCGCCGGAAACCTTATAAGAGTTGCTATCGAATTTACCGCCCGCGTGCAACTGGGTCATGATGACCTCTGCCGCTGAAACGCCCTCTTCCTCATGAATGTCGACCGGAATACCACGACCATTGTCGCTAACCGAAACCGAGCTATCCTTGTGGATCGTGACCGTCACCCGGTCCGCATGCCCTGCCAGCGCCTCGTCGATACCGTTATCCACGACCTCATACACCATGTGGTGCAGGCCGCTGCCATCATCGGTGTCGCCGATATACATGCCGGGGCGTTTACGGACCGCCTCCAACCCTTTGAGAACTTTAATAGAATCAGCGCCATATTCTTCATGCGCCGCTACTGCCTCTGCCATGCGGAAATTCCTCGTCTTTTCACGTTTTTATACGATTTCTGGGGGGGATTGTCACGCGCATACGCTATATTTTGTGGCTCGTCACTGTGGCGCGATCTGCGACATTCCGCCCGCCTCCGTTACCTCGAAATGCTGCGCCCGGGTTCCGAGCTCCGCAAAGAGCTCCGCCCCCGTTCCCGTCATCCAGGCCTGCGCGCCCAACCCGCAAACCTCGTCATAGAGCGCCGCGCGACGGCCGGCATCCAGGTGGGCGGCAACCTCGTCCAGCAACAATATCGGCGGTGCCCCGAAATCGCGCATCAACGCGCGCGCATTGGCCAGGATCAGCGAGACCAGCAGCGCCTTCTGCTCGCCGGTCGAGCAATCCCTCGCCGGAACACCCTTGGCGGCATAGACAGCGAAAAGATCCGCGCGGTGTGGCCCGATAAGCGTGCGCCCGGCCACCAGATCGCGAAACCGGCTCTCTGCCAGCGCCTCTCGATAGGCATCCGCCCCCTCGGGCATTTCGTCACCCGCCGTCGCGGTCAGCTCCAGCTCTGCCGCCGGAAACGCTGTCTCTGCCGCTGCCTGTGCTGCATGCAATTCCACCAGCGCGGCGCGACGGCCCGCGTCGATCTCGGCACCGCGCTGCGCCATCTGCGCCTCCAGCGCCAGATACCAATGCGCGTCGCGCACCTGATCCTTCAACAGCCGGTTGCGTTCGCGCATCGCCTTGTCAAAGCTCAGCACCGCTTCGGCATGGCCCGGCAGAAAACTCATCGTGATCCGGTCCAGAAACCGGCGGCGCCCCTCGGCGCCCTCGATCCACAGCCTGTCCATGCTGGGCACCAGCCACAGCACCCTGGCAATACGCCCCAGCGCCAGTTGCGCTGCCGCCTTGCCATCAATGCGTACCTGCCGCGATCCGCCCGCCTCGGACCATATCTCGACCTCGTGAACCATGTGCAGTGACTGCAGGATACCGGTCAGCTTCCACCCCAGCGCCTCGGGCCGCCGCACCATATCCTGCGCCGCAGCCCGCCGCAGCCCGCGCCCCGGCGAAAACATCGATACTGCTTCGATCAGGTTTGTCTTGCCCGCGCCATTGGGGCCATGGATCGCGATGGGCCGCGCATCCACCTCCAGCCGCGCCGCCCTATGCGAGCGAAAATGCGAAAGGCTCAGCGATGAGAGATAAAGACCGGCCATTCACCGGCTTTCAACATTCCGCAAAGACACCGGCGCAGCGCGCGTCACACGCGCATCGGCATGACGACATATACAGCACTCAGATCATTGCCCTCGCGCATCAGCGTCGGATCGCCGGCTGAATTGAACAGGAACACCGCGTTCTCGCGATCCACCTGGCTGGCGATTTCCAGCAGATACTTGGCGTTGAACCCGATTTCCAGCCGCTCATCCCCATAGGCGACGGCCAGCTCTTCTTCGGCGGCCCCGCTATCAGGCGCGTTCACCGACAGCACCAGGCGGTCTTCATCAAGTGACAGTTTGACTGCGCGGCTGCGCTCTGAACTGACGGTCGCGACCCGGTCCACGGCCTGCGCGAACTCGGCGGCATCCACTTCCATCTTGCGCGTATTGCCCTGCGGAATCACCCGCGTGTAATCCGGGAACGTACCGTCGATCACCTTGGACGTCAGAGTGATGTCCGGCGTGGCAAAGCGGACCTTGGTCTCGCTCACCGACACGGCGATTATCATGTCGTCGTCTTCCAGCAGCTTGCGCAACTCGCCCACGGTCTTGCGCGGCACGATCACGCCCGGCATGTCAGCAGCGCCTTCGGGCAGGTCCGCATCAATACGGGCCAGCCGGTGTCCGTCAGTAGCAACGCAGCGCAACACCTTGCCACCATCGGACTCGGCCACATGCATGTAGACGCCGTTGAGGTAATACCGCGTTTCCTCGGTCGAGATCGCGAATTTCGACTTGTCAAACAGCCGCCGCAACACTGGCGCCTTGGCCGAGAAATTGCTGGCATACTCGGACGTGGCCATGACCGGGAAATCTTCTTTGGGCAACGTCGCAAGGTTGAAACTCGACCGCCCGGCCTCGACCGCCAGCCGTCCGCTGGTGCCATCGTCGCTCAGCGTGACCAGCGCACCATCGGGCAGCTTGCGCACGATCTCGTGCAGCATCACCGCCGATACGGTCGTAGATCCCGCGCGCTCCACTTGCGCCGGCGCCTTGTCCACCACTTCGATATCCAGGTCGGTCGCGCGGAACTGAACCGTGCCGCCCTCGGCCTCGATCAACACGTTGGCGAGGATCGGGATCGTGTTGCGCCGCTCGACCACCGATTGCGCCTGAGACACCGCCTTGAGCAAGGTCGCCCGTTCAATGCTGAGTTTCATGGCCCTGCTCCTTCACTTGACGCACCGCCGCGCCGGGAAGGGCACGTTAGCAACGTCCCCTACCGGTGCAAGCCTTTTCTGACAGTTTTCCGCTGGATCGACGCGCCCGTCAAGTCGGCGAGCCGCGCGATCCGCGCGATAACACCCATTTGGGCGGAAGAGCGGTGCGCCTCAGGCTTCCAGCGTGCGGCGCAGCAGCTCCAAGTCCTCGGCGATCTGCGCATCGCGCGCGCGCAGTTCCTCGATCCGGCGCACACCATGCATCACGGTGGTGTGGTCGCGTCCGCCAAAACGGCGCCCGATATCCGGCAGGCTGCGGCTTGTCATCTGTTTGCACAGATACATCGCCACCTGGCGCGGGCGCGCATAGATCCGGGTCCGCTTGGGCCCGACAAGATCGCTCAGACGGATGTTGTAATGGTCCGATACCTGGCGCTGGATCTCTTCCACCGACAATTGCCGCTCGGAGGCGCGCAGCACGTCGGCCAAGCAATCCTGTGTCAAATCCAGCGTGATCTCGTGCCCTACCAGCGAAGCAAAGGCAAACAACCGCGTCAGCGCGCCTTCAAGAACCCGAACATTCTTGCGAATCCGGTGCGCGAGAAACTCCAGCACCCCGTCGGCCATGACCAGATCGGGATATTGGTTGCGGTAGAATTCGACTTTCGATTGCAGAATCCCGAGACGCAATTCGTAGTTGGTCGGATGCAGATCCACCACCAGGCCGCATTGCAGGCGCGACTTGATGCGCTCTTCCAGCTTTTCGATCTCGCCCGGGGCACGGTCCGCCGAGATGATGATCTGCTTGCCGCCATCGACGAGCGCATTGAAAGTATGGAAAAACTCTTCCTGCGTGCTCTCCTTGCCGGCAATGAACTGAACGTCATCAACCATAAGAACATCGACCGAGCGGAACATTTCCTTGAAATCCATCATCTTGCGGTCGCGCAATGCTTGCACGAACCGATACATGAACTGCTCGGCCGACAGGTAAAGCACGGTCAGGCTGGGCTGATTCTGTTGCAGCTCCCACGCGATCGCATGCATCAGGTGCGTCTTGCCCAGGCCAACGCCCCCATAGAGAAACAGCGGGTTGAACGTGACTGGCCCGCCTTCGGCGACACGTTTGGCGGCCGCATGGGCCAATTCGTTCGGCTTGCCGACGACGAAACTGTCAAAGGTGAATTTAGGGTCCAGCGGCGCGGCTGCGATCAGCGCCTCGCGTTCGGCCCGGCCCGCATCAACCTTTGGGGCGGCAGGCACTTGGGCGCGTGGCGCGGCAGAGCGCTTGGCAGGCA
>Ga0209344_10000563_pt1 | contig 61816 bp, 58 predicted proteins | sample Cruoilmetagenom6_FD_187293 | JGI IMG/M metagenome (GOLD analysis project Ga0209344, IMG submission 187293) | Oil polluted marine microbial communities from Coal Oil Point, Santa Barbara, California, USA - Santa Barbara Oil Seep Sample 6 (SPAdes)... | ecosystem: Environmental > Aquatic > Marine... | reverse complement strand
GTACGATATTGCTGGTTTTGCTCAAGGTACTGGTACAATTGAAGCTGGTGTAACAACCAACCCTTATATACTCACTGGTTTAACACCAGATACAAGTTATGAGTTTTATGTACAGGCCATTTGTGGCCCTGGAGACGAAAGTACATGGTCTGGTCCTTTTCAATTCTTTACAGGCTATTGTGAATCGATTCCAACAAATAACGATGGAGATGGTGTAACTAATGTTACTATCGACACAACAGATTTTATAAGTTTTGGCCCAGATGAAACCTATGAAAACCATACTGCAACAATACTAAACCTTTTTCCAGCTGTAGATACTAATGTACAAATTACATTTGCTACAGGTTTCACCTATGGTACAAATATTTGGATAGATTTTAATGACAATCTAGTATTTGAAGATACGGAACTTGTTTATCAAGGTGTTTCCGCAGCTGACAATCCAACAACTTTAGATGCCTCTTTTATTATGCCTGTAACGGCATCTCCAGGAGAACACAGAATGAGAATAGGAACGGCTGATAGTGGACAAGCGACGCCAAACCCATGTTATAGTGGTACTTTTGGTGTAACTTTAGATTTCACAGTAAATATTGATCCTTTACCATGTACGCTTCCAGAAGCAACTTACACACCAGTTTATGACTGCGACAACTATCAGTACTTTGTAAATGTTGATATTACTAGTATGGGTGATGCGACCTCTTTAGAAATTTCAAATAGTTTAGATGCTACAACTACACAAATAACGACAGCAGGTCTCTATCAATCTGGTCCTTTCGCATTTGGAACAGAAGCTGTAAATATGTTTGTAGCACATGAGCAAGAATCCATTTGTACTATTAGTAGTGGACCACTCGACCTAGTGTTATGTCCTCCATTAAATGATGTTCCATGTGATGCAAATGTTGCTGTGGTAAACGACAATATTCTCTGTGAAACTACAACATTTGGTACTATCGCAGGCGCAACAGCATCTGGTGTAGCTGATCCTTCTTGTGGTGGTGATGCAGATGATGATGTTTGGTTTCAATTTGTAGCCCAAAGTGAATATCAATTAATCGCCTTAGCAAATATTACGGGTAGTAATACAGCAGATATTAATCACTCTGTTTATGAAGGTACATGCGACAACTTAACTGAAATATCTTGTGTTAACGATTTTGCGGAATTATCTAGCGTTACTCCACAACTTATTATTGGAGAAACTTATTTTCTAAGAATCTATTCAGGTGATTCAGACAGTGAAGACACTACATTTGATATTTGTATTACACCATATGTTGCACCAACCAACATTGAATGTGACTTGGCAGATAATTATTGTAGTGGTAGTGATACTTCTGACATACTTTATTCTTACAATACTATAGGAGTTGAACCTGGGGATGGAACTATTGATTGCTTATTCACCACTCCTAATCCTACATATAGTGTTTTAGAAATTGGAACTTCTGGTGATATTTTAATTGAAATGGTACAGAACTCTGCTTTTGATGCAAATGACAACCCAATTGGAGACGAATTAGATGTAGATTTTATACTTTGGGGACCATATGGTCCAGGTGATGATTTATGTACTTTAGGCGCAGTGGTTGACTGTAGTTATTCTGCTGCACCAGTAGAAGACGTTACACTCTTAGGTGCAACACAAGGTGAAATATATTTATTATTAATTACTAATTTTGAAGCAGAAGCTGGTATCATACAAGTTAGACAAACTAACATTGGTGATGGTGGTGCTGGTAGTACAATTGCAGATATTGAAGCAGAAATTTCTAGTGTCGAAGTTTTTATTGATCCTAATAATGATCCTGAAGAAACCGATGAAGTATCAGTTTGTGGTTTCGCATCAGTAACTCTTGAAACAGACTCTCCATTTGCAGATGAATTTGAGTGGTACACTATAGAAGATGATGGTACACCAACGATTATACCAAATGAAAACAGTAGTATGCTCACAATTACAGAGTCTAACAGTTACAGGGTTAGAGCATATGACACACAATGTAATGCTTTTGCAGATTCTCAAATAGTAGTAGTGAATCTCTATGAGGATCCAGAACCTTTAGCACCACAGACACTACAAAATTGTGACCAAGACTCAGATGGTTTTGCTTCATTTGATTTAGATGCATTAACAAATTCACTGGGATTAGACGGTTTCACCCTTAGGTATTTCACAGACCCTGCAGATGCAGCCAGTCAGGCTCTTAATCCAGTAATGTCCCCTTATATTTCATCAGGAGAGACACTTATTATTAGAATAGAAGATACGGATGCCTTAAATGATGGGTTCTTAGGCTGTCGTAAATTATCTCAAGTAGAGTTGATTGTAAATACCAAACCTATTATTAACCAGCCTATTGATTTTGTAGTTTGTGATGACTTGGATGGAGCTGTAGATGGATTTACTGAATTCGATTTAACTTCAATAAATGACGATGTAACAACGGAAGCAGATATTGCTATAACTTACCATACATCACAAGCTGATGCTGATGCAGGTGAAGGAGACGTAACAAGTACATCTTACTCAAGTGACGGAGAAACAATTTATGTAAGAGCTGAAAATACAACTACAGGATGTTACGAAACTACTTCATTTGATTTAGAAATAAATATTGTGCCTTTAGCCAATTTTGATCCTTCAGTAGCTGAGTACCAAGTATGTCCTAATGCAACTGTGCCTATTTCAATTGATATTATACCATCAAATTTCGATGCAGCAGATGTATCCGTAAGTTGGACTTTAGATGGCGCATCAATTCCAGGAAGTGGTTTATCTTTAACTACAGTTTTAGTAGAAGGTGAGTATGAGGCAACAATTACTTTTAACGAAACTGGCTGTACTAACACTATAAGCACTACAGTAATAGAATTAGAATCTTGTGTATTCCCAGAAGGTATTTCACCTAATAATGACGGAATGAACGATGATTTCGATTTAAGAAGTTTCAATGTTACCAAACTAGAAATATTCAATAGAAATGGTACACTAGTCTATTCAAAAAAGAATTATACTAATGAATGGCAAGGCCAAACAAATGATGGTGATGAATTACCAGTAGGTACTTATTTCTATACTGTTACTTACGAAGGTGGATCAAAAACGAAAAGTGCTTGGGTGTACATAAACAAATAATCAACTAACAGAATCAACTTAATATAATGAAAAAACTCTCTATTATAGCGGTTTTGCTTCTAGCATTTCAGATGCATGGGCAACAAGACCCTCAGTACACACAGTACATGTATAATATGAACATAGTGAATCCTGCCTATGCAGGATCAAGAGAAAATCTTTCTTTTGGACTATTATACAGAGACCAATGGTCTAAAATTGATGGTGCGCCAGAAACAGGAACATTTTTTGGACACACACCAGTTGGTAATAATATAGGACTTGGTTTATCTGTGATTGCAGATAAATTAGGACCTGTAAAAGAAACCAATGCTTATGTAGATGTGTCGTACACTTTAAATCTAGGTGGAGAACATAAATTAGCCTTTGGTGTTAAAGCAGGTGCTACATTTCACGACATTGACTTAACAAATTCTAATGTTGCACTTACAGACCCAACCGATCCTTTCTTTGGAATGGGAATAAATGAAACCACACCAAATATTGGTGCAGGATTCTTTTACTATACTAATAAGTACTATGTGTCCTTATCTGTGCCAAATATGTTATCATCTGTGCATTTAGATGATGGTGATCGTAAAATAGGCTCTGAAACACAACACTATTTCTTAACTGGTGGTTACGTGTTTGACCTATCTCCAAATACAGAATTGAAACCATCTATTATGGTGAAGTCTGCCTTTGATGCGCCTACCTCTTTTGATGTCAATGTGAATGCAAGGTTCTTTAAGAAATTTGAAATTGGGGCATCTTACAGATTAGACGATTCCTTTTCTGGCTTAGTTAATTTTGCACTTACGCCTGCTGTTAGAATTGGTTATGCTTATGATGCGATATCTTCAGATATTAAAGCGTACTCGCCAGCATCACACGAGATCATGTTATTATTTGACCTTAATTTCCCTAAGCGTGTTTCACGTTCACCAAGATACTTTTAATCAGTTAAGCTAAAACAATTATGAAAAACTTTAAAACATTATTATTTATTACGTTGATGAGTAGCTTATGCTTAACTGCTCAGAATAAGGATACAAAGAAGGCAGATAAATATTTTGCTAGATTTGAATTTGTAAAAGCTGCAGAAAGCTATAACGATCTTGTAGAAGACGGAAAAGCAGACGCGTATGTTTACGGACAATTAGCAGAAAGCTATTATAACATTTTTAATACTGAAGCTGCAGAACGTTGGTATGCCAAAGCTTTAGAAACTTCAGAAAAGCCAGAAATGGTTTACAAATATTCTCAGATGCTTAAAGCAAATGGAAAATATGAGGCTTCTAACCAACAAATGGAAAAGTTTGCTTCTATGCGACCTGCAGACAATAGAGCTATTGCTTTTAGAAAAAATCCTAATTACCTCCCTAAAATTTTAGAACAAGGTAAAAAGTTTAATGTGCAAAATGCAGATTTTAACTCTACACAATCCGATTTTGGTGGCACAATGCATGATGGTAAATTATATATCACATCTGGACGTAACGATAGCCGTAAAACTTACGGTTGGAACGATCAGCCTTATTTAGATATATATACCATTGTAAAAAACTCTGATAGCACATATCAAGAAGCAACGTTGGCTAATGATAAGATTAATACAAGATTTCACGAAGGTTTAGTATCATTTACACCTGATGGAAAAACCATGTATTTTTCTAGAGAAAGTTACTTTGAAAAAGATTATCAAAAAGATTCTTTAAGCAGTACACGTTTTAGTCAATTGTATTTATTTAAAGCCACTAAATTAGGTGAGGATTGGGATATGGTTGAAAATCTAACCATAAACAGTCAAAACTATTCGGTTAAAAACCCATCTGTAAGTCCTGATGGTCAAACGCTTTACTTTGCCTCTAATATGCCAGGTGGTTTTGGTGACTTTGATATTTACAAAGCGCCAATAAATACCGATGGTACTTTAGGAACACCTGAAAATTTAGGTCAGAAAGTAAATACAGAAGGACAAGAAATGTTTCCTTACATCAGTAGTAACAACACGCTTTATTTCTCTTCTAATGGGCATCTAGGTTTAGGTGGTTTAGATGTTTTCTATACCAAAGATATAGACGGTAAATTAGCACCTGCTCGTAATGTAGGTATCCCTATTAATAGTAATGCAGATGATTTTGCATTTTCAATTGATGAAGAAGCTGGAAAAGGTTTTGTGTCTTCTAATAGAGAAGGTGGAAAAGGTAGTGATGATATTTATGAGTTTAAAAAATTACAACCACTTTGTGATGTCGTAGTGAGTGCTACTGTTTTAGACGATAAAACTCGCGAGCCAATTAGTGGTGCATCAGTCTCTTTATATGACGATGAGGGTAATAAAGTGCTATCTAAATTAACCAATGAAGAAGGTATTGCCGAGTTTATTGTAGAATGTGAAAAAGATTCAGAACTTGAAGTAGTAATGGATGGGTTTGATAGTAAGAAAGTACCTGTTGAAGGCACTAACGAAGAAGAAAACAACATTCAGATTTCTTTAGATCCTATTGAAGTGTTAATTACACCTGTTAATATTGTTTTAGCACCAATATTCTTTGAGTTTGATCAATCTAATATCACAGCTCAAGCGGCTTTTGAATTAGATAAATTAGTTCAAATCATGACTAAATATCCTGAACTAGTGATTCATGCAACATCACATACAGACTCAAGAGGTCCGGAATCTTATAATGCTGGTCTTTCTGAGCGTAGAGCAAAAACAACAGTGCAATACGTCATCTCTCAAGGTATTGATGAATCTCGTATCTCTGGAACGGGTAAAGGAGAATCTGAACCTAAAATAGATTGTTCTGCGGGTTGTACTAAAGAACAACATGCTGAAAACAGACGTTCAGAGTTCCTTATTGTAAGTGGTGCTCCAATGACCGAATAAAAAAACATTAACTGAAGCGCAGAAATTAAATCTTAAGTTTTTGCATCTAATTGAGGTTATATTAATAGCTATATCTCTGCGCTTCTTTATAAAAAAGAAAACTAATTACACCGTATTTAATTAAATACATCATAAACAGTTTATTGTGAAAAAGACGTTATCTCCTAATACTATTATTCACCAAGATTCATTAAAATTTGAATTAATAGAGTTCTGCAAAAAAAACCAACTATTAACTTATGGTAGCAAAATAGAATTGGAAAAAAGAATAACAGCTTTTTTAAATGGACAAATAGAAAAAGACAAAAGCATACCTTCTCTTAAATGTAAAAGAAGAATTATAAAAAAAGTTATCTAAAATGTAATTTGTATCGGTTTTCAATACAAAATAACTAAACCTAAAGAATTAACCTGCATTTTATAGTTCGCATTTATATTTCTATAATACTACACTAGCCTATTAAGGTTAATGTCAATTCTATAAAACAATAGAATAGCACACATTAGAAAAACAAAACACATTTACAAAATCATTGTAAAAAAAAGCTCAAAAAGATAGCATTCTGTTTTTAGTTTCGTGCTTTAATCTTTAAAATTTGCAATACCTTCTTTTAACCAAGCATTATAATCATCAATATTTGGAGTATAAGCAACCGGTTCGTTTAGGTTTTCTTCATTATGATCCATCAACACATAATAAGGCTGCGTATTAGTTTTGTATTTAATAGTTTGCATTTCGCTCCATAGCTGTCCTTTATTTTTCAGTTTTTTACCTGGTCTTAATTTTGAATCTGGAGCTTCTCCTTCAGGAAAATCTATTTGTTCATCAACGTATAAAGAGATAAGTACAACTTCGTTTTTAAGCTTAGACAAAACCTTAGGATCTACCCAAACATTTTGCTCCATTTTACGACAGTTGACACAAGCCCAACCTGTAAAATCTAACATCACAGGTTTTCCTACTTTTTTGGCATAAGCTAATCCTGTTTCATAGTCATTAAATGCTAAAATATCATGTGGCGCTAATAAATGGGCTCCTTCAGGAATATCAGTTGAACTTACAGAACCGCCACCTTTAGAATTCCCTACTCCATATGGTGATTCAGAATAATCCAATGGAGGCGGAAAAGCACTTATAATTTTTAAAGGAGCTCCCCAAAGTCCAGGAATCATGTAAATGGTAAACGTTAGCGTTAGTAAACCAAATAATAAGCGTCCTACTGAGATATGCTTTAATGGTGAATCGTGTGGTAATTGTATTTTCCCAAAAAGGTACAACGACAGTGTTCCAAAAATAGCAATCCAAATAGCAATAAACACTTCACGTTCTAAAACATGTAATTGCAGCACTAAATCGGCCTGCGACAAGAATTTAAACGCTAGGGCTAATTCTAAAAATCCTAAAACAACCTTTACAGTATTTAACCAACCTCCTGATTTTGGTAATGAATTTAACCAACCCGGAAAAGCAGCAAATAAAGCAAACGGTAATGCGATTGCAGATGAAAAGCCTAACATACCAATAACTGGAGCTATTCCTCCTTTAGAAGCTGCTTCCACCAAAATAGTTCCTACTATTGGTCCTGTGCAAGAAAACGACACAATGGCTAAAGCTAAGGCCATAAAAAAGATGCCAACAAGTCCACCTCTATCAGCTTGTCTATCGGCTTTATTTGCCCATGAATTTGGTAATACAATTTCAAAAGCACCTAAAAAAGAAATGGCAAAAACCACTAATAATATAAAGAAAATAAGGTTAAACCAAACATTTGTGGCTAAGGCATTTAAAGCATCTGCCCCAAAAATTGCTGTTATGATTGTACCTAATAAGACATAGATTACAATAATTGATAATCCATAAATAATAGCATTTCTAATTCCTTTAGCTTTAGACTGGCTTTGTTTTATAAAGAAACTTACCGTCATAGGTATCATTGGAAATACGCATGGTGTTAATAATGCGACAAAGCCTGAAAAGAAAGCAATAATAAAAATAGACCATAAACCTTTACTTGACTCGTCGTCTTCTGTCTCAGAAGCTATCATATCTGTTGTTGCTGCAACAGTTTGAGTTAAATCGTATTCTAAATCTACATAGGTTGGCGCTGTACACTGAGTATCATCACAAGACATAAAACCAACCTCTGATACGACTTTAGAAATTGTAGCGTCTGAAATTTTAATTTTCTGCCTGAATTGCGCCTTATTTTTAAAGTATTTAATCTTCATATCGAAGACCTTGTCTATACTTTCATTCCCTTTTTCTTCGTTGGTAGCTCCCACTAAAGTAACACCTTCTTTTAAGGTATAGTCAAAACTTGTTGGAATTGGTCCACCATCAGCAACATTTTGTGAATACAATTTCCATCCTTCATCTATTGTTGCTGTAGAAACCAAAATCAATTCGAAATCATTTATTTTTTCAACAGAAGTACTCCATTTTACGGGCTCTAAGATTCCTTCTAAACTACCCATTGCGTTTGTAGTAGCACCTGTTAAATCCAGAGACATTTCTGCAGAGTTAGCTTCTACAACCTCAGCCTCCTTTAAATTATACTGAAGGTCTATATAGCTTGGCGGCAAACATTTTTCATCGTCGCAGACCATAAACTCAACCTCCCCTTCTACTAAGGACAATTCCTTATTTAAAACTTTAATACGTTGTCTAAATTCTGCTTTACTATCGAAAAATTTAATTTTCATCTGAAAAATAGGATCATCTACTGTCTGACCTTCATCTTCAGAAGTTTTACCAACTAATTCAAAATTTTCATTTTCTGTATATGAAAAACCTGTGGGAATAGGCCCATTGTCGGGTACACTTTGTGAATACAAATGCCATCCAGAATCAATAGTTGCTATAGAAATAAGGTTATATTCTGTATCGGAAATTTTTTCAACTTTGGTTTCCCATTTTACGGGATCAAAAACTTGAGAGAATAAATTAAATGAAAAACAAAATGCAAAAAGGCTAAGTAGTAGTACTTTTTTAATCGTCATAAATAAAGCATTAAAACACAAAAATAATTGAAGTGTTTTTATTAATAATTAACAGTCTACTAATTTATAAAAACCTTAGGAATTTCGTTTGTTTTTACAATAAAAAAACCGAACTAGATGTTCGGTTTGTTTGTTTTAAGATTTAACTTCAATCTTTATTTTATCTGAATGCTTCCATTTGGATATTCCTCCTTCTAAATCGTATATTTTTTCAAAACCAGCATCTTTCATTTTTTTAGCACATTTAGCACTTCTCCCTCCTGACTTACAATACAATATTACGGGTTTCTTTTTATCTAATTTATTAATGTCTTCATCAAAAGTTGGAGACATAAAATCTATATTTTGAGAATTGGCAATATGAATTTGTTCGTGTTCTTTTGGAGTTCGCACATCAACTAATTGAACATCTTCCAACTCTAGAATAGATTCCATTTCTTCAGCCGTCACTAACTTTACTTCAGTAGTATTATCGAGTTTTTTATCTAAACAGCTTATATTAAAAACCATTGCTGTAAAAAGACAACAGATTACAAATACTTTTTTCATAATTACTTGAATTAAAATTAGTCTTTAAAAGCAACATCTCCTTGCCATTCGCTAAATCCTCCAATTAAATTATAAGCGTTATTAAAACCTAATTGATTCATTATTGCACAAGCCTGACCACTTCTACCACCAGATCGACAATACACATAATAGTTTTTAGTTTTATCTAACTCTTCAAGCTCATAAATAAAACCTTGACCTTTATAAATATCTATATGAATAGCATCAGTAATTATACCCATATCAACTTCTTCTTGTGTTCTAACATCTAAAACAACTGAATTATTGTCTTCTTCAAGTTGTTTTTTCCAATCATCTTGGGATAAATCTGCCATAGTCTTCTTAATTATTAGTGCAAAATTAACATTTCATTGTGATATAGACGTAAAAAAACCCGAAGTGTTACATAACGGGTTCATTTTTTAACATATCTAATCTAAAAAGCACAAGCTCATGTCTATCTCTAATTACACTTTAATAGTACAACCTATTGCTTTTGTTTCCTTTACTTTAACGTCTTCTCCTTTTAATAAGGCATCAACCGCATTTTCTACATATTTTACTTTTACAGCTTTCGCATCTTGGTAATTATCGTCTATCGCCCCAATATATTTTACTTCGTTACCTGCTGTTGTTTTTTCTAGAATGTAAATATGTGGTGTCTTAGTTGCACCATATTGCGGATAAATTTTCTGACCTTTATCTGTTAAATAAGGAAACGTAAAGCCTTTAGATTTTGCTCTTTCTTGCATTGCTTTCATGTTGTCACCAGGCATAACATCTGTATTGTTTGGCATAATAGCGATAACCGGAAAACCTTTAGAAGCATATTTTTTATTTAAAGCCTCTATTCTATCTTCATAAGCTACAGCATAAGGACATGTGTTACAAGTAAAAGTCACAATAAAGCCTTTTGCATCTTTATAATCTGAAAGAGAAACCATATTGCCATCAATATTCTCTAGATTAAAATCTGTAGCCATATCTCCAACGTTATACCCTTGACCATTTAGTTTTGTTGTAACAGCAGATAGTGTAACTAACACTACCATTACCGTTAGTAATTTTAATATCTTCATCTGTTTATTTTTTTAAAAATTGTTTGAGTTCGGTTTCTAATTCTTGTTGCGTGAATGATTTTTCGTAAAACTGTCGTTTGTCATTATTGTAAATAATTGTCGCTGGTATTGCACCAGACCATTCTTCTGCTATTGCTGGAATCCATCGGTTTTGATCAACATCATCTAAAGCAACAACCTTAGCTTTTAAATTATTCTTTTCTATAAATGGCTGTAAGGCAGTGTCGTATTTATTTGGAAAATCTAAACTCACCAATAATAGCTCTACACCTTTGTCTTTATACTTTTCATTGACAGCCTCCAAATAAGGCAATTCTTTAATACAAGGTGCACACCAAGTTGCCCAAAAATTTACAATATGAACTTTACCATCCGTTTTATTAAGTAAAGGTGCTAAACCAGCATAATCATAAACCTCAAATTGACGATCTGCCTCTAATTGTGCTACATTAGATACGACCTCAGATTTTATAATCTCATTTGTAGTAGATGTATCCTTACACGACATCAAGATTAATAAAACTAAAACTGCTACATTTTTCATCTTATAAATTTATTAATCAAAGTCTATAACTTTATAAATTTAACAAAATATTAATTTCATATATCAATAAAAACTATACATTTGTATATACAATTGTTGTATATGAAAGAATTGAATGACATATTAAAAACAAAAGCTGATTTACCGATATCAAGAGCGACAGTAATTAACATTTTTCATACCACCACTTGGATAAAAGATGATTTGTTATTGGAGCTAAAACCTTTCGATTTATCCTTAGAACAATTCAATGTGCTTAGGATTTTAAGAGGTCAAAATGGAAATGCCATAAACTTACAAGACATACAAGAACGTATGGTAAATAAAATGAGTAATACCACTAGATTGGTTGATAAGTTGATAAAGAAAAAATTTGTAAAACGTACGATTTGCAAATCCAACAGGAGAAAAGTTGAAATCGTTATTACAGATTTAGGTTTAGAAACACTAAAAACAGTAGACCCAATTATAGATCACACAGAAAAAAACATTACAAAAAACTTAACTCAAGACGAGTTAACACAATTGAACACCCTTTTAATAAAACTTAAAAACAAATAATCATGAAAAACAGAAATTCAAACATTGCCATGCTATTAGTTTTAGCATTATCATTTATGTCTTTTACGACATTAAAAGACAAAACCGTAAAAGTTGAAGAGAGCTCAGTAGTATGGAAAGGCTATAAAGTAGGCGGAGAACATACTGGAACGATTAATCTAAAAAGCGGTACTTTATCATTTGATGGCAAAACGTTAACTGGTGGAAATTTCACCATAGATATGACCTCTATTAATACCACAGATTTACAAGGAGAATACAAAGGAAAATTAGATGGCCATTTAAAATCTGATGATTTCTTTGGTGTAGAAGAATTTCCTACAGCAACTTTAGAAATTACATCTGTGACAGGTAAAAATGGTACTTTTAATGTAAATGCAGATGTTACTATTAAAGGAAAAACGGAAGCGATCTCTTTTCCAATGTTAATTAAAGGCAACACAGCAACCGCAAGTTTAAAAATTGATAGAACAAAACATAACATCACTTACAAATCGCCTTCTCTTTTAGAAACTTTAAAAGATAAAGCTATTTATGATGACTTTGATTTAAATGTAACCCTTAAGTTTTAATCCCCCAATAACTAAATTTAGTAACATTTAAATTTTAATTCCTGTTTTAGTAAAAAAAACTAATACAGGAATCTTTTTTTCTTAAAGTGTTTGAAATCCGAAATTTGATTTCTATCTTTGATGTTCAGATGAAAATAAATACAAATCATACTTGGTGGTGGAATTTCTCAAACTTACGTTCGTGAAATAATCCTTGGTATGTAATACTTATATAAAAAAAGGCTTGTCATTCACGACAAGCCTTTTTTTTTATTTAATAAGGCTTCAGAAGCTATTAAATTGAAACCTATCTCTGCCTAAAGAGATATCAAATTGAATTTGACATAAAATGAAAACATTTAGTTTAAACACACATTATAAAAAAATCTTAGCAGACACCATTACTCCTGTGAGTATTTATCTAAAAATTAGAGATAAATTCCCCAATAGTATTCTTTTAGAAAGTAGTGACTACCATGCTAACGACAACAATTTTTCTTATATATGTTGCAATCCTATTGCTTCTATAAAAGTTGAAGGCAATACAATTTACCAAACCTATCCCGACGGTAGTTCTAAAAATAGCCTTATTGAAAGCGACGGTGTTGTTGAGGAAATTCACAAATTCACACAACGTTTTAAAGTGGATTCAAATAAAGAATTCAAATTTATTAATAATGGAATTTTTGGATACACCGCATATGATGCTATTAAATATTTTGAAGACATTGAGATTTCAAAAAAAGACCATTCAGTGTCTATTCCTGAAATATACTATGCTGTATATCAAAACATCATCGCTATAGATCATCAAAAAAATGAAGCGTATATTTTTGCGCATTGTTTTCATAGCGAAAATAATATTGACGACATTTTACAATTGATCCAAACCAGACAATACGCTTCTTACGATTTTAAAACGAAAGGCAGTATTGAGTCAAATCTTACAGACGACGAATATAAAGCACACGTAGAACTGGCAAAAAAACATTGTGGTCGCGGTGATGTCTTTCAATTGGTACTGTCTAAACAATTCTCGCAACAGTTTAGTGGTGATGAATTTAATGTTTACAGAGCCTTAAGAAGTATTAACCCTTCCCCTTACCTATTCTATTTTGATTATGGGAATTTTAAAATATTTGGTAGCTCACCAGAAGCACAATTAGTGGTTAGTGATGGTAAAGCCGAAATTCACCCTATTGCTGGTACTTTTAAACGAAGTGGAAATGACCTTAAAGACGCGCAATTAGCTGAAGAATTAATAAAAGATGACAAAGAAAACAGCGAGCATGTCATGTTAGTTGACTTAGCCAGAAACGACCTAAGTAGAAACGGAAGCAACGTTACTGTCGAAAATTATAGAGAAGTACAATTCTTCTCTCACGTGATACATTTAGTAAGTAAAGTTACAGGTACAATTCACAAAAATACCGATACCATGCAAGTGGTTGCTGACACATTTCCAGCGGGAACGTTAAGTGGAGCACCAAAACACAAAGCCATGCAGTTGATTGAAAAGTACGAAAAAACGAGCAGAGGTTATTATGGTGGAGCTATCGGTTTTATGGATTTTAACGGTAATTTTAATCATGCCATTATGATTAGAACATTTTTAAGTCAGAATCATAAATTATTTTGGCAAGCAGGCGCCGGATTGGTTGCCAAATCTAATCCCGAAAGTGAATTACAAGAAGTTTATAATAAGCTTGGTGCTTTAACAAAAGCGATTGAACAGGCTGAAGAAATTTAAAATATAATTAAAAAGATACCTGCTTTCGCAGGCATTTAAGATGAAAAAAATATTAGTCATAGACAATTACGACAGTTTCACATACAATCTAGTTCATTATTTGGAAGACTTAGATTGTGAAGTCACCGTAAAACGAAACGATAAACTAACGCTAGAAGACGTCGATGCTTTTGAAAAAATTGTGTTATCACCAGGACCTGGTATTCCAGATGAAGCCGGTTTATTAAAACAGATTATAGAAACTTATGCACCAACCAAAAGTATCCTAGGTGTTTGTTTAGGGCAACAAGCTATTGGCGAAGTTTTTGGTGGTTCATTAGAAAATTTAGATAATGTGTATCATGGTGTAGCAACACATGTGACGGTCTCAGTGGATGACGAATCCCTTTTCACTGGATTAGACAAAACATTTGAAGTGGGTAGATATCATTCATGGGTCGTTAATGTCAATTTACCAGATTGCTTAGAAGCCACGTCTTTTGATGATAACGGTCAAATAATGTCATTAAGACATAACGTTTACGACGTTAAAGGTGTGCAATATCACCCGGAATCGGTGTTGACACCAGATGGAAAACGGATTTTAGAAAATTGGGTAAACAGTGAGAAGTGAGAAGTGAGAAGTGAGAAGTGAGAAGTGAGAAAAAATTAAAATATAATTTGGGAAGAATACAATAATTAGTAAAAATTAATGTCCCATATTCCGACAACGTCGGAAACATCAAAAATCAGAAATAAGGAGTGAAAAATCGGAACTCATGATTTGCTTCGCAGTTTGCATCAAGGCAAATGAACAAAAGAAAATAAGAACAAATAAAAAAAGATACCTGCTTTCGTAGGCATTGATATGAAACAATTACTAAACAGACTCATCAACCAAGAAAGCATCTCTAGTAAAGAAGCCAAAAACGTCTTGGTCAACATATCCGAAGGAAAATATAATCAAAGTCAAATTGCATCATTCTTAACCGTTTATATGATGCGAAGTATCACTACGGAAGAACTTCGCGGTTTTAGAGATGCATTATTAGAGTTATGTATTCCTGTAGATTTAGACAATTACGAGACTATCGATTTATGTGGAACCGGAGGTGACGGAAAAGATACTTTTAATATTTCAACCTTATCTTCATTTGTGACAGCAGGTGCAGGAGTCCATGTTACGAAGCATGGTAATTATGGTGTGTCTTCGGCTTGTGGGTCTTCAAATGTTATGGAATATTTAGGCATAAAATTCACAAGTGATACCGACTTTTTAAAACGTAGTATAGACGAGGCTGGTATTTGTGTTTTACATGCACCTTTATTTCATCCTGCAATGAAAAATGTAGCCCCAATCCGAAAAGAATTGGGTGTAAAAACCTTTTTCAATATGTTAGGCCCAATGGTCAATCCTGCATTTCCAAAAAATCAAATGGTTGGTGTTTTTAATCTTGAATTATTGCGATTATACAGTTACTTATATCAAGAATCGGATAAAAACTATGCCATAGTTCATGCTTTAGATGGTTATGATGAAATCTCGTTAACAGGAAAAACGAAAGTGATTTCTAATACTTCAGAAACCTTATTTGAACCGCATGACTTAGGAGCCAATCAAATCCAACAATCTGAAATTTTTGGCGGAAACAGTATCAAAATGGCTGCCGAAATTTTTAAAAGCGTTATTAATTATAAAGGTACAGAAGCACAGCACAATGTGGTGTGTGCTAACGCTGGACTAGCCATTGCTACGGCCAAACAAATTTCACATAAGGAAGGATTTGAATTAGCGAAAGAATCGCTTGTTAGTGGAAAAGCAAAACAGAGTTTAGATAAACTAATTGAATTAAGCAAATGAACATCTTAGACAAAATAGTAATAGACAAACGCAAGGAGGTTAATCTTAAAAAAGAACTAATTCCTATAAAAGCTTATGAACAACTACCTTATTTCGGAATGAAAACAAGGTCATTGTCTGAAAAACTAAAAGCAAGTCAGACTGGTATTATTGCAGAATTTAAACGCAAATCGCCTTCTAAATCAATAATAAATGATACTGCTTTGATTGAAGATGTTGCCATTGGTTACGAAAACGCAGGAGTATGTGGCATGTCTATTTTAACGGACGAGATTTATTTTGGTGGCTCCATGGATGACTTAATGATTGCCCGAGAAAATTGCGAATTGCCCTTGCTTCGAAAAGAATTTATAATTGATGAATATCAGATTATTGAAGCCAAAGCCATTGGTGCAGATGCTATTTTACTAATTGCAGCCATATTAACTAAAGCTGAGATTAAGCAGTTTTCTGAATTAGCCAAAAGCCTAAATCTAGATGTGTTATTAGAAGTCCATAACGAAGACGAATTACACAAGTCCATTATGCCATCTTTAGATATGCTAGGTGTAAACAACAGAAATCTAAAAACATTTGAAGTCAGTTTAGACATCTCAAAACAATTGAGTGCATTGATACCTAACGATTTTGTAAAAGTATCAGAATCAGGTATTAGTTCTATTGAAGCGATCAAAGAACTACAGCCTTATGCCTATAAAGGTTTTTTAATCGGCGAGAATTTTATGAAAACAGATAATCCTGGAGCAAGTGCTACTCAATTTATAAAAGACCTAGCAGGTCTAAAATAGAAAAGAAACAAATTAATTTTAACGTCACTTCGAGTGCTATTTGAAGTACGAAAAAATTGTATCGAAAAGAAATAAATAGATTCTTGCCTTCGCAGGAATGACAAAAATAATAATTTAAAAAAGTCGAATGCGTGATGAGATTCCCGCTTTCGCTGGAATATATGAAACTAAAAGTCTGCGGAATGAAATATAAGGAGAACCTAGAATCTGTGGCTAGTTTGCGACCTGACTATCTCGGTTTTATATTTTATAAAAAATCAGCCAGACATTTTGATTCTAGTATTCCTGAATTGCCAAAATCAATTAAAAAAGTTGGTGTTTTTGTGGATGAAAAACTAGAAATAGTGAAAGACACTATTAAAAAATTCAACTTACAAGCCGTGCAATTACATGGTCACGAATCGCCAGAATATTGTGCAGCAATAAACACTGTTGAAGTTATAAAGGTGTTTAGCATTAAAGATGAATTCAACTTTGATGTGCTTCAACCTTTCGAAAATGTCTGTGATTATTTTTTATTCGATACCAAAGGAAAATTACCAGGCGGAAACGGTTACACGTTCAACTGGAATGTATTAGAACAGTATTCATCAACCAAACCTTATTTTTTAAGTGGTGGTATTGGATTACATGAAATTGAAAAAATAAAAGAATTCAAAGAAAGTCCGGCTTCAAAGTTCTGTTATGCTATTGATGTGAATAGTAAATTTGAAATTGAACCTGGATTGAAAAATATTGAAGAATTGAAAACGTTTAAACAAAAATGTGATTAGCTGTTGGCTGTTGGCAAAAATGAATAGAAAACTAGAAAAAGAAAAACATATTATTGAAAACGAATAACAATTCAATTTCGTAATAAAGAAATAAATAAAATGAGTTACAACATCAACGAAAAAGGCTATTACGGAGAATTTGGTGGAGCATACATTCCCGAAATGCTTTATCCTAATGTAGAAGAATTGCGCCAAAACTATTTAAAGATTATGGCTGAACCTTCGTTTCAAGAAGAGTTCAATCAACTTTTAAAAGATTATGTGGGTCGTCCTTCTCCACTCTATTTTGCGAAACATCTTTCTGAAAAGTACAATACCAAAGTGTATTTAAAACGTGAAGATTTAAATCATACTGGTGCCCATAAAATCAACAATACCATTGGTCAAATTCTGATGGCAAAACGTTTAGGTAAAAACAGAATTATTGCCGAAACCGGAGCTGGTCAACATGGCGTTGCAACCGCTACTGTTTGTGCTTTAACAGGTATTGACTGTGTGGTTTATATGGGAGAAATTGATATTGCACGTCAAGCCCCAAACGTCGCCCGAATGAAAATGTTAGGAGCCAAAGTGGTCCCAGCATTATCTGGTAGCCGAACGTTGAAAGATGCTACTAATGAAGCTATTCGCGATTGGATTAATAATCCGGTTGACACCCATTACATTATTGGTTCTGCGATTGGACCTCATCCGTATCCAGATATGGTGACGCAATTTCAATCGGTAATTTCCAAAGAAATAAAATGGCAATTAAAAGAAAAAGAAGGTCGAAAAAACCCAGATTACGTCGTCGCTTGTATTGGTGGAGGAAGTAATGCCGCAGGAACCTATCATCATTTTTTAGATAATGAAGATGTTGGTATTATTGCTGTAGAAGCTGCTGGAAAAGGCATTCACTCAGGTGAAAGTGCCGCAACTTCTGTTTTAGGAAAAGAAGGTATTATACACGGTTGCAAAACCTTATTAATGCAAACCAAAGACGGACAAATTACAGAGCCCTATTCTATTTCTGCAGGGTTAGATTATCCTGGTGTTGGGCCGTTACATTCACATTTGTATAAAACAGGTCGTGGTGAATTTTATTCAGCAACCGACGATGAAGCCATGAATTCTGGTTTAGAATTAACAAAATTGGAAGGTATTATTCCTGCTATTGAAAGTTCACATGCCTTGGCTATTTTTAAACATAAAACCTTTAAACCTAGCGACGTTGTTGTGATTAGTTTATCTGGTCGTGGTGATAAAGATTTACAGAATTATATCGATTATTTTAAGTTGTAAAAGTTGAAATTGAATTAAAAAATGACGTTAAAGTCGAATGTTTATTTTTGATTACATTTTATAGTTTTTATTAAAAATACCACTAAGAGCTACGTTCGGTAATTTCTAATCAAAACATATTTTGATTCTTATTAGCCTCAAGGAGACAATTTGCTATTGAAGAATTTGGCTTTTTCAATTTGTCATTTGAAATTTTAAGCAATACATTTACAGTTACCAATTATTTATATTTAAAATATGTCCGAAACGGTTTTAGAACTTAGAGATGCTACGATTTATCAAGGTGACAGTATGGTGCTGTCTAAGGTGAATTTTGAAATGAAGAAAGGAGATTTCGTCTATCTTATTGGGAAAACAGGAAGTGGAAAAAGTAGTTTCATGAAAACGCTTTATGGTGATTTACAACTAACAGAAGGTGAAGGCTCTGTTGTTGATTTCAATTTAAAAACCATGAAAGAAAAAGATATTCCGTTTTTAAGACGAAAATTAGGTATTGTTTTTCAAGATTTTAAATTATTACCAGATCGTACGATCGTAGGCAACCTAGAATTTGTATTAAAAGCAACAGGTTGGAAAGAAAAAGACCGTATTAAAGATCGTATTGATGTTGTTTTAGATAAGGTAGCCATGAAGACTAAAGGCTTTAAATATCCTCATGAACTTTCTGGTGGTGAACAACAACGAATTGCTATTGCACGTGCTTTGTTAAATGACCCTGAATTGATTTTAGCAGATGAGCCTACCGGAAATTTAGATCCTCAAACCAGTATTGAAGTCATGGAAGTATTGCAAGACATTAATAAAAACGGTAACACCATTTTAATGGCCACACACGATTATGCTTTACTTTTAAAATATCCGAGTAAAACTTTAAAATGCGACGAAAATAAAGTGTTTGAAGTTGTGCAACGTAAAAGTTAGTCCATGCTTTCAATCTTAATTCCTTGCTATAATTACGACATACTTCCCTTAGTAAGTGAATTACACCAACAAGTTAAAGCCCTAGCTATTGAGTTTGAAATCTTGGTATATGACGATGCTTCAAATTCTAAATTTAATAAAACCAATGCTTCAATTAACAACTTAAAAGGCTGCTGTTTTAAAATACTTTCTAATAATATCGGTCGGAGTAAAATAAGAAATCTACTAGGTAATGATGCCTCTTATGAGAATTTGTTATTTATGGATGCAGATACATTTCCTCAACAAAAGAATTTCATCAAAAATTATCTCAGTCATGAAAATGAAAAGGTTGTTTATGGTGGTATAACAAATGAAGTTGAAGTACCTGAAAAACCATACAAATTACGATGGCTTTACACAAAAAAGAGGGAAACGCAATCTATATGTTCTTCTAACTTTTTAATTAAGAAGTCTGTTTTTCTATTAAACCAATTTGATGAGACCTTAACAACATATGGCTATGAAGATGTTGTCTTTTTTGCTGGCTTAAAAGAGAATAACATCAAAATAAAAACGATACAAAATTGGGCTATTCATCGTTGTCAAGAAACTGCTGACAACTATATTTCTAAATTAGAAACTGGTCTTCAAAATTTATTATACCTTATTGAAGGCAATAAATTAGCACAAGACGAATCTAAACTTCACAAGTTTTATGCATTAGCTCGAAAATTTGGAATGGTCCCAATTGTGGTTCTTTTATTTAAAACATTAAAAAAGGGTTTAATTAAAAATTTTAATTCGTCCCATCCTTCTATAATTTTGCTCGATTTTTACAAACTTGGTTACTTTTGTCTTTTAAAAACTAAAAAATAATGTCGTTTTTCTCAGTTATAATAACAGTTTACAATAAAGCTGAGTGTATTAAAGACACAATAAATAGTGTTTTAAATCAGTCTTATAAAGATTTCGAAATTATTATAATTAACGATGGTTCTACTGATAAAAGTGAGGCCATTATTAAAACTTTCAACGATCAACGTATCAATCTTATAACAACAAAAAATCAAGGAGCGTCAAAAGCAAGAAATATTGGTATTGAAAAAGCTACAGCGACATATATTGCGCTTCTTGATGGTGATGATACTTGGGAAATTGATTATTTAAAACACATACATAACGCTATTTCGAAATTTCCCGACATAAAAATTTTCACAACAGGAATTTCCCATAAATACGACAATAAAACTGTACCTGTTAGTTATAGTTTTAAACAAAAAGAACTTTATAAAATCCGCGATTTTTTTCAGTCAAGTTTAGACTTTCATTTAATTACTAGCTCTAGTGTTGTCTTTGATAAGTCAATAATTAGCAAAACCGGACTTTTTGATCCTTCTATTATTTCTGGTCAAGATACAGATCTATGGATACGTTTTGGCTTACACTTTAAAATTCTATTTATAAATAAACAACTTGTTTACTATAATTTTGATCCCACAAGCTTATCTAACACAACTTTTAATCTTAGTAAGAAACCAAAGTTTGACAATTATTTTAATGAAGAAAAAAACAATATATATCTAAAAGTATTTTTAGACAATAACAGGTATGCAATGTCTATTCTAAGCAAGCTGCTAAATGATAAAAAACACTTTTTATATTACACATCACATATAAATCCTAAAAATTTAAACTTTAAACAACACTTCTTGTTAAAAAGCCCAAAATGGCTCTTAAAACTATTGCTTAAAATAAAGTCTTTAAAAGGTGAAAAGGTATATTATCCTAATACCTAAATCTGAGATTTAAAAACCTCATAATCTCGGATATATTCTCCTTCATTATACTCTGTAGATGCTAGAACCAAACAGACTGAACCTGAGGAAAAATTATCTATTTCTCTCCATATATGTGTTGGTATATACAACCCTTGGTTAGGTTTATTAAGCATGATTCGTTTTTTGGTTTTACCATCATCTATAACAACTTCAAAACTGCCACTTAATGCAATAATAACGGATTCTTGTTCTTTATGAGCATGCCCTCCTCTACTGCTTTCTGTAGGCACATCATACAGATAATAAACACGTTTAATACTAAAGGGAATAGTGTCTTTTTCTATAACCGCTAAAAAACCACGTTCGTCATGAACTTTAGGAATATCAATTATGTTAACATTGTTTATAGTATTCATGTTCAGTTTTATTTTAATAAGTCTTGCCATACTTTGGTAATCTCTTGCCGTGAAAATTTACGGACACTAGATTTAGCATTAGCCTTACAATGTTTGTATAAATCAATATCAGAGCTTAATCGAGTTAAAGCATTTGCTAAAGCTTCTGTATTATAATTTTCTATTAAAAGACCATTATGTTCGTTAACTATGATTTCATTGGGTCCTGATTTACAATCTACAGAAACCACAGGAGTACCCAATACCAAAGACTCTAAGAGAACTCTTGGAAATCCTTCATACCTGCTAGTTAATACTGTAAATAACGCATTTGTTATGACTTCATTTGGGTTGGCCATATAAGGCAAAAAGATAACATCATCTGAAAGATTCAATGCATCAACGCGCAATTTAAGCATTTCAAAATCAGAACCTTCACCTAAAATTTTAAGTTTAATCCCTGCTTCTGCTAGTGATGAAGCAGCATAACCATCAAGCAACAGAGAAATATTTTTATGCGTATCGTCTAATCTTCCAAAAAAAAGAATATAGTCCTCAGAACTAGTTTGTTCAGATGCAATTGTTTTATTTTCAATGGTATCAACAGGATTATGAATTACTTTGGTATTTTTAAAACTATAATCTTCAATTAGCTTTTCGCATATTCCTTTAGAAACACCAACAATTTTATAAGCATTACCATATAAAAATTGTGCTAAAATCCTATTAGAATGCACATACAAGTCCACTTTGTAATTTCTCACACAATATATGGTCTTATTTGGTTGGTATACTAATTTTGAAATTATAAACTCTTTAAATAAACCTATTCGAGTTCGGTTATCAATGACATAATCAAAATTATGTCTTCTTAAATACCGTTTAAAAACTCGCAACCGATTTAACCTCCCTAAAACAGAATCATTTTCATCTTTTAATGCGCCTAAATTGAGTAACTTTCCTTTGTATGGAAATTCAATTGTATTTAACACACTCACTACGTGAATATCAAAACCAACATCAAAAAGCATTTGGGATAATAAGCCAGAAGAGCGCTCTGCACCACCTTTACCTAAAGAACTTACCACAATACAAATCTTTTTTTTATTGGCTTTTGTCATTAACTAGTATCTTTGAAACAAATGTAACGATATAAATGAAACATGCTTATTTGAATTATAGTATATGTCTCAAAAAAAAGTTTCATTTACTCACTCAATTTAACAATAATCAGACAATAGTCTCAAAATAAAACACCTCTATTTTCACATGAAAATTTTATTAGTTGGCGAATATAGCAGGCTTCATAATTCTTTAAAAGAAGGATTAGAATTACTTAACCATGATGTTACAATTGTGGCTGCAAAAGATGGCTTTAAGAATTATGATGTGGACTTCCCTATTTATAAAACATATGAAAAAGGATTTCTAAGAACATTCAAAAATCTTATTTATAGATTTACTAAAATTGACCTTGAATCAATTCAAATTAAAAAACAAATCATTAATCTGAAACCCAAACTCAGTGATTTTGATGTTGTTCAATTTATTAATGAAGCCTCATTTTTATGTACTGCCACTATTGAAAAAGAGATTTTCGATTTAATTTCAACTTGGAATAAAAACGTTTTCCTATTGTCTTGTGGTACCGATTACATAAGTGTAAAATATGCATACGATAAAAAATTTAGATATTCAATTCTAACTCCTTATCTAAATGGAAAAGATCAAATTTTAAGCTCTTATGGTTTAAAATATTTAGAGCCCGATTTTGTAGAACTTCACCATCATATTTATAAATCTATCGTTGGAGTTATAGCATCCGATTTAGATTATCATTTACCACTATTAAATCATCCTAAATATTTGGGACTCATTCCAAATCCGATAAACACGGAACAATTAGAGTTTAAACCATTAAAAATTGAAGATAAAATCGTCATATTTCATGGTATAAATTCAAATAACTATTACAAAAAAGGGAATGATATTTTTGAAGAAGCCTTAGCGATTATAAATCAAAAATATGCAGATAAAATAAAAATTATAACTGTAAGAAGCTTGCCTTATAACGAATACATAAAAACCTATAACGAAGCACATATAATGCTCGATCAAATTTATGCTTACGATCAAGGGTTTAATGCTTTAGAAGCTATGTCCAAAGGGAAAGTTGTTTTTACAGGGGCAGAAAAAGAGTGGCTAGAGTATTATAATATTAAAGAAGATACTATTGCTATAAACGCTTTACCAGATGCTAAAACCATTGCAACTAAATTAGAGTGGTTAATTCTTAATCCTGAAAAAATTCTTGAAATTTCGATACAAGCTAGACGCTTTGTAGAAACACATCATGATTATAAAACTTGTGCTGAGAATTACCTAAAAACGTGGCAAAATTATATTTGAAACTACTCCGTTTTTGAGGCCGTTTGATTGTAATAACCTCTAATTACAAAAACTACGACTATAAAGTAGATGATATACCTTACGAAATGCGCAATAACAATGCCTTCTGTACCATAGTACTGAATAAACACTTTTGACAATACAAAAAATAATCCTAGAGAAATTATTTCAGTAAACACAAAACTTTTTACGAGTCGTTTAGCTAAAAACTGATGGGATAAGACTAAGGCGCCTAATCTTACAAAATCACCTAATAATTGCCATTTAAACAAAGGTTTCATTCCTGTAAAATCCGGGTAAATAAAGAGAATAATATAGTCTTTAAGACTATAAACTAAAAGCATTCCTAATCCAAAAATTGGTAAAATCGTTTTGTAAATATTGACTACTTCAATCTTAAATTCGTGCTTATTATGGATGCTGGCGAATTTTGGTAACACATACAGCGTAAATAATCCTGTGGCAAACACCATATAGTTTTTAGAAATAAATGTAATTGCGGTCCAATACCCAGCTTCATTAATGTTTATTTCATCTGTGACCAAGGTTCTTATATTCAACTCAATATAATTCAACAAAAATGAAGATATAAAAGACATTAATGTAAATGCCAATAACTTATTTTTATAAATAAGGCTAAACGTTAAAGACTTAAACTTTACATAGGTTTTTAACGTTTTTCCAAATACAAATGCCAAAACAACTAACTGAATCACTGGTGCTAGTACAATGGCTATAATTACTCCTTTTAATTCTGAAGTATATAAACCAATAACAACAGCAACGGTTGCTAAAAGATAACTGATGAGTTCTATTTTAGCATAGCGTTTATAATCTGATAAACCACTAACTACAGCATTAACCACACGGCTTCCAGCAACAAAAGGCACAATAACCGCTAATAACTGAAAAACATAAATATACTCCTGAGAATGAAAAAGGTAGTTGGACAAATACGAGGCTCCAAAAAATAAAACAGCTGCAGAAACAACGGAACCAATTATAGCAAAAATGGTTACAGTTGAAAATACTTTTGAAAGTTCTGGCTGATTGTTTTTAAATTCAGCGACATACTTTACAACACCATTAAATGTTCCTAAGGTAGATGTACTTGTGAGCATTGCTAAAACATTCCTCACCTGACCAATACTAGCATAACCAGCTTCTCCAACAGTAACCGCAAGTAAACGCTGAATAAATGCAGAAACTATTAACCTAATAGTAATAACCACTGCATTAAGTGATGTAATCTTAAGCACTATATTATTACTAATAAATTTTGGAAGCTTCACTTGTTGGTTTTTATTAATTATCTAGGCCTTCTTCGGTAATAACCCCAAACAAAGAACTACTAAAAAGTAATAGTATTATTCCAAAGTACATAAAATAGCTTAAGCAGTGTCCCATTACTGCGCCTTTAAGTCCAAATTCATCAATAAGATAAATACTAGAAAAAAACATAACAACAAATAAGAACACTTCTAAAATAAGAAAGTGAGCAAACATCTTTTTTGCCAAAAATTGGTAAGCAATAACCATAGAAAGTACACGTGCAATATCTCCTAATATTTGGTAACCAAATAAATCCTCAACAGGTTTAAAGTCTTCAGTAAACAATAAGTTTACTAACAGAGATCTACTAAGGTAAATAATAAGTAACAACACTAAAAACACAGGCATTATGGTTTTATAAAAGCTAAAAACTTCTTTTCTAAATGCTGTTTTTGAATTGATTTCAGAAAATCGAGGTAAAATATACAGTGCCATTAACGAATTAATAAACATGAGATAATAATCTGAAACTCGAGTCATCGCTGTCCAATATCCAGCAGATTTTATTCCTACCTCATCAATGAGATAATTCCTAATTATAATCATAACAATAGGTAAAGCAATAGCACTAACCAAAGCCATTATCATATATGGGCTCAGTTTATTTAAAATAGACAAACTTACTTGAGTAATCTTAATTGAAGACACTAAGCTTTTTCTGAATGCGATACCTACAATAGTAATAAGTAAATTTAATGCTGGTGTTATAACAATAGCCAATAATGCGCCATCAATATTCTCTTGATAAATAAGAATTAAAGTCACTAAAAGCCCTAAAATTTGACTAAGAATATTAATAAGCAGTAAAAATTTATGCTTAGAAAACCCATTCATAATGGAAAACGCAAACATGTTTAAAGCATAAAACGGTAAGACAATCGCCAAGGTTTCAATGACATAAATATAGTTGTAGTTTGAAGAAAATATAATATCATTTATAAAGCCTGCATTGAAATAACATACAAAAGCCAAAAACACAGAAGAAAAGAATCCGAAGTAAAATACTGTAGATAAAGTCTTGGTAAGCTCAACTGCATTATCTTTAAATTCATTAACAAATTTAACGACACCTTTGTAAAGACCTGAAATTGCTAAGGATTGAATGGCACTTAAGAAATTTCGTAAATTCCCAATAAGGGCCATACCTTGTGGACCTATGTAAATAGCTATGAACTTAGAAATTAAAATTCCGGCAATAATCCTAAGGCTAAGATTAGCCATATTTAAATTCGCAGCCTTTACTAAAACTTCGTCATTTATGTAATTAAAAAGCTTTTTCAATTAGTAGATATTTAAAATGTCTATAACAGTTTGAATGTCTTTATCTGTCATTACAGGACTTATTGGCAAACTTATAATTCTTTTATGAATCTTTTCTGTAAGTGGCAGATTAAAATACGAAAATGTTTGCAAGGCTTTTTGTTGGTGTGGTGGAATTGGATAATGGATTAACCATTCAATAGCATTTTGATCTAAAAACTTAGTAAAATCTGTCCTATCCTCAACCTCAACAACAAATGCATAAAACACATGATTCTGAGAGCCATCGTAAAACGGAAGTTTAATTTTTAAATTATTAACTCCTTTTAAATAAGCTTTTGCAATTGTACGCCGTCTTTGATTGTCTTTATCTAAAGTTTTCAGTTTGATACTTAAAAAAGCTGCTTGCATATCATCTAAACGGCTATTATAGCCCACAATTTTATTGGTGTACTTTTCCTCGCTTCCATAATTACGCAGCAATTTTATAACTTCAATAAGTTCTGAATCATTGGTTGTAACTGCGCCTCCATCTCCGAGTGCTCCCAAGTTTTTACTAGGATAAAAACTAAATGCTGCGGCATCTGAAAGGTTACCTGCTTTAGGTGAAATTGAAGTTGAACTGTCCTTTTTAGAATTTAAAATTGCTCCATGTGCTTGAGCTGCATCTTCTATAAGCAATAAGTTAAAATCAGACGCTATTTGCTGTAATGCTTCAACCGAAGCTAATTGGCCGTATAAATGTACCATAATAACAGCCTTAGCTTCTACAAATAAGCTGTGATCAGTCTCTACTGAGATATTATAAGTCTCAGAATTAGGCTCAACTAAAACAGGAATAAGTTCGGCATGTAAAACCGACAAAATTGTGGCAATAAAAGTATTTGCAGGTACTATGACCTTATCTCCCTTTTTTAATTTTCCGAGATGTATATACCCTTTTAATATCAATGTGAGCGCATCTAATCCATTTGCGGTACCTAAACAATGTTTAGTTCCACAATAAGTAGCAAATTCATTTTCGAATTTAGAGACATTATTACCTAATATAAAATGAGCATCGTCCAAGGATTTACTGAAAGATGCTTGAAACTCATCTCGAAAACGGTTGTTGATTTTATGTAGGTCTAGGAATTTAATCATATTCTAAAGTAATCAATTATAAGTTTGTTTTATAAAATCATCTAAAAACAAACTTAACTTTTTTGCACCATTTGTATTTAAATGGTCTGCATCGTAAAAGTCATCTGTATTAAAGCTTTCATTTGACATTAAATTTAAATAACTGCAATTATTATAGCTGTTATCCATTTTTAAACCCGTTGAAATTACCTTATCTAATTGCGCCTTATTTAAGTGCGCTATGTAACTTTTATAGGCGGGCAAGGTAACAATTATCACTTTAACATTTTGAGCATTACAGAGATTAACTATTTTCTCTAAATACTCGATATTTTCTATAACTAAATTATCATCCTCTGCAGTATGTTTCTGCGCAACTATTTGCCCTAATTCTTTTAAAGATTTACCTCCATTAGACTTCTTTAAAAAAGCCCAACCAGAATTCTCTACAGATATAGGTACTTCGCCTTTAATATAATAATTCTTAAGACGTTTAAGGTTGTTTTTCAGCTTTACACTAAGTACTTCACTATTAAATTTCAACTTATTAGACACTTTTAAGTTATAGTATAAATTATAATCCTTAAGTCTCCATGCTTCTTTAGTTTCACCAAGTTGTTCATGCAATGTGGTATATGACAAACGTATTACAACCGTTTTTAGTTTAGGCAATTCGTCTATATATTTCTGCAACAATAAATAATCTAAATCTATACTTTGCGAAACATGAGCTAAGTTGTAGGTTTCGTCTAAAAAATATTCTGGATTAATGCCATACAAACTATGAGAACTCCCAAGAATAAGCGTCTCAACAGCTTCCTTTTTAAATTCTATTTGTTCGCTTTTTAATTTATAATCATTAGGAATTTGTCGTAACGAAAGTTCCATACTAATCATTATGATTATCACAGGACATATAAAAAACAATGTATGTATTATGAACTTTTTCATATCTAAAACTGAAAGTAAATAAATTGTTGTTCTTCACCATTGAAATAGAAGATGAGAAACACTAATACATAATAAAACGCAATACGATATTGTTTTTTATAGCTTGAAAAAATATGTTCCAAAGCATGTTCTTTAGCCCTACCAATCCATTCAATTATAAAAAAGAATGCTATCAGAATTAACAATATTAGAGCATCAGTAGTATTAGATAAATTTGGAAGACTAAACACTGAAAATGAAAAAATACCAGACAAAAACGCTACTGCACTTGTCAATGAATCTGCCCTAAAGAAAATCCTAGCAAAAACTAAAAACAGAAAGGTATGAAACATACCAAACAGCTCTTTACTATCAGGAAACCACCGATTATTTGCAATAACTGACGTATACTTTGTGTTTTTACCTTTAATAATATAAGGTACAAAATGCAAGGCATTAATAAATCCATAAACAACAAATTTCCAATGTGCGCCATGCCATAGACCAATAACTAAAAATATAGCGAAGGTATTGCGTAATTGCATCCATTTACTTCCTCTACTTCCACCTATAGGAATATAAAAATAGTCCTTAAACCATGTTGTTAAAGAGATATGCCAACGCCTCCAAAATTCTGCTATGTTTCTAGAGAAATATGGAAAAGCAAAGTTTTTCTTCAAGTTAAACCCAAACAATCTTGACACTCCAATAGCAATATCTGAATATCCCGAAAAATCACAATAAATCTGAATAGTAAACAAAAAAGCACCAAACAACAACGTACTCCCTGAATAATTAGCATGGTTTTCAAAAATATCATTTACAAAAACAGCACAATTATCTGCAATTACCATTTTTTTAAAAAGTCCCCAAAGTATTTGCTTTAACCCATCTGTGGCTTTTATATAATTAAACACACGTCGCTTTTCTACTTGAGGTAAAAAGCTCGAAGCACGTTCTATAGGACCTGCAACCAACTGAGGAAAGAAACAAATAAACGAAGCAAATGCAACTAGATTAGTTGTTGGCTTTATTTTGTTTCTATAAATATCTATAGAATAACTCATTGTTTGAAACGTATAGAAACTGATACCTACAGGTAAAATAATATTGAGATAATTGAGGTCTAAATCTCTTCCAAAAAGCTGAAAAGCAGCATTGAAATTTTCTATGAAGAAATTATAATATTTAAAAAAACCTAGGATACTTAGATTTAGTAAAATACTCAAAGTTAAATAAGCCTTTTTAGATTTTAAATTGGTTTGTTTTTCAATTGCTAAACCAATGCTATAATCTATTAAAGTACTTACTATTATTAGTCCTAAAAAACGCCAATCCCACCATGCATAAAACACGTAACTGGCAATTATTAATAAAACATTTTGAGATTTTAAAGACTTAAAAACAAACCAATATAGTATAAATACAATGGGTACAAAAATTGCAAAATCTATGGAATTAAATAGCATTATTTTTTATTCAGTATAATAAAAGTTAAAATCATGCTTTTACTATTTGAAGCGACTTATGAGCTGCTGTTTCAACAAGATATGTATTTGCAGTATGGCTACGAGCACCACAGCTTTCTTTCCAGAAGATAAGACCTTCGTTTATTTTTAGACCATTATCTTCACTTGATATATTAAAGTCGAAATAACGTTTATCCTCGCACATTTTATTAATAATATAATCGTACGCTAAATCTAAACTTCCAAATGAGTTTTTATCCACATTACCAGAAACATATTGCGGATGCACTGTGGTTTCGGTTAAAAAAACAGTTGTGCCTGCAACCACTTTATGATCCTTATAAATATTTACTTGTTTGATATTATCTGGAAAACGTGACGCTAATAATTCTATTTCTTCTAATGTATGTACAGGTAAAACGTTGTGTTTACTTTTTAAATTAGGAATTAGTACTTCATTCCAAAACCCAGCAAAATTAGAATCAACTTTTAATTCTAAATTTGCTCTTATGGCTTTATTAATACCTTCTCTTCTGTTTTTTTGAAAACGTAATTTATGAGCATAATCAATAACCATTAAAACATCTTTCTTAATTAGTCTAGCATTTGCTTTATAGAGAAAATAATCTAATTCATCTGATAGCATTTTATTATAAAACGTTGGAATAACCCTTATTTCTATTTCTTGTATACCATTAGACTCATAAAAAGCTAACATGGCTTTAAATGCTTCAAAAGCATAGAATAATTTTGCGCTGTCTTGCAACACAAAACTACCATAGGTTAAACCTTGATGAGAAATCACCTTGTTATTAACCATATTTGCAGGTAGTATAGCATATAATTCGTCGTCTTTAAAAATTAAAACTGAAAAATCAGTAAACCTATCGCTATGATAATCCATAAAGTCTCTATGAAACAAAAAAGTGCTATTCTTTGCTTCCGTTACAAACGAATTCCAACAGTCTTTATAAGACGCATTGTATCTTACTACCTTATACTTGTTTTTGATTTTTGAATCTGACATTAATCAAAAATAATCCTAATTTTCTATTAAGCCCAAATGAATTCAAATTGATTAAGAATAAAATTGAATTATCTTTTCACGCTGAGACAAAAAAAGAGAAACACTTTTCAGTATTTCTCTTTTATAAATCTATCAATTAATTTGTAATTACATATTCTTATTACGCTTACGATCTACTTCTTTTAAATAGATTTTACGTATTCTTAAGTGATTAGGCGTTACTTCTACATACTCATCTTTCTGAATATATTCTAAAGCTTCTTCTAATGAAAATTTAATAGCTGGTACAATCTTAGCTTTATCATCTGCTCCAGAAGAACGTACGTTACTCAACTTTTTAGTTTTAGTAACGTTAACTGTCATATCATCTCCACGAGAGTTTTCACCAATAACCTGACCTTCGTAAATATCTTCACCTGGATCTACAAAAAACTTACCTCTATCTTGTAATTTATCAATAGAATAAGGAATGGCTTGTCCGTTTTCCATAGATACTAACGACCCATTTTGACGTTCTGGAATTCCACCTTTAAGCGGCTTGTAATCTACAAATCGGTGTGCCATAATAGCCTCACCTGCAGTCGCAGTTAATAATTGGTTACGTAAACCAATGATTCCACGAGAAGGCACTATAAATTCGCAAACCATACGATCACCTTTAGCTTCCATGCTTAGCATTTCACCTTTACGCATCGTCACCATTTCAATGGCTTTACCTGAAACATTTTCTGGTAAGTCAATAGTCATTTCTTCAAAAGGCTCACATTTTACACCATCTACTTCTTTGATGATTACTTGTGGTTGTCCAATTTGAAGTTCATAACCTTCACGACGCATTGTCTCAATTAAAACAGACAAGTGTAATACACCACGGCCAAAAACCATAAATTTATCTGCACTATCTGTTTCTTCAACACGTAATGCTAAATTCTTTTCTAACTCTTTAGTTAAACGGTCTTTAATATGACGAGATGTTACAAATTTTCCATCTTTTCCGAAGAAAGGCGAATCGTTAATAGTAAATAACATGCTCATTGTTGGCTCATCAATAGCAATGGTTTTTAAACCTTCAGGATTTTCAAAATCGGCAACAGTATCACCAATTTCAAAACCTTCTAAACCTACAATAGCACAAATATCTCCCGTTTGTACTTCTTCTACTTTTAAACGTCCTACACCTTCAAATGTATGTAGTTCTTTAATCTTACTTTTTACAATTGAACCATCCCTTTTTACTAATGAGATTTGTTGGTTCACTTTTAAACTACCTCTTGTTAAACGACCAATAGCAATTCTTCCTGTAAATGAAGAAAAATCTAAAGATGTAATTAACATCTGAGTTGTTCCTTCTTCAAATTTTGGTTCAGGGATATGCTCAATGACCATATCTAATAAAGGCTCAATATTTTCAGTTTCATTTTTCCAGTCATCACTCATCCAGTTGTTCTTTGCAGAACCATATACTGTAGGGAAATCTAACTGCCATTCTTCTGCACCAAGTTCAAACATTAAGTCAAAAACTTTCTCATGTACCTCATCTGGTGTACAGTTTTCTTTATCTACTTTATTTACAACCACACAAGGCTTTAAACCTAAGTCAATTGCTTTTTGTAGTACAAAACGCGTTTGAGGCATTGGCCCTTCAAAAGCATCTACTAAAAGTAAAACACCATCAGCCATATTTAATACACGCTCTACTTCTCCGCCAAAATCGGCGTGACCAGGTGTATCAATAACATTGATTTTAGTGTCCTTATATATAACAGAAACGTTTTTAGAGGTAATTGTAATCCCTCTTTCACGTTCTAAATCGTTGTTATCAAGAATTAAGTCCCCTGTGTTTTCGTTCTCACGAAACAATTGACAGTGGTACATAATCTTATCTACCAATGTGGTTTTACCGTGATCGACGTGCGCAATAATTGCAATATTTTTAATCTTAGCCATAACTGATGCTGATTTTTAAGCGTGCAAATGTACGGTTAATTCTGCTTTTTTCGTTAATTAAATGTTATATTTTAATTATCAAGCAATTTGAGTTCATATCTTTAGTTAAATAATTGATTTACAATACAAAGCCCATCTGTAAAAACCAATCGTTAATTAGGCGTTTATAACTGTAGTTTTAAAACCCATTTAAACCTTTAATTATTAACAAATGCAAACCATTAATAAATTCACCAAGTTTATCCCTTACCTCTATTTTTTATCGGTAATTACCTATTGGTTTACTACAATAAATAAAACGGAAGGTATTTCTGCTTATCCTATTTTATTATTTGGAATTCCTTTTTTATGGCAACTTATTACACCTAATAGGAAGCTAAACTTCTCATTAGGAATTGTTTTTGTTTGCTTATCTTCTTACCTAATACTCGCTTATCTTTTTAACTTACTCAATATTATTCATTGGACAGATACAGCAAGAAAACTACTTTTCTACGGTGGTGTTTTAGTGGTTGGTAATTTTGTAATGTCGCTTTGGATGATACGAAATAGTATAAAAAAAGCATTTTAAATATTAAAAAAAGCCCTGAGTTTTATACTCAAAACACAAATAACTAAAAATCTTGGTCCCAACTAAACATTCATAATCGTATCTTTGCACCTTAATTTTAAGTTTAAAGCTTTGATAACAATCCCAAAATTAAAACACACGCAATCCAATAATTTCTTTCTACTTTGTGGCCCTTGTGCTATTGAAGGCGAAGATATGGCACTTCGTATTGCAGAAAAAGTCATAAAAATTACAGACAAACTGGAAATTCCTTACGTTTTTAAAGGTAGTTTTAAAAAAGCGAATCGAAGTAGAATTGATAGTTTTACAGGAATTGGGAATGAAAAAGCTTTAAAAATACTAAGAAAAGTTTCTGAAACTTTTGATGTTCCAACAGTGACAGATATTCATGAAGCATCTGATGCGGCAATGGCAGCAGAATATGTAGATGTATTACAAATTCCTGCATTTTTGGTGCGACAAACCGATTTGGTTGTTGCGGCAGCTAAAACAGGAAAAGTAGTTAATTTAAAGAAAGGACAATTTATGAGTCCTGAAGCCATGAAACACGCTGTACAAAAAGTAAAAGATGCGGGAAACGAAAAAGCATGGATTACAGATAGAGGAACAATGTTTGGCTACCAAGATATGATCGTAGATTTTAGAGGTATTCCAACCATGCGCCAATATGCACCAACAGTTTTAGACGTTACACACTCATTACAACAACCTAATCAAAGTATTGGTGTTACAGGTGGACGACCAGATATGATTGAAACAATTGCTAGAGCTGGCGTTGTAAATAACGTAGATGGACTATTTATTGAAACCCATTTTGATCCTGCAAACGCCAAAAGTGATGGAGCAAATATGTTACATTTAGATAATCTAGAAGGTTTACTAACTAATTTGGTGGCCATTAGAAAAACTATCAATTCATTTTAATTTCATTTTCTAGACATATTTTGTAAGCAATCTTATTTGATTGTGACTATCTCTTTTTTACTCCAAGCTTATGACAATTAACTTTAATAGGGCCTTAATTATTGGGGTTACGCTTTTTTATTCAACCTTAGGTGCACAAACACAAGAAAGTCCAAAATACACGTCTTCTAATAAAGGTAAATTCTTTATAAGTTGGGCCGGAAATAGAGATTCATATTCAAAGTCCGATATAAGGTTTAAGGGAAAGGATTACGACTTTACAATTAAAGATGCCACAGCTAAAGACAAACCTAAAGGCTGGCATGTAGATTATATAAATCCAACACGGATAACTATTCCGCAAACTAATTTTAAGCTCGGGTATTTTATTTCTAATCATTATATGGTTTCATTTGGAGTAGACCACATGAAATACGTAATGAACCGAGACAAATACAGAACTGCAGATGGTTATATCAATTTACCTGAAGATGAATTAGGAAGCACCTACAATGGAGTTTACAATAACGAAACCTTATTTGTCTCTTCAGATTTATTAAAATTTGAACACACTAACGGTCTTAATTATGTCTATACTGAAATTGCCCGATACGATGATATATCCTCAATCTTCGGAATTAAAAATACAGATACCTTTCAAATAAATATCACAGAGGGATTGGGTGCAGGTGTGCTTTATCCTAAAACCAATACTACACTTTTACAAAAAGAGAGGTACGATGAGTTTCATGTATCTGGCTATGGTTTATCTGCTAATGTTGGATTAAATTTTACTTTATATAAACACTTTTTTGTTCAATTAGAGGCAAAAGGTGGTTATATAGACATGAATGATATAAGAACCACAAATGATCCTGCAGATAGAGCAGAACAGCACTTTTTATTTTTTCAACGTATAATTGCTTTTGGTGGCATTTTTAGAATATAAATGATACAGGTTAGACAAGCACAAATAAAAGACAGTCTAGAAATTAGATCAATTTTTAGAGATACTATTATTCATATTAATGCAAAAGATTACTCAGAAAAACAGATTGCTACTTGGGCTTCTGGTGCTGAAGATATTGAACAATGGGAAGAACGCATTAATACACTCTATTTTATTGTTGCTGAAACAGAAAATAACATTGTAGGATTTGCCTATTTAAAAAATGGCAACTATTTAGATGGTCTTTTTGTTCATAAAGATTTTCAACGTCAGGGTATTGGATCAAAATTATTACGAATTGTAGAATCTCAGGTTATGATGAATGATTTTGAAGTTATTAAATCTGATGTAAGTAAAACGGCTTTACCTTTTTTTGACAACAAATATTACGACGTAATCAAAAAGCAAAAGAAGAATTATAAAGGCCTTGTTTTTGAGAATTATTTGGTTGAAAAACCATTTTAACCAAACTAAAATTCTGTAATTATTTTACAAAATCCTTAACTCCTGCTTTAATTTCTATATCAACATAATTAACTCTTGGCACTATTGGACAAGAAAATTTTTCATTGTACACACAAGCTGGATTGTAGGCTTTGTTAAAATCAATTTCTAAAGTATCTCCATCAGGTATTTTTAAATCTAAATAACGTCCCCCTCCATAAGTTGAATCTCCATTGGTCTGATCTAAAAAGGGTAAAAACAAATAATCTTCAAAACCTTCCGTCTGCATTAATTCTTCACCTTGATACACGTTTAATTGAAATGATTGTCCTTTTATTTCAAACATTACAACACCATAAATACGCTCCTTAGAAAGTCTATCATCTGTTGTTTTCATATTAAACCACTCACTATCTGGTGTACGTTTTAATACCGCTTTTACAACAAACGTAGAATCAAATTTAAAAAAGTCTAAACCTTCAAATGTTTTTAAATCTTTTGCTTTTAAGGGAGATTTTGAAGCATCCTTAAACTCTGCATTCATTTTTTTCTGAAATGGCGTTTCGTCAACAATCCTTTTTTTACTTTCAGAACAACCAAACGTAAAGATGGCCAAAAAAAACAATACCAAATTCTTCATTTCAAATTAATTTAAACTTCAAAAATACAACATATAGAATTTCATTTTAGTTTTATGAGATATTTAATAGTATACATTTTATAATTATCTACTTTAAATGTAATTTTAAACACTTATGAAAGAATTAGATTTAGACGTTTTAATTATTGGAGCAGGCCCAATAGGAATTGCCTGTGCTTTAGAATGTAAAAGGCGAAACTTAAATTATGTTGTACTTGAGAAAGGTGCTTTAACCAACTCATTATTTAATTATCCGTTAAACATGACCTTTTTTTCAACGTCTGAAAAATTGGAAATTGACAACATTCCTTTTATCAGCAACAATCCCAAACCAACACGAAATGAAGCTTTAGAATATTACAGACGTGTTAGTACTTCTAACTTATTAAAGATTCATCTTTATGAAAAGGTAACAGAACTCAACAAAACACCAAACGGGTTTACTATTCAATCTAACAAATCATTATACAATGCTAAAAATGTTATTATAGCGACTGGTTTTTATGACATCCCTAACCTCTTAAATGTAGAAGGTGAAGATTTACCAAAAGTGTTTCATTATTACAAAGAAGCACACCCTTTTTCGCTACAAAACATTGCCGTTGTGGGCGCCAGTAACTCATCTGTAGATGCCGCTTTAGAAATCTATAGAAAAGGCGGAAACGTTACCATGATTGTTAGAGGTGATGGCATTGGAGAACGCGTAAAATATTGGGTAAAACCAGATATTTTAAACCGTATTGAAGAAGGAAGTATTAAAGCCTATTTTAATTCTGAAATTAAAAGCATAAAACCTTCCGAAATTATTATAAATACTCCTGAAGGTGAAAAAATAATAGCTAACGATTACGTTATTGCATTAACAGGCTACAGACCCAACTTTGAATTTTTAGAAAACGCTGGAATTGATTTTTCAAAAGATGGCAAATCCATTCCAAATTACAATCCAGAAACCATGGAGTCTAATGTAAAGGGACTTTATTTAGCCGGAGTGATTTGCGGAGGAAAAGAAACCCATAAATGGTTTATTGAAAACTCTAGAATACACGCGAAACGGATTACTAAACATATAGATAAAAACAGATAAATTTAGATTTACCTAAAACACTTATTTTACAGGTTTTATTTCACTGTATTTTATAACATGAGACAGCACAATTTGAGTCTTTGTTTCTCCGTATGTTATAAGCTGATCTATAAAAGCTTCTAAGTGTTTTTGATTTTTTAGAACAACTTCCATTACAATGTTTTCATTTCCTGTAATTCGGTAGCAATTCACAACCTCATCATAAGTTTTAACCTTTACCAAAAACGGTTTTAGCATTCCCATAAATGCACGTAATGTAATTAAAGCTTTGAGTTGATAACCCGCTTCAAAAGGGGATACAAAAGTGGTATAACCTTGAATAATTTCGGCATCCTCCATTTTTTTTATACGCTCAGAAACCGCAGGCGAACTAATACCTACACGTCTTCCGATTTCGGCATTAGACATACGTGCATTTTCTTGCAAGCACTTTAAAATCTTCCAATTTAAATTATCTATATTCATTTAAAGAAAATAAGGTAAAATAACATCAATATTAAAGTAAATATACAAAACGACTTTAAATATTAAAGTTCAATTTCATTTTTAGTGCTTAAATTCGTGTGTATTGCTATTAAAATTATGAGTTACCACCTACCATCGCATTTTTCCGAATTGCCTGTTTACCAAAAGGCTATGGACATTATTGTACTTTCACGAAGTATTTCAACCTACCTCAATCAAGATTTATCATATTTGAATGCTGATGGTTCAGAGGATGAACATATTTATTTTACAGGAGATATTATACAGCAATCTACTAATCTGGCCCCTCAAATTATTAGCGCAGAACAAGAACGTTGTTCTCACAAAAAAAGTAAACATTTAGAAAGTTTAGATCGCCTAACAACTCGGTTATATAGTAATTGTAGGCGGTTAGAAAAATCGAATAGTAATGGAAGGGATTATTTACCTATTCTTAGAGGTGAATTAAAAAAGTTTAGAAAACTAAAGCGTCATTGGATGATGACCTTGTAATGCGCCATAACGCAGCTCTGCTCATGTCCTCTCGGAATTAATTCATCGTTTATATTATTTGCTTTTTATTAGGTGCGCATTACTCATAAAAGCATTTTGGTAGTTCTTTATTCTAGAATTCATATCATCTGCAATAATTACAAACTGACATTTATTAAGACTCTCTGATAATCGTAAAATATGATTATAAGCATTATTTCGACCTAAATAATCGGCATCTTCAATAGCAAATAGCTGAACTTCTCCTAAATGAATTCCATTTAAAAAATAAAGTTTACTCAGACGAGACGGAGTTGCGATTACAATATCTTGCCCATAATACACTTCTGTTTTCTGCTTTTCAATATCGTATTCATCATAAAGCGCATAAATTCTTAAATCTGTGTTTTTGGTAAATCTTTCATACTCCTCCATTAATTTTAGAACATCAGCTTTATCTTTTGCAACAATAATTGCACGCGGAGAATCCTCAAAAGCAGCTGCTTTTAATTTATGAATAGCAGTAATTATGAGTGCCGTACTTTTACCACTTCCTTTTGGTGCAATGACATAAGCATCTGATCCCCCTTTTAAAATGGGTAATACTTTTTTCTGAAGCGGATTTGAAGTTTCATAACCAGCGTTTTCTAAAGACTCTTTTAATAAAGGATGTAATTTTTTGAAAGACATGTATGCAATTTTTAATAGTAAATTAAAGATTTACTAATGGCTGCAAAGATACCATTAATGACAGACTTTACAGTCGGCTTTGTCTTGTATTTCTCCAACTAAATGGCCGTCTTCGTTCATTTTAAAACCACAGCAATCCATAAAACCTTGTGCAATCTGTTTTCTTGCACGTTGAATTTGAGATTTCACTGTAGGTAATGATAAGTGTAACTGATTGGCAACTTCTTGTTGTTTTAAACCTTTAATATCGGATAAAAACAAAGGGTCTCTATATTTTTTAGGCAAGCCTTTTATAATACCTCTAAGGCAATCTTGCTCTGAATGCTGATGAGTTTCTGGTTCTGATGCTACTTCTAAATCATCTACAGGAAGTTCTTTTTTACGCTCTCTGAAATAATCTAAAATGGTATATTTAGCAATTGAAAACAACCATGATTTTAGCTTGTCTTCATCTTTTAAAGTATGCAGTTTAGTATGAACTTTAATAAAGGTCTCCTGAAGAATATCTTCTGTAATCACAGAATTCTTAACCTTACATAAAATAAAGTGTCTTATATCTTCTGCATAAATACCCCAAACATCTTTCGTAGTCATATTCTAAAGTAATTAAAATTAGTTCGGACACAAAACGTTGCATCCGAACTAACACTAATTTAACAATTGCAATTTGTACATGTACAATTATCGCATGTACAGTTTTGACAATTTCCTTTTGAGCAACCTTCACAGTTGCAAGTACAATCTTTATTTTTCATGATATCTGTTTTTTTATGTTCATATAATAGACGAGATAATCCTAAAAAAGATGCAAAAAAGATGATAATATTTATTAAAGTTGAATTATTTTACCAATATCAATGCATCATGAGTAATTGGAAAATGACAAGAATTGGCTATAAAGCATAAGCTGTTAGCTTCTTTATGTAAACTCAGCGCTAATCCTCTTTGATTAACATCCTTTATCATTACTACAGGTTTTAATCGTACGGTTTTAAAACTTCCGCTTCCTGAAGCATTCACTTCTAAATCACCTTCAGCACTATCGGTATAACTTAATACTTCAATGTTATTTTGAGCACAAACGTATAAATAAGACATCATATGACACGATGTTAAAGCAGACAACAATAAGTCTTCTGGATTGTATAATGTATCATCACCTCTAAATGGTTTCGCTGCTGAAACGTTTAATGATGTTGCTTTGTTGTCTATTATCACCTCATGATTTCTACTGAAAGTTCTTGGGTTTTGCGTGCTTTCGCCATCATTGATTTCCCAGTTAACAGTGGCTTTAAAAGTGTGTTTTATCGACATGTTATTTTATTTATTGATGTAAAAAAAAGCGTTTCAGATTGAAACGCTTTTTTTATCTTATTATTATTTATTGAGACTCAAAAACCAGTTTGGGATAAGCAATTCACACACTTTTTACGAAAGGTAAAAAGTGGCTCTCTGCTTACATATTACGTCTATATTGTCCTCCTACTTCAAATAAAGATGACGTAATTTCACCTAAACTACATACTTTACAAACTTCCATTAAAGCTTCAAATATATTTTCGTTGTTTATGGCGCGTTGTTGTAAATCTTTCAGCAATGCTTTTGTATCGTTTGCTGCATGAAGGTTCGCTAAGGTTTTAATCTGAAATTGCTTCTCTTCTTCCGTTGCTCTAATGACTTCCGCAGGCACAACTGTTGGAGACCCCTTACTACTTAAAAACGTATTTACTCCAATAATTGGGAATTTTCCGTTGTGCTTTAAGGTTTCATAATACAAGCTTTCTTCTTGTATTTTACTACGTTGGTACATGGTTTCCATGGCACCCAAAACACCACCTCTTTCTGTAATTCTGTCGAATTCTAAAAGCACAGCTTCTTCTACTAAATCCGTTAATTCTTCAATAATAAATGAGCCTTGGATTGGATTTTCGTTTTTATTTAATCCTAATTCTTTATTGATAATTAATTGAATTGCCATCGCACGTCTAACCGATTCTTCAGTTGGTGTTGTAATAGCCTCATCATACGCGTTAGTGTGTAATGAGTTACAGTTATCATAAATAGCGTATAATGCTTGAAGCGTTGTACGAATATCATTAAAGTCAATTTCTTGAGCGTGTAAACTACGTCCAGACGTTTGAATATGATATTTCAACATTTGTGCTCTTGCATTGGCGCCGTATTTGTGCTTCATGGCTTTTGCCCATATTTTTCTGGCAACACGACCAATTACTGCATATTCTGGATCTATTCCGTTTGAGAAAAAGAATGATAAGTTTGGACCAAACTTATTAATGTCCATACCACGACTTAAATAATATTCCACGTAAGTGAAACCATTAGATAAGGTCAACGCTAATTGCGTAATTGGGTTGGCTCCTGCTTCTGCAATATGATATCCAGAAATTGATACCGAATAGAAGTTACGAACGTTATTCTCTATAAAATACTCTTGAACATCTCCCATTAAACGCAACGCAAATTCTGTAGAGAAAATACATGTGTTTTGTGCTTGATCTTCTTTTAAAATATCTGCCTGAACCGTTCCTCTAACCTGAGCAATGGTATTCTTTTTTATTTCTGCATACACGTCTGCTGGCAATACTTGATCACCAGTGACACCTAATAACATTAAGCCTAAACCATTATTCCCTTCTGGTAACTCACCATTATAAGATGGACGTTCTTTGCCTTTATAAAGCTTCGCTATTTTAGCCTCTACTTCTTTTTCCAGTCCATTTTCTTTAATATACAATTCACATTGTTGGTCAATGGCAGCATTCATAAAGAAACCTAATAACATTGGAGCAGGACCATTTATCGTCATACTTACCGATGTCATAACATTTGCCAAATCAAAACCAGAATACAGTTTTTTAGCATCATCTAAACAACAAATACTAACTCCTGCATTACCAATTTTACCATAAATGTCTGGTCTTAAATCGGGATCGTTTCCGTAAAGCGTTACACTATCAAAAGCAGTAGATAAACGTTTGGCTGGTAAGCCTGCACTTACATAGTGAAAACGTCTGTTAGTACGTTCTGGCCCTCCTTCTCCTGCAAACATACGCGCTGGATCTTCGCCTGTACGTTTAAAAGGATATAATCCTGAAGTATATGGAAATTCACCTGGTACGTTTTCTTGCAATGTCCAACGTAATAAATCTCCCCAAGCTTGATACTTTGGTAAAGCAACTCGTGGAATTTGTAAGTGCGATAACGACTCAGAATGTGTTTCTATTTTTATTTCTTTATCTCTTACTTTAAAGCTATAAATTGGATTCTTGTATTTGTTTACTTTCTCATCCCAACCCGTAATGACTTCCCAATTGTAAGGATCTAAATTTAATTTTACACGGTCAAATTCACTCACTAAAAGTTTTACAAAATCTTCATTACCGGCATTCTCCGAGATAGATTCTGAAGCAATTCCTGCTTTGTCTAATTTTGGTGTTACTTCTAAAAGAGATTCTAATGTTTTATAAATACCGTATAAACGTTGTGCGACTTCAACTTGCGTATCAGCTGTTTTATCGTACGCGCGATTATTCTCAGCAATTTCAGATAAATAGCGTGTTCTTGACGGTGGAATCACAAAAATTTTCTCACTCATTTCCTTAGAAATTTCGAAAGTCGATTTTAATTCTGAGTCTGCCTTTTCAACCAATTTATCCATAATGGCTTTATAAAGCGTATTCATTCCTGGATCGTTGAATTGTGAAGCTATGGTACCATAAACAGGCAAATCGTCTTGATGCACATCCCAAAGATTATTGTTACGCATGTATTGCTTTTTCACATCACGCAACGCATCTAAAGAACCACGTTTATCAAACTTATTAATAGCTACCAAATCTGCAAAATCTAACATATCGATTTTTTCAAGTTGTGTCGCTGCACCAAATTCTGGCGTCATAACGTATAATGCCACGTCTGAATGCTCCATGATTTCAGTATCAGACTGACCAATACCAGACGTTTCTAATATGATTAAATCGTATTCTGCAGCTTTTAAAACTTCAATAGCTTCGTTTACGTATTTTGATAAGGCTAGGTTAGACTGACGTGTTGCTAAACTACGCATATACACTCTTGAGTTGTTAATCGCATTCATACGAATACGATCCCCTAAAAGTGCTCCACCTGTTTTACGCTTAGAAGGATCCACTGAGACTAAACCAATGGTTTTTTCTGGAAAATCGATTAAAAAACGACGCACTAGCTCATCGACTAAACTGGATTTACCAGCTCCACCTGTTCCTGTGATACCTAAAACTGGTGTTTTAGACGTTTTATTTTTAATATGAATTTTGTCTAATGTTGCTTTTGCAACTTCTGGGAAATTTTCTGCTGAAGAAATGACTCTAGCAATTGCTTTTGGGTTTTTAGTAGGAAGGATATCTACTTCGTTACTTAGTGTATCTCCAATGGCAAAGTCGGATTGTTGTACCAAATCATTAATCATGCCTTGTAAACCAAGTGCTCTTCCATCATCTGGAGAATAGATTCTAGTAATTCCATAATCCATTAATTCTTTAATTTCTTCAGGGAGAATAACTCCACCTCCACCTCCAAAGATTTTGATATGACCAGCTCCTTTTTCATTGAGCAAATCATACATATATTTAAAATACTCGTTATGACCACCTTGGTAAGAGGTTAATGCAATCGCATTTGCATCTTCTTGAATCGCCGTATTCACAACTTCCTCTACACTTCTATCGTGACCAAGGTGAATGACTTCCACTCCTGTAGATTGAATGATACGACGCATTATATTTATAGCAGCATCATGTCCATCAAAAAGAGATGCGGCTGTTACTATACGTACTTTATATTTTGGTTTATAAGGTGCAATTTGTTCCATTCTTAAAAATCTTGCTTATTTGAGTGGCAAATTTAAGGAATATTCAAAAATCTAAAGCAATAATCATCAATTATCTAAAACTTAAAGAAAGTCAGGTTCGCGCGGAATTTTAATTAATTTTAACAATTCATTAAAGATCAATTTTATGCAAAAAATCACACTACTTATTCATTGTGAAGACCAACCCAACATTATTGCATCTGTAACTAATTTTATAGCTACCAATGATGGAAACATCGTTTATATAGATCAACATGTTGATAGAGAACAAAATATCTTCTTTATGCGTTTGGAATGTGAATTTGCATCTAACACATTTGCTCTAGAAAACTTCAAACAGCTTTTTAATACAACCTTAGCTCAGAAATTTCAGCTGGAATGGAAAATTTTTGCTGCTGAAAGAAGACCTAAAATGGCCTTGTTTGTTTCTAAGTACGATCATTGTTTATACGATATTTTAGGACGTTATAATTCTGGAGAATTGTTTCTAGAAATTCCATTTATCCTGAGTAATCATCTCGATTTAAAACCTATAGCAGACAGTTTTAATATTCCGTTTTATCATGTTCCGATAACTGCATCTACAAAAGATGAAGCCGAACAAAAACAATTAGAGCTATTGGAATCACACGCTATTGATTTTATTGTTTTAGCACGTTATATGCAAATTGTATCTAAAACTTTAATTGATAATTATCCTAATAAAATAATTAATATTCATCATTCCTTTTTACCTGCATTTGTTGGTGCCAAACCTTATCATTCAGCTTATAAACGTGGTGTAAAAATTATAGGAGCAACCAGTCACTATATTACAGAAGTACTAGATGCAGGACCTATTATAGAGCAAGATGTGGCGCATGTGTCCCACACTCATTCTATAAAAGATTTAATTACCAAAGGTAGAGATTTAGAAAAAATCGTTTTATCTAATGCTATTAAGCTTCACACAAAAAGAAAGGTTATGGTATATAACAATAAGACAATTATATTCTCTTAAACACAAAAACACATACATTAAAACAAAAATTAAAGTGACTATTCATATTAACAAGTGTCTATAAATTAAGAACAATTTAGCTTTAAAATTTAAAGCATTTTTACCTATAAGAATTATCTTTACCAACAATTAAAACTACAATCATGATTAAAAGAATTTTTGCCCTACTAATTATTTTCAATTTAACAGCTTGCGCCGAGTTACAACAGGTTGTTGATTCTTTACCACAAGGTACAAGTGGTGTTATAGGCAACGCTGATATCGCAGCAGGATTAAGAGAAGCGCTAGACGCAGGTATTGAGAAACAAGTAAGCAAATTAACCGCTGAAGATGGATTCTTTAAAAATGAATTAGTAAAAATAGTTTTACCAGAAGAACTACAGAAAGTAGACAGTGCACTTCGTAAAATAGGATTAAGCAGTTTAGCTGATGAAGGCTTAAAAGTATTAAACAGAGCTGCTGAAGATGCTGTATCGGAAGCAACTCCAATTTTTGTAAATGCCGTAAAAGACATCACTTTTGATGATGCTAAAAATATTCTTTTAGGAGAAGATAATGCGGCAACATCATATTTAACATCAAAAACGCAGACCGAACTTTATAGCAAATTTCAACCTGTTATTAATAATTCGTTTAGTAAAGTTGGAGCAGATAAAATCTGGTCTAATCTAATTACTAAATACAATAGCCTTCCATTAACTAGTGATGTAAACCCGGATTTAACGGATTATGTTACTGGCGAAGCTCTAAAAGGTGTTTATACAATGATTGCTGTTGAAGAAAAAGAAATTAGAACTAAAGTCTCTTCTCGAGGAACGGATTTATTGAAAAAAGTATTTGCTTTACAAGACTAAAACGTTAAAGTCATTATTTTTTGCTACAATTTTCTATATTTTTAAAAGATAAATCACTAACTTTCAACGACTAACTAATATTTTTTTCGTTGTGGCCCATATTGATAAACTTCTAAATAAAAGGAAAAGGCTAAATCATAAATATAAGCAGCTTATTGAAGATGCTTATAATTTAAGACAAACAGACCACGCATTAAGTGACTTTTCAGAATACAAAGCCACAAAAGTTCTCAATAAACTTAACAAGCTTAAATTTGTTGTTGGAGATGCGAAATTGTACGCTAATTAATTAAAAACCTTAAGTGATTAAACTACATTTAATTATATCCTAATATTAGCATAACATTTAACTTATAAAATATCAGCATCTTTGTAATGCAAAAGATTGAGATAGCAATAATTTTAATTGAAATTATTAATTAGAAGTCGGTATTTAATTAAATACCGACTTTTCTATGTTATAGTATTTCACATTTAATCATATCCTAATATTAACATAACATTCAACCTAAAGAATATCAACATCTTTGCAGTGCAAAAAAGATTAAGTTAGTTAAGTTTTAAAGCAGTTAGTTAGTCAGAAGTCGATATTTAGTTAGGTATCGACTTTTTTATGTTTATTAATGAAGTATTTGAAAATAGCTATAAGACTTTAGTAAGCGACTACCATACCAAGAGAACAACTCTCCATCTACAATTTTTATCGTTTTTTCTGGAAATTTTGATTGCAACTCCACAACGTGCGCTTCTTTAAACGGAAAAGGTTCACTAGAAAGAAAAATCAGATCGGCTTCTTTTAATTTTGGATCATTTAAATCGATTTCAGGATAGCGTTTTTCATTGCTATAACTATTAATAAATCCAGCTTCCGTAATCATAGCATCTATAAAATTGTCTGATGCAGCAACCATCCACGGTTTTTTCCAAATAAAATAAGCCACTTTTAACTTATCTATATCTTGATATTGAAGTTGAAATGCTTCGCGTTCTAATTGAATATTGGCCACTAAAGTTGACGTGGTTCTTTTAATATTAAAAATCTCCCCATACATGGTAATGAGCTCAAAACAATCTTCTAAATTATAAATATCGCTGACGTGAATAGGTGCGATAGCTTCTAGGCTTTCAATAATCTCCTTCGTATTTTCTTCTTTATTGCAAAGAATAATATCTGGACGAAGTGCTTTTATCTTTTCAAGATTAATTTGTTTTGTACCACCAACAACAGCTTTAGATATTCTAAGGTGCTTTGGATGTACACAGAACTTAGTCACACCTACAATTGAAGCTTCCAAACCTAAATCTACCAATAATTCGGTTTGCGAGGGCACTAACGAGATGATTCGTTTGGGTGTTTTTTTGAGTTGAATTTCTCGTTTAAGTTGATCTTTCATTTAATTTCACTTTCTAGTCTCAGTTTACAAGCTAAAACACACTGAAGACTGTGATTGAGATTATAAACTCAGAATTTCTGACATCTGCAACTGTAATTCTTCAGCTTTTTGAGCTGCAGCTTCTGCAAAATCTCCATCTTGAGATGCATAAATAATGCCTCGAGATGAATTAATTAATAAGCCAATCGATTTATTCATACCATACTTACAAACCTCTTGAAGGTTTCCACCTTGAGCACCAACACCAGGCACCAATAAAAAGCTCTCTGGAATAATTTTTCTAATATCTGCTAAAAACTCAGCTTTAGTGGCACCAACTACGTACATTAAATTTTCAGCATTTTTCCAAGATTTAGACGTTTCTAAAACCTGTTTATACAACTCTACTCCATCGACTGATTTTGTTTGAAAATCAAAAGCACCTTGATTAGAAGTTAAGGCTAAAAGTATGGTGTGCTTATCTTTAAAAGCTAAAAAAGGTTCAACTGAATCTTTTCCCATGTAAGGTGCAACCGTAACACTATCAAACCCTAAGTCCTCTAAAAAAGCTTTAGCATACATGGTGCTTGTATTACCTATATCACCTCGTTTTGCATCTGCAATGGTGTAAATTTCTGGGTGATTTTTATTAAGATAATTGATGGTTTTTTCTAATGCTTGCCATCCTTTTATACCGTATGCTTCGTAAAATGCTGTGTTTGTTTTATAAGCTACGCAAAGATGGTGGGTTGCCTCTATAATTGCTTTATTGAAAGCGAAGATAGGATCCTCTTCTTTTAATAAATGCTTTGGGATTTTATTTAAATCGACATCTAAACCTATACAGAGAAAGGATTGCTTTTTTTTAATTTGGTCTATAAGCTGTTGTGTGGTCATAGTATAAAAAAAGCCTCAAAAAGAGGCTTCAATTTAAATTACATCATCGTTCGCCTTTAACAACTCAGTGTTTTCAGCTAACATTAATTCGTCTATTATTTTTTGAATATCACCATTAATGATATTTGATAAATCATAAAGGGTTAATCCTATTCTATGATCTGTTACTCGTCCTTGAGGATAATTATAGGTTCTAATCTTAGCAGACCTATCACCAGAACTCACCATACTTTTACGTTTTTCAGAATCGGCAGCTTGTTGTTTTGCTAATTCTAAATCGTATAAACGCGAACGTAATACTTTTAAGGCTTTTTCTAAGTTTTTATGAGATGATTTCTGATCTTGACAACTTACAATCATACCTGTTGGTTCGTGATGTAACTTAATAGCCGAGTACGTTGTATTTACTGACTGACCACCAGGACCTGTTGATGTGGTACGCTCTATACGTACTTCCGTCATATCTAATTCATAATCAAACTCTTCCGCTTCTGGCAATACCATAACGGTTGCTGCACTTGTATGTACACGACCTTGAGTTTCTGTTTGTGGTACACGTTGCACACGGTGTACACCAGCTTCAAACTTTAATGTTCCGTAAACATCTTCTCCAGAAACTTCAAAAATAATTTCTTTAAAACCACCAGATGTTCCGTCACTCTGACTTACCACATCGACTCTCCAGCCCTTATCACTACAATATTTAGAGTACATTCGGTATAAATCACCTGCAAAAATACTCGCTTCGTCACCACCTGTACCTGCACGTACCTCAACAACAACGTTTTTAGCATCATCAGGATCTTTAGGAATCAACATAAAACGAATCTCCTCTTCAAGTTTATCAATGGTTTCTTTTGATTCTTCAAGTTGCATTTTAGCCATATCTACCATTTCGGCATCAGAACCATCTGCAATAATTTCTTCAGCTTCAGAGATATTATCTAAGGCCTCCTTGTAAACCTCACCTTTGTCTACAATTAATTTTAAATCCTTGTATTCTTTCATCAGCTTCGTGTAGCGTTGCTGATCTGATATAATATCTGGTTGAATGATAAGATCATTTACCTCATCAAAACGTTGTTTTATTATCTGTATTTTCTCTAACATCTCTCTTCAAAATTGGATTTCAAAAATACGATAAATTATGGATTTTGAAACGTTGGATATCAGGACATTTTAACTTAAAAAAAATAAAACACATAAAACATACGTTATCTATCAAGTATGTATCGATTCCTAGCTATACTTGCATTTTACAGACCGTTTGTGGTTTGGTCTTTTATTGCGAATGCTATTATTGGATTTTTCAACCCACTGATAGCACCTGCCTTAGTAACCAAATTATTTCTTACGATTTTTGCATGGTATTATGTGAGTGAAACCAATAATAAGCGAAAATTAACTTTTTATAAAAATTTAGGTATTTCTACTTTAAAGCTTTTTTCCGTTATATTTATTCTAGACTGCATTTTAACCATTATCTTTCTTACAATATTTAAGGAATTCACTTGATAACAAAATGATATTTGAATTAGACAATGTAGAACTTTACTTTAAAAACAAACGCATTTTAAATGGTATTTACTTAAAAGCTGAAACAGGAAAAGTAACAGCTATTTTAGGTAGAAATGGCTGTGGTAAAAGTTGTTTGCTCAATATTGCTTTTGGGAATTTGAAACCGAAATACAAATTGGTAAGACTAGACAACAAACCGCTTTTAAAGCCTTTATTTTCTACAAAAATTGCCAAATATTTACCACAATATAATTTTATTCCTAGCGAAATGAAGCTTTCATTTGTTTTTAAACTATACGCTATAGACTGGACTATTTTTATTGAAAATTTTGAAGCATTCGCCATCTATAAAAACTCAAAATTTAAAGCTCTATCTGGTGGTGAAAGGCGAATTATTGAAACTTATATTATTTTGAAAGCAAAAAGTAAGATTGTATTTTTAGATGAACCTTTTTCGCATTTGTCTCCATTACATATTGAAACCGTAAAACAACTTATTGAAGAAGAAAAAAAAGAGAAAGCTATTATCATTTCAGATCACATGTATCAACATATCATTGCATCTTCTGATATCATATACTTACTAAAAAACGGTACCACAAAGAAAATTGAAAAACTTACAGAGCTTGAAGATTATAAATACTTAAGTGAAGGTAGCCTTAGAAGCTAAACATGTAATACACTCATCTAAGACGAGCCATTTGATTTTATAATATTGTCTAAATCTACAACCACACCAACACCTAAAATTTGTTTCCACTGTAACTTTGGACCTTCAATTACAATTTCTTCGTTGGTCATTTCATTGGTTTCAACTTCAACTTTTATATCATCATCGTATCTGATATGCGACCCTAAAGTCGCTTTAACATATCTATTAACTTTCATGTCTAGGTTAAGTTCCCATTCAACATCTATATTTCCAAAACTATTTATATAATCTGTATATAAACGCAATAGACTGGTTATTTTAATATTCTCAAAGACCTCTTCTTCGTACTGGTTGGTTAACAAAATACCCAATTCTTGCCTAACTCTTTTTCCATCTCTAAGGATATTACCATCTAAATCATAAATTGCAGGATCTACACCAAAAGACCCTTTGTCTGCCAAATCTTTATCTAAAACAAATGTGGTTTTTAAAGTAAAAGGCGAAGCATAAAAAGACAAACGTTCTATATGTCTACCATATTCCATTCCCAATCCAAAAAACATATAACCAGGTGCTAAAAATCTTGATATAGGCTCATCTCTATTAGGATAATTATATCCATTAGCTAACTGCGTGTTAAAACTAAACTTTGCCGAATAAAACCAATTACTTTTAGGATCTAATTCTAGGCCTGCATTAGAAATTACCTCAAAAACATCTTCGGTTTTTCTAATGTCTTCAGCTTCTTGCTTGTTTAAACCATAACGCACATTAAGATTAGAGTTCCAAAACCATTTTTCTTGTTTGTATTTTGCTATTGCTTTTCCTGTTACGATTCCAGAAATAGAGTTTGTTCCTCCCGAATTCCAATTTGTAAACGAAACTTGATTAAGTGTTAAACCTACTTCTTTTTTTGTTCTCCATCCCAACTCTATAGGTTGGTCCTTTTTCTTCTGAAAATACAAAGAATCAGGCTGCGCAAATAGCATGCTAGAACACAACACAAAAATGCTAAAAAGAAACCACGAATAGTTTTTCATGCTTAAAATAAAATTAATATGTAAATGTTCCGTATGCGCTTTTTATAGTCAGTGCCTTTTGATCTGAAGCTTCTACTCTACCTATTATTTTGGCTTCTACATTAAAAGATTTAGAAATTTCAATAATAGTCTTAGCTACTTCTGGTTTTACATACAATTCCATACGATGTCCACAATTAAATACTTGATACATTTCTTTCCAATCTGTTTTAGATTGTTCTTGAATGAGTTTAAATAACGGAGGAACATCAAACATATTATCTTTAATGATGTGAAGATTATCTATAAAGTGAAGTATCTTAGTTTGCGCACCACCACTACAATGCACCATCCCATGAATATCTTCGCTTGTGTAAGTATTTAAAATTGCTTTTATAATTGGAGCATACGTTCGTGTTGGCGATAGCACCAACTTACCTGCATCTATTGGAGAATTTTCAACAGGATCTGTAAGTTTCGTTTGCCCAGAATATACTAATTCTTCTGGCACTGAAGCATCGTAGCTTTCCGGATACTTTTCGGCTAAATATTTAGAAAACACATCATGTCTTGCCGATGTTAAGCCATTACTTCCCATGCCGCCATTATATTCGGTTTCATAAGTTGCTTGCCCAAAAGATTCTAAACCAACAATAACGTCACCATCAGTAATATTTGCATTATCAATAACATCGCTTCGTTTAACACGAGCCGTTACTGTAGAATCTACAATTATAGTTCTTACTAAATCCCCAACATCTGCAGTTTCACCTCCTGTAGAATGAATAGTAACTCCAAAGGACTTTAAATCTTCTATTAATTCTTCTGTGCCATTGATAATTGCAGATATAACTTCGCCAGGAATTAAGTTCTTATTTCTTCCTATAGTCGAAGACAACATAATATTGTCTGTTGCACCAACACAAAGTAAGTCATCAATATTCATTATTAACGCATCTTGTGCAATGCCTTTCCAAACTGAAATATCTCCGGTTTCTTTCCAGTACATGTAAGCTAAAGACGATTTAGTACCTGCACCATCTGCATGCATAACAAGGCAGTAATCCGCATCATTAGTTAAATAATCTGGTACTATTTTACAGAATGCTTTAGGGAATAAACCTTTATCAATATTCTTTATCGCATTATGAACATCTTCTTTAGATGCTGAAACACCTCTTTGCGCATATCTTTTACTCACCGAATTACTCATAAAACTATTGTATTTAACATTGGTGCTGCAAAAGTAAGAATTGCGTTTAATTATATGGAATGATTAGATTGGAATTAATTACTGTTTTCATTTTTCTGCGTAATGCTTCTTTTTTCTTTTGGCCTCCAAAGTAGATATTAAGGCCTAAACCCATCCTAAAGAGTAAATCATCTGATTCTCCTTCTATAAATCCGTCGAGTTCGTCGGTAAGCATATAATTATACTCTCCAAAGAGTTTTACACCTATACCTTCTCTAAAAATAAACTCAAACCCTAATCCGCCTTGAGCCTTTGTAGCTGTTAGTTCAAAATCATTAGAGGCATTATAACCACTTCCGGCATATAAATAAGGCGAAAATTTTGTGTATGGACTGAATAGGAATTCTAAATTTAAATCAAAAGACATAAAACCTTCGTTATAAATATCTTTTATAACAACGTTATATTTATTGTACGTAAAATTAATATTTAGATGACTTGTAATATGATGTTTATAGCCAATTCTAAAATACACATCAAACTCAGATTCTGGATAATCTCCATCTATTATTGCTGAACCAGCTGCTAGATCAACAGCATTGGAACCTCTATAATCAAAAAAAGCATACCTACGATTAATAGATTTTTCACTACGTTCATCGGTTTCTTGAGAAAATGAAAAATTAAAACTAACAATAGTCATTGCTATGCTTAATACAATAGCATTGATTTTAGGAATCATATACCTCTAATTAGAAGATAAGTCTATTTTCAGTGTAGATTTTTTAAGGAGGTGTGCAATATAAAAAAATATTAATGATTTCATCGAAATCAAAAAAGAATATAGGAATAAAAAAAAGGATAAAATCAAATTATTGATTTTATCCTTTTATCTTAAAAGCTGTGAATACTTAATTTTTAAGATTCAGCTTGTAGTGTAGATTGTATGTTTACAACATCTTCATTAGTCACTTCATTTAAATCATCAGAATTATCTTGTGAAAGAATTAAAGTTGCTCCAACAAGGATAGCTACACTAAGTAGTAACTTTTTCATTTTTACAAATATTGATTAATAGCCCTACAAAAATACAACATAACCGCATTATGGAAATAGCTATTTTGTTTTTTTTAATGCAAAACCACTACCTTTTCGACAACTAGTTTGAAGTCATCGACAAACGACACAAAACAGATTTTGTTCATATCATTTTATACGTAGAACTACGTATATATTAAGCGTAATTTCACATTAACACCAACTTAAATACCTGTAACGTTACTATTTAGTAAACAAAAGCTCTCTGTATTTTGTTAATGGCCACAACTCATCATCTATCATTATCTCTAACTTATCACAATGGTATCTTATCTCTTCAAATAAAGGTTTTACTTTATTACAATACCCATCTGCCTTCTTTTCTATATTGACTTGTTTATTGTAAACTTTTCGTTCCTCTGTCATTTTAGTTACTAATGAATTAATAGTTTCTATATGCTGTGATATTTCTTCTATTAATGCCATCTGTTCTTTAGCTAAATCTTTAAAACGATCGCCATAAATAGCTTTTAATCCTGTAACATTTTCTATTAAAATATTTTGATATCTAACCGCTGTTGGTACCACATGATTTCTAGCAATATCTCCAACAACTCTACTTTCTATTTGGATATGAAGAATGTAATCTTCCATTTCAATTTCGTAACGCGCTTCGCATTCTACTTTATTCATCACTCCTAAATCATTAAAAAGCTTTAAGGTTGTTTTATCCATTTTTACCTTCAAGGCTTCAGGAGTTGTTTTATTATTGCTTAAGCCACGTTTTTTAGCTTCCTTTTCCCATGCTTCACTATAACCATTACCTTCAAAAAGAATTGCTTTTGACGTTTTTATATATTCTCTCAATACATTGAAAATGGCATCATCCTTTTTCATGTTTTTCTTATCAATCAATTCATCAACTTCAATTTTAAAGTCCATTAATTGTTTAGCAACAATAGTATTTAAAATCGTCATTGGGTTAGCACAGTTAGCCGTAGAACCAACAGCTCTAAATTCAAATTTATTACCTGTAAAAGCAAAAGAAGAGGTTCTGTTTCTATCCGTATTATCTAATATTACTTCTGGTATTTTACCAACAACATTAAGTTTTAAGTCGGTTTTCTCCTTTGGTGATAATTTACCTTTCGTAACTGTTTCTAGCTCTTTTAAAACTTTAGTGAGTTGCTCCCCTATAAATACTGAAATTATTGCAGGAGGCGCTTCATTTGCACCCAATCGATGATCGTTACTTGCAGATGCAATGGCAGCCCTTAATAATTCTTCGTGTGTTTGAACCGCTTTTATAGTATTAATAAAAAAGGTTAAAAACTGAAGATTACTCATTGGTGTTTTTCCTGGCGACAACAAATTGACTCCTGTATTTGTACTTAAGCTCCAATTATTATGTTTTCCCGAACCGTTAACACCCGCAAAAGGCTTTTCATGCATTAATACTGTAAAGTTATGACGCTTAGCTATTTTCTGCATAATATCCATAAGCAAAGTATTATGATCTACAGCTAAATTTGCCTCTTCATATATAGGAGCTAATTCAAATTGATTTGGCGCGACTTCATTATGCCTCGTTTTTGCAGGAATACCAAGTAACATACAATGATGTTCTAGATCTCTCATATAAGCTAATGCTCTCGCAGGTATGGTTCCAAAATAATGATCATCTAACTGCTGTCCTTTTGCTGGGTGATGACCAAAAACGGTTCTCCCTGTAAGTAAAATATCGGGTCTTGAAGCTGCTAAAGTACTATCAATTAAAAAATACTCTTGCTCCCAACCTAATGACGCAGATACCTTTTTTACATTTTTATCAAAATATTTACAAACGGCAACTGCAGCAGTATCAACTGCTTGCAAAGCTCTTAAAAGTGGAGTTTTATAATCTAGTGCCTCACCTGTGTACGACACAAAAACGGTAGGAATACACAAGGTATCATCATATATAAAAGCAGGAGATGTTGGATCCCAAGCAGTATAACCTCGCGCTTCAAATGTATTTCTTATCCCTCCGTTAGGAAAACTAGAAGCATCAGGCTCTTGCTGCACTAGCTGATCACCTCCAAATTTCTCTATTGCAAGCCCATTTCCTATGGTTTCAAAAAAAGCATCGTGTTTTTCTGCCGTAGCGCCTGTTAGTGGCTGAAACCAATGCGTATAATGAGTTGCTCCTTTTGAAATAGCCCATTCTTTCATACCTGTAGAAATATGATCTGCTACTAGACGATCTATTTTAGTACCTTTTTCTATAGCCTCTAACACGCTATTTAATGCCGTCTTAGTTAAATATTGCCGCATTGCTGCTTCATTAAATACATTAGACCCAAAAATCTCTGAGCGTCGTTTGTCTATTTTAATCTTTAATGGTTTTCTGTTTATAGATGCTTTTACAGCATGAAATCTTAATGTTGACATATTAATAAAATTTTAAGGCAAAAATACGAAATATTTAAAATATGCACATATACCCATTTAAAAATAGGGTTGTTGACAATAATTAGCGACATTTTATCTAAAACACCCTATTTTTTTTGACCTAATAAAAAAAAAAGCAATATTTGCATCCTATTTAGATATAAACAAACAATTTATTATGGCAAAAATTAAATTAGAATACATTTGGTTAGATGGCTACTTCCCTACTCAAAACATGAGAAGTAAAACCAAGGTAGAAGAGCACGAAAACTTTAAGGGCACAATTGAAGAGTTAAGTATGTGGTCTTTTGACGGGTCATCAACTAGACAAGCTGAAGGTGGAGCTTCTGACTGTTTATTAAAACCTGTAGCAATTTACCCAGATCCTGATAGAATTAATGGATACTTGGTAATGACAGAAGTTTTAAACGCAGATGGAACACCTCACGTTTCTAATGGTAGAGCAACTATTGATGATGATGACAATGATTTCTGGTTTGGTTTTGAGCAAGAATATTTCATTATGGATTCAAAAACACAATTACCTTTAGGATTCCCTATTGGTGGATATCCTGCTCCACAAGGTATGTACTACTGCTCTGTTGGTGGAAAAAACACACATGGTAGAGCTTTAGTTGAAGAGCATGCTGATTTATGTATTGATGCTGGTTTAAATTTTGAAGGTATCAACCAAGAAGTTGCTTCTGGTCAGTGGGAATTCCAATTATTTGCTAAAGGTGCCAAAAAAGCAGGTGATGAAATATGGATTGCAAGATATTTATTAGACCGTTTAACGGAAAAGTATGGCTACTATATTGAATACCACCCAAAACCTTTAGGTAAAGATATGGATTGGAATGGTTCTGGTATGCATGCCAACTTCTCTAACGAAGTATTGAGAACATGTGGGTCTGAAGAAATTTACGGAAAAATCTGTGAAGCTTTCCGTCCTGTTGTAAAAGAACATATTGAAGTTTATGGTGAATTTAACGACCAACGTTTAACTGGCTTACACGAAACAGCATCTATTAATGATTTTTCTTGGGGAATTTCAGATAGAGGAGCGTCTATTCGTATTCCTATTATCACTGTAGAAAAAGGCTGGAAAGGCTGGTTAGAAGACAGAAGACCGGCTTCTAATGGTGACCCATACAAAATTGCTGGTAGAATTATTAAGACCGTAAAAAGTGCTGATATTTCTTAATTAGTGTTAGTAATGTTATAAATAAAAAAAGCCTGTATTATCTACAGGTTTTTTTTATGCTTATTATTTTAAAGCCACATATATAAAGACTAAATAAGCTCCAAACAATAACATCCCTTTTAACCTTCCTATCTCAAAACGTTTTGGAATTATAATCAATGGAATTAAAATGGCCGCAAAACCAATCATCCACCAGATATTAGTTGATAATATTTCTGGAGTTGCCGGATTTACAGCAATTGGTTTAATAACTGCAGTTAAACCCAAAACAGATGCAATATTAAAAATATTAGAACCAATAAGGTTTCCTAACGATAATGCTTTCTCTTTTTTTAATGCCGCAATAACAGAAGCAGCAAGTTCCGGGACACTTGTACCAATAGCTATTACAGTTACAGAAATAGCATAATCACTAATTCCTATAGTCGTAGCCAATTGCTTAGCCCCTTCAACTAACCAATCTGATCCAAAATATAATCCCGCAGCACCAATTAGCAACCACATTACAATTTTAAAGTTTGAAACTACTGCGAGCGCATCATCAACCTCCTCCATGTTTTCTTTAGTCGATTTTCGAGAGCTATTAATTAAAATAATTAAAAACACAATTAAAGCTATAAATAAAATTGCTCCTTCTATAGCTGTAAGGATATTATCATTCCACAAAAAATAATATAACACAAAGGAAGATAGCATCATCATTGGCCAGTTTAATTTATAGAAATCTTTATCAACTGCCAAAGGAGAAATTATTGCTGTAATACCTAGAACTAACCCAATATTTGCAATGTTAGAACCAATCACATTTCCCAATGCAATGTCAGATACTCCATCTAAAGCAGCCTGTAAACTCACCAACAATTCTGGTGCAGAAGTCGCAAAAGACACAACCGTCATACCTATCACTAGCTTAGACAGCTTAAGCTTAAAAGACAAACCAACAGCAGCTCTTACCAAAAAGTCCCCACCAACAACCAACAACGCTAAACCCGCTATTACTAGAAATACACTCATCCCTTATATCTATTATTTATTGACTTAATTTATTAAAAACGCAAAGATAACACTTCATTGTACAGAAACTAAAACTATTTTTTTCGTTAAATAACTACAATTTCAGTTATATAACTATAAAAATAGTTATATTTGAATTCAACTAGAAAAATGCACCATACTCCTATGCAAAAACTAACAAATAAAGAAGAAGAGATTATGCACATTTTATGGAAGCTAAACAAAGCTTTTGTCAAAGATGTACTAGCAGAAATAAAAGTAGATAAACCTCATTACAATACACTCTCTACAATTATTAGAAATCTAGAAGAAAAAGGATATGTAAGCTATAATGCCTATGGAAAAACACACCAATACTACCCCATCATATCTAAAGAAGATTACAAAACCAAGTTTATGAATACCGCTATTGAAAACTACTTCAATAGTTCGTATAAAAACGTTGTATCGTTTTTTGCTAAAGAAGAAAAAATTAGTGTTGATGAGCTTAAGGAAATAATTGAGCTAATAGAAAACAAGAAATAATATGGAATATCTTTTAAAAGCCTCCATGGTAATTGCTCTATTTTATTTATGTTTTTTTAGTCTACTAAAGAAAGAAACGTTTTTTCAACACAACAGAGGGTTTTTGTTAATAGGTTTAATAATCGCTTTAGTATTTCCCTTAATAGTGATTCCTGTTTATATCCCCATAACACCTTCAACAATAAGCGAAACTCTATTTGTTCAACCGACAGTTTCAAATTATAACACCTTAAAACCCGCAAACACTTTGGATTGGACAGCTCTTATTCCTATGATATATAGCGTAGGATTAATGGTCTTTTTAATTCAATTTATATTCCAATTTGGATCATTAGCGCTAGTGCTATTTAAAAACCCAAAAACTACAGATGACATTTACACCTATGTTATTGTAGAAAACAAATTATCACCTTTTTCATTTTTCAAATGGATAGTCTACAATCCTAACTCCTATAAATTAGAAGAACTCGATCTCATTCTTACACATGAAAAAGTACATGTTAACCAATGGCACTCCATGGATATTTTATTTACTCAATTAACATGCATTGTATTTTGGTTTAACCCATTGGTATGGTTATACAAAAAAGAAGTAAGACAAAACTTGGAATATATCGCCGATGCTCAAACACAATTAAAATCTAACACAAAAAAAGAATACCAGCACTTATTATTAAAAACAAGTGTCGCTAATCACGATATTTTACTAACAAATAATTTTTACAATTCATCAATCAAAAAACGAATTCTTATGTTAAACAAATCACGATCAAACAAAAAAAATCAATTGAAGTACCTTTTAATTCTTCCCCTTTTAGCTGGTTTACTAATGAGTATGAATACGGAAACTGTTTATACTGAAACACAAAACACCAGCACTACTGAAAGTACCAAGGTTAAGTTCACGAATAAGATGACCGACGATCGCTTAAGTGAAATAAAAACATGGTTAAAATCTAAAAATATCACCATGATTATAAAACATATAAAGCGAAACAGTAACAACGAAATTTCAAATCTAAATATTGATTTTATAACAGAAAACGGCACCACAAATTACCATGTTAAAGACAAAAATGGCATCTCTCCTTTTGAATATAAAATGGATGATGACGGCAGTTTTGGAGTTGAAGTCGCCCATCCAAATGAGCAAAAGAAAACAACCTTTATAATCGAAAAATTACGTGATAGCTTAGATCTTATAGATGAAGATTCAACCTATATTATTACTCAAATACCAAAACACGAAACATATATTAGAAAATTAAATACTAGCGTAGTTTCAGATACTATTTATTTCTCAATGGATTCTTTAGAGATTAAGAATCATATCAATACAAAACCTGATTTTTATTATGAAGATGGCTCTAAACCCAAAATTATAAGTCAAGAAGTCATCATTCATAATCCAACCAATAAGGCAATTTATAACTCAAGTTATAATTCGCAGAATCCAAGACCATTAATAATTGTAAATGGTAAACCTTCTACACCAGAATATTTAAAAACTATCGATGCTAATGCTATTGAAAGCATGACTGTTTTAAAAGGTGAAGACGCACTAGACGCTTATGGTAAAAAGGGAAAGCATGGAGTTATTACTCTAACAACAAAATCATATAAAACTATAAAAGGAAGTTATAAAAACGTTGATACGAACATCAAGCTTCCTAATGAGGGCAACATAGTATATATTCTTGACGGTAAAGAAATATCTAAACCAGATTTAGTAAAAGTGTACTCTAAAGAAACGGTTTCGAGTATCTCAGTTTTAAAGGGTAAAGAAGCCAAAGAAAAATATGGTGATAAAGGTGCCAATGGAGTTGTTGAAGTGATTTCTAAAAACAGCAACAAATTTACTCAGAGTAAAACCATTAAAAAAGATACCCCATGGAAAGTCGTTGGCAAACCAAAAATAAATAGCTTGACTTATATTGACGATGAAGATGCTTCAAAAAATGGATCCATTGCTTATATTTCAAAATCTACATCAGATCAAATTTTAGATTCTCACGTAAATGAACTTAAAAGAATTGGAATCACGGTTAAGTATTCCAAATTAAAACGAAACAAAGAAGGTGATATTACAAGTATAAAAATTAGCCTCGAAGATAAAAACGGATATAAAAGTAGTGCAACCTGGAAAGCAACTGATGGTATTCCGAATATAGAATTTGGAAAATCAGAAGGTTCATTAATAGCGAGAACTCAATAGAAAAGCTATAAATATGAAAAAAGCCAAACTATTTAAATACGGTTTGGCTTTTTTTTATTGAAGTAATATTATACGTTAATCAACAATAATTTTCTTGATTACAGAACGATTTTCACTTGTTAACTTCAATAGATACATGCCAGATGTAACATCTAAATCTATATAATCTGCAACAGATTGCGATTGCTTTAGACGTTTTCCGTCTACAGAGTAGACTTCAACTTCTGCATTAACAGTTAACCCAGAAATATAAACACGCCCTGTTGTAGGATTTGGAAACACACGAACATTAAGTTCTGTATCTTCATTTACACTTAAAGGTTGGCTCCAATTTTCGCCAATCATATTTCCCCAAATATATTCTACCATATCTGGCTGATCTATAAAAGGGTTCCTATTTTTCTGCCAATTGTAAACCACATTGTTTCTATTCATTTCAAAATCATCAGGCGGATCATTTCTATGC
>Ga0209344_10000562_pt1 | contig 61881 bp, 42 predicted proteins | sample Cruoilmetagenom6_FD_187293 | JGI IMG/M metagenome (GOLD analysis project Ga0209344, IMG submission 187293) | Oil polluted marine microbial communities from Coal Oil Point, Santa Barbara, California, USA - Santa Barbara Oil Seep Sample 6 (SPAdes)... | ecosystem: Environmental > Aquatic > Marine... | reverse complement strand
CCTGCTTGTCCAGTATGCACATTTGTGCGGCAAGATCAAGGGTATTTATCTCCCCGCTGAATACTTTATCCTCGTGTGGCATTGATGATGTATCGAGCAGAAATCGATTCTGAGGCGCGAGAGACCGTATTGTTGACCATGACTAATTTTCTTGAAGAACTGTGGATGATCTTGACCGAGTCTTCGGTGTGGTTGATCTTTGGATTTTTGCTCGCTGGGGTGGTGCATGTTCTGGTGCCTCGGGAGTGGATGCTCAAGCACCTGGGCGGCAAGGGGATCGTCCCGATCCTCAAGGCGTCACTGCTTGGGATCCCGCTGCCGTTGTGCTCGTGCGCGGTGATCCCGGTGGCTGCTGGGCTGCGCGAGCAGGGCGCGTCTAAGGGCGCTAGTGCGGCGTTTGCGATCTCAACCCCTCAGACCGGTGAAGAATCCGTTCCGTTGACCTGGGGATTGTTTGGGCCGTTCTTTGCGCTTGCTCGTCCGGTGATCGCGGTGTTTACGGGATTGCTTGCGGGGATCTTGATTGATCTAACGCACAGAAATGAAACTGAATCCAAGGCTGAAGCACTAACCGATTCGATGGAGGATCCGAACGCAATCGGGTTGTCGATCACTAATGCGGACGATGCGGGTACTGTGGTTGCCCAGACTGAGAAGAAGGCGACGGGGTCGTGCTGTTCATCGAAGGCTGAACCTGCTGGTGGATCGTGTTGTTCATCAACTCCCAAACTTGAAGCAAGTTCGTGCTGCTCCTCATCGAAGCCCAAAGCGGAGCCCGAAGCGGGCTCGTGCTGCTCGTCAACGCCTCAGAAAACGGGGCTTGGGTTTGGCGGTTCTACTAAGGAAGCATTCCGGCACGGGTTTGGGGTGATGCTGGTTGATCTGGCGATGTGGCTAGCGATCGGGCTGGTCATGGCGGCGATCATCGGATCGGCGGTTCCTCCGGGTTGGTTCGAGGAGCATGTCGGGTCTGGGTTGTGGCCCAAGTTGGTGATGCTGGTTGTGGGTATTCCGCTGTATATCTGCGCGACGAGCTCGACTCCATTGGCGTTTGGGCTTGTGGCTGCTGGTCTCTCGCCGGGAGCGGCTTTGGTGCTGTTATTGTCTGGGCCTGCGACGAATGTGGCGACGATGAGTTGGCTGATCAAGGACCTCGGGGTCAAGGCGTTGATGATTTACCTTGGAGTGATCGCTGGGGTTGCGCTCGGGTCCGGGATCATCTTTGATGCGTTCTTCCTTAATATGGTGACGCTCGCCGACACCGCAAGCAAGCATGAGCACGGGATGGGCGGGTTTGGGTACAAAGAGGTTGCGGCGGTGATCTTTATTGTGCTACTGGCGTGGGCGCTCGGAATCAAGGCGGGCAAATGGCTCGATGCACACAAGATCGGCACAAAGAACAGCGGTGGGTGCTGCTCAAGTTCGGGTGGTTCTTCGTGTGGATGTTCTCAGTAATCCGTTCAGCTTTGAACGCGACGGTGGACCGAGATCAAGCTTGCACCAAATGGCATCGGGAACCGACCGATCCAACTACGCTCTGAAGCAAAGAGCATTCTTAACGCTGCGTTGATCGGGGATGCTGGCACAGTGAGATCATCACTACCCTTGTCACCAAATATCTTGACGGCGATGCGCTGGAGGATCATGATCGGCATCAGGTGTGTCATGTACCATGACACCACGACCGGCTCGAGACCCGCATCAGCAAAGAGTGCTTTGTATTGATCTTTGTTGTACCGACGGAAGTGATGGTGCGCTTCGTCGCGTTTGGTCCAGAGCCACATGTGGGCGGGGACTGTGCAGACCAGGATCCCACCGGGTTTAAGCCGAGCTGCTGCTGCTCGGACGGACTCGGCGTCCTTCTCGACATGTTCGAGGACATCGCTCATCACGCATACATCGAAAGCCCCTTGGTCTGCGGGCAGATCATCGGGGAGCCAGCAAGATTTGGCTTCAAACCCGCGCTCGATGCATGCCTTGCGGGCTGCTTCTGCGGAGTCGAGACCGAGCACTTCGTAGTCCCCGGCCATATCTCTGAGTAGTCCGCCGGTGCCGCAGCCGATGTCGAGTAACGCCGATTTCGGTTCACCGCCTTGCCCTTGCGGGTTCGGCCCGTACCGATGGATCATGCTCTTGATGATGCGCCGCTTGGACACGAACCACCAGAACTTGTCCTCGATAGTTGCCATCACTTCATAGAGATCGTCGCGCATCGATTAGCTCCGTTCGACGACCTCAGCGAGCAGGCGTGCGCCAAAGCCTGTAGGTCCTGGATTGAACGGTCCCTTGACGGACTTGGTCGCGTGGGTGCCGGCGATATCAACATGGGCCCACTTGACGCCGTCTTCGACGAAGTGCTCAAGGAACGCGGCGCCCTGGATCGGATGGGCCTCGCGGACAGGGGCACTGTTGACGATGTCGGCGATCGGTGACTTCATAAGCGCCGTGTAATCTTTATCGAGCGGCATGCGCCACACGCGTTCGTTGGATGCTTGGCCTGCATCGCTGAACTTCTCGAAGAGCGCGTCGTCGTTGGACCAGCACCCGGCGTATGCGGAGCCCAGCGCGACAACCACGCCACCAGTCAAGGTGGCGATATCGACGACGAACTCTGGTTTCTCTTTTTCGCACGCCCAGCAGAGGCCGTCGGCCATGACGAGGCGGCCCTCGGCGTCGGTGTTGGTGATCTCGACGGTGACGCCGTTGCGGAACTCGATGACATCGTCTGGGCGGTAGGCCTCATCTGAGATCGAGTTCTCCGCTGAAACAAGCAGGGCGACAACCGGGCGGTTGGGTTTGATGACATTGGCGATGATGTGCATCGCGCCGATGGCGCCGCAACCGCCGTCTTTGTCGCGCTTCATGCCGACCATGCCGCCGCCGACTTTGATCGAAAGACCGCCGCTGTCGTAGGACATGGTTTTGCCGACGATGACGATCGGGGCTTTGGACTTGCCGCTCTTGGGGGTGTACTCAAGACGGATCATGCAGGGCTTGTTCTCGCTTGCCTTGCCGACATTGATGAGCCCGTTGAGGCGTTCTTCTTCAAGCTTTTTGCCCGAGAACACGGTGCACTTCATGCCGGTCTTGCGGGCCATTTTCTTGCATTCATTGGCGATCCACATCGGGGTCGCGATGTTTGGCGGGGTTTGCGAGAGTGTGCGAGCAATGTTCGAACCCTCGGCCATCCCGAGCCCGCGGCGGAGACCATCTTCAAACTTAGCGTGCGAACCCGACAAGGTCAGTGCGGGTTTCTTGGCAACGGTTGTTGCTGAGCCCCGAAGACCGTCGTAAGTCCAGCAAACGAGTCCGAGACCTTCACCCAGCATCGCGCCGACATCGAATGGTTTGACTTGTGCTTTCTTTGCAAGCTTGCCCATCGCACCGCTGAGGGCGAACTCTACTGAGTTGATCCCTGCGGCACTCAATGCACGCCCGAGCGCGCCGCCCGAGTTGCGGAGTGATGCGATGTCAAAGTTGGCCTTGTCACCGAGCCCGATGATGAAGACTCGGTCGTAGCCCTTCGATGGGTACGCTTGTACGATCGAGCCGGCGTCGCCTGTAGCTTCGGATCGTTTGGAAGCGGCGGCGATGGAGCCGTCGGTATCGAGTGCTTTGGTATCGGCATCAAGGGGCTGGCCTTTGAACATGCCGACGACGAGGGCCTTGGATTTGGAGCGGGAACCGACTTTGATTGGATCGAACATTTCAGAATCTCCTGTTTTTCTGAATAAATATACAAGGCCCAAAGAGGAAAGTTGCCTGAATGACGCTCAAAGCGGGGTTTTGATCAGGAATCAGTCCATTGTAATGTAGACCGGTTCTGGCACAATGGCGCGAAATCGGTCCAATACATACACTCCAACAAGGCGAGATGCCTTATGCCGGGGCGGCAGCCTTGGCTTCGAACAATGATTTGGTTTCGCCCGCGAGATAAAAACTGCCCAAGATCAGGAGTAGGTCGTTGGGACCCAGTGACATCCCAGCGGATTTGATGGCCTGGGTTGGCGTGGGGTAGGACTCGCACGATCTGCTGAACCGATCGGTGTATCGCTTTGAGAGTACATCAGGATTCATTGCTCGGGCGTTGGATGTAGCCTTTGTAAAGATGACCTTGTCGGCACGGGCCTTGAGTTCTTCGAGCATCGCGTCGGACTGTTTATCAGCACTGCATCCGAAAATAACAACCATCGAATCGAAGGTTACTTGCTGAGCCACTGCTTTGAGCGTTTCTTTGACACTCTCGGGGGTGTGGGCACCGTCAATGTAGACTTTCGGGCGATCATTGACTTGTTCGAGCCGGCCTTCGCGGGGGGTGTGTTCGAGACCTGCGATGATCTGTTGTTCGGGGAGGTCGAAGCCGTGGTTCCTCAGTTCGAGAATGATCGCTAGGGCGAGGCCGCAGTTGGCGCCCTGGTGCTCTCCGAGGAGCGGCACAGACATGTGCTCGAAACAGTCCTGCCCTTGCCCAACGCAGACCTTTGGGTGCGGCCCACGGGCCGTTGCGGATTGGAATCGGCATGAATAGAGGATGTCTTGGCCTAGGACTGAAAGATCACAACCCGCCTCTTGGGCTTTGGCTTTGAAAACCTCGATGACTTCATCGGGCTGGGGAACGCTGACGGCCACGGCCCCTGACTTCATGATGCCGGCTTTCTCGGCGGCAATTTTTTCGAGCGAGTCTCCGAGGACATCGGTGTGTTCGAGATGAATGCTTGTGAGCCCAACGACGACGGGACTGGCGACATTGGTGCAATCGAGGCGTCCACCGAGCCCGGTTTCGAGAATCACGATATCTACGGCTTCTTGGGCAAAAACAACGAATGCCATGGCGGTCAGAAGTTCAAAATAGGTTGCTTGTCCGTGTTCTTTGGCGATGGATACCGCGGCGTCTTTGCACTGACTCAAGGCGACACCGAACTGTTCTTTATTGACAATCGAGCCGTTGATACGGACGCGTTCTCGTTCATCAGTCAGGTGCGGGCTGGTGAAGAGCCCTGTCGTGTAGCCACTGGACCTCAGGCAGCTTTCAAGCATGGCACAGGTCGAGCCTTTGCCTTTGGAACCCGCGATATGAACGACTGGGACCGCGAGATGGGGGTCGCCGAGTGCTTTGACCAGGGCGTGCATCCGGTCGAGTTTGAAGGATTCTTGAGTGATTTTTTTGGAATGGATCTGCTCAAAGTTGACACTTGAGTTAAGGAAGTCGAGGGCGGCTTGGTAGTTCACAAACAGCCCCGGCGCTGGGTATGTTTTTGAACGATTCTTAGATCGTGACTCAACTTGTTTGGTGTCTCCACGGCGCGGCATGGAGAGATCATACCAGACAATCTCAAAATACAAAGCACAAAATGTGCGAACTTTAGAATGTCAGGGTACTTACCTACTCGATCAAGAATCGACCTGATTTAAGATCGCTTTCATCTCCGCAACTGCGGATCGCAGACCGACAAATACGGCGCGAGCCACGATTGAATGCCCGATGTGCAGTTCATTGAGATTCGGGAGTGCCGCGATGTGATGGACATTGTGAAAGTTGAGCGCGTGGCCCGCGTTGAATCGCATACCGAACTCGTTGATGCGGGCGCCGGCGGCTCGCACTTGCTGGAGAGCCGAATGTAGATCCTTCTGATGGAGATCGCCGCCGCATTGATGGAAGGCTTTGGCATATGGACCGGTGTGGATCTCGCAGATATCAAACCCAACCTCTTTAGCTGACTCAACTTGTGTAAGATCCGGATCAATAAATGCGCTGACTACGAGACCCCCGTCTTTGAGTCGAGCGACCGCGTCTTTGATTTGTGCCTTCTGATTTAGGACATCGAGACCGCCCTCGGTGGTGACTTCTAATCGGCCTTCGGGGACCAGCATTGAGGTATTTGGACGGAGTCCACACGCTATACCGATCATTTCATCGGTCGCGGCCATCTCCAGATTCAGGCGGACATTGACCAGCTGACGCAACATCGTGGCGTCGCGGTCCATGATGTGACGTCGGTCTTCACGCAGATGAATGGTGATCGAATCGGCCCCACCAAGCTCGGCTTCATGAGCAGCCCGGATCGGATCGGGCTCGGCGCCGCTAATGGCCGGGTCCGGTTGACCGCGGTACCGGGCGTTGCGGACCGTGGCGACATGATCGATATTGACTCCGAGTTGGATCATGGGTGATTGTAGGGTTCCCGTTGAGGACGGCGCGGGCCGGGTTATCTACGGACCCGCTTGATAGCCTGATCGAGCGTTTGGCGCTGACTCTCTTTGAGGGTCGGGCGGAGTGATTCGAGAAGCCCGATCGCGCGCGTCATGGATTCACGCCTCAGGATCATGGCGAGTTGTTCGGCGTCTTGTATTTCTTGACCGGCACGAAGGTTTTTTTGCAGCAATGCCATGGCTCGATCATCACCGAAACGCGAGACGCGGTAACGGGCAGCCAACCACAATGCGTCGCGGGTCGCAAGTTCTGCGCGGGCATCAATTGAAAGACGCTCGAATGCATCAAGAACCAGCTCTCGCTCGCTCTGTCGTATGGCGGCTTGGATAATAATCTTGGCGCCGAGATCGTCGATGGCCTCGGGCTTGTCGTGGATGAGGGCTTTGGCGAGACGAACGACCGCATCGTCCCGATTGGTCAGGACAAGATCTTCGATGGCGCTCGTGTACTGGCCCGCCTTGAGCCACGCTTTGGCGCGTATGCCTAGCAACTCGCCATTTTTGGATTCGATGAACGAGTTGATTGCTGCGGGGATTGTTTCTTGGCGCGAACCACACGGGCCGATTGTTTTGAGGGGATCGCCAATGACTGCGATCTTCCAGGCTTGACCGTCATCGTAATGAACCGCGGCGGCAAAGGGGAGCTGACCGAGTAGGCGGCGTGCGACCAGGGGAGTTGGCACAAATCCTGAGAGGAACGGTTCGTCGACCGACCCTGCGTAAAGATACACCCCGCGCTCGAGCCACCGCCCCCCCACCGAGTCTTGCCTGTGCGGGGAAGCGAGCGAGAATGAATGCACTATATGGAGGGCGCTTGGACGAGCGAGCATGGGCAGATCGCCCGGCTTGCCAAGCCCATCTGGTGATTGAGGGAGGTCGTAGTAGTACGGAGACCCCTTGGTGTTCATCAGAATGAGTGAAGCATCGACGGGCTGCGAATCGCTTCTGGCCCGAAAGCTTGCCAACGAGTTTCGTGGCTCATCGAAGAGCTCAGTTTCAAATCCAGCTTTCGAAAGAGTCGATTCGGTTTCGGTCCCGTCGTATCTGTTCCATTCACCTTCACTCGGATAACCGTCCCAAATGAATGCACTATCGAACGGCAAGAAGAGAGCACTCATGGCTTGATACACCGTCGATGAGGTGCTGCCAAAGAACTGACCGGTCCAGGCCCATCGCATGCCGCCCATGGATGATTCAGATCTACCGATTTGATCTGTGGTTGCCAATCGGTCGCGGGGCTGGGGTCCTGTCTTTACTTTGACGCCCGCACGGAACGCCAGTGTGATGGCGTCGATCTCGTCACCGATTTCATCAAAGGACAGGCCGTGGCGGAGGAGTCCTTGCTCGATTGCCTGATTGATCACTTGAGTTTGTGAGGGATTAAGTTGTTTGTTTTGATTCTGCGGGCCCTTGAGATAGATGATCGGCTGGAGCCGACCGGCGGCCATTGCCAATCCTGCGGCCCAGTGCCGGTCCATCGGATCGAGTACGACTACTCCGGGAGATGTGACACCGGTGGCGCGGAGTTTTTTAAGGGTGGATGTCCAGTCTGGCTCTGATTGGAAGAAGGAAGCGGCAAGAGCAGTGCTGATGGCGTCTTGTCGCTGCTGGGCGTTCTTGCCCCATGCGCTGGTGCCGGCACCGGAAATTCGGACAACCTCTTGAGGATCGAAGGCTCGCACAAAGCGTGCGATGTGTTCTCGGCTTGTATCTGTGCAATCGTCGTAGAGGATCGGAAACTTGATTGGGCCTTCCCATTGGCTGATGGCGTCGAGGTAGGCCGATGGGTTCTCAACAATGACGACGACGGGCACAACACGCATTGCCTGAGCAAGGAGCGAGGAGCGGATCCCGGCGCGGCGGTTGGGATCGGCGGAGTCCACGGAGGCGAAAATCTGCCCGAAGGTCATCTGGACCTTCTGCTTCGCTGGTTCGGTAGGAGCCGGAATATCGGGTGGTATCTGGGAGGGCTCGACGAGCTCTGAACCTTGCCCAAAGGCGTGTCCGGCTAAAGCACATACCAGAATGGAACGAAAGCAATGATTGACTCGTGGGGATAATAGTGGCATCTCTACACTGTACCGCCCTGACCCGCCTTGGGTTCATCGGCTCGACAAAACTGGACGCATAGACTGCCCAACATGCCCTCATCAACGCTCCAAGAGTTTACTGATACCGTCCACAATGCCCGTAGCAACGGTCATGATGTGGTGGTCGTGCCGGTCGGTATCCGGGTGCTTGCTGACCAGCTCACCCCGGTGCTTGCGTACCGGAGATTGGTGAGTGCTGACGATCGGACCGCACCGTCGTTCCTGCTCGAATCGGTCGAAGGTGGAACGCATCAGGGCCGGCACTCGATTCTGGGATCGCGCCCGGTGATCGAGGTCAGTGCACGAGATGGGAATGTGACCATTTTGGATCACCGGAACCACCAGATTACGACTGAGCCTTGCGCCGATCCACTTACCAAAGTACGCGAACTCTCTGATGGATGGCACCTATCTCTGCCGAGCAATGCGGTTGATCAGGAGTTGATCCCAGAATGTGTGCTCGGCGGCTGGTTTGGGTACGCGGGGTATGACTCTGTGCGGTACGCTGAGCCGGTGAAACTTGATCCCAAGCATGCACCAAAGGATGACCGGGGACTACCCGAGATTGCGTTTGGGTTTTATGACACGCTTGTGATCTTTGATCATGTTGAGAAGCTTGTCCATCTGGTCCGGCTCGCGGTAGTCGATACGAACGATGACCCCGCTGCAGTTTATGAACAGTCGTTGATTAATCTTGAGTCGCTTGCAAAGGAAATTCAGCACCATGCCAAGCCGTTGGTGCTTGGTCGTGTGGCGCGGAAGCCATCGGCGAAAGCCAAAGTGATGCCCGCCAATACGACGACTCAAGAGCACGAGGCGATGATCGAGAAGGCTAAGGAATACATCAAGGCCGGGGATATCTTTCAGGTGGTGCTGGGGCATCGATTTGAGCGGCGGACCAACGCGGACCCGTTTGATGTCTACCGATCTTTGCGAGCGGTGAACCCATCGCCTTATATGGTGTATCTGCAGACGAGCGGGTGTATTCTGGTGGCGTCGTCTCCTGAGATTTTGTGCCGGGTGCGCCGGGGGGATGATGGCAAGCTACAGGTAACCAACCGTCCCCTGGCGGGGACTCGCAGGAGAGGGCGGACGCCCGAAGAGGATTTGGCTCTTGAGCAGGAGTTGCTTACTGATCCCAAGGAGTGCTCCGAGCATTCGATGCTGGTGGATCTTGGACGCAACGATGTTGGCCGGGTCGCGGTGCCGGGGTCGATCAAGCTTGATTCGATCATGGACATCGAGCGGTATTCGCATGTGATGCATATCTCATCGACCGTAACTGGAACAGTCCGGGAAGGGCTCGACTGCTGGGATGCGCTTCGGGCGGCGCTGCCTGTCGGGACAATCTCAGGAGCACCGAAGGTCCGGGCGATGCAGATTATTGATGAACTCGAAAAGGTACGGCGTGGTCCGTATGGCGGGGGGCTGGGCTGGGTTGGGCTTGATCAGGAGATGGACATCGCGCTTGCGCTGCGGACGATCGTGGTGCCTATTGAACGGATAGATGATTCGAATCCTGATGGGACATGGGAATACCACATCCAGGCGGCAGGTGGGATCGTTGCGGATTCTGTGGCTGAGCTTGAGTTTCTTGAGACGGTGAACAAAGCCGCGGCTCTTGGGCGGGCGATTGATCTAGCCGAGGATGCTTTTTCTGATTGAACAGTTAATGAGCGATAGGTTAGAGGTGATAAAAAACCCCGCCTGCTGCGGGGTTCGGAGATGCTTCGGCTCGAATCGGCGTGGTCGGCGATGAGTGTGGGTCAGGCCGCGCGATCCGGTCGAACAGGTACATGGTTTCGTTCAACGCTCAGCTGGTCGGCACGCCGTTGGTGTGCAGGTTTTCTTTAAGTTGCTGCGAAGGCTTAAACGAGCAGGTTGTTGATTCCGGGATCTGGATCGGCTGTTTGGTTGCTGGGTTCATCCCTGTGCGTGCCGATCGGTGTTTTTTGGTGAAGGTGCCGAATCCTGAGATGGCCACTTTTTGTTCTTCTTGAAGCCCGTGAGAGATTGATGCGATGACTGCCTCAATTGCACGCCCGGCGTCGGCCTTACTGGTCTCGAGCTGGGAAGCGACGGAGTCTACGAGGTCTGATTTGTTCATTGGGTGCGCCTCCAAGAGATTGGTGCTGCGTGGTGTATGTCCAGATCGGGTCGTCCATGGCCCGTCCTCTGATTGATACTTATTCGGACATAAATGAGACATAGCATGAATTTCCCCTTCCACCGGGCCAATCCCACGGGGCCCGGGCTTGTGTAGAATCAGTATCTCTCTAGTAACCCGCAGCCTCTGAAAAAATCTGCAATCTCTTTGTTTTTAAGTGTTTACAACTATGAACAAACCCAGAGTACTCATCACGGAGCCGATCGCTCATGAACCAAGTTTGTGGCTCAACGAATATTGCGATGCCCAAGCTATCGGGGCCGATGATGAAGGGTTTAGCAAACAGCTCTCCACCGCCCGGGGATTGGTGGTTCGGACCTACACCCAGGTTGATAAGAACCTACTTGACCGGGCTCCGGCTTTGGAGGTTGTTGGGCGGGCCGGGGTTGGGCTGGACAATATTGATCTTGAGGCGTGCGCCGCTCGGGGTGTCCGTGTTGTTCACACGCCCCGCGCCAATGCGATGGCGGTTGTTGAGTACACGATTTCGATGTTGCTCGATACTCTGCGACCGATCAATGCAATGACAGAACATGTACATGCGGATCAATGGCACGCGGCTCGTGAAGCAGCGATTACGCCTGGGTCTGTTGTTGACACCACGCTCGGGATCGTGGGTATGGGGCACATCGGATCGCGGGTTGCACGCGCAGCTGCGGGGCTCGGCATGAAGGTCTCGTTCAATGATCTACGCAAAATACAATCCAGCGAAATGCACGGCGCTGCATGCGAATCGTTCGAGCCGCTGCTCAAGCAGAGCAGATGCTTGAGTGTGCATGTGGATGGGCGGGCTGAAAACCGTGGGCTGATCGGGCAGCATGAGTTTGCGTTGATGCGCCCTGATGTAGTTCTGGTGAACGCTTCGCGGGGATTTGTGGTTGATCCGGATGCGGCTATCCGCTTTGCCAGGGCCAATCCCGATGCGCGGCTGATCTTTGATGTGCATGATCCTGAGCCAATCAGTGCCGGCTCGGAGTTGATAGGGCTTGGCAATGTGATCCTGACGCCACATATTGCGTCTGCAACAAGGCAGGCTAAGCTGGCGATGAGCTGGGTGGTCCGGGATGTGTGGGCGGTGCTCGATGGGCGGGAACCTGAGAATCCTGCAGACTGAGGGTATTGCGCTGAATGGCGTGGATTCACCCGATATCTGCAACCATTGGATGGCGAGTTGCGAAGAGTAGAGCGGTGCCGAGTTGTGTGGCACCTGTTGTTATCAGTCCTGATGACGGCAACTGATTTGATCAGTACAAAGAAATGAGACGGGTTCTCGGACCTTGATGGTGTGGACTCTTGGACTCTTCTTGATGGAGCGTCCGAGATGCTCTCGGGTACGCTCGAATCATGTGATTCTGGAGTGCTAAAGGGGTTTTTGCCTTGATTTTGAGGCAGAATTCGGGCATTGTGTGCGTGGTCACTCAGTTGGTTCTGGGTGCATGCACAACGCTGTTCCTATGGCTCTTTATCGGGCCATACTGCGTGCCCTGCCTTAATTGAACGTGCCCGAGCTTCGTGCTCGGCCATCTCAGAAGGAAAGAGAAAGAATGAACCACTCGAATCTCCGCCGAACGATTCTTCACCGATCACTGACACTTACAGCCACGGCTACTGGACTCGCGATCGTGCTCGCCAGCGGCGGCGCGATTGCCAATGACTCGTTTGTAAACCCAGGTGTCAAGGCTATAGACGGGACGAGGATCACAGGATCCGCTACTCCGGTTCTGCTGAGCAACGCTCAGAAGAGGAGTATCACCGGTGCGTTTAACTGGGAATCCCGTGATGCTGGATTGCTCGACGGGAGCATCGTACCAAACACACTCTTTACCGAAACCATTGGGCTCAAAGAACGGACCAGCCGATTAACTGTGAAGGTTAAGACCCAATCACAAATGCTCCAACAGATCAGCACTGAGTTGGCGATGGCAGAAGCCGCCGAACAACAAGTGCGGACGGTCGCGGCGGTTAATGATCAGAACGGGATCGAGTTTATTGGACAAGCAGAGACACGGATGATAGAGGCACGGTCGCGTCTGGCGCCGTCTCTGATCGAGGCCTTCGATGATATTGATTCACACACGGTTCATCTTCCTGCTGGCGTGAGCGCCGAGACGATGGCCGAGGTGCTGATGCAGACTGGTGATTACGAATACGTTTCGATCGATTGGCTGTGTTACCCTGTTGACACGGTCCCAAATGACCCACGGGTAAATCTTCAGTGGTATCACCCATCGACACGGATTGACACCTACGGCGCATGGGATCAAACAACTGGTTCTGGCGAGATTATCGCGGTGTGCGATACTGGTGTTGACCAAGATCATCCGGATCTGCAGGCGGCACTTGTATCTGGATACAACGCGGTGACCAATACGACCCAGGCGGCGGGCGGGATTGTTGATGACACCATCAACGGGCACGGCACAATGGTGGCAGGGTCCGCGGCGGCGATCGGTAATAACGGGGTCGGGGTATCTGGGATTGGGTGGAACTTTGGGATCATGCCTTGCCGGGTTTCTATAAACTCTGGCGGGACAGCGTTCCTTTCGGATATTCTTGAGGCCGCCCGGTGGGGATCTGACAACGGTGCGTACGCATCGAACTGTTCGTACGGCGGGGCGGAAGATATTGCTACAAACACGACCGGGCTTTCGATACGATTCCAGGGGCATCATCTTGTCTTTGCATCGGGCAATGATGGGATCGGCAACCAGACCAACGACTGGGACTCGGTAACCATTGTTGGCGCATCAAACTCAAGCGATAACTACGCGACACTCTCCAACTTTGGAGTTGGGATTGATTGCATCGCTCCCGGGGTCAATGTTCAGACAACGATGAGGACCGGCGGGTACGGGTACACCACGGGGACCAGCTTCTCGTCACCGATTACTGCCGGGGCGTTGATGCTTGTTCACTCCGCGAATCCAACACTGAGTGCAGCTGAGGTCGAGGCGGTGCTTCTGAACTCTTGTGACGACAAGCAGGCAATCGGCGAGGATATCCAGACCGGAAACGGGCGAATCAATGTTGGACGGGCTGTTGAAGATGCGATTTTTGGTCCATCATCGGTGCCCCTGCCTTTTGCCGATTTGTTTAATGATGCAGCACTAACGCTATGGCGAGATTCAAGCGGGACCGTTGCTGTGAACTCCGATGCGTTGGCAGAACCCAGCGGACCTGACTCACTCAATCTATCTGGCACGGCCCAAATCAATACGGTGATGGTACAGGCTGCGGAATTTTTGGCTCAGACCGGACAGATTAGTTTCTACACGCAGCACTCGGGTACCGAGGCTGGAGAAGATCTTGTTGTTGAATATGCAAATATTGTTGGGGCGTGGACACCGCTCACGGTGATCGCATCGGACGGGGTTGACCAGAGCGAGTTTGCCTACCACCTTCTTGAAGTACCTGCGCTGGCTATCCATAACAATCTCCGCTTGCGGTTTACAACAACAAGCAATGAGAGCAACGACAACTGGTTCATTGACGATGTCGAGATCAAGTTCTTTGAAAGCAATAGTGTCCCCTGGATCGACACCTTTGAATCTGGCATCTCACTTAACTTCAACTGGGAATCAAGCAGTGCCGCATTGAGCACCCTTGGTGACAACGAACCATCTGGAACGCAGAGTGCAAACCTTGATAACACCGACAGTATGACAACCAAGTCGATTGATGTGACCACGGCACAGCCGATCGTGTATGTCCAGTTCTACACCCAGCACAAGGGTGTTGAGGCTGGCGAATCGCTGTTTGTGGAATACAAAGACATCGTTGGCACCTGGGCTGAGCTGACCACTGTTGTTTCCGATGGAATTGATCAGAATGAGTTCAGCCTGAATCAACTCGAACTCCCATTTCTCGCCTACGGGACCGATCTGCAACTTCGTGTGACGGCTCAGGGCAACGAAGCGGATGACGATTGGTATCTTGATAATGTCGCAGTGACGATGGACTTCATCGACGAGCCAGACCCGTGCCCCGCTGATATCAACGGCGACGGAGTGCTGGACTTCTTTGATATTTCCGCTTTCCTCAGTGCGTTTAGTGCCCTTGACCCAATCAGCGACTTTAATGGTGACGGGCAATGGGATTTCTTTGATATCTCTGCATTCCTAAATGCGTTTAGTGCAGGATGCCCATAACAAATCGTACTTGACAAGTAACACTCAAACCTGAACCGGGGTATGGAACTCACCCCAGAATTCTCTAGGAGACGAAGACTCATGTCGACTCAATCAAAGCTCGGTCACACAACACTGGTGTGCTCATTACTCTTATGCTGTGGACTTCCCGCGAGTGTTGCGGTCGCCGCCCCAACTCTTGATTCCAAAGTCAGAAATACTGACAATGGAAGCGGTGCTCAGATAATCGACCGTGCCCGATCGGCACTGATTTTTCAGCCCGGCGATGAAGAGGTCATGCGGGCTGCGGTTCTTGAGCCACTCGTGTTTTTAGAATCCGCCCAGAACAGAGAGTTCACGGGCGAAGTCATTGTTCATGCCAAGAGCGGGCGTGCCCCGGTTGCGAGAGCCCGCCTCGGGCAGACGGTTGTGAAGTCGAGCGCGTTTGTCGATGAGTACACAATCACGGTCCCGGAAGGGCTAAGCGAGGGCGAGTTTGCCGCGATGCTGATGGCGACGGGGGATTACAAGTTTGTTGAACCCAACTGGATGCTCTTCCCGCTCAATACCCCGAACGATTCTCAGTTCGGATCGAGCTGGCAACACACACGGATTCAGTCGGCTGCCGCGTGGGATCTGCATACTGGCGAGAACGATATTGTGGTAGCGGTGTGTGATACGGGTGTTGATACAAACCATCCGGACCTTCAGGCGGCCCTTGTGACTGGGTACAACGCCGTCAATAATCTAGCCCAGGCCGATGGCGGCATTGTTGAGGATATCAATGGACACGGGACCTTTGTTTCAGGCTGCGCTGCAGCCCAAGGAAACAACGGAACAGGTGTCGTTGGGGTTGGCTGGGATTTCCGTGTGATGCCGGTCCGCGTGAGTAATCTTGCCAGCGGTAACGCCAACGCGTTTGATCTGCTCGAGGGTTCCCGCTGGGCGATAGATAATGGAGCAAACGTTGTCAATGTGTCGTTCTCAGGCGGTGGAAGCCCTGGGAATCAGACGACCGCGAAGTATGTGATTGATCGCGGCGGACTGCTATTCTGGGCGTCAGGGAACGACAACTCATTTGTTGGGCTTGACGGGATCGACCTGGTCATGGTTGGATCAACAACATCGTCGGACAATAAATCGGGGTTCTCTAACTTCGGACCCGGCGTTGACCTCGTTGCTCCTGGATCAAGTGTTCGGTCTACCCGCATTGGCGGGAGCTACGGGAACAGTTCCGGGACGAGCTTTGCCTCACCGATAGCCGCCGGTGTAGGGGCGATGATCTTCTCGGTCCGCTCGGATCTGAGCGGCCAGGATGTCCAAGACATCTTATACAACAGCGTTGATGATCTCGGAGCCCCGGGACGAGACGACAACTTTGGTCGCGGGCGTGTCAACACATTCAATGCCATGCAAGACGCACTGGCGTATACACCGCGGACACATCTACCGCTTTCGGAATCGTTTGAGACCGCTTCGTGGATGAGCTTATTCTCGACCACTTCTGGATTGGTGTCAACAGTTGCAGATGCGGAATCAGCCGGCGCTGGATCTGTGCTGCTTCTCGATGGAACCGACCAGATCACGACTGCCCCACTAGGCGGAACCATGCTCACGCAGCTTCCATTGATCAGCTACGGGTTTAAGATTGATGGAGCAGAACCCGGCGATTCTTATATTCTCGAATTTTTGCTCTCCGACGGATCATGGCAGACCCTGCTGGACTACACAGCAACAGGTGTTGATACCGACGGATTCCTCCCGTTCGCAATCCAGCTCCCAATCGAGTACCGGTGGCATGGCGTGAAGATCCGGATTACCGTTGATGGGTCGGAGGCGTCGAGCCAGTGGCTGATCGACGACCTTAAAATCGAACTCCCATCGATTGTTCCGGTTGCGCCATTCGTGGACTCTTTTGAGACGGGTCTGGTTTCTGTCCAGAGCTGGGAGAGCAATACCGGGGTTGGGGTTGACATCAACAACTCAACACACGCTGCTGAGTTCGTTGGAGAACAGGTTCTCGAATCCTTTGACATCCCGATGATGCAGTTCGGGATTTCCCCAGGATTCGTGCGGGTAGATGCATGGACCGGTCCGCAATCCAATGAGGGTGACTCGATTGAAGTCGAAATCCGGAATGTAGCGGGAAATTGGGAATCGCTTGCGATCATCGAAGCCGGTTCGCTGAGCACTGCGCCTGAGACCTTTGAGTTCCAGACCCCTATTACCGCGTGGGCTATTGACAGCCTCCGCCTGCGGATGACATCTTCTTCTATCGATCCGATCTACATCGACAATGTGTATGTCGGTCCGGATCAGCTAACCCAGGCGTGCTCAGATGCAGACTTTACCGCCGATGGGACACTGGATTTCTTTGACATCTCGGCATTCCTGAGTGCTCTAGGGAACGGAGACATCGAGGCTGACCTTAATAACGATGGCGTTCTCGACTTCTTCGATATCTCGGCATTCCTGACACTCTTTGGTCAGGGCTGCCCCTGATTGAGCTTGGTTATTCAAATACAAAGGCCGGGCACGGATCAGATCCGTGCCCGGCTTCTTTTCTATGTTGACGCTTCTGATTAAGGACAGCCGGCGTTAAAGGCGGTGATGAATGCGGAGATATCGAAGAAGTCAAGAGCACCGTCATTATTCATATCGGCAACCGGATCCCCACTCCCAAAGGCGCTCAGGAATGCCGAGATGTCAAAGAAGTCCAACTGGCCGTCGTCTGTGAAATCTGGGATACAACCCGTTGTGTCGTCGCACACGAAGCGTGTGATCTGGACATTGTCGAGACCCGCTTCGATGACATTCTGAGTTCCAATATCGTTTGCGATAAACCGGAACCGCATTGTCGAGGTCGCGTCGATTTCTTGTCCGACGATGATTGCGTCGCTCCGCCAAACCGGGGCTACTGCGGTGGAGGTCCGCAGGCGGATCCAGTTGTTGCCCGCATCTGTTGAACCCTCTACGGCCCATTCGTCGCCGTTAACTTCTCCGGTAGCAATATCTGAATACCAGTAATCGAATGAGAACTCCCCTCCGCTTGAGATGTCGTAGATCGGGGAGGTCAGGGTTGTGGTGCCGTTGTCAACATCTGAGTTGCAGGAGTTTCCTGCATCATTGTCGGTGATCCAGCACTGTCCTGAACCGTCTGAGTCGCTGTCAGGTGCTCCTCTGCTTGAGCAGTTTACAGGGACACCTCGAGTCCATCCGCCGTCGGTTGCGTCGCTCACAACGGACCAGCCATTGTCGGACTGGAAGTTGTCGGTCAGGACAACTGTAATTTCACCGATCTCGGTGTGGGTTGGTCCGCTGGCGCCCAGAGGCGGGGAGAACACCGAACCGGCGACCACGCCGTTTGCTGAGATGTAGTACTCGATGATCTGCCCGCAATCTGCACCAGGAACAGTCCCTGAGAAGGAACCGTCTCCGTTATCGCTCATCGGGATCGAGATGAATCCGCCCGGGGCGAAGTGGTAGTTAAGCTGGACTGAGCCGGGAACGATCGTGTCGATCCCCTCGTTGACATATCCAAGTACATCGATTGGGGTGCCGGGCAGGATGAGTGCAGGCGCGGACTCTGCGAGCGAGATCGATAAGAGTCCTTCGCCAAGATCGAGTGCGGAAGTGAGCGCGAAGGATTGTGGGCCGTCTGAAACCGATGTACCGAGCACCTGAATCTGCCATGTGCCTGAAGCGGGGTTCTCGACAAAGACCTGCTCGACATTGTTGAGGTGGTCTTCTTGCGTACGGACCGCAGCAGCACTGGGGCTTGCCGGATTGAGCGTCCAAGGATAATGGCGGGTTCCGGTTGGATCGGTGACGATCAGGTCCAGGTCGTTGACCAAGGCGGGCGAAACATTAGGTGCACCTGCGGGATCGTCCCACGCGATGGTGACACGGAAAGCGGGATCACCCGGATTGACACTGACGGTGAACGTTGACGACGATCCCTGATCGACTGTTTCTTCTTTGAAGTTTCCGGTTCGCATGAAGTCGATGCTGTCGACGGTGCGGATCGAGCCGTAGCCGCTTTGGAAATCTGGCCCGGCGTTAAGGATGTCAACAGAGCCTTCGATCAAGATCGCTTTCATGAGTTGGTTTGATGGGTCGCCCCATGCTGGAAACTGAACCCGGAAATCTTGGAGGATCAGAGCCGCAACACCTGCTGCTGTTGGTGAGGCCATTGAGGTGCCGCAAAGGGTGATGTACTGTGTGTTTGAGCCGTCACCTGTTGAGGTGACGCCGTTATCTGAGCCACTCTGGCAGCCGGGTGCTGAGATGACGGGCCGGATGCGGCCGTCGTCTGATGGACCCCAGCTCGAGAAGCTGGTCATCGAGTCGTCGTTGGAGTTCACAGCACCGATCGAGATTGCGTTCTTGTTGTTCCCGGGAGGGGCTGTCGTGCCATAGCCAGTGCCACAGCGGCCGTTTCCGCGTTCGTTGCCCGCGGCCCAAAAGATAGTGATCGGATCTCCGAGCGAACCCCGGATGACATTGTCGATGACGCCGGCGGTGATGCCGTAGTCGCCGTGCCAAGAACAGGGGTAGCCGTTCTGGGCGACATTGGAGCCGATTGAGTTGTTTGAGATGGACGCACCAAGTGACAGAGCGAGTGAGTAGTCGGATTCCAGGTCACCCGGATCGGTGTATAAGAACCCCTCACTCAAACCACCCGGGACTTCGAAGCCGGCGGCGAGGATATTGACCCCCGGCGCCATACCCCTGTTGTTAAAGTTGGTGCTCCCGTCGCCGCCGATTGTGCCGGCGACATGGGTTGAATGGAAGTTGGTCGCTGTTGAATCAATATTGGTTACGCGTCCGGAGAAATCATTATGGGTCGCCAGAACAGATCCGCCGTCGTAGACAAACACGGTAACCCCGGTGCCATCGAGTGAGTATGGTGATGACTGTGCCGTATTGGCCTGCGTGAGAACACGGTTCGATGCGTTTGTTGTTTCCAATGGCGGGAGCGGTGGCTCGATCCATTGAACCCGACCGTCGCCAGCGAGTGCTTTGAGCTGCTGGTATGGCATCTCGACGACCAGTGTGTTCATCGACATCACCACCGAGCGGACGGTGCCTTTGTATGACTTGAGCAACTTGTCCATCTCTGGCGAAGCGACATCTACATCGGAGTGCATCATGACATAGGCCGCGACGGTGTAGTTCTCTGTGGTGCCGCTGATTGCTTTGACGGTGTCGCTGCCGACGATGGACCACGATGGCATCTCGTCGTTCTGGATTAATGGATGGAGCTTGTGTGCCCTGGTGATCTGGCCGGCATCGACAATGCGTGTTTCAAGCACGGCTGTATCGGCGGTGGCGCTGACGCGAGCAAAGTAGGTGTTGTCGCCCACAGGGCTGAGAAGTTCAAGGCCGTCGTCCATAAATGTCTGGCGCGATGCTTTGTCTGGTGTTTCAGAGAGCTGGACCAAAACATACCCACCGTTGCTCGATGGGGCGTTGAGGGCGGCGGCGGATTGGAGCACCGACTTTGCGGTCTGGTGGCTGAGCCGCGCGTTCTGTAGTGACGGATCTGCGTGGTTCTTCCATTGAACCGGCGCGGCGGCGGCGATCCCGCTAGCAAGAACGATGGTGGTCGTCATGCCTATTGAAAGGATCATTCCGTTGATAGAAGTATTCAACATGTCGGCCTCCACAGATGCCTAACTATCCGCATTACCCAAACGTCTCGGGCGTGTTGCGGTCTTTTAAACTCAAACGAGCCCTTTCGAGCTCATTTGAAGAGTTATCGTTATGGGCACCCTGCGCTGAATATGGTCAGGAATGCCGAGATATCGAAGAAGTCCCACATCGCATCGTTGGTGAGATCTGCGGATGGATGCTGATTCGTGAACGCGTTCAGGAATGCCGAGATATCAAAGAAGTCCGCTGCACCGTCTCCGTTAAAGTCTGCAGGGCAACTGCTGTTGATATCGATGGTCATAAAGTCCATCTCAACAATCGGGCTTTTGCCATGGAGTACCCACTGTGCGTATGCGATCTCGCCGGTGCTTGGATTCATTGGATCAACACCGGTCTCATCGTTCTCGTCACGAAGGAACTCGATGTACTCCTTGCTCACAAGCTGGAAGTAGACACGCACTTCAGCCTGAGCTGCGCTTGCTGGGATTACATAATCTGTGTCGTCCCAGTACTGCCCATCAATATAAGAATACCCAACAGGGGCGGCTTGAACAGATTCAAAGCCTGCATTGGTGAACCCGCGGGGCGGGATGCGATTGTCTTGGAGCCACACGTTATTGGCGGCAAAGTGGAAGCTCTCGCCTTCCGGAATTCCGGTTGCGCTCGAAACCGCGGCATCTACACCCAGTTTGGCTTCGTAAACCTTGGTGTTACCCGTTGTCAGATCGGCAGTCGTCTCGTCGTAGGCTCCGCGCTCCGCGAGGAGAGCACCGGACGAATCGAGGAAGCGGACATTGATCCACATCCGGCGGCCTTCCGGGTACCCGGTCGGGAGTTTGTGACCGGTCTGGTTGATGATCCGGACCGAAAGAGTTGAGCCGTCCTCTGAGAGTTCTAGGTCGGATGCATTGGTGAGCATACCCTCCGCCCTTGTAATCGAGTCTGCGGCTGATGTTGCGTCGAGCCCGGTCTCAAGGTCTGGGTAGAGCGACCGGACCGCGTTGATGACCCAGTTGTTGCCGCCGTTAAATGCGTGCTGGGGCATGTCGGGACGATTCTTAGGATCAATCCGACACGCGTTGGCGTTCTGGTCTGGCATGTGACAGTCTTGACAGGTTGAAACCATCGGGTTGTCGCCGCCAAAGCGGCCGCTCATATCGATTGGAGCAACCGCAAAGTCGCTCTGTGACCATTCTGAGTAGGTCCGCTCGGATGGGAACATGTCATACTTGTCGAATGTCTCATGTGGAGTGCCGATGGCATTGAGGTCATAGGTGCCGTCTGGCTGCTTGGAGAATGCCGGGTTGGAGACATCATGGCAAGTTGCGCACATGGCTGAATCTTGGTGGAATGGTGATAGTTCCCAGACATGGTAGAAAAATTTGGGGCCAAGATCGAACGGGCCTCTCCGGCGATCAAAGAAGTCCATCACGAATGCGCCTGAGTGTGGGCTTGGCGTTGTTTCATCGATGCCTGGGTTGGTGCCTTTGACGCCGTTGAACACATCAAGGTCAACAACAGGGCTTACACCAGGCTTGTACTCTGGGTCGACCATTCGGTGACAGAAGTTACACGACACGCCTTGAAAGTCGAGCGGTTCAAGCAGTGATCCATCAGATCCATCAGGATCCATCGGGTCGCTTGGGTTGGTATTACCGGCGCGTCCTGCCAGCCAGCCGCCCGGGGTGTGACACCGAAGGCAAAGATCACCAACGAAGGCGACATCTTGGTTTGCGACGGACATAGCGGCGTGGAAGATCGGATCCCGCATCGACTGGCCCATCATCGATGAGACCCAGTTCTCGTACGGGTCAAAGTCGTGCTCTGGGACCGAGTGGCATGCGGCACAGTTGTTTCCATCTGCGATCGGGTGATTCATGGTTTCGGGCTGGGTGCCTGGTAGGAAAAAATCTTCGATCGTAGTTGGCACGGGGGCGGCGATTGAAATCGCCGACGCGCCAACCAATGAGATCAAGCCCCCTATCAGACTTGCCCATTTCATGTTTGCGCCGATACCGCTCAGGTGATCCTTCATTGCACTTCCTCCAAAATATTGTGTGCACTCATCTCCAGATCCGATCGGATCTTTCCACAATACTATTGTCCCCAAACCAACAACTGGATGCAAGAAATCGCCCTTAATTACGGGATATTCTTGCCTGTTGGGTTAGTCAGGTCCGATCGAGTTATCAGGGTCCGATACCCAAGATAAACGACTTGTATATCTCTTATGGGCACCCGGCACTAAAAGCTGTCAGGAACGCCGATATATCAAAGAAGTCCCATGTTCCATCGCCGTTCATATCGGCGGCGGGTTCCTGAGCAGTAAAGGCCGTCAAGAAAGCTGAGATATCAAAGAAGTCGAGTACACCATCGCCCGTGAAGTCTGCGGGACAACTCGGAATATCTGCGGTGGCGACCATCGTCGCGGTGCCGCTGAAGATGACATTTCCTATTTCGCTCCCATCAACAACCAAAGGCTGAATCCCAGCAATTTGCACAGCGCTGGTCATGGTCATCACGCCATTGCTTGAAACCACCGAGCCCGAAAGGGGTGCACCTGACGGACCAAGGGTTGATAGATCTATTACTTCAGATCCTGTACCAAACAGGAAAATATTGTAGTTGACCGTCATCACCCCGCCAACGATGACCGGGACGCTTGGGAACTCGAAATCACCTCCGACGACAGGTACTGGCCCGAGAATGACACCGGGGTTTGCATACTCAACTGTCCCGCCAACAAGGCTTGCGTCGGCGGTGGACAAGAACCCGAGCGACCAGTTGTAAGCAAGGCCCGAGTCCATTGAAGCGAAGAAGTCATGAAGCCAGAGTGAGGACGCAGCCTCGGGATCATCAGCCGCGGCCTGGATGATACCCGAGAGAGATGATGTGCTGGTGTCAGTGTCTCCGCCCAACCCGCCTAGATCTATCTCGATGGTCAGATCGACCGAAGATTGTGCCGGGTCGATCGTAAAGTCCAACACCGACTGGGCTGAGGCAGCCGAAACAACACCGGCTAGACACATTACACAAACTGCTTTCATCGGTTCTCTCCTGTACAAAGTTGGTATTGAGAACCCAAATGAGCCCTCTCAAAATTTTTAATAAACACACACGGCACCGTGACCATTGATTACAAACAGTCCCCACTAAATATCTGGAGGAACAGCGAAATATCGAAGAAGTCAAAGGCACCGTCGCCATTGATATCTGACCTGACATCATCCGAAGTAAAGTAGCTTAGGAACAACGAGATGTCGAAGAAGTCGAGAATGTTGTCACCGGTCAGATCCGCGGCGCAGGTCAGCACAACGAACACACGGCTGGGTTCGTAGATCACCCGGTACACCAAGCCGATTGCGGGCTCAGGAACAATCTTGGAGGTAAACTCGCCCGAAATCGATCCACCGGAGATAATGTCCCAGGTGTCTCCGAACTCTGGTGAGTATCCGTCATCAAGATTTACTGTCAGTGAGCCGTCCAAGTCTATCGTGTCAGCCCCGCCAAGCAGCAGCCGATCAAACTCGCCGGCGAGCAACCCGCCGAGGTCCGCGGTCATCGCTGAAGTCGCCGACATGTGCATCGTATCGATATCAAAGCGGCGAAGAATGCCGCCCGGATCGATCGAGCCATCCATATTGAGTTCTCCAACAAGCAACCCATCGCCCGCAAGCGATTGGCCGGCACCGATCGTCCCGACAAAGCCGGTGCCCGCGATGATCTGTGCATCGCCATTGCTACCAGCCGTCGCCATATTGATCGTGCCAGTCCCGTCGATCGACGAATCCGAAACAAAGCGGATGTGAGCGTTGAATATCGCACCATCGGTATTGAGTGTGATGTTCCCGTTGTTGGTCAGATTGGTCGGGAGTTCGATGATCCCGCCCTGCCCACGGACACCCATCTCACCGTTGTTGCTAATGTTGGAGAGTGTCGCGATCCCGTTGTTCGTTTTTTCTACGATCCCTGTGCCCGATGAATCAAATGTCCCGCCGTCAAGTGATACGCCACCGATCAACGCGAGCAAACCGTTGTCTGAGCGATACACACCACTCCCGGTGTGATTCCCGCGAAGTTCGAGCGAGAACACCGGATCGTTCCCATTGATCGTGCCATTGTTGATAATGGTTCCGCCGATGCGTCCATCAACCTGCCCAGAACCCTGAACGATCTGACTCGCCCCAATGGTGCCGAAGAACTCACCGTCGGTGAAAATCTGCGCATCGCCCGAATTCCCGGCACTCGCCATCGTGACCGTGCCCGAGCCGCTAATTGCCGTGTCGGTACCAAACCGAAGATGAGCATTAAAGATCGTTCCATCGGTATTTAGTGTCAGATTCCCGTCGTTGGTCATCGGCCCAACAAGCGTGATCGACCCGCCCTGCCCTCGGACACCCATCTCACCATTATTGGTGAAGTTGGAAAGCGTTGCGGTGCCGTTGTCAACAACCTCGGCAATCCCAACACCCGAAGAATCGAATGTACCGCCATCAAGAATCAATCCATTGCCAAGCCCGAGGAGTCCGTCGTCAGAGCGGTACACGCCCCCGCCGCTGCCATCGTGGTTTCCGAGCAGACGGAGCTGACGCACCGGGTCTTTGCCCGCCGCGGCGTGGTTGCCATTGATCGTCCCGTTGTTGACGATGGTTCCCCCGCTGCGACCATCGATCTGTCCCGATCCCTGAACGGTCTGGCTCGCGCCGATGGTGCCAATAAACTCACCGTCAGTGAACAGCTGCGCGTCGTTGGTATTGCCTATCTGTGTCATCTGAATCATACCGGTACCGCTGATCGCTGTGGTTGCCCCGAACCGGAGGTGGGCGTTAAACACAGTGCCATCGTTGTTGAGCGTCACAGTCCCGATGTTGGTCATTGGACCTGTAAGCGTAATCGACCCGCCTTGACCTCGGACACCTATGTCGCCGTTATTGGCAATATTTGAAAGCGTCGCGGTCCCATTATCGGTGACCTCCGCAACACCGCCGCCCGACGAATCAAATGTGCCGCCATCGAGCACAAGCCCGTTGCGGAGCAGAATGGATCCTCCGTCAGCCCGATACACGCCCCCGCCAACACCGCTGTGATTCCCCGCCAGCCCGAGCCCGACCGCCGGGTCGTTGCCGTTGATCGTTCCGAGGTTGACAATCGTGCCCCCGCTCGCACCACTAATGAGCCCGCTGCCTTCTGCGGTCTGGTTGGCGCCGATGGTGCCATCAAAAATACCGCTGGTCAGAATCTGGGCGTCATCAAGCCCACCATTGCTCTGCATGAGCACATTCCCAGATCCCGAGAGTGTTGTTGCACCATCAAACCAGAGGTGAGCATTGAAGACTGAGTTGTCTGCATTGAGCGTGATGGTCCCGTTGTTCTGCACATGATCATTCATCCGCAATGACCACCCCTGACCAGGAACACCAATATCACCAGAGTTGATGATGTTCCCGATGGTGGCTGATGTCTGAACCGATATTTCCCCACCATTGATACTGATGAGTTCGCCCCCCATGGTGACTGATCCGTTGCCGAGGAACATGGTCCCCGCATCGGCCCCGGCGTTTCCGCCCGTGCTCTGTGTGAGTGCGCCGGACAGACGAAGCCCGGCACCAGCCGGATCATCCGCGATAATGTTGCCGTTATTAAGCATGGCGCCCGAGATGTCCCCTGAACCATGAATCAGGTGCCCTGCGCTATGCGTGACGGTAAAGGCATTGGCCAGAATCCGTGCATCGTTTGGCTCGCCCAGTGCGTTGAGCAGGATCGATCCACTGCCTGATATTGTTCCGTCGGCCGTGAAGCTCAGGTGTGTATTGAAGCTGGTCGCTGGGAAGTTGATCGCCACTATTCCATCATTGCTCAGGTCGCCGTTCAGTGTCAGCGTTTGGTTATTCCCGATTTCAAGCACCGCTAGTGGATTGGAGAGTGCCATCGATCCGATCGAAAAGCTGTTCGTCACACTCACTGTGTAAGCCCCGGCTAATCCAAGCACCGCGTCCTCGCCGGCGGCATTTGGTATATTGGCCCCGACCCAGTTCCCTGCAACGTTCCAGTTGCCATCGACCGCTGCGGCCCAATCAATCACTTGTGCTCCAGCACTGGTCCCGGCCAAAGCCACGATCGCGCACGCCGATAGACATTTATTCCGTTTCACAGGTCTCTCCCTAAATAGAACCGTATTTTCCGATCTATGAGCATTTAGGATAGCATGCAGGAGGCATTTCCAAAAGTACTAAATGAGATATCTGCACCAGTTTCTGCGTGTTTTTCATCAGTCAATGCTGCCATAGTGTGCAAAAAAACCGACCGCATCATGCGGTCGGTTGCTGTGCTTCAGATTGACAGAATTCAAACAGACGGCTTACGGGCAGCCTGCTGAGAACGCTGTCAGGAACGCGCTGATATCAAAGAAATCGAATGTGCCGTCGCCGGTAAAATCCGCACTTGGATCTCCATTTGAGAACGCGGTTAGGAATGCGGAGATATCAAAGAAGTCGAGCGCCCCGTCGCCGTTCATGTCTGGAAGACATGCGCTCTCGCAAGCATCGGAGATCCCGTTGTCGTTATCATCTGGTGCGACTGGGTTCACGATTTTGTACACAACACCCGCAAAGAGGTCGGAGATGTACAACTCGCCGTCTTCTGCTTCACCGAAGGACGAGATACCGAACCCGAAGCTGAACTCTGTTGATCGGGCGTAGCCGTTATCTTGGTCGAGTGTCCAGACATTACCGCCGCAGTAATCACCGAAGAAGTAGAGTCCCTGGAATGCTTCGCCGAGCTCACAACCGCGGTAGACATAGCCACCGGTAACCGAGCAGTTCCCGCCCGAGTGGTTGTAAACGTGCTGAGGATCTGTCCAGCCTGTTGCGCCGCATGACAACCCGGTGGCGACCAAACCTTCGCGGCAGCGCCATCCGTAGTTGTTGCCGCCGGTATTGCCGACATTATGGTTGACTTCTTCCCAAGCGTTCTGGCCGACATCTGCGATCCACATATCGCCGTTATCGCGGTCGAAACTTGTCCGCCACGGGTTACGCAGGCCGTAGTGCCAGATTTCCGCACGCGTTCCTGCGTCACCGTCATCGGCCCATGGATTCCCGGCAGGGATACCGTATTGCAAACCCGCGTCCTGGGTATCGACATCAATACGGAGCATCTTGCCGAGTAGTTGGCCGAGGTTAGCCGCGCGGTTTCCTGGATCGTTGCCCGAACCACCATCGCCTGTACCGATGTAGAGGAGCCCGTCTGGTCCGAAGCCGATCCAGCCACCGTTGTGGTTGGAGAACGGCTGGCTGATAGTCATCAGGATCCGAGCCGAAGCCGGGTTGGCGATGTCTGGATCGCCTGCTGAAACTTGGTATTCAACAACACGGGTTGCGCCACCGCTGCCTGTGTAGTTCACATAGAACTTGCCGTTGTTGGCGTAGTCTGGGTGGAACGCAAGACCGAGGAGTCCGCGTTCGTCACCGCCGCTGTTGCCACCGGTTACGAGCGCGTCGATATCGATAAACGGTTGTGCTTGGAGATTACCATCGGAGTCGATGATCCGGATCGCACCTTCTTGCTCGATAACAAACATGCGGTTTGAACCGTCACCGGCGTGGGTCATGAACACCGGACGGTCAATGCCATTGACATAAACCTGTCTGGCCAACTGACCATGAGCACTGGCTGCCCCGGCGGCGAGAATACATGTACACAAAAGATGCTTCATTGGATGGTCTCCCTACAGATCCATTTGGTTTTATTGAACAGTCTTCAGATTGAATGCCGATCCAAAATATCGACACTACAGCGTATGCAAGGGCGAATGCCCACCCTTATACCTTCGGCCCAAAAGCCCCAAGGTTGCAAGGAAATCGCATACTACCGGCCCTTATTCAATAATGAATCGGACCGGATAAATTATGGGCAGCCCTGTCCAAACACAGACAGGAATGCGGATATATCGAAGAAATCAAACGCTCCGTCGCCGCTCAGATCCGCAGAGGGATGCTGGGACGAGAACGCCACGAGGAATGCCGAAATATCAAAGAAGTCCGATAAGCCGTCGCCATTGAAATCCGCCGCGCATGCTACAGAGCACGGGACCGCTTCGGTACAGAACAAATCCAGCTGCGCGGCCGGCGAACGAACAAAGCCGTCGCCCCCACCGATGAGTCCTGCGGGGTCAGAGATGACCCATTGCATAAAGAGCTGCTCCCCATCAAGTGCGGTGTTGTTTGCGATCGGGTACGCGAGAGTTCCAAACCCGTTGCCGTTGCCCATCCCGATGAGTGTAATAGGCCCGAGCAGTTCATCAGCCGGCACCACCCCCCCAACAGGAGGGTTGGAAGAAACCGCGACCCACGCTTGGGCACCGCCGAGCGCGAAATCAACGCCGATCTTAAAATCATCGTTGCCCAGATTCGGTGGGATCACCGCGATCATCTTGGGGATAAACCCGCCCGATCCCATGTCGCCGCTCCCGACGATTCCTGGGTTGGGAGCAACCCGCTCTGCGTACAGACCCGGACGATCAAACGGGAAGGTCTCGTTTGCTACGCGTGGGTCTGTCAGGGCATTGACCAAGAAATCTTTGATCGCGATCTCGCCCGATTCGCTGAACAAGATCGGTGAACGAACGAGGAAGTGGGCGTTGTCAAAGAATGGCTGGCGGCCATTGCGGTGACCGTAGAAATCAAAGATGTCATCAATATCACTAAGCCCGCCGGTGTGCATCAATCTGTCACGCAGCGCAACATTTCGTATTGACGGGGTCTTGAACTTGCCACGGTCTTGATTTAACCCGGTGACCCCTTGGCGGCCGATGTCTTCGAACACTGGACGCACCCCGTCAACCATGAGGTCAAAGTTGCTGAAGGTCGGAGCCGCGTGGCAAAATCCACACGCCGAGGCTTGGAATATGCTGAATCCCGCTTTTTGATCAAAGGTCATCGCATCTTCATCGCCGTCATTCCACAAGTCCCAGGGCGTCTGGTTAGGGATTAATGTACGCTGATAGGTCGCCATCGCGAAAGCAATCCTCACTGCTGTTATTTCTGGGTCACCAAATGCGAGTTCGAATAGTTCGGCGTAGGTCGGATCGACAGCGAGAGCCGCGAGCATATCTGATGGGACTGAGTCCGCAAGCGCAAGCGGTCTTACCTGGTCGAGTTTGTCGCGGACCTGGTCCCATGTCCGACCTGCGTGACCCATTTCTACATCGCTCATGATCGGGGCGGTAGCTTGAATCTCAAGACCCGCCACGCCGGACTGGAACATTAGCTGGCCGGTTTCTGGATTGACAAAGTTCAGTTCGGCCCGTCCGTCCCAGAACAAACTCCCCGCGAACATCCCCATCATATTTGACTGCGCCACGCGGCCTGTTACCTGCACATCAAGACCGAATGAATCGCTCTGCTGGTACACATCCATTTCGTCCATCCGGATCACTCCCGGAGAGCCGAGCACATCGTCAGCCGTCAAGAACGAGTCGTCGAATCCTGGATGCAGTCCAGGGCGAGGGTCGGCGCCCCCGCTGGCGGGGATGTGGCATGTGCCGCATGAAACTGTATTGTCACTCGAAAGTTGCTCGTCCCAAAACAGGATCTTTCCAAGCACACGCTTCGATTCTGAATGCGGGTTCTGCAGAGGTGAACTCGGTTCCCACAGCGGCGGGCCCGCTTGGGGCATAGCGACATCTTGAGCTTCCATACCCGCCTTGGCTTGATCGATCCCAAATTGGTCTTGAGCATGCACAGGAGTTGACAGTACAAATGCCAGTACACCGAAACGAATCGGCAATGAAAGACCTTTCAGTGAAGATGTAGTCATCGTCATCTGATACTCCTGTGCGGTTGTCACTGGATGTCGATTCTGTGCCTCTACACAAGGCTGAGAACGCTCCAGCATTTAGTCGATCATAGGAGTTAAGGACACCCCTGCCCGTAGGCGGTCAAGAACGCTGAAATATCAAAGAAATCGAACTGACCATCATCAGTAAAGTCGGCAACGGGATCCTGGCTTGAAAATGCGGTCAGGAACGCTGAAATATCAAAGAAATCGAGCACGCCGTCCATGTTGATATCTGGTGGGCACGATTGGACGCACTCGGTTGTCCCGGGTCCAAACCAGTTGCCGGCCACCAAATCACATGTCAGCAGATCAAGCTGGATGCACGCTCCAGTAGCCGGAATTTCGCAGGCACCTACGCACATGACCTCGGCACAGGTTGACCCCGGGCCGCTCCACACACCGCCAAGTAACCCCGCTTCTTCTTCGGTCATCCCGTCAATACATCCGCCGTTCTGGAGACATACCGAACCAACAAGACCTCCGGTACAATCAACGATGACACGGATGATCCAATCTCCGGTCACGCCGAGAGACTCGGATGACCGCCAGAGACTGCCATTGACTTTCACAGCGTTCTTACCCGGGGTGATCCCTGAATCATCAAATAGGATGCTGGGACCAAGTGTTGTTGAGCCATTAAAGAACTTGAGCGAGACGACAAACTCTTCGCCTGCAGTCACCGGGATATCGATCGGGATTGTCTGATTCTCATCGGTAAAGCGGAACTCGTTGAGCCCGCCGTCTTGGAGGGCTGGTCCGAGCAACTCACTTTTGACAGGACCTACATTGGGGAATGCACCCGCCTCATAGACAATGATCGAATCTTCAAGCGAGGTTTGCGCCCCACCAAACTGTGATCTCCAGAATACTTGAATCGCCACAATTGATCCGTCGCACGGCGATGTCAACCAGACAGCAGCCTCTTCTCCAGCTGTAAAGCAGGGACAGATACTCGCATTATCTCCGGCGGTAAGACTGTCGTTCTGCAGAACAACCTCATCACCAAAGACACCCATTGCACTCAGCCCGATCAGGGCACACATCGAAGCAAACTTGATACGCATAACAACAACTCACTCTCATAGATTTGTACAAACACAACCAACGCGCCGTTAAAGCGTGCTACCCCATATCCCCACCTTACCAGAATCGGCGCCAAAAGCGAGGATATTTTTGACTTTTCCAGACAAGCACCCCGCAAATATCGGACCCAAGGAGCCATCACAAAGCCCCACTGCTGTCAGCCATCAAGCCATAGCCCAGACTGCACGCACGCCAAGTGTGATACACTTGGTAATCAACACATAGAACCGTTTTACAATTTTACGATCAATGCACAAATCATCATGTCACAAACAACCCCACCAGAAACCATCCCGTTTTTCATTGTTGAAGACACCACTACCATGCAGGCGCTCGCGAATCCTGTCCGATGGGAAGTTCTCGACGCCGCCGCGGCGCTGGGCGAATGTTCGGCCGCGGATATTGCCGAGTTCCTTGCCCGAGCTCGCACATCGCTCTATCCACACATCCAGAAGCTTGTTGAATGCGGCCTGCTTATCGAATCTGATACGCGGCTCATCGGCAAGCGGTACGAACAGCTCTACCGGCCGCTGGCCATAATGATCGGGACGCGATTCAATCAAGATGATCCCAAAAATCTTGACTACCACATGACCTTCGCAAAGGCCCTCGCCCGCCTGATGGCACGCAAGTATGAACGCGGTGCTCATGATCCTGATGTGAACCCACGCACCGATCAGCGCAATCACCATTGCGGAGGGCACAGCGTCTGGGTGGACAAAGAACAGCTCGCCAAACTTAATGAAATGATCGATCAGATCTGGGAATTCTGCAACGACTCAGGCCCCGCCGACGACAAACAGCTCGTACATATTGGGTTGTTTCTGAGTCGCCATCTCCCCAAATCAAAAGAAAAATAGACCCACGCCGGCAGCTGGGTTATGGGCATCCCTTGGTGAACGCTGATAAGAACGCGCTGATGTCAAAGAAATCAAACACCCCGTCACCAGTAAAGTCTGCGACGGGATCCGACGCACTAAACGCGGTCAGGAAAGCGGATATATCGAAGAAGTCCAGTGCGCCATCGCCGTTGATGTCAGCAGCACAACCCGCCACTGGGGTTGCGACAAACACGCCGATGGTCCCATTGCGCAAAAATGCGCTAAAGGCAACCTGGCCAGCGTCGTTGATATCAATCACCCCGCTGGTCACTTGCTTGCCATCGAGCCCGCCGAAATCGATTCCCATTGCCAGAGGTCCCAGGTCGGTATCTATGACCTGATCCCACTCGATGAGTTTGACCAGATTATCGCCATCACCGACCCAGATTGCGGTTGAGTCGTTGGAGACATCGCTCGCTCTGAATGCGACCCAGCCGTTTGAACTCACAACAGGCGGGAAGTTGGCCAGCGACGAGTTCTGGATATCCGCGTTGTCACCGCTTGCGATCATCGTTGTTGCTGATCCGTCCCAGTGACTCACTTCCCAGATCGATCCGGATGTCCGGCGCGCCGAGAACGCGACATCGCCGTTCTGCGCGATCGCTGTGGAATTGACTACCGCGTTCCACATCGAACCGGTCTCGGCGACTGTGGTCGGGATGCCCATCGCGTCAAATCGGACAACACGCCGGCTCGGCCCGCTCGCCGGAATCGTGCTCGTCACGATTTGGCGTGCATCGTTCATCTCGGGCGAAAAGATGAATGTGTAGTCCCCTGAGAATGTGTCGGCGATCGTGGTTTGGGTCCGGATCCCACCGACAAACTGATCGGTCACAAGTTTATCTTCAGACCCAAAATCCCCTCGATAGCACACCGCGCCATCGCTCGCAAGAGTTACTGCATTAACACTCGATACGCCTTCTGAGCCGCCACCAGAAAAATTCTCGAGCAGTGTCCCCGATGTATCATAAAGCTGCGCGCCGTCGCCAAAGCTGCCGAGTTCGATCGCGATCATCCCGTTCCGAAGATCCAGCGTTGTGGACCAGACCGGATCAACCGGGGCTGGGGCTGTGAATATCATGCCTCCAACACCGCCTTGCCCGTAGAACACGCCTTCCTGTCCGGCGAGAACCACACGGATCGCAACATCCCCATTGTCGCCAATCGAGACATACTGCGATGACAACAGGCTCGGGAAAGGCAAGTTAAAAGGGACAGTGGCTTCGTCGAGACTCGATCTGCACTGGAGTTCAAATGTCCATTCAGTAGTCACCTGGCTGTAGGCTGTTCCAGCGAAACCGAGGACAACCAAGGCCAAACCGGCGATAGGGGTTCTTAAACAAATCATTGTGATCTCTCCGAGTCAGAACTGGATGAAAGCTCGCTGGTCGCAGTTGGACCATGAAAGGTGAACATACTCGAACCCTCTCAGAATTGAAAGACAATTCTGTTCAATCAATACTTCTTTACTTGAGAGAGCTGAACTTGTCCAGAAGTGGTTTAGCCCTTGCCGACCAATCCCTCGTTGGTCTCGAAGCGCGCAAGCGCGGCAAGCAACTGCTCAACCTGCTGCGGTGGCGGCATGTTCATCATGCGGCGACGCAACGCGGTAATCGTTTTAAGCGGCTCGGCACCGATGAGTTTCTCATCCTTGCGGGTCCCGCTTGCGGCAAGATTGATCGCGGGGAACAACCGCTTCTCGGCGATCTTCCGATCGAGGATCAGCTCCATGTTGCCGGTGCCCTTGAACTCTTCGAAGATGACCTGGTCGCCCTGCGAGCCGGTATCGACAAGGCAGGTCGCGATGATCGTGAGCGATCCGCCCTCTTCGGTATTGCGAGCGGCACCGAAGATTCTCTTGGGAACCTCAAGTGCTTTAGAATCGATCCCGCCCGAAAGGGTCCGCCCAGAGTTGGCGTGCCTTCCCGAACGGTTAAATGCTCGGCCAAGACGCGTCAGTGAATCAAGCACCACTACAACATGCTGCCCGTTCTCGACCATCCGCTTGCAACGGTCAAGGGTCTGGGTTGAGATCTCGATGTGCCGCTTGATATCGTGGTCGTTGCTCGAAGCAATAACCTCGATCCGATCTCGATCCCACTGCTTATCCCACTCGGCGTCGCCCTCGCGCTGCGCCAGGTTCCCGAGGAACGCTCTTGTAAAGTCCGTCACTTCTTCTGGGCGTTCATCGATAAGTAGCGCGATCACATGAACATCGGGGTGATTGATGAGAATCCCGGTAGTAATGTCTTTGAGGAGCGTCGTCTTGCCTGCCTTTGGTGGCGAAACGATCATTCCGCGCTGGCCGCGACCGATCGGGCAGAACATATCAATCAACCGGCAAGATGGTGCACACCCGGGATATTCGAGCTGCAGGATCGGTTCGGGATCAATTGATGTAAGATCCTCGAACTTCTTGCGATTGGCGAATGCTTCGGGGGTCATCCCTTCGATACTGACAAAGCGTTCAACGACTGGTCTCGCCTCACGCGGACCGTTGTTCTTTCCGCGCCGACGACGACGGGGCTTCTTCATCTCGACTTCGACCTCAACGCGCAAGCCATCGCGCAGGGGGAGCTCGTCGCCGAAGTGGACTGGAACGAACGGATCGTCATTAATTTCGGAGCCCTCTGACGCGGTTACCGTGGTGCCGTTGATACGAACACGCCCCTCGGTGCGCTGTGGCCATTCCAATATGCCTGTGAGCATAGTCATCCAAACCCATTCTTCAAAGTGAAGAGTTCTGCTGCCTAGTTCTAGTACCGGCAATCCAAAGATCGGGGGCAACGATTATCGCCTCGCACAAACTATGGATTACAACTGCGTGTGGGCAAACTATGCCCCCTACGCCAAAAGTATAGTCCATCATTCCGCCCCGCGAGTCAAGCACCAAATACGCCATTCCTCCTCATGAATGCGGCAGGCGTCCGATAGCTACCCTTGAAACCTTCATTGCGCTAAGATAGTCACCGAATACCACTCCATATGAAACGCATCACAGGCATCCCGGTTTCCAAAGGACTCGTCATCGGGCGCGTCTATCTATTAGAAGAAGACCGCTCATTCCGCGTTGGTCCTCAAGCAATCAACGCTAAGGACGCCCCCGCACAACTCGAACGCTTCGAACTCGCAAGAAGGGCGGCAATCGCCGATCTCGATGCCCTGCATGAAGAATCGACCGGCGAGATGGGCACCGAAGCAGCCAAAATCTTCCTGTTCCACATCGGTGCCCTCAATGACCCAACCATTCTCAAACCTATCCGCTCAATGATCGAGGATGACCATGTCACCCCCGAGTACGCGACCAGCTTTACCCTCAAAAAACTTGCCGACCGCTTTGCAAAGCACCCCGACTCCACGTTCCAGTCCAAGGTTGATGATCTCCGAGACCTCGCCTCCAGACTCCTCCGCAAACTCAGCGGCAAGTCCGCGGCTTCGCTCTCACAGGTCGGAGATAACACGATCGTCGTTGCCCGAGACCTAACCCCCACCCAGACCGCGGGTTTCAATCGGCATCACATCACCGGCTTCGTCACCGACCTCGGCGGGCGCACTTCACATACCGCAATCGTCGCGGGCGCGCTGTCTCTGCCGGCAGTAGTGGGCACAAGCAACATCACCGCGCATTGCAACGACGGACAAACAATTATCGTCGACGGGAACAAGGGCACCATCATCCTCGATCCCGACGAGGAGACCATTTCTCAATATAAAGCACTGGTCCAGTCCGCCGAAGAAGCCCGGATATCACTCCATGAACTGGCCAACCTCCCCGCGATCACCACTGATGGTGTAGAAATCGAGCTTTTGGGCAACATCGAGTTTGCCGACGAGATCACCCGTCTTCTCGACGACGGGGGCCAGGGTGTCGGTCTTTTCCGCACCGAGTTCCTCTACCTCACAGGCAAAGCACCTCCCACCGAAGATGACCACTTCAACGCGTACAAACAGTGCATCGAGATGCTCGATGGCAAACCCCTGACCATCCGCACCATCGACCTCGGGGCCGACAAATACACCCAGGAACAAGAAGAAACCCCAGAACGCAACCCATTCCTTGGGCTCCGGTCGATCCGGTACTCGCTCCAGAACCAAGCCATGTTCCGCACCCAGCTCAGAGCTATCCTCCGAGCCAGCGCTCTTGGACCTGTAAAGGTCATGTTCCCGCTGATCACCAATATCAATGAGTTCCGCTCGGCTAGGTACTTTCTCAATGAAGAAATGGAAGAACTCGCCGAGGATGGAATTAAATATAACCCGAACATCGAGGTCGGGATGATGGTCGAGGTCCCCGCTGCGGCCCTTATGGCGTCCGCTTTTGCGCGAGAAGTGGACTTTTTCTCGGTCGGAACCAACGACCTCGTTCAATATACCCTTGCTGTGGACCGAACCAATGAACGGGTGGCGTCGTTATATACACCGATTCACCCTGCTGTCCTGCGTCTGGTCCGCGATGTGGCCCGTGCTGGGCGTAAAAGGGATATCCCCGTGTCCTGCTGCGGGCAATCTGCAGCAGATCCCGCCTTTGCCGCGTTGCTGATCGGTCTGGGCGTGCGTACCCTCTCAGTAACGGCATCGAGCCTCCCGCTCCTGAAAAGGACAATCAGAGGGCTCGATACCAAACGATGCGAACGGATCGCCAAACGGGCGATCGGGTTCGATTCCGAAGCCGAATCTTCGAGCTATGTGTTCAATCGGCTAAGAAAAATAGTCCCCGAGGTCTTTGACGGCCGTTCCGTCCTCTGATCCTCGGTACCAAACCACCGCGCCGTGTGCATACCAGCGCCGCCGGGACACGCCCTCCGCCAGCCTCTCTGATGTATTTCAGCAATGAAGCATCTCAGATCGGACCCGCGACAAAGACGGCATCCCAGCTCAGCCCGACACGCACCGTGCATAACCAGTGAGCGAGCGAAGCGTTTGAAAAACCGCACGCGCCTGACCAATTCGATCACACCAATCATCCTCTCGGATGATTCAGCATCGCCATCGCGGTGCCCGCTGATCGACCAGCCAGCCGTCTTGCATTCTACAAATACGCTCCCTTCGTTTACGACTCAGGAACCTATACATGACCGACGAACCCAAAGACACGGCAGCATCCGCTGAATCCGAATCCACTTCAAAGACCACCAAGAAAAAAACCACCCGCAAGAAAACGACAAAGACGACGACAACCAAAAAAGTAGCCAAGAAGCCCGTTGCCAAGAAAGCCGCTTCGAAGAAGGTTGCGAAAAAAACGACCAAGAAGAAGGTCACCAAAAAAACAACCAAGAAGACGGCTTCGAAAGAGGCCGCCGAAGAATCGATCGTTGAGAGTACCACCAGCGAAGTTGCTGCTGCAGAAGCCTCTGATCGGGATCAGCCGGCTGAGTCCCAAGCCGAGTCCAAGGCCGAAGACGCCCCGGACCAAGAAGCAGAGGCTCCAAAGAGAACACGCCGGAGATCCTCCAAAAAGACCTCTAAAGTTGCTTCTACCAAGAGGTCTGACGACTCCAAACCCGCTCCCAAAACGGCATCCAAATCAAGGTCAAAACCCAAAGCCGAAGAAAAACGACCATACACCGAGATGATCGTCAACTATGTCCCCGGCGAGGATTGCCGGATAGCGATCGTGGAAGACGGACAGCTCGAGGATGTGTTCTCTGAGAACACCAACAAAGTCTCACGCGTCAACAACATTTATGTCGGCCGCGTAACCAATGTCGAGGCCTCGATCCAAGCCGCGTTCATCGACTTCGGCACGGAGTTTAATGGCTTCCTCCATATCTCCGACATCCACCCGCAGTACTTCGCTAAGGGCGACGATAAAACCGAACGCGTCGGAAAGAAAACGCCTCACCGCGAGCGCCCACCGATCCAAGACTGCCTGAAGCGAGGGCAAGAGATTATCGTCCAAGTCCTCAAAGAGGGCGTGGGAACCAAAGGGCCATCGCTGACCTCGTACCTCTCGATCCCGGGGCGTTTTCTTGTGATGATGCCAGGGATGGATAAAGTTGGCGTCTCTCGAAAAGAAGAAGACGACGACAAGCGCAAAGCTGCCAAGAAAGTGCTCAGCACGCTCGATCTCCCCGATGGCTTCGGGTTTATCCTCCGCACCGCCGGATTCGACCGCAACAAAACTGAACTCAAGCGTGACCTCGCCTACCTCCAGCGGCTCTGGTCAGATATGGAAAAACGACGCAAGGGCGGCAAGAAACCACGCCTGCTCTACTCCGAATCTGACCTGCTTGTCCGTACTGTCCGCGACTTGCTCTCGTCAGACATGGACCGCGTCGTTATCGACTCCGAAGCCGCCCTCAAACGGGTTGCTCGGTTTGTCAAGATTGCCGCACCGCGTTCACACGCCAAGCTCGCTCACTATGTCGGGTCTTCGCCGATCTTCCATGCATTTGATATCGAGCGGCAGATCGAAGAAATCCACGCACGCGAAGTCGTCCTCCCATCTGGCGGCCGACTCGTCATCGATCAGACCGAAGCACTGGTTGCCATCGATGTCAACTCCGGCAAGAGCCGCGGCGCCAAAGACGCCGAGACGAATGCCTACAGGACAAACCTCGAAGCGGTCGACGCTATCTGTCGTCAACTGAGACTGAGAGACCTCGGCGGGCTGGTTGTCAATGACCTGATCGATATGCGGTACATGTCGCACCGGAAGGACATCGAGAATCGATTCAGAGAACGCCTCAAGCGTGATCGGGCCAAAACCTCTGTCGCCCAAATATCTGAGTTTGGGCTCTTGGAGATGACCCGCCAGCGCATGCGTGGCTCGATGGAATCACAACACTTCGCGGACTGCCCGATCTGCAGGGGTCGCGGGCTTGTTCAGCGTCCAGGATCAATTGCTGATGCCGCCCTCCGGGATCTGGCCGCGCTGGTTGATCACAAAAGCGTCCACCACGCCGAGCTTGTTGTCAATCCGCGAGTCGCTTCTGAGTTGCTCTCTACACGCCGCTCATCACTGATCCGTGTTGAACTCAGTTCCGGAAAGGCGGTCGATGTCCGTGTTTCTGATTCGCTCCCAATGGATCGGTTCGCCCTCTACGCCTACGAGGCCAACGGAAATGATCTTGACACCGAGAAACTCAGCAATCTCACCAAACCCAAACCAAGTGTTGTCGAATGGTCCACGATCGACACAGACGACTCCGGTTGGGCGATTGATATTACCGAAGAGAGCGATGAATCTACGGTCCTCAAACTCGCTGAGGATTATGCGCGCAAGGCTGAACAGGCAGAGAAAGTAGATCTCCCGATTGATGATTCCACACCGCTTGTAGACGAGAACGGCGAACCTGTTAAAAAGAAACGCCGCCGTCGCCGCCGTGGTCGCGGACGATCCGAAGGGGACGACGGGACCCAAAGCACTTCAGAAACCGGCTCCGACGACGGGGCAGACAGCCAATCGAAATCCGAGAAGCAGGATAAGCCGAGAGTGAATGCCGAAGAGGAGCCGGAATCCAAGCCGGAGCTCGATGAGAACGGCGAACCAATCAAAAAGAAACGGCGTCGCCGCCGCGGTGGCCGTGGCCGGTCGCGTTCTGATTCGGATACTGAAGGCACAGAAAGCTCGGACACTCCGTCCAAGCCTGAGTCAAAGCCCAGATCAAGATCTAACTCAAAGCCTGAGCCAAAGCCTGAACCTGTCGCCGAACCCAAGCCACGCCGGAGAGGTCTGTATTCCGGCGGACGAAGGAAGCTGTCCAGTGCCGAGGTTGCCGCAATCGACCGTGATTTGTAAACTGCAATGCCCGCCAAACTGAGCAATCCCACCCCGCCGCCACCAGCCCCCCCGCTCCTGCGGGTCGCTATCCTCGGCTCTACTGGTTCCATTGGCACCCAAGCCCTTGATACCATCGGGCACCTCAACGCGCTCAACGCACAAGGCCGCCACCCAACCCGGTATGAGGTTGTCGCCATGTGCGCCCATCAAAGCGCGACCAAGCTTGCTCAGCAATCCAGCATGCACCCAGGCGCAGCCCTGGGCCTCTGCAACCCCGCTGCAGACCAGGGCGACCTCAACCCCGCAATGCTCGCCCGCGGCCAAGATGCCCCTACAAGGCTCATCGAAGACACCCGCCCAGATCTAGTCATCGGAGCCATTGTCGGGATTGCGGGACTCCCGTCGACCCTCCGTTCCGCCCAACTCGGCATCAACATCGCCCTGGCAAACAAAGAGTCTCTCGTAGCGGGCGGAAAGATCGTGACCGATGCACTCATTGATTCGGGCGCCAAAATCTACCCGGTCGATTCGGAACACGCGGGACTCTGGCAATGTCTTTTGTCATTAGAAGGTCCCAACTACGCCCCGCCATCACAATCCCTGAAATCAATCCGTCGCGTGACACTCACCGCATCGGGTGGCCCGTTCCGGGATAGATCGCTTGCAGAAGTTCAGGACGCCACAATCGAGCAGGCCCTGAACCACCCGACATGGACAATGGGCAAGAAAGTTTCCATCGACAGCGCCACCCTCATGAACAAGGCCCTCGAACTCATCGAGGCTCATTGGCTCTTTGGGCTTGGTGCCGACAAGCTCGACGCGGTCATTCATCCACAATCTACGGTCCACGCGATCGTCGAGACCATTGATGGTTCCATTCTCGCGCACATGGGTCCAACGGATATGCGGTGCCCCATCCAGCACACACTGACCCATCCGAACCGTGCGCCGTCTCAAGCCCAACCCCTAGACGTCACAGCCCTCGGGTCCCTTGACTTTCGGCCTATCAACAGTTCAAGATTCCCCGCCATCAACATCGCTCAAGATGTAATCAGAGCCGGCAATAGTTCTGGGGTTGTTCTGAACGCCGCCAACGAGGCCGCTGTCGAGGCCTTTCTCAACAAGCAGATCGCCTTTGGTGCCATCACTACAGTTGCCCAAAGAACCCTAGAAGAGTTCGATCATTGCCCGGCTGATTCACTCGATTCTGTGCTGGGAATTCATAGTCAAGCCAGAGAAATCGCAATCAAACTGATCAACTCAAGCACCGCCGTCACCCCATGAAAAAGCCTTCCCCACAATCAGCCGCGAAGCACAACCGTCTGCTTACACAGATCAAAGAAATCTACGCCCTCTATCAGCAAGGTCTTTTTGACAAGGCTGAGCCCCAAGCCGCGCGTCTCTTGGCAAAGAACCCAAAGTCATCGCACGCCCACACACTGGCCTCCATGATCGCGGCGGCGACCGATCAACTCGATCGCGCTCTGTATCACGCGAGCACCGCGACCAAGCTCGATCCTCAAAATACAGACGCCCTCACCACCCTCGCCTCCCTCCACGCTCTAGCTTCTGAGCACGAAATGGCGCTGGATCTCTATCAGCAGGCCCTCGCCATACAGCCGGACCACCCAGGCGCTCTGGCGGGGATCGGCACTACGCAGTCTGAACTTGGACAATACCAAGCCTCGCGCGAGACACTCAAGCAAGTCCACGAGTTGTCACCGAACCTACCCGAACCCATTGTCAACCGTGCACTCCTTGAACTCGATACCACCCACGCCCACCGGGCGATTGAGATTCTTGAGTCCGCTCCGGCGGAACTCCGCAACCACCCGGCTGTGCTTGATCTATATGCTCTCGCCCATTCGTATGATGACACAAAATCTCCACAGCAAGCCTTCGATGCACATAAAGACTACGGCTCTCAGCTCGAAGCACACATCCGCCCAGCTTCCAGGCACAGCAACCCCAAAGACCCGGATCGAAAGCTCAAGATCGGATATCTTTCGGGCGACTTCCACCAGCACTCGATCACCTACTTCCTTGAACCAATCCTCCAGAACGCCAACAAAGCCGGGTTCGAAACCCACATCTTCACCATCTCGGCTCATAGAGATCAGGTCACAGAACGACTCAACGGGCATGCCGACCACTGGCATCAATGCAACGCGATGACCCTTCCGGTGCTATCTGAGTTTATTAAATCCCAAGGCATCGATATCCTCATCGAGCTCACCGGACATTTTTCGGGGCACAAACTCCCGGTCTTTGCCGCGCGTCCTGCCCCGGTTCAGATCTCGTTCATCGGGTACGGAAACACCACCGGGCTCACAAGAATCAATGCGCGATTCATCGACGCGATCACCGATCCAGAACCATCCGCCGACTTGCTCGCTACCGAATCCCTTGTTCGTCTCCCGGGCTGCTTCCTCTGCTACCAGCCCCCGGAAAGCGAAACCCCTCCCACAAAGTCTCCCGACGGAACCCGCCCGTTCACCCTCGGCTCGTTCAACAACCTCAAAAAACTCTCTGATTCATCTATAGGGGTGTGGTCCCAGATTCTTACCAAGCGACCAGAAACATCCCTGCTGATCAAATCGGCAAAGCTCGCCAATGAAGAACTCAGGACCGAACTCCTCGAGCGATTCGCCGAAAAAGGCATTGATGAATCCCGCCTCGACCTCCGCACCTTTGCCCCAACCACCAGAGACCATCTCGACACCTACAACGAACTCGACCTCGCCCTGGACACGTTCCCCTACACAGGAACCACCACCACCTGCGAATCACTCATCATGGGTGTCCCAACGCTTACCCTTCTCGGGCAAACCCACGCCGGGCGGGTCAGTGCGTCGCTCCTGACTGCTGTTGGTTGCAGCGAACTCGTTGCAGAGTCAGAATCGGACTATATCGCAAGGGCCCTTGATATCATCGACCAAGGAACCCTTGGTAAGGACGCCCGCGAAGCCCTCCGAAATCAAACGCTCAACTCGCCACTCTGCGACGCCCGGCCGTACACCATCAAGGTCGAGGATGCATACCGTACACTCTGGACGCAATGGTGCTCCAAATAGAACCGTCGAGACACTCAATGCCCCCCACTTCACCAGTTGTATGGATCGCCTCATATCCCAAGAGCGGCAACACCTGGCTCCGCTTCATGCTCTACTCCGCGCTCTACGGCCCGCCCCAAAAATCCGGGGATGTCTCTTCCAAAATCCAAGATCTCCACAGAAAAATGCCCACAGACCTCGATCCCGATGGGCCGGTCTACATCAAAACACACTTTGAACTCACCGATCAGCACCCGCAACTCAACGAAACATGCAGGGCAATCCACATCATCCGCAATCCCCGAGATGTGCTCCTGAGTGCCCTCAACTATCACAAACTTTCCGGCACGAATAGCCGATTTCAGAGTAAAAAACACTATGCCAAATCGTTCATCAGTCAGGGGGGCGACCCATACTGGAAAAAACTCGGGTATGGGGCTTGGGCCTCCCATGCTCGCACTTGGCAGAACACGACACGGTTCCCGGTACTCACCCTTCGCTACGAAGAACTCAAAGCGGACCCTCATGCACAGCTCATAAAGGCCATCGATTTTTTAGGAATACAAAAAACTGGCGACGAAATTAACGGGGCCGTCACAGCCAGTTCATTCGATTCCATGCGCGCTCTGGAAATCCGCGAAAAAAACTCAGGCAAATCCAATGATCTTTCTTCTCGCCTATTTATTGGTTCACGCGAGACCACCCGAAAGGGGCTCTACTTCATGAATCAAGGCAAATCAAACCAATCTCTTGATGTCATCACCCCTGGACTCGATGCCCAGTTTAACGCCGTCCTCAAGGACGATCTCGCCGAGTTTGGCTACGAGAGCCCCGCTTCGTAGCCGAGCAAAGAGCAGGCTTCGCAGTACCGCTCGTCAGAACAGAATCGCTCCACCAAAGATTCGTCCACGCCCTTCCGCTTGAGTGGTCGGATTACTGACTTCCTGGTCCCCTCGCTGCCCCCATTGGCAGTGTCCCCGGTCACCATCTCATACTCTCCCCACCGCTCCGCATATCCGGGATCAAAGCCGATCTCAAGCATCGAGCACAGCTTCCGCAACTCACCGTCTGGATCGCGGGTCAGATCCTCATACCGCACAAACCCGCATTCGACTGCGTACTTTGCAAAGGCGAGGTTGCCGTCGAGAAACAAATCCCAATCGATTTGTCCGATCACAGCAACCTTGCCAAGAGAATTGTATTGGTCCGCCGGGTGCCGAACGGTGCACGCCTCGACAAAGTCGTACGCCTCACCAAGCGAATCTTTAAGCCCGGTCCCCATCCCCGCCTTTGTATACGGCAGACCATAATAATCTAGATGCGACCAATCCCGTAGCACGAGCGAATCACCCCGGCCGCTGGCGTTGGTCTCGCACATCGATACAAACTGCAGCATCGTCGGGCCACCGTTCGCCCCACCAAGCCTTCTCCATCGCGACACCTGCTGTTTATCGATCAGCCCGAACCAATCCATAGCTTGCATCATCGGATTCGACACCGCGAGATTTGCGGGGTGCACCTCAGAGAGCACCACCACCCTGTCCATCGACCCGAGGCACTTCGTTATAAGCGTCCCGCCGGTACGGGCAAGGTGTCGCAAAATCCGAATCTTTGGTTTCCGTGATCCCATCAACTATCCTTATCCGCAACCAATTGCATCAGCATTCTTCTGCATCCATGACCATTGCAGAGTGATCCCATCTCGGATCGAAGTTCCCGCTCTGTACCCGAGCTCTTCTTTCGATCGTGATAGATCCGCCCATGTACGGTCCACATCCCCCGGCTGCATCGGCTGCTGATCAATGACCGCCTCACGCCCAACAACACCCTCGACTGTCGAGATTAACTCGCGCAGTTCCATCGGATGATCGCTCCCGAGATTCCAGATCCGGTACCCGTGCGAATCAATCCGCTCGTAGGCGGCCATCACCCCAGAAACGATGTCGTCAACATATGTAAAGTCACGGCTCATCGACCCGTCGCCGAACATATTGATCGTCTCTCCCTTTGATATCTTTCCAAGGAATATACGGATTGCCAGATCAGGACGCTGTCCAGGCCCAAAGACCGTGAAAAACCGCAGCATCGCAATAGGGAGCCCCGTCAGATGATGGTGCGTATCAGCGATCAACTCGCATGAACGCTTGGTGGCCGCGTACGGAGAGATCGGATGCTCTACAGAATCGGTTTCCGCGAACGGGGTCTTCTCGTTATTCCCATACACCGATGACGAAGAAGCCGCCAGTACCCGCTTGCACCCGGCACCGGTCGCGGCGGACAACACTGATTGCGTCCCCATCACATTGACCTTCGCGTAGGCCACCGGGTCAGCGATCGAGGGCCGCACCCCGGCTTTGGCCGCTAGGTGAACAACACCGGTTACCCCGTGCTCGGTCATTAAACTTTCAAGAGATTCAGTCGAACAGATATCCAACTCAGCAAAGGCGAAGTTCCCGCCGGCATCACGGACCATCTGAAGATTGTGTTCTTTGAGATCGCGGCTGTAGTAAGGATCAAAGTTGTCAACCCCAACAACCTTGGCACCGCGCCCGAGCAACCCACAGCACACATGCGACCCGATAAACCCCGCAGCACCGGTCACCAAAATACATTCGTTCGAGTAGTCCATTCATGCCTCTCTCTAATACCTAGAGCTACAAAGGAACTCGATGCTAGGTTCTCAACCGTCTCCCAAAATCTTCAATAAAGCATGCGCAAAAAGAAAGCAGGGTGCCATGGGTACACGGCACCCCGCTGGAGGAGAGAGAGATCTGTATAGAATGATCGAAAGAGACGCTCTTCAAGTATTCTTATCGGTATTTTGCCATAAATCCTTGCCTATCTTGACATATTGCCCCGTTTGTCCTGTATTTGTTCGTGTTTATTCTATAAATCGTGTGGATATCTCCATTCCTCTCTCCCAACAATGTCGATACACTAGCGTGCTTTTTCAATACCGAAATAGAGAGCCTTCGCATACACAAGAGCTCAACCAGCCCGATCCCACACCCATCATGACCCCTACCCCAGATGACGATCCCCACCCCGCACCCCACCTTTCTGGTCCTGTTGAGCTTGAACTTATCGACCCGCTGGAGCTTTTGAACGAATCCGACCACACCAAAGTAAAGACCTGGTCGGCCGCCGTCTTCTCGCAACTTACAGCTACAGGATCTGTCCGCGCTAAAGTGGTCAACGACCAGCAGATGTCTGCTGCCCACAAAAAATTCTCGGGTATCGAAGGGACCACCGATGTCCTCACCTTTGATCTCGCCCCGCAAGGTTCAACAGAGAACTTTGAGCACAAAGTGCTCGATACCGATCTCATCATCTGTATTGATGAAGCATCCAGGCAAGCCGAGCAACACAACCATTCACCCGCACACGAACTCCTGCTTTACATCATCCATGGCACCCTCCACTGCCTGGGTTACGACGACCACACCGACAAAGACTTCAAAGCAATGCACGACAAAGAAGACCAACTCCTGACCGCCGCCGGAATCGGACCACTCTTCGGCAGAGGTACACACTCATGATCCCCACCCCAGGCTGGCTCTTTATTATCCTTTGCTTGCTGCTCGTTGTGTCGGGAGTGCTCTCTTCGCTATCGGTCTCACTCATCACCATGTCACGCTCCAAACTCGCCTCGCTCATTCAGCGAGATGAAACATCCCCGCTCGCACGACGCCTGGCCATCATCGAGCAAGACCCAGACGGGCACGCCGCCGCCATCAAAGTTCTCGGCATCATGGTCAACCTCTTGATCGGCCTGGCGAGTATCTACTGGATATCTGGCATCCTCACGCTCCCCACGCCCAATATCGGATCCGTCTTCGTTGGCATCCTGATTGCCACCTTTGTCACCTGGCCCGTCACCATGCTCGTCCCAATCGGAGTTGCGAACCATGCCGGCGAACGCTTTGTTGCCCTGCTCTCCCGTCCGGTCCGTGCCGCCCATGCTATTTTCTACCCACTCCTCTTTGTCATGCGTTTTCTTGACGAGGTCATCCGCAGGCTCGCGGGCACCGACCTAACGCCCGCCGAGGACGCGATCAGTTCTGAGCTGCTCTCCGTAGTATCCGAAGGCCAACGCGAGGGACACATCGACGAGACCGAACGCGACATGCTCGAAGCGGTCGTCGAGTTCCGTTCCACCCTTGCCGAGTCCGTCATGACACCCCGCACGGAGGTCGACGCACTCGAGTACACCAACGACCTCGACACGGTCCAGCACTTCATCGACGAGCACGGCCACTCACGCGCCCCTGTCTACGAAGAGAACCTGGACCACATCGTCGGAATGCTCTACGCCAAGGACCTCCTCGGATGGATCATGGCCAATGGCTCAGAACAGCGAGAATCGTTCGATCTCAAGTCCATCCTCCGCCCGCCGTCCTTTGTCCCCGAAACAAAGACCGTCCGCGAGCTTCTCTCGCAACTCCTCGCAGAGAAGGTGCACATCGCCATCATCATCGATGAATACGGCGGCACATCCGGACTCGTCACCATGGAAGATATCGTCGAAGAAATCTTTGGCGAGATTCAGGATGAGTACGAGGACCCCGAAGACGAACCCGGGGGCGTCGAAATCGATGAAGTGTCTCAATCCGCCCAGATCGACGCACGCACCGAAATCGATGACGCGAATGACGACCTCGAACGACTCGGGCTGCAGATCCCGGAATCAGACGATTACGACACCGTCGCCGGTTACATCAATACAACCCTTGGACGCATCCCAGAACAGGGCGAACAAGTCACGCAGCACTGCATGAACATCACGATTCTTGAAGCAGAGCCCACCCGAGTTCTGCGCATCGCCGTCGAACCCGCACCCGCCGAATCAATCAGTGATTAACTACATTTTTGTGCTGTACAAATGCGAATCCGTGTCGAATCATCAGCCGTAAGCCCCGCTTCACGTGCTATAAGAGCGAGCTCAACTTTGTTTGTTTTGTTCAGCTTGTTACCGATCGATATCCGGTGATTCTCGATAGTCTTGGTCGACCGATGTAAACATCCAGCGATTTCTTTGGCTGTCTTGCCCTGCCCGATCAGCGCGAGCACCTCGAGTTCCCGCTTGGTCAATACACAAAGCTTTCCAAGACCGGTTACTTCAGACTTCACGACTTTCGTCTCTGATTTAAGAAGGTAGTCGGCCTCTTCGCCTGAACCAATCCGTCGCGTCACCACGAGCGCACGGAAGTCATGCCCCTGGTGCGAACTATTCATTGAACGCACCCAGCTAAACTGCTGGCACCCCTGCCAGATTGTCCGGATGATATATTCTTCACCGGTTTTCTCCATTTGGCGGAGTAACTCAACGCGCTCGTCTGCCCAATGTTTGGAAAATCCGATTTCATGAAATGTCTTACCCTCAATATCTGCAGGCTTCAAGGCCTCCGAAAAATGGAGCCGAACCAACACTTCATTCATGTAGATAATCTTCCCGTCACGATCGAGTACAGACGCCCCGGCTCCCGGGTCGCTGTCTAATACCTTAAGAATATCCTTGTTGACATACTTCAAAATCTGTACCCTTTGACAGCCAATCTCTTCTGATACTCAAAACTTCGAAGTCCATTGGAGCCGACCTAATCATCTAGCATAGCAAAAACCCCTTTGGGACACAATCTGTTCAGACTTAAAAGTAGATTTAAAAGGACACCGGGCCACCTATTTCAGTGGATCGGGTTTCGTTCAGTAGACACGCCCTGCAACCGCATTTGACGATGTACATGTCTGATAATCGGATTGATTTTATGTATAGAGTTTCTGCCCTGTTGGATCGAACCTGCTTGTCGCAATCAGCAACAAGAAAACAACACCCCGAACCCGAATGCTCAGCCGCGCCCGCCATTTGATCCGATTCGCATCCGTGACCGTGCCGAATCATCCACCATCAGCCCCGCCTCACGAGCAATGAGTGCCAGCTCAACTTTATTTGATTTTTGCAGTTTGTTCCCAAGTGAGATCCGGTGATTCTCGATGGTCTTGACCGAGCGGTTCATGATCGCTGCGATTTCCTTAGCTTTGAGTCCCTGCCCGATTAGTGCCAACACTTCGATTTCACGCTTGGTAAGGACCGCAAGATCCCCAAGGCCGGTGACAGTTGATTTCACAACAGTCATTTCTGAATCGAGTAACAAATCCGCTTCTTCGCCCCCGCCCACCCGGCGTGTCACAACAAGCACCCGGAAGTCTTCGCCCTCTTCTTGCTCAAGCGGGCGGAACCAACTGAACTGTTGCCGACCCTGCCAGACCGTTCGCAACAGCTGTTCTTCACCAGTTTGTTCGATTTCCCGGATCATCGCGACCCGCTCATCTACCCACTCTTTAGGGAACCCATTCTCGATCCCGTTCTTTCCAATGATGTCCTTTTGAACAACCCCCTCTTGAAAGAAAAATCGGATCGCGGCTTCGTTGATATAAAGCAACACGCCGTTTCGGTCCGCCACATGAATCCCCGTCCCGGGATCAGTGTTTAGTATCTCGTAAATTTCTTCGTGTTTATCCATATGTGCAATATCCCATCCAACAGGAATCCTATGCGGCACCCGCCGTCAACGCACCACCTACGATCACACAATGATATTCACTCTCTATAACACAGTTACAAAGAAGCAAGAACCATTCCTTCCAAACGATGGAACCAGCATAACTTTTTACACCTGTGGGCCAACCGTATATGACGATGCACATATCGGAAACTTCAGATCATTCCTCGCTGCAGATCTCCTACGACGATGGGTCGAATCCCCCCTTTGCACACTTCAAACCGTCGATGGCACCGCACACGCAGGCCCGCGCAAAGTCCTCCATGTCATGAACATCACCGATGTCGGACACATGACCGACGACGACAACGCTGACGGCGCAGGCCAAGACAAAATGGAACTCGCCGCACAGAGGATTACCGAATCAAAGAAAGATGGTTCTATCCATAAAGCTGCGGATATCGATCCCGGCGACCCAAGAGCCATTGCCAGTTTCTACGAAGCCCGCTTCAAATCAGATGCGATCAAACTCGGCCTCAAAGTTGCCATCGAAGCACAGTCCGACAGCACACTCATGCCACGTGCCTCGGATCATGTCAACCACATGAAACAAGTCATCGTCGATCTCCTCAATAAAGGGGCCGCGTACGCCGCAGGACAACCCGGTGCCCGCGCTGTTTACTTCAACACCCAATCCTTTCCCAACTATGGCAAGCTCTCAGGCAACACCCTCGATCAACTCAAAGGCGGAGCCGGCGGTCGGGTTGATGACGAACACCAATCCGAAAAGAAACACCCCGCCGACTTCCTCCTCTGGAAAGAAGACGACACCCATAAAATGAAATGGGACGCCCCAAGCCATCCAGACTGCAATGGCTGGAAACAGGGCTACCCCGGCTGGCACATCGAATGCACGGCGATGGCACTGGCACGCCTCATTCCGGGGGGTCTTGACGCGGCATCAGCCAAACACAGCACCATCGACCTCCACTCCGGCGGCGAAGACAACATCTTCCCCCACCACGAATGCGAGATCGCCCAGTCCTGCTGCTTCACCGGGAACGACTCCTTCGCCAACCACTGGTTCCACGCACGGTTCTTGAAAGTCGAAGGCGAGAAGATGTCCAAGTCCAAGGGCACCATGTACACCCTGACCGATTTGACAGACAAAGGCATCGACCCCGCCGCCGTACGATTAGAGCTCATCAAAACCCACTACCGCGCCAACGCGGATTTTTCCATGCAAGGGCTCAAAGATTCCGCACGCATGATTGAACGCTGGCGGAAGGCAAGATATGAAATTGCTCGCCGTAGGAAAGCCATCACAGGCGTCGACCTGAGAAAAGTTGCCCATTCGCATCACACTGAAATCCAACGACACCTGAGCGATGATTTAAATATCGCTGGTGCAATTGGAGAAATAAACCGGAATATCGATGCACTTCTCAAATACCAATACGACGAAAGCAAGTACATCAACACAAGCGACAAAGAAATCGAAGAAGAATGGGCATCGTCAAAAAATAGGTTTGCATCCTTTGGCGAACTCATTCCTGATATTTTCTGCTTCACCGAACCCATACTTGGTGTCATGTCATTAAAAAAACAAGATTCAACCGACACCGGCATCGCCCTCTACCAACCCGGCGTCACCCCATCGCCAGAAATCGAATCCCTGCTCACCCAGCGGGCCGAGGCCAAAAAAGCTAAAGACTTCGCTACCGCAGACGCAATCCGCGACCAGCTCGCCGCGATGAACCTCACCATCATGGACAAACCCGGCGGCAAAGTCGAAGTGGCTCCCGCAAACTGATCACCTATCATCCAACCATGCTCTGGACCCTCTGGCGAGCCATCCTGTTTGAGTTCTGGCGGATGCTCATCATCTCCACTTCCGTGGTTGTGGCCGCGATCGCCTTTGCCGCGACCGTCAAGCCGCTCGCTGATGGGTCACTGACCGTTGATCAGGCGTTCAGGTTCCTTGGATACGCCATCCCGCCGATGCTTGCCTACGCGTTGCCGTTCGCTGCGGGGTTCTCGGCGACGATGACCTACAACCGGATGGTCTCAGAGAACGAGCTCACCGCGGTCTTCGCATCGGGCGTTTCCCACAAGCAGATCCTCTTTCCCATGCTCCTTTCCGGCGTCATCCTCTCGGGATCGCTGGTCACGCTCAACAACCAGGTCATCCCGCACTTTTTGCAACGCATGGAAGAAATGGTCACCCGCGACTTCGCCAAAATCCTCGTCAACTCGCTCTCCCAAGGCCACTCAGCAATGGTCGGCAACACCGAGATCCATGCCGACCGGGTCGAGGAAGTCGCCCCGGAACCCGGCTCGCTCATCGAGCAGCAGTTCCTTCTAGGCGGCGTGGTCATGATCGAAGCCAACGACGACGGGTCGATTCGCATCGACGGCACAGCGGCCCGCGCCTGGATCCTCCTGCTCCCCGCGTGGGCACTCTCCCCAGAAGACCGGGCCCGGATCGCAGATGATTCCTCCATGGCGGTCGTTATGAAGTTTGTCGATCTGACCATTAATGAACAAGGCGATGCCGTCTCTTGGGAATCGGTCACCTCGCCCGCGATCCCGATCCCGCGCGTGTTTAAAGACGACCCGAAATACATGACCGCTGGCCAAATGAAACAGCTTGAGTCGAATCCGGATCTCATGAACTTTGTTGATCGCCGGCGCGTGGCGCTGGGCCGCTCGATTGCCTCAACACAAACCTTGGCCGAACTCACCAGACGGATCAATACCGGGCAACCCATCGAGCTTACTTCCGGTGCCAGCCAGACCATCACGCTCCTAGCGGGTTCAATCTCAGACAATGGCGGCAACTGGATACTGGGCCCGCTGGACTCAACAGACACCGTCGAAATCGAGATCAATAACCTCAACAACAACTCGATCTCGAGCACCGAGCGCTTGAGCGCTCAGTCCGCGGTGCTCAATCCAAACGCATCGGGAACCGTTGACCCCTTCGATGCGCAGTCCTCGCCAAACGAACTGGCTTTGGAGCTGAGCCTGACCAATATCACGATCCTCGGCGATACCCTGACGCCGCAGAATCAGATCGCTCAGACGCAGTACACTTCGCTCCATATCGCGAGCGACCCCCTCCCTGATCTCCTTTCCAAGCGGAGTTCGGAAATGCTCGAAGCCGCGACCGATTACCGCCACCCAGATTCCATCAATCACAACGGCCACATTGCCCACCTCGCAGAGCAGCTCGAGTTTGAGATCGCTCACCTCGGGCGCGAGGTCCTCTCCAAGACCCATGAGCGGTGGGCCTTCTCGACCGCCGCCCTTATCATGGTGCTTGCTGGCGGCGTCACCGCGATGCGTCTCCGCTACTCTCAGCCGCTCATGATTTACCTCTGGTCATTCTTCCCTGCACTCACCACTATTCTCTTTATCGCGGGTGGCCAACAAGCCGTGCACAAATCCGGCTCGATCGCACTCCCCCTCCTCTGGTCTGGGATCTTCCTTATCACCGGCTACACCCTCAACGCACTCCGCAAAGTATCCAAGCATTAACGATTCATGACCACAATGACCGACCCCGCCACGCCATCGAGTTCGCCAGCACCAAAGTGGTGGATGCGTCTGGGTTCCAAGCCTTCTGCGGGCGCAGCCCTCATCGGTGTCCTCTTTCTTCTCAGACTCCTCTGGCAACTCGTCTCCCCATTCACCCTTGTCGAAGACGAGGCCCACTACTGGGAATGGTCCCGTCATCTCGACTGGTCCTATTACTCAAAGGGCCCCGGCGTCGCATGGGCTATTTATGCCACGACCAACCTGCTGGGGCACACCGAGTTTGCGATTCGGCTCCCGGCACTCGTTGCCTCCGCGCTCGGATCACTTGCCATCCTCAAAACAGCCCGCGTCGCCTACAACGACCACCTCACGAGTTTCACCGCCGCCCTCCTGTGGCTCTGCGTCCCGGGGCTCGCCATTGCGGGGATGGTTATGACCATCGACGCACCGTACACCGCATGCTGGGCGTGGGCCACCTACTTCGCCGCTAGGGCGCTCATCAACGACAACCCCAAATCATGGATCGGCTTCGGGCTCATGATCAGCCTTGGGTTCATCTTTAAATACACCATCCTCTTGCTCGTCCCGGGCGTTCTTCTGGCCGCTTTCCTCATCAAACCAAATAAGCTCAACCCCAAATGGTTCATCCTCGGCCTGCTCATCTCATTGATCGGGCTCTTCCCCGTTCTCCTGTGGAACGCTAACCATGACTGGGCGACCTTCCGCCACCTCCTAGGCCACCTCGGCGTCTCCGGCGGCGATACCGCAAATACCAACGCCGCCCATGAACCCTGGACCCCGTACTGGGCGGTCGAATACATCGTCCTCCAACTCGCCATCGGTGCGGCGGTCCTCATCCTCGCGCTCTTCGCGTTACCAAACACCAAGAAACACGCCGGCCTGCCCGAACGCAACGCCACAGCCACCCTCTGGATTTTCGCTCTCCCGATCTTTGCTTTCTACTTCGCCGTCTCACTCATTACCCAGACCGAGGGCAACTGGGCGCTCGCGGGATTCGTCTCGATCATCCCTGCCGCGGCATGGGCTGTAATCGATGGTGTCAATCGAAACGACCACCCGGTGCGATTCGCGTGGGGCACCGCAATCTTCCTCGGCATTGTTTCACTCCTTCTTTTTCCAGCAGCTACCTGGCTCTCCAATCGCGCCTTCGTCGGCCAGTACATCCCGCTCTCTCGCATGACAGGAATGCGAGAACACGCACAGGCTGCCCAGGTAATCCTCGATGATCTCGAATCCAAGACCGGGCAGCAGCCGCTCATCATCACCGAGCACTACGGCCGTGCCTCCCAGCTCGCTTTTTATCTTGAAGGGCACCCCACCACTTTCTGCATCTCCGCACTCGTCGGCGGTCGCAAAACCCAGTACGACATGTGGCCATCGACCAATCTCGCCAACCCACAAACCCTCGCCCCCCTCCAAGGTCGACCAGCCTTGCTCATGGGCGGCAGAATCGACCAGTGGACCCCCGCCTTCGATCAGGTCAAAGACATCGGTCAGCTCGATTCTGAGCCGGTTGACAACAGAACCACCTATATCGGCTACAACTTCACCAACTTCAGCTCATGGCACCCCCCACACAAACTCGATAAAATAACTACCCAGCCATGACCTACCGAAGCCCCCAACAACAACGCCAACGCTGGCTCAGCCTCTACCAGCTCGGGGCCGTGTTTATTATCGCCTTTGTATTGGTCTCCCTCTTTGACTTTATCCTCCTCCATGCATTGACCACCTCCAACCCCGAGACTGGGCTCGTTGATCGCTCCTTTGAAACCGACGACTGGTACACCTCGCTCCGCAATATTGGATTCGTAGGAACCTGGGGCATCGCTGCACTTGCGTTTCTTCTGTTTGATCGTAACTGGACCCGCGCGCTGCCCGTATTCCTTGCGCCGCTCTTGTCGGGTGCCGCGGCAGAACTCCTCAAGCTGGTCTTTACCCGCGAGCGGCCCGTCTCCGATGCCATCATCCAGCCGGGCGGATACCACTTCCGCTTCCCGTTCTCAGGATTTGTCGACGGCCACAACCTCGGACTCCCATCGAGCCATACCGCTGTCGCTTTCGGAGGGGCCTGCATGCTTGCCTACTTCCAGCCCAGACTCCGCCCCCTCTTGCTCCTGCTTGCAATAGGTTGTGGATACTCAAGAATGATCACAGGGGCCCACTTCGCCTCCGATGTCTTCTTCGGAGCCCTCGTCGGCTGGATCATCGCATACTGGTTCGCATCAGCCCTCCCTAAACCGGACCGCAAGTTCACAATCTGATCGTCCGCCGAGCGCATATCATCCTCTGATGTCCCTGATCGAACGCTACATCGCGCGCCAGTTCCTGACCAATGTGGTCCTGCTCTTTGTTATCCTTTTCAGCTTCATCGTCGTCATTGATGTATCCCTGAACATCGACCAGTTCCTTGAAATGGCCAAACGCCTTGGAGCCCAGTCCGGCGAGCAAGACCCGGGCACCATCCGAAAGTCCGTCCTCTCGATCCTCCTGATCGCCGACCTCTGGTGGCCAAAGCTCCTCCAGCTCTACAACTTCCTCCTCGGGATGATCATGGTCGGAGCGATGGGCTTTACCTTCTCCCAGATGTCCAAGAACCGCGAGCTCATCGCATTGATGGCCGCTGGGATCGGGCTCCACCGGATCATCAAACCCATCGTTGTTGTTGCTCTGGGACTCACCGCCCTCCAAGCGATCAACCAAGAACTCATCATCCCAAGGATCGCACCGCTCCTTGTCCGGGGCCACGAAGACGCAGGTGACCATCGCCTCAGCGTTGATTCGGTCCCCCTCACCCTCGATGGCCAAGGGCGGCTCTTCCGAGCCGCGGCCTTTGATGCCAACACCAACATTCTCGAAGGGCTTTACATCCTCGAACGCGATGAATCCGGGCATACCTCCAGGTCCATCGCCGCCGAATCCGCAACTTACCGCGACGGCGGGTGGGATTTCACCAACGGCACCGCACAGCTCCGGAGCCAGTCCTCGATGAGCCAAGAACTCCCCATCGACCGGATCGAATCCTCGCTGGACCCCAACGAGCTCCGCATCAACCGCTATGAGTCGTATTCGCAAGCATTATCATTTGCCCAGGCTCGCGAGATGTTGGGCCGAGAAACCCTCAAAGACCCCAAGAAACGCGCCCGCTACGAACGCATCGCCCTCGGACGATTTTCAGTCATGATCTCAGGCATCCTCACCCTCATCATCGCCACCCCCTTCTACGCGACCCGCGAACCCAAAAACATGGTCATCCAGTCCATCCGATGCGCCCCAATCGCCATCATCACCCTCATCGCGGGAGTCATCGGCGCCACCGCCGCCATCCCAGGACTCCCCTCAACCGTAGGTGTCTTTATCCCGGTGATGATCTTGTCAGTGGTCGCTGTAGCCCAGTTCAGCTCGCTCAAAACCTAACTCCCCACCCCCTAAATCAAAGTTAAGATTAAGCCAACTCGTTAATCTTGGGTGCCACTACGCGCCGCTTAGGCGCAGTAGTGTTTTGATCGATCTACAATCGACCATCACGATTCCCCTTGCAATGAACGAGGAAATCGGCGACAATCGCGCAAGCGAAAGGGCACACCATGGCATCCATCAACTTCTACTTCCAGGTTCACCAGCCCCACCGCCTCAAACCCTACTCCGTCTTCCACACCGACCCCTTCTACTTCGACGAAGACGCCAACGGCACCATCTGCAAAAAAGTCGCCGACAAGTGCTACCGACCCACCACCAAACTCATGCTCGACCTCGTAAAAAAACACGAGGGCAACTTCCGCCTCTCCTACGCCATCACAGGAACCGTCATCGACCAGTGGAAAAAGTTCTGCCCCGATGTCCTCGACCTCTTCGTCCAACTCGCCGACACCGGCTGCTGCGAGTTCGTCGCCGAGACCTACTACCACTCGCTCAGCTACATCTACTCCCAGGACGAGTTCGCCCATCAGGTCGACATGCACACCAAGCTCATCGAAGAACACTTCGGCCAGACCCCCGCCGTCTTCCGCAACACCGAGCTCATCTACACCAACGAACTCTCCCAAGCACTCGCCAAAATCAAAGACAAGCACGGCAACCCCCGCTTCCTCGGCACCATCTGCGAAGGCACCGACCGACACCTCGGCTACCGCTCCCCAAACCACATCTACCGCCCGCCCCACGGCCCAGACGGCGAGACACTCATGGGCCCCAACAACCGCCCCTTCGGGCTCCTCCTCAAAAACTACAAACTCTCCGACGACATCGCCTTCCGCTTCTCAAACAAGGGCTGGGAAGAATGGCCCCTCACCACCGAAAAATTCGCCAAGTGGGTCCACGACATCAACGGCGACGGCTACCTCTGCAACCTCTTCATGGACTACGAAACCTTCGGCGAACACCAATGGGAAGACACCGGCATCTTCAACTTCATGGCCAAACTCCCCGAAGCAATCTTCGATGTCGCCCACAAACAAGACGGCACAACCGAGAACCACTTCATCACGCCAAGCGAAGCCCTCAAACGCTTCGACCCCGTCGGGGTCTACGACGTCCCCGAGTTCATCTCATGGGCCGACACCGAACGCGACCTCTCGGCATGGCGCGGCAACGACATGCAACACAACGCACTCGAAGAAACCTACAAAGTCGAAGAAACCATCAAAGAACGCCTCGTCGAAATCAAAGCGACACACGATCACGCACGCGAAAAAGAAATGGAATACATCATCGACGACTGGCGCAAGCTCACGACGAGCGACCACTTCTACTACATGTGCACCAAATACTGGGCCGACGGCGATGTCCACAAATACTTCTCCCCCTACGACTCCCCCTACGACGGCTACATCAACTTCATGAACGTCCTCGACAATGTCCGAACCCGCATCGCCAAGGCATAACAAACAAATCGATCATGAATAAAGAAACTTTCCGCTTGTGACAGCCTCCTCGATTCAGTATAATGGACCAACAGTCCATTCACTCAGAGGGAATCCCAATGTTCAAGCAAGCCACCGCACTCATCGCATCACTCGCGTCCATCGCCGCCGCACAAAACACCTTCACCTACCAAGGCACACTCAACGACGCCGGCGCACCCGCCAACGGCAACTACGACATGCGCTTCACACTCTGGGATGACGCAACCCCCGGCGCACCCGACAACCAAATCGGATCCATATTCACCAGCCCCGTCACCGCAGTCACCGACGGCCTCTTCTCCGTCAACCTCGACCTCGACGACGACGCCTTCCAAACGCCCTTCGCCCGCTACCTCCAAATTGAAGTCCGCCTCAACGGCGACCCCACCTACACCACCCTCTCCCGCCAAAGAGTAAACTACACCCCCCGCTCCTTCTACGCCGCTGTAGCCGACCAAGCATCAAGCATCGAACTCCCCTACTCCGGAGTTGGAACTTCTGTAGGATTCGGGAGCATATTTAGTATCAGGAACACAGATATCGAAGGATCGGCCATCGAGGGAGATGGACCAACATGGGGCGTTATAGGATTCGGAGGCAATCTAGCCTCCTATCTCACAGCACCCGCACCAGTGGGCGTATTTGGCGTAGGCGAAAACACAGGAACCGCTGGAACGAGCATCGACGGATCAGGAGTCTGGGGCAAGACCACAACCGGCATCGGCGGCGAGTTCACTGTACACTTCTCAGAACCGGGCAACGCCCTCGAAGCACACACCGCAGGTCCCGGATACGCCGGCATCTTCCGCAAGACCCAGTCTTCAGGCATCATCCCAACGCTCCTCGTCGAAAACAGCTCAAGCTCGTCGGGCGTCAACGCCGTCCATGGCATCATCAATAGCACAAACCCGGGCAGCTTCTCTGCAGCGATCCGCGGTCAAAATAATGGCGCCGGCGGTTTGGGGGTCGGTGTATTGGGCACCCACGCCGGCTCCGGCTGGGGAGTCTACGGCTCTAGCGTCAACGGATACGCAGGCTACTTCCAAGGCGATGTCCAAGTCACCGGCACACTCTCCAAATCCGGCGGCTCCTTCAAAATCGACCACCCACAAGACCCCGAAAACATGACCCTCTCCCACTCCTTCGTCGAATCACCCGACATGAAAAACATCTACGACGGCGTCGTCACCCTCGACCGCAACGGCCAAGCCATCGTCACCCTCCCCACCTACTTCAACGCCCTCAACCAAGACTTCCGCTACCAACTCACCACCATCGGCGCCTACGCCCCCGTCTACATCGCCACAGAAATCGAGTCCTCACCAAACGCCCAACAGTTCGCCATCGCCGGCGGAACCCCCGGACTCAAAGTTTCCTGGCAGGTCACCGGCATCCGCCATGATGCATGGGCCAACGAGAACCGTATCCCGATCGAAGAATACAAAACCGACAACGAAAAGGGCTTGTACCTCAATCCGGACTCCTTCGGCCAGCCAAAAGAACTCGGTATCGGATACATTCAACACCAAGACTAAAGCAAATCTACTTTACTCGCCTGCATCCCCACGCAACCCCATTGCACGCTCGATCATCCCCTCGCGATCATCAAGCTGACTTTCGACAAACTCGAAATGCCAGTCGTTGGTCGATTTGAACTTTAAAGGCACAGCCGTCGCCGCCAGATCAACAATCGGGTATTCGTACAGCGGTGCCTTCATGACCCGGCCCTCATGGATCGGCTCGTAGCCATCAAGTGCCAGTCGGACATCGTATTTGCCATAGAACTTGAACGTTGCTTCGCACGGGGTAACCCCGATCGCCTCGTCATTGAGCCAAACACGAGCACCGCTGGGCTCGCTGGTCACCTTCACCCGTCTTTCCACACACCCCCCCAAAGTGAAGAGCACGGCTAGGGACGCGGCTGTTGATTGGATTGCAAACTTTCCCGTGAACTTACCCATTGCTTGTCCCCGCAACTTCGATGGATTCGTCGAACTCGTCGCCGCGGAACATCGAACCAAGATACGCCCGGCGGACCAACTCAGAGTTGATCAGTGCTTTGGGAGTCCCCTCAGCAAGAACCCGACCCGAATCCAGAATATAGGCCCGGTCGCACACATTGAGTGTCTGCTGCACATTGTGGTCCGTGATCAGAATCGAAATCCCGCGCTGGGTAAGCGACCGGATCTCGGCCTGCAGGTCTTCGACCGCGATCGGGTCAACCCCAGAGAACGGCTCGTCGAGCAGGATCAGCTTCGGGTTGGTCACCAGCGATCGGGCGATTTCGAGTTTGCGCCGTTCGCCGCCGGAGCAGGTCCGTGCCGCGTCGTTCGCTTTATGCGTGAGCCCGAACTGATCGAGCAGTTCAGACGCTTTCAACTTCCGTTGCTTCCGCGACAGATCCTGGGTCTCCAGAATCGCCAGCAGGTTCTGCTCGCAGGTCAACCTTTGGAACACCGATGGCTCCTGCGACAGGTACCCCATCCCGAGCCGAGCGTGGCGATACATCGGGAGCCCGGTCACCTCGGTGTTGTTGAAAATCACCCGCCCCTCGTCCCGCTCGATCATGCCGATGGTCATCCGGAAGGTGGTTGTCTTCCCTGCGCCGTTTCGGCCAAGGAGCCCCACGATCTCCGAGTGTTCCACTTCAAGGGACACGCCGTTGACCACGGCTCGTCCGCCGTAGGATTTTTTCAGATTGATCGCTTCAAGCAATGCCATGAACCAAGTTTAGGCACCATCAAACTACATACACCCGTCCCCGAACTCCGTTAAAAATGAACTGATATCAAAGAAATCAAAGACCCCGTCGCCACTAAAATCAGCGACTGCATCCCCTGCAGCAAATGCGCTCAGGAATGCGCTGATATCGAAGAAATCAAGCAAACCATCTCCAGTAAGGTCCGCTGTGCACACAAACTCAACCTGAAACTCAAAGGCACCCATGTCAACCACCGGAGACAGATTTGGTCCTGTGTCGGGTGTGTTTGGATCGTCGACAAACCTATTCAATCCATCAAAATCCGACATTACACCTGCTTGAACCAGCGCATTGCTCGCCGAATCAATCGCGGGTGATCCTGTTTGCAATCGATAGTTACCAGCCGCGGCATCTACGAACATCGGATTATCCTCGTGGCTCCCTGGAAACCCATTTGGGTTTGGAGGATCCTCTCCGGGAACCCCGGTCAGCAAACCTTGCATACAGCTATATTCAACATCCGCCCCCTCATTCTGCATCCGAGACTCAGGCAATGGGTCCTCGCCGCAACACGGCTGAGGCGACCAGTTCCCCCACAACACCGAGTTCCGGATCAGCCCGAGCCCAGCAACCACACCGGCCCCTGATTTATCCGATCTGTTATCAACGATCGTGCACTGATCAATCATTGCGGTCGCAAAGCCATTGACAAAGATTGCCCCGCCAAACCCGCTGGCAATATCGGGAACATCACTCGGGCAATCAAAGCCTCCGCATGTCCCTGCACTTACAGCGCGATTGCCCGAAAAAACAGACTGCACAATCTCAATATCTCCCGCACTGTAAATCCCACCACCAATGTTCGTGTACCCATTGACAAACGAACAGTTCTCGATATACGCCCCATCCCCGAGCGCCGCGATTGCCCCACCAACAACCGCGTTTCCGAAGGTCCCGTTGTGCCAGCCGGAGTTGCTTGTAAAAGAAGTCCCGATCACCGTGAGCACGACCCGGTCGCTCGAATAAATACCCCCACCGTTGCCCGTTGCCCAGTGGCCCTGATCAACAGAATTAAAGCTGAACTCACTGTCATAGACACTTAGTGCTTGGCCGGGCATGCCCTGAGACACCGTCGCATATATCCCGCCGCCCTCGCCAGAACGCGCCGAGATATTACTGATAAACCGGCACCCGTCAAACATAGGGCTCCCGTCTTGTACATACACACCTGATCCAATCCTTGCTACATTATTACGGATCGTGCAATCAACAACCGTCGGGCTCGAATCCAGCAGATACATCCCCCCTCCCGCACCGCCAAGACCGGCAAACCCGCCATCCCCTCCGTACCCATCGCGGATAATAAACCCATCAACCACCGAGCCAGGT
>Ga0209344_10000561_pt1 | contig 62015 bp, 63 predicted proteins | sample Cruoilmetagenom6_FD_187293 | JGI IMG/M metagenome (GOLD analysis project Ga0209344, IMG submission 187293) | Oil polluted marine microbial communities from Coal Oil Point, Santa Barbara, California, USA - Santa Barbara Oil Seep Sample 6 (SPAdes)... | ecosystem: Environmental > Aquatic > Marine... | reverse complement strand
CTCTCGCATTACAGATGCCCGCAACAAACCGGACGGTGCGATGAACAGAAAAGCCGAAGACACCGCCACGATCGTCGCCAGTCAACCCGTGGGCGCGACCGTTCAGATCGTGGTCGACACGCTGTTCGCGCGCATCAAGTCCGAGGAATATCCCAGCGATACCCGCCTGCCTTCGGAACGCACGCTGGCTTCGGAACTGGGGGTGGCGCGCAACACCGTGCGCGAGGCGCTCGACGTGCTGGAAAACCAGAAGGTGATCCGCAGGCGCCCCGGCTCGGGCAGTTTCGTCACCTATCGCTCGACCGCCGCCGCCCGTCGCGGCGACGATTCGGTTGCGGACGACACCAGCCCGCTCGATCACCTCGTGGTGCGCGGCATCCTCGAGCCGGAAATGGTGCGACTGGCGGTGGTCAACATGACCCCCCGCCAGATAACGCAGCTGTCGCAGACCCTGTCCGAGATCGAGGGGATCAATACAGATGTCGATGCCTTCATCGAGCTTGAGGAGAAGCTCTATACCCAGATCGCCGAAGGCACCGGCAACCCGCTTCTGGCGTCATGCTATCGCCTCACGATCGAGACCTACCGGCAGAGTTTCCGCACCAAGCTGCGCCGCCGCAACCTGACGCCGCGCCGCATCCAGGACTATCAGAAACGCTATAACACGCTGTTCAACGCCATCGCCTCGCGCGATGTCGCCTCGGCGGTGGAGTTCATCAAGCTGCACCTTGTCGAGGAACAAAAACTGCTTTTGCAGGAATTCTAGCGCGGGCTCACATGTCGAGGCTGCGGGCCTGAAGATCCGTGCCCGCATCGCCGCCCCGCTCCAGCCGCTGTTGCCACATCTGCCCCAGATCATCCATCTCGCGCCGGAGCAGCCCGGCATGTGCCGCCAGCCAGTCGGGCACCGAGCCGAAATGCACGATCCCCGCCTTGCCACCCTGCACCGTCACCACCGGCCACTCCCCGACCAGTGCATTATCGATGCCGAACACATCCGTGCCCCACCACTGCGCGGGTCCGAAGGCATGGGTGACATGGCCAAGCTGCTTCATCGCCGCCAGCACCGAGAGTGGATTGACCGTGCCGGCCTTTTCCACCGCCGCATGCCAGATATCGAGGATCGCGGCATATTCCCAGCTGACAGCGCTCCAGCTGCCGGGGTAGCGGGCGTTGTATTCCTCGTAGAACACATTGGGCTGGTTGAAGAAAAACGCCTTTTCGCGCAGCGCCGGGTCATCGAAATCGGGAAACTGGAAGGTGACCCCTTCCATGAAATCCCGCCCCGTGCGCTCGACCAGCCGCTCGTAATGGTCAAGCGTGCAGGACAGGATCTGCCCGGTGAACCCCTGCGCATGGGCGTATTCGGTCATCGCATGGACCATCGGCGTATAGCTCGTGCACCAGCACAGGATATCGGGGTCCGCATCCAGCATCGGCTGCACCAGCGCCGCCGCGTCGGTCATGTCGGGATCGTACTGAATCTCCTTGGCGATCCCGATACCCGCCGCCTTGAACGCCGCGCGATAGGTCGCCAGCGACGGCAGGCCCAGCGCATCGCGCTGACTGCACATCGCCACTGACTTCAAGTGCGGGCGGGTCCGCGCCAGCCACTCGACCCCGGTCACCACATAGATCGGATGCACCTCGGAGGGGGCGATCAGGTAGGGCGTGTCGGGGCTCAGGTCGCTGGGCAGAAGCGTCGATGTCAGGATGCGCCGGTCCATCAGGTAATCCGATACCGGGGTGAAGCTGTCGCCCCCCAGCATCATCAGCAGTTTCACGTCGCGCTCCTGCACCAGCCGCATCGCCCCCTCGAGCGCGCTTTGCGGATCATAGCCGCAATCATGGGCATGAATGCGGATCGGATAGCGCCGCCCGCCGATCAGCACCCCGCCCGCATTGTTCAGCCAGTCCTCCCAGATGCGGCAGCCATGCAGACCCGGCAGCCCCCAGGATTCGACCGGCCCGCTGAGCGGCGCGAGAAAGCCGATATTGACCGTGCTGTCCATGCCGACCTGCAAACGCGGCAGCGCGCCGCTGATCGCCAGACGATGTGCAAAGCTCGAAGATTCCATCATTTTCCTCGTGATCGGGCATCCGCGCCTGACCCAGACTAACATCAATTTCCGCGCGCAACAGGTTTGTTGTTGACAGATTGGTTCACTGTTTGGCTTATTTGAATGAACCAAAAGAACCAAACAATGATTTTGGTTCATACCAATCAGGGGAGACTAACCAGATGGCAAAGAAGAGAATTTGCGTGATCGGAGCTGGCCCGTCGGGCCTTGCCCAGCTGCGCGCCTTCCAATCCGCCGCCGAACAGGGCGCAGAGATTCCCGAGATCGTCTGTTACGAGGCCCAGTCCGACTGGGGCGGGCTGTGGAACTATACCTGGCGCACCGGCGTCGATGACAACGGCTTTCCCTGTCATGGCTCGATGTATCGCTACCTGTGGTCGAACGGTCCCAAGGAGGGGCTGGAGTTCGCCGATTACACCTTCGACGAACATTTCGGCAAGGAAATCGCCAGCTACCCGCCCCGCGAGGTGCTGTTCGATTACATCAAGGGCCGGGTGGAAAAGGCCGATGTGCGCGACTGGATCCGCTTTGACAATTACGTGCGCGATGTCAGCTACGATTCCGGGCGCGCGAAATTCACCGTGACCGCCCGTGACACCGCCAAGGACGTGGAAACCGTCGAGGAATACGACCACGTCATCGTCGCCTCGGGCCATTTCTCGACCCCGAACGTTCCCTACTATCCCGGCTTTGAATCCTATAACGGGCGCATCCTTCATGCGCATGATTTCCGCGACGCGCGCGAGTTCCAGGACAAGGACATCCTCATCATGGGCTCGTCCTATTCCGCCGAGGATATCGGCTCGCAATGCTGGAAATACGGCTGCCGATCGATCATCTCGTCGCATCGTTCGGGGCCGATGGGCTATAAATGGCCCGACAACTGGGACGAAGCGCCCGCCGTCGATCATGTCGAGGGCAAGACCGTGCATTTCGTCGATGGCACCAGCCGCGAGGTGGACGCGATCATCCTGTGCACCGGCTACAAGCACCATTTCCCCTTCCTGCCCGACGATCTGCGTCTCAAGACCGCGAACCGGCTGGCGGCGGCGGATCTCTACAAGGGCGTGGTCTATGTGCCCAACCCGGCGCTGTTCTATCTTGGGATGCAGGACCAGTGGTTCACCTTCAACATGTTCGACGCGCAGGCATGGTGGGTGCGTGATTGCATCATGGGCAAGATCGCCCTGCCCGACGCCGCCACGATGGAGGCCGACTGGAAACAGCGCGAGGCCGACGAGGACGCGCTTGAGGACGATTACGCCTGCATCCGCTACCAGGGGGATTATGTCGAGGAACTGATCGCCGAGACGGACTACCCCTCTTTCGATGTCGAGGCCGCCTGCCAGGCCTTCTACGAGTGGAAGAAGCACAAGAAGAAAGACATCATGGCCTTCCGCAATTACGGCTATGTCTCGCCGATGACCGGAAAAAAGGCGCCGGCGCATCATACCCCTTGGGTGGATGCCCTGGACGACAGCCTCGAGGCCTATCTGCAATCCCCCAAGCAGGCGCAACCCGCCTGACTTCGGGCCATCCCGGCGACATTGTCATTTGCTCCCCTTCGCCGGGGTGGCCCCCTACCCAAAAGGCGCGAACCGACCATGACCCTGACACCGCGTTTTGAAACCCCTTATGAGCGGTCCGGCGTGCTGGTGCCGGGGATGCCGGTTCTGGAACCCGGAGTCGAACGCTACCCGGTGCCGGGTGGCGGCTCGCGCGCGGTGGCGGTCGAGGCCGGGGACGAGATCGCGGTGCTCGATCCGCAAGGGCTTCAGCAAGGCGAGCTGGTGATTTTCGCACCCGACGGGCGCTCGGATGCCGGGATGCTGGGCGCAAGCGGCGCGGGGCGTCCCGAGGGCGTGATCGCGGCGCTGAGCGGCGGCACCCCATCCGGCGCGCGGGTGGCGCGCGCGCTCGACACGGCGGGATTCGACCTTGGGCGCGCCGATGCGGTCCGGATCTTTGACGAAGGCTCGCGCCCCGGCGACATGGCGCGCTTTCATGCCGCTTGCGACGGGCTGGTGATCCTGGCAGCGCCGGGCGGCCCGATGCGCCCGGATGCCCAGGATGCCCCCACCGGGCTGATCCTTTATGTGCGCCGCGCCAGCCTGCGCAATGCCAAGGGCGGGCTCAAGCCCCCTGACCCGCTGGCCGACCCGATCCATGATTTCAACATCCAGCCGGGCGAGGCGCGTAGCTATGAGGTGAAGAAAGGTCAGTACATCCAGATTCTCGACGTGCAGGGGCGCGAATGCTCGGATTTCCAGGCATTTTCGCTGCGCGCACTCGACAAGGGGATCGAACGTGACATCGACCCGACCACCACGCGCACGCTGATGGGCGCGCTTTATCCCCAGCCGGGGATCTTCTCGAAATACTGGAGCGTCGACCAGGAACCGCTGGTGGAAATCGTGCAGGATACCTGCGGGCGCCATGACACCTTCGGGCTGGCCTGCACGGCACGCTATTACGAGGATCTGGGCTATCCGGGGCATGTGAACTGTTCGGACAACATCAATGCCGACCTCGCGCAATATGGCATCCGCCCGCGCGCAGGCTGGCCCGCGATCAATTTCTTCTTCAACACCATGCTGGACGAGACCAACGCCATCGGCATGGACGACCCCTGGTCGCGTCCCGGCGACTTCGTGCTGCTGCGCGCGCTGACCGATCTGGTCTGCGTCTCGACGGCCTGCCCCTGCGACGTGGACCCGGCCAATGGCTGGAACCCGACCGACATCCAGCTGCGCAGCTATGGCGCGGACCAATCCTTCAGCCGTTCGATCGGCTATCGCAAAACGGCGGAGGCCGATGTGGAAGACACCAAGGAAACCGGATTTCATGGCTGCTTCGCGCGCCACACCCGAAATTTCGTGGAATATAACGGCTACTGGCTGGCCTCGGACATGACCAACCACGGCGCGCTGGCCGAATACTGGGCCTGCCGCGAAAAGGCGGCGGTGATGGACCTGAGCCCCTTGCGCAAATACGAGGTGACAGGCCCTGATGCCGAGGCGCTGGTGCAGCTTTGCGTGACCCGCGACATGAAGAAGCTGTCCGTCGGCCAGGTGGTCTATACGGCGATGTGCTATGAGCACGGCGGCATGATCGACGACGGCACGGTGTTCCGCCTTGGACAGGACAATTTCCGCTGGATCGGGGGGAACGATCTTTCGGGGCTGTGGCTGCGCCAGCAGGCGGAAGAGCGCGGGCTGAACGCCTGGGTGCGGGACTCGACCGACCAGCTCCACAATATCGCCGTGCAGGGGCCGCTGAGCCGCGAGATCCTCTCGGCGATCACCTGGACACCGCCGACCCAGCCCACCATCGACGAACTGGGCTGGTTCCGCTTCACCATCGCACGGATCGGCGACTATGACGGCATCCCGCTGGTGATCAGCCGCACCGGCTATTCGGGCGAGCTGGGTTACGAGGTATTCTGCCACCCGCGCGACGCGGCGGCAGTGTTCGACGCGGTCTGGGAAGAAGGTGCGCCCAAAGGTATGCTGCCGCTGGGGCTCGAGGCGCTCGACATGCTGCGCATCGAATCCGGGCTGATCTTCGCGGGCGCCGAGTTCTGCGACCGCACCGACCCGTTCGAGGCCGGGATCGGCTTTGCCGTGCCGCTCAAGACCCAGAGCGACGATTTCATCGGCCGCGCCGCACTCGAGACCCGCAAGGCCCAACCCCAGCGCAAACTGGTCGGGCTCGAGATCGAAAGCGGCATCGTGCCCTCGGGCGGCGATTGCGTGCGCCTCGGGCGCGCGCAGATCGGCGAGATCACATCGGCCATGCGCTCGCCGATCCTGGGCAAGACCATCGCGCTGGCCCGCCTTGACCTGCCCCATACAGAGATCGGCACCGCCGTCGAGGTGGGCCAGCTTGACGGCCAGCAGAAACGCCTGAAGGCCAGTATCGTGCGTTTCCCGCATTTCGACCCCACGAAGGAACGCGTGAAGGGAAATTACGGCTGACCGCAGTGTCCGGCCTGGGGCGCGGGATCGGGGGCGCTGCCCCCGTCGCGCAGGGCGCGACTCCCCCGGGATATTTCGGAACAGAAGAAGATCGCGCGCCTGCGCCCCTTTACGTTTCGGCGTCACGCGCGCTAGGCTTTTCACAGCCACGCGAACGGAGCGGACAGCAAGTTGAGCCATGACCCCGAGGACGAGGGCGGCGACGCCCCCTGTTTCGCCCACCATCTCGTAGGCGGGCATCCCGTGGACCCGGCAACCGCGCGCGACGTGGCGCGGTTTCGCAAGGGAGAGCGCGTGCGGCTTCTGGAGGCGCGCAAATTGTCCGCACCCGCGCGCGAAGCGGCCGTCGCGGGGCTCTGCGCCGGGCTCGAGAAACGCATCGCGATAACAAAGGGCGTGAAGATCGCCGCCTATTGGCCGATCCGCTCGGAACCGGATCTGCGCGGCTGGATGGAATCCGCTCACGCGGCCGGGGCGCAGATCCTGCTGCCGGTGGTGATCGAGAAGAACGCGCCGCTGGAATTTCACCACTGGTCGCCCGGATGCCGCATGACGCGCGGCGTCTGGAACATCCCGGTGCCCGCCGACCGTGCCGAGGACCGGCCCGATATCGTGATCTCGCCGCTTCTCGGGGTCGACCGCGATCTTTACCGGCTGGGCAATGGCGGGGGATATTACGACCGCACGCTGGCGGCGCTCGATCCGCGCCCGCGCATCATCGGCGTGGGGCTGGCGGGCTGCATCCTGCCCACGATCTACCCGATGCCCTGGGATATCCCGATGGACGAGATCATTCTGTCGGATGGCACCGCGCAGCGGCGCGAGGCGGATTCCGCCTGAGGGCGGCACGCCAAAAATGTTTTCCGCCAAGCACTTGCCGCCGCCGCCCTTGCATGCGACAACTTGTCATGACTGCGGTTGCGCCGCCCGGTATTTCGCGGCCAGCCCACCCGACGATCCGATTTGAATTCCTGATGAAACCCCCTTGGTCCCTTGGCCACCTGGCCCATGTCATCCTGATCTATGCAGGCGCGCTGCTGTTCGGGCTGGTCGCCCACTGGATGCGCTTTCCGCTGCCCTGGATGATCGGCGCGATGGTCTTCGCCTCGTCGGTGCGCATGGCCGAACGCCCCTTGCCGGTGCCCGGTCAGACCCGGCAGATCGGGCAGATCCTGGTGGCAACCTCGGTCGGGCTTTCCTTCACCCCCGAGGCGGTGGGGGCGATGGTATCGCTCTTGCTGCCGATGGTGGGCACGGCCTTTCTGACCATCGGGCTTGGCTTCGTCGTGGCGGCATTCCTGATGCGCATCGCGCGGGTGGACGTGATCACGGCGGTGCTCTCGTCGGTGCCGATGGGTCCGGTCGAAAGCGCCACACTGGCGGTCCGCCACAACGTGCAGCCCGGCCCGGTTATCTTTGCCCAGACCCTGCGCATCATGCTGCTGGTGGTGCTGATCCCGCCCGCCATCGTGGCGATCGACGGCTCGGTCAAGGACCCGGTCGCCGCGCTCAGCCGCATGGACTGGAGCGTTCCGGGCGCGATCCTGCTCTGCGTGACGGGGGTGGCTGGCGCGCTGGCGGCGCGGGCCGTCGGGCTGGCCAACCCGTTCTTCGTCGGCTCGCTGGGCGGCGCGGCGCTGGCGGCGGCGCTCAGCCTGCCGCTCACCGCCTATCCCTATCCGGTGCTCGTGCTGGCGCAGATCTTCCTCGGGGTCTGGCTGGGCGCGGTCTTTGACCGTGACCTCCTGCGGCGCGCGCGCGGTTTCATTCCCGGTGCGATCCTCGCGTCGCTCCTCCTGATCGCGCTCTGCATCGGCATGGGGGTCGGACTGACCTGGCTGACCGGCGAATCCTGGCAGGTGATGCTGCTCTCGACCGCCCCCGGCAGCGTCACCGAAATGGCCCTCACCGCCAAGATCCTCGAAGACGGGCTGGCCGTGGTCACCGCCTTTCATGTGATCCGGATCTTCATCATCCTGCCGCTGGCGGGCACGATCATCGGCATGACTGCGCGGGTGGCCGACCACTGGGGCCTGCGCCCGCGCTAGCCCGGTGCGCGCCCTGCCCCGCGCCTCAGCCCGGGCGGATCGCCGGACCGATCCGCGCGCCCGCGTCGCTTGGCACGCTTTCGCGCCCGAGCGTCCGGCAGAGCATCGCCACCGGGATGAGACCGAACGCCACCAGCACCATCGAGGGCACCGCCGCTTCGGCCAGTCGCTCATCCGAGGCCAGCCGGTGCGCCTGCACCGCCAGGGTCTGGAAATTGAACGGGTGCAGGATCAGCGTTGCGGGCAGCTCCTTCATCACGTCGACAAAGACGATCAGCAACGCCGTCAGCACGCTGGTGCGCGCCACCGGCAGATGGACCCGCCACAACAGGCGCGGCCCCGATTGGCCCAGCGACCGCCCGATGGCGTCGTAATGCAGCGGCACCGTCGCCATGCCGCTGTCGAATGCGTTGAGCGCGGCCGCCATGAAACGCACGAAATAGGCCGTCACCATCAGCCAGATCGACCCGGTGATCAAAAGCCCCGTGTCGATGCCGAAACGCGCCTCCATCACCCGGTCGATGATGTTGTCGAGCGCCGCCATCGGCACCATCAGCCCCACCGCGATCACCCCGCCCGGCACCGCGTAACCAAGCCCCGCGCCCACCACCATCAGGCGCGAACGCCGGTCGGGTCGTGTGCGGGCACGAAACCCGATCAGGATCGCGCCCGTCACCGTCAGCACCGCCGCGACACCGGCCAGCAGGACGGAATTCTGCGTGAGGCTCAGGTAGCGCGCGTCAAACAGGTTCTGCCCCGATCCGACCGCCATCACCGTCAGCATCACCACCGGCACGATGAATCCCAGAAGTACCGGCGCAAGGCAGAACGCGGTCGCCAGCCAGCCGGCAAGCCCGCGCAGCCGGGGGCGCTCCATCGTCTCGAACCGCGCACCGCGCCCGGCGGTGCGGGCCTTGCCGCGCTGCGCACGCTCGAGCCCCGCCAGCAGCAGCGCAAAGCTAAGCAGGCAGAGTGACAGCTGCGCCGCCGCCGCCCTGTCGCCCAGGCTGAACCAGGCCTGGTAGATGCCGGTCGCAAAGGTCTGCACATTGAAGAAGGCCACCGTCCCGTAATCGGCGATGGTCTCCATCACCGCGAGGAGCGCGCCCCCCGCGATCGCCGGGCGCGCCATCGGCAGCGCGACGCGCAGGAACGCCTTCATCGGCGAACGCCCCAGCGTGCGCGCCACCAGGAAGGCATTCGCCGATTGCTGCCGGAACGAGGCCCGTGCCAGCAGGTAGACATAAGGGTAAAGCACGATGGTCAGCATCAGCGCCGCCCCGCCAAGGCTGCGGATTTCCGGGAACCAGTAATCGCGCGGCCCCCAGCCGGTCACATCGCGCAACAGCGTCTGCACCGGGCCGGGATGATCCAGAAGTGACGTATAGGCATAGGCCAGCACATATGCCGGAAAGGCCAGCGGCAGCGCCAGCGCCACCTCGAGAAGCCGCACGCCGGGAAAGCGGTAGACCGTCACCAGCCACGCGGTGACACTGCCCAGAACCGCCGTCGAGACTCCGACGATGGCGACCAGCGCCAGCGTGGTGCGCGCATAGCGCGGCAGCACCGATGAAAGGATCTCGCGCCAGGTTTCCAGATCACCGGTGAACGCCGCCAGCGCCGCCGCCACGATGGGCGCAACGCACAGGATCACGGCGATCCAGGCCAGGCGATGCAGCAGGCGTTCCGACATTCAGGCGCTCATGGCTGATTAATCCGAGTGTTTTGATCCAGTATTGACTGCGGCGGCAAAGGTCAATCGTCGGCTGCCCTCACGCGCCCTGGACCCTCAGCGCCCGATGCGAATGCGCCCTCACCTGTCGAGGGTCCGGGCCGCTTTCAGATAGGCCATGGAAGACGCCCGCAGCGCGGCGGGGTCGTCGCCCTCGGATGTCTCGTGAACCCGCTCCAGCGCCTCGGGCAGCGCGCCCAGTTCCGCGTTGATGCGGGCCAGCGCGATCTCGAGCGTGTAGGTGTATTCATGGACCTCTTCCATATCGGCCGTGGTCATCGGGTCGCGCTCCAGCACCGTGGCCAGCTTGCGGTTATAGCTCACGAAATTCTCGACCGCCTGTTGCAGCGTCTCGGATTGTTCGGGCGCGTAATGCGACACCGTTTCATCCGCCTTCACCGGCACCAGGCCACCGATCAGGATCGCCACGCCGGTGGCCAGGATTTTCAGCGTATTGGTCATCGTCTTGTCCTTGCTCAGGGGGTCACATTCATGAAGGCAGACATGAAACCCGGCCTGCCCGCATCGTTGCTATGCCGCGCTGCGGGGGCTGTCAATATTATCCGAGTGTTTTAGTCAGTAATTGCTTGAGACATCCCGCCGCACCCCGTCAGCCGCCAAGCGACCCATCGCAAACATATCTGATCACGCGGTCAAAAACGGGCAGGTGATTGAAAAGCATCGATTTCCTGCGCCTCCGCAGGCTAACGCCACGGCAACGCGGCTTTACACGCAGCCAGAATCACGACAATTTCGGCGGATGGCTGGGCGCGGCAGCAGAATACAGCGCCGCCCCGATGAACCAGGGAGACATTTCAATGAAACCTCTAAGACATTTCGCAACGGCTGCGGCGATTGTGCTCGGCATGGCCGGCATGGCACCGGCGCAGACGCTCAATTTCGCCTATGACGCCGACCCGGTGTCGCTCGACCCGCATGAGCAGCTGTCCGGCGGCACGCTCCAGCTCTCGCACATGGTCTTCGACCCGCTTCTGCGCTGGAACAGCGAACTGGGCTTCGATCCGCGCCTCGCCGAAAGCTGGGAACGCATCGACGACACCACCATGCGCTTCAAGCTGCGCGAGGGCGTCAAGTTCCACACCGGCAACGACATGACCGCCGAAGACGTGGTCTGGACCATCGAGCGCCTCAAGTCCTCGCCCGACTTCAAGGGCATCTTCGCCGGCTGGGTCTCGGTCACCGCGATCGACGACTACACCGTCGAGGTCAAGACGGACGGCCCCAGCCCGCTGGTGCTGCATACCGCGACCTATGTCTTCCCGATGGACAAGGATTTCTACGAGGAAGGCGGCGCCGAGATCGCCAAGCACGGCGACAGCTTCGCCAGCCAGAACCTCTCGGGCACCGGCCCCTTCACCGTGGCCTCGCGTGAACAGGGCGTGAAAACCGTCTTTGAACGCAACCCCGATTACTGGGACACCGACAGCCCCGGCAACGTGCAGACCGCCGTCCTGACCCCGATCAAGGAGGCGCCGACCCGTGTCGCAGCACTTCTGTCGGGCGATGTTGACTTCATCGCGCCGGTCCCGCCGACCGATCTCGAGCGCATCGAGAACGATTCCAACACCAAGCTCGTGACCATGACCGGCACGCGGATCATCACCCTCCAGATGAACCAGAAGCGCAACGAAGCGCTGGCCGATCCCAAGGTCCGTCAGGCGATCGCCTATGCCATCAACAACGAAGGCATCGTGCAGAAGATCATGAAGGGCTTCGGCACCGTCGCGGCACAGCAGTCGCCCAAGGGCTATGTCGGCCACAACCCGAACCTGAAACCGCGCTTCGACGTGGCCAAGGCCCAGTCCCTGATGGAAGAAGCCGGTTACGCCGATGGCTTCTCGGCAACCATGATGTGCCCCAACAACCGCTACGTGAACGATTTCAAGATCTGCGAAGCGGCAGCGGCAATGCTGGCCAAGATCAACATCAAGATCGACCTCACCACCATGCCCAAGGCGCAATACTGGCCCAAATACGACGAGCGCGCCGCCGACATCATGATGATCGGCTGGCATTCGGACACCGAGGACAGCGCCAACTTCAACGAGTTCCTGACCATGACTCCGGACCCCGACACCGGCCGCGGTCAGTATAACTCGGGCAATTACTCGAATGCCGAGGTGGACGAGCTGACCATCGCGTCGCTGACAGAAACCGATCCCGAAAAGCGCGCAGAGCAACTGCAGCGGGTCGAGGAAATCCTCTACAACGAGGCCGCCTTCATCCCGTTCCACTGGCAGGACCTGGCCTGGGGCGCGCGTAAGGGCGTGATGATCGAAGACGTCGTGAACGTCATGAACTTCCCCTACCTGGGCGACCTCGTCATCGAGGAATAACCCCTCTATCAACCACCGGGGCGGGCTGGCATGGTGTCGGCCCGCCCCTTTTGCAGACGGACAGAGTCACGTGCATATCCTCGCTTTCCTCATACGCCGCGCCGTTCAGGCCGTGATCGTGATGTTCGTCATCTCGCTGATCGGCTTTTCCATCCAGGACAACCTGGGCGACCCCTTGCGCGAACTGGTGGGCCAGTCGGTCTCGGAAGAGGCGCGTGACGACCTGCGCGAGGAACTGGGCCTCAACGATCCCTTTCTCGTGCAATATACCCGCTTTCTCGGGAACGCCCTTCAGGGCGATCTCGGCAATTCCTACTTCTTCAAACGCCCCGCGCTTTCGGTGATCCTCGACAAGTTCCCCGCCACCTTCGAGCTGGTTCTCGGTGCGGTGTTCATCTTCGTGTCGCTGTCGATCCCGGCGGGCATCTATTGCGCCATCAACCGAGATTCGTGGCTGGCGCGCATCATCATGACCGGCTCGATCGTCGGCATTTCCATTCCCGTCTTTCTGACCGCCATCGGCATGGTCTGGCTGTTCGGCGTCGAACTGGGCTGGCTGCCCGCCTTCGGGCGTGGCGACACCTATGAACTGCCCTGGGGCTGGGACACGGGCTTTCTCACATGGGACGGGCTCAGCCACCTGATCCTGCCTTCGGTCACGCTCTCGTCGATCATGCTGCCGCTCTTCATCCGCCTGATCCGCGCCGAGATGATGGAGGCAATGGGCACCGAATATGTCCGCTTCGCCCGCGCCAAGGGGCTTTCGACCCGCCGCGTGCGCTATGTGCACGCCTTCCGCAACACGCTTCTGCCGGTGGTCACGGTGGGCGGGCTCATGATCGGAACGCTGATCGCCTACACGATCCTTACGGAAACCGTGTTCCAGTGGCCGGGCATGGGTTTCCTGTTCCTCGAGGCGGTGAACCGCGTCGATACCCCGCTGATCATCGCCTACATCATCATCGTGGGCCTGATCTTCGTGGTGGTGAATACCATCGTCGATTTCATCTACACGCTCATCAACCCGATGGTGAAACTTCCGGGGGCGAAGGGCTGACATGATCTCTTTCAAAGGCTTTCTCAGACGTTTCTTGTCCGACCCGGTGGCTATCGGGGCGGGGCTGGTCCTGCTGGTGCTGGTGCTGATGGCAGTGCTTGCGCCCTTCCTTGCGCCGCAGGACCCCTATGACCTCATGCAGCTCGACATCATGGACAGCGAATTGCCGCCTAGCTGGAAACCCGGCGGCGACGAGCGCTTCTGGCTCGGCACCGATGCGCAGGGGCGTGGCGTGTTCAGCACGATCATGTATGGCACCGGCATCTCGCTCCTGATCGGGATCGGGGCGGTGATTGTGCAGGCGGTGCTTGGCGTCACGCTGGGGCTGGTCGCGGGCTACAAGGGCGGCTGGATCGACAGCTTCCTCATGCGCCTCGCCGATATCCAGCTGTCTCTTTCCACGCTGATGATGGCGATCATCGCGCTCGCGCTGTTCCAGGCGGCGTTCGATGCCAATATCTATGCCGATTACGCGATCGTCATGCTGATCATGGTGATCGGCATCGCCGAATGGCCGAAATTCGCGCGCACCGTGCGCTCCTCGGTGCTGGGCGAAAGGAAGAAGGAATATGTCGATGCCGCCCGCGTCATCGGCCTGCCCCCGCGCAAGATCATGTGGGGCCATATCCTGCCCAACACGCTGACGCCGGTCCTGGTGATCTCGACCATCCAGGTCGCCGAGGCGATCATGATCGAGGCGTCGCTCTCCTTCCTCGGGCTCGGGATGCCGGTGGACCGCCCCTCGCTCGGGTCGCTGATCCGCTCGGGATTCGAGTTCATCTTCTCGGGCTCCTGGTGGATCACCCTCTATCCGGCCATCGTGCTGGTGGCGCTGATCCTGGCGCTGAACCTCCTGGGGGATTGGCTGCGTGACGTGCTCAACCCGAAACTCAGACGGGGGGAAGACTGATGCCCATGCTCGAAGTGCAGGACCTGCATGTCGCATTCCCGCAAGGGCGCAAATCCGAGGTCGAAGCCCTGCGCGGTGTCGACCTGACGCTCGAGAAAGGCGAACGCCTCGGCGTCGTCGGTGAATCGGGCGCCGGGAAATCCATGCTCGCCTTCGCGATCCTGAACCTGATCGCCGAACCCGGCCGCGTGAGCAAGGGCCGGATCATGTTCCACGGCCAGAACCTTCTGGATCTGCCCGAACGCGACATCCGCGCCCTGCGCGGCAACCGGATCTCGATGATCTTCCAGGACCCGATGGTCACGCTGAACCCCGTGCTCAGCATCGGCACGCAGATGATGGAGACCCTGCGCGCGCATCGCCGGATCTCGGGCGCCGAGGCGCGTGCCCTCTGCATCGCCAAGCTGCGCGAAGTGGCGATCCCCTCGCCCGAAAGCCGCCTCGATGCCTATCCGCATGAACTGTCCGGCGGGCTGCGCCAGCGCGTGGTCATCGCCATCGCGCTGCTGACCGACCCCGAGCTGATCATCGCCGACGAGCCCACCACGGCCCTCGACGTGACCATTCAGGCCGAGATCATGGCCCTGATCCTCAAGCTCTGCCGCGAAAACGACGTGGCGCTGATCCTGATCACCCACGACCTCGGCGTGGTGGCCGAAGTCACCGAACGGCTGATGATCATGTATGCCGGCAAATGCGTCGAGACCGGCGCCACCGACGCGATCATCAAGGCGCCCCACCACCCCTACAGCGCGGGCCTTCTGCGGGCGCTGCCCCAGAACGCCGCGCGCGGCACCCGGCTCTACCAGATCCCCGGCTCCATGCCGCCGATCACCGCCCTGCCCACCGGCTGCGCCTATCACCCGCGCTGCGCCCGCGCCACCGCGCTCTGCAAGGCCGAGATCCCGCCCCTCGAGAACGGCGCCGCCTGTTTCCACCCCCTCACCGCACCCGAGGAGGTCCCATGACCACCGGCCCGATCATCGAAACCAGGGGGCTCGAGGTCCGCTTCCCCCTGCCGACCCATTTCCTGAGCCGTCAAAAACCGGTTCTGCACGCGCTCAACGGCGTCGATATCGCCATATCACCGGGCGAAACCTTCTGCGTGGTGGGGGAATCGGGCTGCGGCAAGACCACCCTCGGGCGCGCCATCATGGGCCTGCTCGAACCATCGGCGGGCGAGATCCTCTTCCGGGGCCAGCGCATCGACGGCATGGACGAAACCACCCGCAAGCCGATCCGGCGTGACATGCAGATGGTGTTCCAGAACCCCTATGCCTCGCTCAACCCGCGCCGCAATGTCTACGAGACCCTCGCCGAACCTGTCCGCCACCTGATGCCCGAGAAATCTCCGGCCGAGCTGCGCCAGCAGGTCGAAGAGGTGCTCGACGCCACCGGCTGCGACCCCTCCTGGCAGCGCCGCCTGCCGCATGAATTTTCCGGCGGCCAGCGCCAGCGCATCGCCATCGCCCGCGCCCTGGTGACAAACCCCGCCTTCATCGTCGCGGATGAACCCATCTCGGCGCTCGACGTGTCGATCCAGGCCCAGATCCTCAACCTGTTGACCGACCTTCAAGGCGAACGCGGGCTGACCTACCTCTTCATCACCCACGACCTCAGCGTGGTCGAACATTTCGGCACCCGTGTCGCGGTGATGTATCTCGGGGCCGTGATGGAACTGGCACCCGCCGAAACCATCTTCGACAACCCCAAACACCCCTATACCCGCCTGCTTCTGGATGCGATTCCAAAGCTCGAAGGCGGCTCTTTCGACAAGCCGCGCACACCGGGCGAACTGCCCGATCCGGTCAACCCGCCGCCCGGCTGCCCCTTTGCGCCGCGCTGCCCGATGGCCGAGGACCTGTGCCGCCGCGACCGCCCGCGCCTGCGCGAGCTGCCCAACGGCACCCACGCCGCCTGCCATTTCGCCGAGTGATCGAAACGATCACCCGGCTCTTCTTCTGTTCCGAAATATCCCGGGGGAGTCGCCCGAGGGGCGACGGGGGCAGCGCCCCCTATTCGCCCTCATCCGCAGGCGACGCATTGAGCAGGCCATAGCGCTCCTGCCCGAGGCTGTCATAAAGGTCGATCTGCGTCTCGAGGAAGTCGATATGCCCTTCCTCATCCGCGATCAGTTCCTCGAACAGGTTCTTCGTGCCGTAATCCGACACGGACTCGCAATGATCGCGCGCCTCGATATAGAGCGCCCGCGCGTCATGCTCTGCCGCGAGGTCCGCGTCCAGCGTCTCGCGCAGGGTTTCGCCGATGCGCAGCGGGTCCAGCTTCTGAAGGTTCGGATGCCCGCCCAGGAAAATGATCCGCTCGATCAGCTTGTCGGCGTGGTGCATTTCCTCGATGCTTTCGGCGCGGCTCTTGGCGGCGTTGCGGCCATAGCCCCAATCCTCCTGAAGCCGGAAATGCAGCCAGTACTGGCTGACGGCGGTCAACTCGCTCCGCAGCGCCTTGTTCAGATATTCAATGACCTTCTCGTCACCCTTCATAATTCCGTTCTCCCTGTGTCATGGCGCGGCGCAAACCGCGCAATTCCATTGGTACCTCAAATGTGTCGCATGCCCTGAGCTTGTCAATGAACAGCGGCAGACATCCACCGCAGTCGGGCCGTTTGCCAAGCGCGCGATAAACCTTGCCCGGCGTGATGACCGTATCGCGGTCAGCAGCCCGCATCCAGTCCACCGCGCGGCGGATGTCATGATCGGTGATCGACATGCAGTGGCAGATCATCATCGTTTGAAAACCCTTCCGGTTCCATAATTTCTTGCACTTTTCAATGTCGCGTCGCGCTCGCCGGTTCGCCGAAGTCCGGCCCCTGGCGCAATCCGGCCTGATAAAGATACAGCCCCGCCATCCGCGCCGACTCGCTCATCGGCATCAGCAGCGGCCCCTCGACCAGCAGCGAGGCGATCAGCATCGCGTCCTCGCGCTCGCCGGTGGCGGCGACCATGACGAAATGCGCAAGGATCGCCTCATCCGACCCCACACAGCGGCAATGCGCACCGTGGCGGATCAGTTCCCGCCGCCCGTGGCGCTGCACGATGCCCATCACGTCGCCGAAGGCCTGCGCACAGGCGCAGGCGGCCTGCCGGCCCAGCGCGGGCACCAACAGCGATGTCATCGCATCCGGCCCGGCGCTCCAGGCGCGCAGGCAGCGCACGGCCAACGCCTCGCCCGCCGGCAGCCTGTCCATCGCCGAAACCGGAAAAGCCCCCACCATGTCGCGATCGTGCTTCATTTCGTCAGGATCAACTTGCCCGCGCGGGTGATGCGCAACGTATAGACCTTGCCGTCCAGCACGATGCTGGCGGTCGTCCCGCCCTGCGTCAGCTCGCGCGCATCATGGCAATTCGTATCGGGCAGCAATTCGGGCTGAAGGGCGGTCTGCGCACGGATCATGGCCGCGCCTCCATCCGGTCCAACAGCGCCTCAAGCCAGAAATCGCTGGTGACGCCGCCCTGGAAGGCGGCCGCAAGAAGGTCCCGGCGCATATCGACGCGCCATGAGTCGCGCTCGTTCAGGCGACTGGTCGGGGATGGTGGCGCCATCCGGGCGCGCGAGGACAAGGTTTCGATCATGCCAAAGCTCCAAGTCTGTAAGATCAGATGCCGGCTGACCCGTGCGGGGTGGCTTGGCTGGCTAAATCTGACAAAAAGAAGTGGTCATGTCAATTCCGATTTTTTTAGTCGGAAATCAACCCCGCGCGGATTTTCGCATCTCGAGGGCGCGGTTTTCAGCCGGTCCTGCCGCGCTGCGGTCACATCCGCCAAAAAGGTGACATCACTCGCGCTGCATGCTGGCCATGCGGGTTTTGCCTGCCCTATAGTGAAGGGCAAAACAGGATCGGGCCTCGAAGAGGGTGAATATGTCGCTCCATCCCACACGGCAGATGCCGGTCGTTCTGCGCACGCAGTCCAAGACGGATGTCCGGACGCAGTTTTCGGCGCTGTGCTACCGATTCTCCAAGGACAAGCCCGAGATCCTGCTGGTCACCAGCCGCCGTTCAGGGCGCTGGATACTGCCAAAGGGCTGGCCGATCGACGGCCAGACACCGGGCGAAGCCGCCCTCACCGAAGCCTGGGAAGAGGCCGGGGTGATCGGCAAGTCCTCGGAACAATGCATCGGCCTCTATGCCTATGCCAAATCCGCCGACCCCGTAGGCTCGCTGCCCTGCCTGGGGCTGGTTTTCCCGGTCAAGGTCAAGTCGCTGGCCAAGGAATTTCCCGAAAAAGGCCAGCGCCGCCGCCAGTGGTTCCGTCCCAAGAAGGCCGCAAGCCGTGTCAGCGAACCCGAACTGGCGCAGATCCTTCGCCACTTCGACCCGAAACGGCTTTTGCGATAGGCAAACACACAGATGCGGAGCGGGGCGCGGAACGTCGCAAAGACTCTTGATTGCCAGGGGGTTTGACCTAAATATTGCAACGGTTTGGCGTGGACATGTGATGATAAAATTTACCCTGAAATGTGACCGGGACCACCGCTTCGACAGCTGGTTTCAATCCGCTGCCGCCTTTGAGAAACTGGCAGCGACCGGCAATCTCAGCTGCGCGATCTGCGGCTCGGGGAAAGTCGAAAAGGCGATGATGGCGCCCAGCGTGGCGCCACGCGGACTGAAGGATAAACATGCCCCTGCCCCTGCGCACGCCGCGCAGGATGCACCCCGCGCCCAAGGCACCCCCGGCGCGCTACGCCAGCCCGCCAATCAGGCCGAGCAGGCTTTGGCCGAGCTGCGCAGGCATGTCGAGGCGAACTCCGAATATGTCGGCATGAATTTCGCCCATGAGGCGCGCCGCATTCATGACGGCGAGACCCCCGAACGCTCCATCTATGGCGAGGCCCGCCCCGACGAGGCCCGCAAGCTGATCGAAGACGGCGTGCCCGTCGCCCCCCTGCCATTCATACCGGGCCGGAAATCGAACTGACCGCCACCTCCCGCACCTCTCACTACCCAAAGGAACCGCCCATGCATGTCGTCATCACCGGCGCCAATCGCGGCATCGGCCGCGCCCTCTTCGACCATTACCGCGCCCTTGGCCACAGCGTCACCGGCACCGCGCGCAATGACGCGGAATTCGCCCGCCTCGATGTCAGCGACCCCGACAGCGTGACCGCCTTTGCCCAGGGCCTCGCCGGCCAGCCGGTCGATCTGCTGATCTGCAATGCCGGCTTCTATGGCGACAAGCATCACAAGCTCGATGGCGGTTACCCCGCAGAGATGTGGGCCGAGACCTTCGCCACCAACGTGACCGGCGTGTTCCTGACCATTCAGGCGCTTCTGCCGAACCTGCGCGCCGCGCCCGGCGCCAGGATCGCCATCATATCGAGCCAGATGGCCAGCCAGACGCGCGCGCCGGGCCGCAGCTTCATCTACTGCGCCTCCAAGGCGGCGGCGCTCAACCTCGGACGCAACCTCGCGGTCGACCTCAAACCCGAGGGCATCGCGGTCGGCATCTACCACCCCGGCTGGGTGCGCACCGACATGGGCGGCGAGGCGGGCGACATCAGCGCCGAGGAGTCCGCCAGCGGCCTTGCCGAACGTTTCGACGCCCTGGACGCCGACACGACCGGCTGCTTCCAGACATGGGACGGGCGCGACCACCCCTTCTGATGCGCTGCGAAACCGCCTGTCCGGGCGGGTGAGTGGCATTGTCGCTCTTGCCCTTGCGCGCAAGCCCGCGTAAACCCCGCTCGATTGACGACAGGGACGCAGACATGCCCGTTCTCGTGATGAAATTCGGCGGCACCTCCGTCGCCACGCTGGATCGCATCCGCCGCGCCGCCAAGCGCGTCGGTGTCGAGGTGTCCAAGGGTTACGACGTGATCGTGATCGTCTCGGCGATGTCGGGCGAAACCAACAAGCTCGTGGGCTATGTCAACGAAACCTCGCCGCTTTACGATGCGCGCGAATACGACGCCGTTGTCAGCGCCGGCGAAAACGTCACCGCCGGGCTGATGGCCCTGACGCTTCAGGAAATGGACGTGCCCGCGCGCAGCTGGCAGGGCTGGCAGGTGCCGGTGCGCACCACCTCGGTCCACTCCGCCGCCCGGATCGAGGAAATCCCCACCGACAACATCAACGCCAGGTTCGCACAGGGCATGCGCGTCGCCGTCGTCGCGGGCTTCCAGGGCGTCAGCCCCGAGGGCCGCATCACCACGCTCGGACGGGGCGGCTCGGACACCACCGCCGTCGCCTTCGCCGCCGCCTTCGGCGCGGATCGCTGCGACATCTACACCGATGTGGACGGCGTCTATACCACCGACCCGCGCATCGCCGACAAGGCCCGCAAACTGGATCGCATCGCCTTCGAGGAAATGCTGGAACTGGCCTCGCTCGGGGCCAAGGTGCTGCAGACCCGCTCGGTTGAACTCGCGATGCGCTACAATGTGAAACTGCGCGTGCTCAGCAGTTTCGAGGAACAGTCGGATGACGCGGGCACCCTTGTCTGCTCCGAGGAGGAAATCATGGAATCAAACGTCGTCAGTGGCATCGCCTATTCGCGCGACGAGGCGAAGATGACCCTTATCTCGGTCGCCGACCGCCCCGGCATCGCCGCCGCCATCTTCGGTCCGCTGTCCGAAGCGGGGGTCAATGTGGACATGATCGTGCAGAACATCTCGGAAGAGGGGCGCACCGACATGACCTTCTCCTGCCCCACGGATCAGGTGCTGCGTGCCGAAAAGGCGCTGGCCGCCGCCAAGACCCGCGGCGAGGTCAACTACCACGATCTTGTCGCCGACACCAATGTCGCCAAGGTCTCGGCAGTGGGAATCGGCATGCGCAGCCAGTCGGGCGTCGCCGCCACCATGTTCCGGACGCTCTCGAACGAGGGGATCAACATCAAGGTCATTGCAACCTCCGAGATCAAGATTTCCGTGCTGATCGACCGGAAATACATGGAACTTGCGGTTCAGGCACTGCATGATGCCTTTGAATTGGATAAAGTGGCCTGACGCCTGCCTCCTCCCGGAACAGGCGCCTGGATAACCCACGACAGCGGCCAGGGACGCACGGCATTCGCGATGAGTCATAATTTCCAGACAGACAGCCGCCAGATGCTGGGGCGCCTGCGCGCCGTCATGGCCGAGGACGCCGCCGGCCAGCAACGGCTGGATCGCATCACCACCCTCATCGCCGAGGAAATGCGCACCCAGGTCTGCTCGATCTACCTGTTCCGCGACGAAGACACGCTCGAGCTCTGCGCCACCGAGGGCCTCAATCCGCAAGCCGTGCATGAAACCCGCATGCGCCTTGGCGAGGGGCTCGTGGGGCGCGTGGCACGCACCGGCAAGATCATCAATACCGACGATGCGCCCGGCACGCGCGGCTTTCGCTTCATGCCCGAAACCGGCGAAGAGGCCTATTCGGCCTTTCTGGGCGTGCCGATCCAGCGGCTTGGCGAGATGCTGGGCGTGCTGGTGGTGCAGTCCAAGGCCGCGCGCTCCTATTCCGACGACGAGATCTATGCGCTGGAAGTGGTGGCGATGGTCATCGCCGAAATGGCCGAACTCGGCGCCTTCGTCGGCGAAGGCGCGGCAATGTCGGCACGTCACCAGCAGGCCGTGCTGTTTCGCGGCACCAGCGCCCAGGAGGGCGCGGCCCAGGGGCATGTCTGGCTGCACGAACCGCGCGTCGTCGTCACCAACCCGATCGCCGACGATCCGCACCGCGAACTCGAGCGCCTGCGCGAGGCGGTCGAAGAGCTGCGCATCGGCGTCGACCGGATGCTGTCCAACGCGGCCAGCGGCGACAACGAACAGCTCAAGGTGCTGGAAACCTACCGCATGTTCGCCAATTCCAAGGGCTGGATGCGGCGCATGGAAGAAGACATCAGCCGCGGCCTTTCCGCCGAGGCCGCCGTCGAGAAAGAGCAATCTACCGCCCGTTCCCGGATGACCCGTGTCACCGACACCTATCTGCGCGAACGGCTGCACGATCTTGACGATCTCAGCAACCGCCTGCTGCGCATCCTGACCGGGCAAGGCAACCAGACCGGCGCCGAGATGCCCCCCGACCCGATCCTGGTCGCACGCAATATCGGGCCGGCGGAATTGCTGGATTATGGCCGCGCCCTCAAGGGGATCGTGCTTGAGGAAGGCTCGGTCGGCAGCCATGCGGCAATCGTCGCGCGGGCGCTGGCGATCCCGCTGGTGATCCATGCGCAGCGCGTCACGACCGAGGCGCTGAACGGCGATCACATTCTGGTCGATGGCGATCAGGGCATTGTCCACCTGCGCCCAGACGACACCGTCGTGAACGCCTTTCGCGACAAGATGGCGATGCAGGCGCAGGCGCAGGAACGCTATACCTCGATCCGCGACAAACCCGCCGAAACGCTCTGTGGCACGCGCATCGCGATGCACATGAATGCCGGTCTGATGGCCGACCTGCCCTCGCTGGTCAGTTCGGGTGCCGAGGGCGTGGGGCTGTTTCGCACCGAGCTTCAGTTCCTCGTGCGCAGCCACATGCCCAAGCGCGCCGAGCTGAGCGAACTTTACGCGCGGGTGATGGATGCCTCACAAGGGATGCGGGTGGTGTTTCGCACGCTCGACATCGGCTCCGACAAGGTGCTGCCCTACATGAAGGCCGTGAACGAGCCCAACCCGGCGCTTGGCTGGCGCGCGGTGCGCGTCGGGCTCGACAAGCCGGGCGTGATGCGCATGCAGCTTCAGGCGCTGATCCGCGCCGCCGCCGGGCGCCCCCTCAGCGTGATGTTCCCCTTCGTCGCGCAGCGCGAGGAATACACCGCAGCGCGCGCCGAAATGGACAAGGCGCTGGAACGCGAACGTATTCTTGGCCACCCGCTGCCCGAAAGCCTTGAGGTGGGGGCGATGCTGGAAACCCCATCCCTCGCCTTTGCGCCGGACAGTTTCTATTCCGAGGTCGATTTCCTGTCGATCGGCGGCAATGACCTCAAGCAGTTCTTCTTCGCGGCCGACCGCGAAAACGAACTGGTGCGGCGCCGCTACGACACGCTGAATGTCAGCTTCCTGACCTTCCTCGAAGGTATCGTGAACCGCTGCACGGCGCTTGGCACGCCGCTCAGCTTTTGCGGCGAGGATGCCGGCCGCCCGATCGAAGCCGCCTGCTTTGCGGCCATCGGCCTGCGCACCCTGTCGATGCGCCCCGCCTCGATCGGCCCGGTCAAGTCGATCCTGCGCCGCACCGACCTTGTCGAACTTCAGGGCGTGATCCACGACGCGCGCAGCAGCGGGGTGCAATCGGTGCGCCCCGCCGTGATGGAATACCTGCGCGGCAAGCTCTGATCGGGGGCGCTGCCCCCGCCGCGGCCAGGGCCGCGACTCCCCCGAGGTATTTTCCGCCAGATGAAGTGGTTTGCGTTCGGTACGGATTGGCGGCGGTTTTGTACCAAACGCCAGCGCGCGCTGCGTTAACCGGGGTGGTTTCGGTGCATGATACCGACGCGATACCGACGTGGTACCGATGCGATACCGAGGCCGGTTTCGCCCGTTAATACTGGGGTTTCGTGGTGATTCGGCGGCGCTCAGCCGCGGCGGGCGACTCGGGTGCGGAAATCCTCGATCAGCGCGGCGTGATCCCGGTCCGCCTCGATCGCCAGCCGCCGCAGCCCGAAATGCACATGCGCCATCTGCTGGTAATAGCTGGTATAGGCGTAGTTCGTGGCCGCACCCGCCGCCGCGCCCAGCACCGGCACCGTCTGCGCGGCCAGCTTCTGCCCCAGCACCGTCGCCAGTCGAGGCGCCACGCGCGCGATCAGCGCCCGCACCGTGGTGCCGCTCACCGCAAGCCTCGTGCTCAGAAAGGCAAGGTCGCTTCCGTCATCGTGGTCAAGCGGCCCGGCGGCCGCGAAGACCTGCACACAGTCAAAGCGAACCCCTTGTTCCTGCGGGGAAAATCCGTTTTCGGCGGCGACATCCTGAATGGCGCGCAACAGCACCGTGGTGGTAAAGGGAAGCTCCGCCAGCGCCGTCGGCAAACCGCCCCAGCCCCCTGCGGCGCCCATCGCCGTGGTGACCACGCGGGTCATCCAGGCCGGGCTTTCGGGCACCACCCCGCGCGAGCGATGCGCCGCGTCCATCGCGCTCATCAGCGCCTGCTCGGTGGCGCTTTCAAGTCGGCCCCGCACCGTGACCGGCAGCCGGTCAAGCAGTCCTTCTGCCTGTCCGCCGACCATGTTCAGAATCTGGATACCCGCATTCGAGGCGCGCGCATGGCGCGCCGCCAGCGCATCGAGCCGCTGGCCGATTTCAGCGGCATCTATCTGTTTTTCAATGATTTCCATTACCGCGCCTCTGCAAGGGTCCAGATGAAAGATCGCCCCTGCAGGCGTCATTTTCAAGCGGCGCGTGTCACCTTTCCGCGAACACCCGCCCAGGCATCGCCGCAAAGCGACGCGCCCAGCACCCTGTCCGGGTTGGTGGGAGGGGGCATCTCGACCCCGTCGAGCCGATGAAACCCGAACCGCCCGTAATAGGGCTCATCGCCCACCAGCAGCACCCGCTCCCAGCCCTGCGCCGCCGCCAGAGCCAGGCTCTCGCGGATCATCCAGCCGCCCAGCCCCTCGCCCTGCCGGGTCGGGTGTACCGCCACGGGGCCCAGCAACAACGCCTTCTTCTCGCCCACCAGGACCGGCCAGAACCTGATCGCACCCGCCAGGATCCCCTGCCCATCACGCGCCACAAGGCTGAGCCCGCGCACCGGCGGGACATCGTCGCGCAGCCGGTAGGACGACAGCGCCTCGCGGCCCGGCGCGAAGCACAGGTCATAGAGAGCCTCGACCTCCCACCAGTCATCATCTGTTTCGGGGCTGAGCTCGAACACCCGGCAACTCCCTGCGAAATCGGCTGGATTTGCGCCTAGCACGGCGCTAGGTCTGGCACAAACCCGGAAATGAAAGCGACGAGGCACCCAGGATGTTCTACCGCCCCGAAGACGGCCACGGCCTGCCGCACAACCCCTTCAACGCCATCGTGACGCCCCGGCCGATCGGCTGGATTTCAAGCCGCGACAGCGAGGGGCGGGACAACCTTGCGCCCTATTCCTTCTTCAACGCTGTCGCCTATGTGCCGCCGCAGGTGATGTTCGCCTCGACCTCGGTCAAGGCGGATCGGGGCGACACGAAAGACAGCGTCGCCAATATCCGCGAGACCGGCGTTTTTTGCGTGAATATCGTGGAATACGCCATGCGCGACGCAATGAACCAGACCTCCGGCCCCTGGGACAGGGAGGTCGATGAGTTCGACCACGCCGCCATCGAAAAGGCCGAGTGCGACACCATCGCCTGTGCCCGCGTCGCAGGGGCGCCCGCCAATCTGGAATGCAAGCTGACACAGATCGTGACCCTGCCGGGCGAGGCCAATTTCGCCGTCTTCGGCGAGGTCACCGGCATCCACATGCGCGACGACTGCCTGAAGGATGGCATTTTCGACGTGCTGGCCTTCAACCCGCTGGCCCGCATGGGATACCGCGATTACAGCGTGGTGCGCGAAAAGTTCACCCTCAAGCGCCCCGGCGAATGAACGCCCGGACCTAACGCAGCAGGAAGGCATCCGAGAACCCGGCGCCGCGCACCCGGTTCAAGGCGGATTGCAGGGCGGACTGACTGGCGAACGGCCCGGCCAGAACCCGCGTATATGTCTTGCCGCCCCGCTGATACCGCGAAAGCCTCGCAGGCAGACCGCTACGCGCCAGTTGCTGAGCGGCGCGCTGCGCATTGCCGGGCTGGCTGAACATGCCCGCCTGAACGAAGCGGTGGCTTGCGCCTGCGTTCGGCGATGCTGCCGGCGCCTGCGAGCGGGTAGAGATCAGAGGCGTCGCAACCTGCTGACGCACGACCCTGACGGGCTGCGCCTTGGAGGCAGAGCGCCGCGAGCTGTTTGCCGCCACCTGACGCACACGGATCGGGTCGCGCACTGCAACACCCGCGGTCTGGACGGCAACGCCCGCAGCACGCTGCTGAGCAAAGCTCGTATAGGGGTATCTCAGACCCGGATATTTATAGGTCACATCCCGGTTGGTCGCGGTGTCGATGAGGTGGCGCGGCACGGTCCGGGACCACATGACCTCCATCTGCGCCTTGCCCTCAAAGGTCTGATGCGCACGGTAGGGATTGAGGCGGTCATCATCCCAGGCCGGCTTGTAGCCTTCGGGAACCGAGATGCCATTGCTTTGCTGTTGCTGCTCATAGACATGGCGCGGGACCACCCTGACATTGGACGCCGCAGCCCGAGACGCACGCCGGACAACCTGTTGAGAAGGCTGCGCCAGAAGCGTGGTGCCTGCAAGCGGCGTCACCGAAGGGCGTGACGCGCGCGGCGCCTGGACGGGAGCAGTCCTGACATAATGCACCTCGGCACCCGATCCGCCGCCACCCATGACATAGCTCACATGCGGCTCGGCCTGTGGCCCGCAACGCACATCGGGATCACTGCCCATGTAACGCTTCGACACCGGGCTGAGCCCCGTACAGACGGAAACCCCCTGCATCGGGGCCGGGCGCATGATGCGGGCGGGGGCCTTGGCGGTCTTGACCGCCACGGAGCGTGCCGGCGCGGTGACGATTTTGACGGGCGGCGCAGAGACCGGCGCCGCCACAGAAGGCGCACGCACGATCTTGGGTGATGCCGGTTTCGCCACCTGCCGAACCTGTTGGGACCGGGGCTGCGGCATGGACTTGGGTTGCGGAGCAGCTTTCGCAGCGGTGCTGGCCGCTGTCCGGGTCTTGGCCGGAGCAGTTGCCGGGGCCTGCGCTGTCTGGGTCGGAGCGAGGGAAGGCCTGGCGCCGCAGATCATCTTGCGTTGGCGTGTGACCCGCGGGATCCATGTCGTATTGCCGCTGACACCGGCGCGCACGAACACGCAGCCCTTGCTGTCGACATATTGCCGTCCCGTGTAGGATGCGGGCGGAAATTCCGCCGGAACCGGCAGTGCCGAGGTGGATTGCGCCTCGACAAATTCAAACCCGAACGCCGCAACGATGACAGCCATCGCCAGTACTCTGGTCACTCTCATGATGTCCCCCAAGACAGACAGGGCGAGAGTGCCTGATTTGTGACGCCTAGTAAACAGTCAATAGCTTATTTTGTGCCATACATTCTGTCGCCCGCATCCCCTAGTCCCGGAAGGATATATCCCTTCTCGTTCAGGCGCTCGTCCAGCGCGGCGGTGACGATGGGCACATCGGGATGCGCGTCTTTCATCCGGGCGACGCCTTCGGGCGCGGCCAAGAGGCACAGGAAGCGGATATTCCGCGCGCCTGCCTGCTTGAGCAGGTCGACCGCCGCCGCCGAGGAATTCCCCGTCGCCAGCATGGGATCGACGACGATCACCATGCGCTCGCCAAGGTAGTCGGGAACCTTGAAATAGTATTGCACCGGTTTGAGCGTCTCTTCGTCGCGGTAAAGCCCGACGAACCCCACCCGCGCCGATGGAATAAGCTCCAGCATCCCGTCCAGCAGGCCATTGCCGGCACGCAGGATCGACACCAGCGCCAGCTTGCGCCCCGCCAGCACCGGCGCGTCCATCTCCTGCAAGGGGGTCTCGATGCGCCGGTCGGTCATGTCCAGTTCGTAGGTGACCTCATAGGCCAGCAACTGGCTGATCTCGCGCAGAAGCTGCCGAAACACGGCGGTCGAGGTGGTCTTCTCGCGCATGAGGGTCAGCTTGTGCTGAACAAGCGGGTGGGTAACGACGGTCAGGTGCTGTTTCATCGGATGGTCCTCGGCGGTCTGATACGGCGGTTTTTTCTGTCATTTCAGAAAGCGCGGCAAAGGGCAACGGGCGAGGTCCGTGCCCTCACGGAAGAAAGCTGCGGCCCGGCCCTTGCGATGGCACGCCAAGATGCGCCGCAACGCTGGCCCCCACATCGGCGAAAGCCACCTGCCCGATCCGCCCCGCGCCAAGCCCGGCGATCAGGAGGGGTACGCGTTCGCGGGTATGGTCGCTCCCGGGCCAGGTCGGGTCGTTGCCGTGATCGGCGCAGAGCAGCAGCATGTCGCCCGCCCCAAGCCGCTTCAGCAGCTTGCCGATCTCACGGTCGAACCATTCCAGCGCCCGCGCATAGCCCTCAACATCGCGGCGGTGCCCGTAAAGACTGTCGAATTCCACGAAATTGGCAAAGGTCAGGCTGCCGGGTTCCGCATTGTCGATCGCGCGCTCGAGATGGCGCATCAATTCACGATCGTCGCCCTTCACCACGTCGTCGATCCCCTGCATAGAGAAGATATCGCCAATCTTGCCGATTGCATGCACCTTGCCGCCCGCCCCCTGCACCCAGTCGCACAAGGTCTGCGCAGGCGGCGGCATCGCATAGTCGCGCCGATGCGCGGTGCGTATGAAGCCACCCGCGCTGTCGCCCAGAAACGGTCGCGCGATCACCCGCCCGACCCGCATCCCATGCAGGACCGGCGCAACCCGGCGGCAGGTTTCAAGCAGGCGTTCCAGCCCGAAACTGTCTTCGTAGGCGGCGATCTGAAAGACGCTGTCGCCCGAAGTGTAGCAGATCGGCCAACCGCTGCGCATGTGCTCGGCCCCGAGGCGCGCGATGATATCCGTGCCCGACGCGTGGCAATTGCCCAAGGTGCCGCCGGCGCCCGAAGCCTCTTGCACCGCCGCCAGCACGTCGGGTGGGAAAGCGGGGACGCAATCGGGAAAGTGATGCCATTCCCAGGGCACCGGCACCCCTGCCAGTTCCCAATGCCCGGTGGGTGTGTCCTTGCCGGGCGACTGCTCGGTCGCGCAGCCCCAGACCCCTGTCGGCAGGCTGCCCAGCCCAGGTGCGTCTTCACCGGATGCCAGCCGGATCGCCGCCCCAAGGCCCAGAGCATCAAGCACCGGCAAATGCAAACCGCCAGGCCGCGCCTTGGCAATATTGGCAACTGTATTCGCCCCAGTGTCGGGAATGCCCCCATTGAAGAACGCCCCGGCGTCGGGCGCCCCGCCTATGCCCACCGAGTCCATCACCACGAGGAAGGCGCGCGCCATGCTCAACCCAGTCTTTCATGGATCAGGGCCGGGATCTGCGCTGGGGCATCGCGGATCACGGTCGCCCGTAGCAGCTGTTCTGCCGCCCTGTCGGCGTCATCCTCGGATGTCGCGTGAATGCGCAAGAGCGGATCGCCCTTGGCGACCGATGCGCCAAGAGGCAGCACCCGATCCAGGCCGACCGCGGGGTTCACCTTGTCCGCCTCCACCTGCCGCCCGCCGCCAAGGCCGATCACCGCCAGCCCCATGGCTTCGCCATCCATCGCCGTGACATGGCCCGCGCAGGGTGCGGGCAGATCGCGGATCACGACGGCCTCGGGCAAGTGGCCTTCCCAGTTCTCGACGAAGTCATTCGGGCCACCCATGGCGGCCACCATCCGACCGAAATGCGCAGCGGCGCGACCATCCGACAGCGTCTCGGAGATCATCTGCGCCCCGGCTTCGCGCGTGGCAGCCAGCCCGCCGAGTCTGAGCGCCTCGCCCGCCAGTTCGATGGTCAAAGCGCCCAACCGCCCCTGCGTATCGCCACGCAGCACCCGCATCGCCTCGGCCACCTCCAGCGCATTGCCAAGCGCGGGTGCCAGCGGCTGGTTCATGTCCGATACCACGGCGCTTGTCCGGCAACCCGCCGCGTTTGCTGTTTCGACCAGCGCCGCTGCCAATGCCCGCGCATCCGCATCGCACTTCATGAAGGCGCCCGAACCGGCCTTCACATCCAGCACCAGCCCCTCGAGCCCCGCAGCCAGCTTCTTGGAGAGGATCGAGGCGGTGATCAGATCAAGGCTTTCCACCGTCGCGGTCACGTCGCGCACCGCATACAGACGGCGATCCGCCGGGGCCATCTCGGCGCTGGCACTGACAATCGCGCATCCGGCGCGCGCAACGACGGCACGAAACTGCGCCTCATCAAGCTGCGTGGTGATCCCCGGTATCGACTCGAGCTTGTCGAGCGTCCCGCCAGTATGGCCAAGCCCCCTGCCCGAGATCATCGGCACGATGGCCCCGCAGGCCGCCAGCGCGGGCGCCAGCACGAGGCTCACACAATCGCCGACCCCGCCGGTCGAGTGCTTGTCGATGACCCGCCCATCAACTGACCAGTCCAGCCTGCGTCCGCTGTCGCGCATCGCCAGTGTCAGGGCCGTGCGCCCCGCTTCGCCCAGGCCCTTCAACAGGACCGCCATCGCGAACGCCCCCGCCTGTGCATCGCTGACGCGGCCATCGGCCAGCCCGTCTGCGAACCACGAAAGCTCTGCGCGCCCCACCGGGGCGCCATCCCGGATCATGGCGATGATTGCCCTGGCATCCATCGCTCAGCCCTTCACGATGCTGGAGGCAACGAAAGCACCGGGCAAGAGATCGCCCAGCCTGGCGCTCCGCTGCCGCCCGTCCAGCGTAGCCATGATGACCAATGTGTCCGGCCCGCCGAACTCGGCCAACCGCTGGCGGCATCCGCCGCAGGGGCTGATCGGTTCGGTGCCTTCGGCGATGATCGCCACCTCCGAAAGTTCGGTCTCACCCGCCGCAACCATCGCCGCGATCGCGCCGGTCTCGGCACAGGTGCCTTCGGGATAGGCAGCGTTCTCGACATTGCACCCGACATAGACTCGCCCCGACGCCGCGCGCACCGCCGCACCGACCTTGAACCCGGAATAGGGTGCATGGGCGTTTTCACGCACGGCCTCGGCATCAGCGAGCAGCGACATCCCTTATCCTTTCACTTTGAGGTCCCGCGCGGACCGCTTGGGTTAAACATTGCGTCCGCGCGCTGCGGGATGCAAGCTGCAGAGAAGGTCCGGCAAGATCGGGATTGCACCGGCAAAATAATAGTTTAATGTTAAACTAAATGCCGCGAGGGAGGAAACCATGACCGACAATCCAAATGAGAACCTGCGTCACGCGGCATTGGCCTACCATGAATTTCCCAAACCCGGAAAACTCGAAATCCGCGCCACCAAGCCGATGGCCAATGGCCGTGACCTTGCGCGCGCCTATTCCCCCGGCGTTGCCGAAGCGTGTCTCGAGATAAAGGAAGATGAGGCCAATGCCAGCCGCTACACTGCGCGCGGCAACCTTGTGGCAGTGGTCACCAACGGCTCGGCCGTCCTGGGCCTTGGCAATATCGGCGCGCTGGCCTCCAAGCCGGTGATGGAAGGCAAGGCCGTCCTTTTCAAGAAATTCGCGGATATCGATTGCTTCGACATCGAAGTGAACGAAAGCGACCCCGAGAAGCTGGCCGATATCGTCTGCGCGCTGGAACCCACGTTCGGCGCGATCAACCTCGAGGACATCAAGGCGCCGGATTGCTTCATCGTCGAGAAGCTGTGTCGCGAGCGCATGAACATTCCAGTGTTCCACGACGATCAGCATGGCACCGCCATTGTCGTCGGCGCGGCGGCGACCAACGCCCTGCACGTGGCAGGCAAGCGGTTCGAGGACGTCAAGATCGTCTCGACCGGTGGCGGCGCAGCTGGGATCGCCTGTCTCAACCTGCTGTTGAAGCTCGGTGTGCGGCGCAGCAATATCTGGCTCTGCGACGTTCACGGCCTTGTCTACAAAGGTCGCAGCAAAGACATGAACCCCCAGAAAGAGGCCTTTGCGCAGGATACCGACCTGCGCGACCTTGGCGACGTCATCGGCGGGGCGGATATGTTCCTCGGCCTGTCGGGGCCGAATGTCCTGCGGCCCGAGCATGTGGAAAAGATGGCCGACAGCCCGATCATCTTTGCGCTGGCCAACCCCACGCCCGAGATCATGCCCGACGAGGTGCGCAAGGTCGCCCCCAAGGCAATCATCGCGACGGGGCGCAGCGATTTTCCCAACCAGGTCAACAACGTTCTCTGCTTTCCCTTCATCTTTCGCGGCGCTCTCGACGTAGGCGCGACAGAGATCAACGACGCGATGCAGATCGCCTGCGTCGAGGGCATCGCCGACCTGGCTCGCGCTACCACGAGCGCCGAAGCCGCCGCAGCCTATCAGGGCGAGCCGATGACCTTCGGCGCCGATTACCTGATCCCCAAACCCTTCGACCCGCGCCTCTCCGGTATCGTTTCGACCGCCGTCGCCCGTGCCGCAATGGAAACAGGTGTGGCCGCGCGCCCGATCGAGGATCTCAAGGCCTACAAGACCCGGCTCGATGCGTCGGTGTTCAAGTCCGCTCTGCTCATGCGCCCTGTCTTTGAAGCCGCCGCAACGGCCTCTCGCCGGATCGTCTTTGCCGAAGGCGAGGACGAGCGAGTGCTGCGCGCGGCGCAGGCGATCCTTGAGGATACGACAGAACTGCCGATCCTGATCGGCCGCCCCTCGGTGATCGAGCGGCGCTGTGAACGGCTGGGTCTGGAAATCCGCCCCGGCCGCGACCTGAGCGTCGTCAACCCCGAGGACGACCCCCGCTATCGCGATTATTGGGGCAGCTACCACGACCTGATGAAGCGCCGGGGCGTCACACCCGATCTGGCCAAGGCGATCATGCGCACCAACACGACCGCCATCGGCGCGGTGATGGTGCATCGTGACGAGGCTGACAGCCTGATCTGCGGCACGTTCGGCGAATACCGCTGGCATCTGAACTATGTCACGCAGGTTCTGGGCACCCCCGACCTGCGCCCGCATGGGGCGCTGTCGCTGATGATCCTCGAGGATGGTCCGTTGTTCATCGCCGACACGCACGTCCATTCCCTCCCCACACCCGAACAGCTGGCCGAGGCCGCAATCGGCGCGGCGCGCCATGTGCGCCGCTTCGGGATCGTCCCCAATGTCGCCTTCTGCTCGCAATCGCAGTTCGGCAACCAGGCCGAGGGCTCGGGCAAACGCCTGCGCGCAGCGATCGAGATACTCGATTCCGCGCCGCGCGATTTCGCCTATGAGGGCGAGATGAATATCGACACTGCGCTTGACACCGAACTGCGCGAACGCCTCCTGCCCGACAACCGCATGAGCGGCGCGGCCAATGTGCTGATCTTCGCCCATGCCGATGCCGCCTCGGGCGTGCGCAACATTCTCAAGATGAAGGCTGGCGGGCTGGAGGTCGGACCGATCCTGATGGGCATGGGCAACCGCGTCCATATCGTCACCCCCGGTGTCACCGCACGCGGCCTCCTGAACATGGCCGCCATCGCGGGAACGCCGGTGCGCCATTACGGCTGAGTCGGCGAATCCGTCAGAGGCCGGTTTGCAGAAAGCAGGTTTGCAGATTTGCAAGTGTCACAGGCTTTGCCGAGCGACCGCATGAATCTAACGGCTTTGCAAAAATTTGCAGGCCCTTGCGCATAAAATCTGCAAATTTCATGCGATAATCTGCCACGCGCGCGGCCAACTCACTTGCCGCAACGTCGCCTCGCCCGTAACACATCTGTAACGGACCGGAGGAGGACACGATGGCATATAAGGACATCTATGAGAGCTGGAAGCGCGACCCCGACGCCTTCTGGATGGAGCAGGCCAAGGCGATCGATTGGGACGAGATGCCCTCGAAGGCGCTTTTCGACGGCAATGCCCCGCTTTATGAATGGTTCGCCGATGGCATGGTGAACACCTGCTACAACGCCGTCGACCGCCATGTCGAGCAAGGCCGCGGCGACCAGGTGGCGATCATCCACGACAGTCCGGTCACCCACACCAAGCACGAAATCACCTACAAGGAGCTGCGCGACCGCGTTGCCAGTCTTGCCGGCGCATTGCGCGCCAAGGGGATCGAAAAGGGCGACCGCGTCATCATCTATATGCCAATGGTTCCCGAGGCGCTTGAAGCGATGCTGGCCTGCGCCCGGCTGGGCGCGATCCACTCGGTGGTCTTTGGCGGATTTGCCGCGCATGAGCTGGCTGTACGCATCGACGATTGCAAACCCAAGGCGATTATCGCCGCCTCCTGCGGGATCGAACCGGGCCGCGTTGTCCACTACAAGCCGCTTCTGGACGGCGCCATCGAACAGGCGGCGCACAAGCCCGATTTCTGCGTGATCTTCCAGCGCGAGCAGGAAGTCGCCCATCTGGAAGAAGGGCGCGACTTTGCCTGGCACAGTTTCCAATATGGCGTGGAGCCTGCCGACTGCGTTCCCGTCGAGGGCAACCATCCCGCCTATATCCTGTACACATCCGGCACCACCGGCGCGCCCAAGGGCGTGGTGCGCCATACCGGCGGGCATCTGGTGGCGCTGAACTGGACGATGAAGAACATCTACAATGTCGATCCGGGCGATGTGTTCTGGGCCGCCTCGGATGTGGGCTGGGTCGTGGGACACTCCTATATCTGCTACGCGCCGCTGATACATGGCAATACGACCATCGTGTTCGAGGGCAAACCCGTCGGCACACCTGATGCGGGCACGTTCTGGCGCGTCATCAGCGAACACAAGGTGCGCAGTTTCTTTACCGCGCCCACGGCCTTTCGCGCCATCAAGCGCGACGACCCCAAGGGCGAGATGATCAAGAAATACGATATCTCCTGCCTGCGCGCCCTCTATCTGGCGGGCGAAAGGGCCGACCCGGACACGATCGAATGGGCCAGGAAGGTGATGGGTGTGCCGGTCTACGATCACTGGTGGCAGACCGAAACCGGCTGGACGATCGCTGGAAACCCCGCCGGGATCGAAGCCCTGCCCGTCAAGACCGGCTCGCCCACCGTTGCGATGCCCGGCTATGACGTGCAGATTCTCGACGAGGCCGGTCACGAGATGCCCGCCGGTGAACTGGGCGCCATCGCCATCAAGCTTCCCCTGCCCCCCGGCACGCTGCCGACGCTCTGGAATGCCGAGGACCGCTTTCATTCATCCTATCTGAACCACTTCCCCGGTTATTACGAAACCGGCGACGCGGGCATGAAGGATGAGGACGGATACCTCTGGATCATGGCACGCACCGATGACGTGATCAATGTCGCGGGCCACCGCCTGTCGACGGGAGCAATGGAAGAGGTGCTTGCCGCTCACCCGGATGTCGCGGAATGCGCAGTGATCGGCGTGACCGACGAACTGAAGGGGCAGTTGCCGCTCGGCTTCCTTTGTCTGACCAAGGGCGTGAATCGGCCCCACGACGCCATCGTCAAGGAAAGCGTGTCGATGGTGCGCGACCAGATCGGCCCCGTCGCCGCGTTCAAGCTGGCCGTGGTGGTGGACCGGCTGCCCAAGACGCGCTCTGGCAAGATCCTGCGCGCCACGATGGTCAAGATCGCCGATGGCGAGGATTTCAAGATGCCCGCCACGATCGACGATCCCGCGATCCTCGATGAAATCCGCGAGGCGCTGCAAACCATTGGCTACGCCAAGGGCTGACACCGCCTGCAGGCCCGCCCCGATGCATCCGCGCGTCGGGGCGGGCGCCGCCGCCTACCCTTCCGCGCGCTGAGCGTCGAGCACGGTTACCTGAACCGGGCTGATCGACAGGGCCTTTACAGGGTCCAACTCAGGCGCGCCGTCCCGGCTGATGCCCGCGAACACACCCGAACCGGCAATCACCAGCCCCAACACCAGCGCAAGGCGCTTGCGCGTCGACGTATGGGGCGGGGTTTTGCAGTGCGATTGCATGGTCGTTCTCCTGTTATCCTGTTCCGTGGCGGCCCACACCTGGCAGGCAACACCACAATGCGGATCGCGGCGCAGGACAGGCAATAACAGGCGTGTGCTATCCGATAGCATGCCCCTAAATCGTTGATTTTTAATGAATCCCGAAAAGACCGCGCTAAACGAACTGTTCGCGCAAAAGCCGCTCTTCAAGCCCGTGACCGGGGTCGAAAAGGATACGATGAGCCACGTCGGGGTCGGAGTGAATCTCGACCCAGAGCACGTTCTCGACCCAGATGCTGTCGGCATCCGCCATGACCGGACGCTTTTCCGGCTCGATCACATCAAAGCGTACATGCGCCGTTTTCGGCAACAGCGCGCCGCGCCAGCGCCGCGGCCTGAACGCCGCCACCGCCGTCAGCGCCAGCACGTCCGACCCGATCGGAAGGATCGGCCCATGCGCGCTGTAGTTATACGCCGTGGAGCCCGCCGGGGTCGCCACCAGCGCTCCGTCACAGACAAGTTCCGCCAGCCGCAGGTTGCCGTCGATGGTGATCCTCAGCTTGGCGGCCTGAGGCCCGGCCCGCAGCAGCGAAACCTCGTTGATCGCCAGCGCCTCGTGCAGGGCGCCATGCGCGCATTGCGCCGTCATTGCCAGCGGATTGATAACCTCTTCCTGGGCCTCTGCCAGCCGGTCAAGCAGGTCGGTCTCGGAATATTCATTCATCAGGAAACCGACCGTGCCGCGGTTCATGCCATAGACCGGCGCGGGCAGATCCTGCGTGCGGTGCAGCGTCTCGAGCATGAAACCATCTCCCCCCAATGCGACGATCACATCGGCCTCGGCCTCGGGCACGTCGCCATAACGCGCAACCAGCGCCGCCCGCGCTGTCTGGGCGGAGGGCGCATTGCTTGCGAGAAAGGCGATTTTCCGGGCCATCGTCTGCGCTGCCTCGTTTCCTAAGCACGTCCTGTCGGTCGGATCGAACCACAATTCCACCTGTTGCGCCAGATATGCCGGTCCAACAAGTCCTTTTGTCGCTTTACATCCTTTCAAACAGGGCCTGTTTCCGATAGGAAATCCCCGAAATCACACGGACGGAGTTGCCCCAATGCCTCATGATGGAAACCAGCCCTTTATGTCCGAAGGGTTTTTCACCGAATCCCTCGCATCGCGCGACCCCGAGATCGCCAAGGCGATCGGCCTCGAACTGGGCCGACAGCGCGACGAGATCGAGTTGATCGCCAGCGAAAACATCGTCTCTGCCGCCGTCATGGAAGCCCAGGGCAGCGTGATGACGAACAAATACGCCGAGGGTTACCCCGGACGGCGCTATTATGGCGGCTGCCAGTTCGTCGACATCGCCGAGAACCTGGCCATCGAGCGCGCCTGCAAGCTGTTCGATTGCGGTTTCGCCAATGTGCAGCCCAATTCGGGCAGCCAGGCCAATCAGGGCGTCTTTACCGCGTTGATCAAGCCCGGCGACACGATCCTGGGCATGAGCCTCGATGCGGGCGGGCACCTGACCCACGGCGCCGCGCCCAACCAGTCGGGCAAGTGGTTCAATGCCGTGCAATATGGTGTGCGCAAGCAGGACAACCTGATTGACTACGATCAGGTCGAGGCGCTGGCAAAGGAACATAACCCCAAGCTGATCATCGCGGGCGGCTCGGCCATCCCGCGCCAGATCGACTTTGCCCGCATGCGCGAGATCGCCGACATGGTGGGCGCATACCTGCATGTGGACATGGCGCATTTCGCGGGTCTCGTGGCGGCGGGTGAGCATCCCTCGCCCTTCCCGCATGCGCATGTCGCGACCACCACCACCCACAAGACCCTGCGCGGACCGCGCGGCGGCATGATCCTGACGAATGACGAAACCATCGCCAAGAAGGTGAATTCGGCCATTTTCCCCGGCATCCAGGGCGGGCCGCTGATGCATGTGATCGCCGCCAAGGCCGTGGCCTTCGGCGAGGCGCTGCGCCCCGAGTTCAAGGCCTATATCAAGCAGGTCGTGACCAATGCGCAGGCCCTGAGCGATCAGCTGATCAAGGGTGGGCTCGACACCGTGACGCACGGCACGGATACCCATGTCTTGCTGGTCGATCTGCGGCCCAAGGGCGTCAAGGGCAACGCCACCGAAAAGGCGCTCGGGCGCGCGCATATCACTTGCAACAAGAACGGGGTTCCCTTTGATCCCGAAAAGCCCACCGTCACCAGCGGGATCCGTCTCGGGTCGCCGGCGGGCACGACGCGCGGATTTGGCGAGGCCGAGTTCCGCCAGATAGCCGACTGGATCGTCGAAGTGGTCGACGGGCTGGCGGCGAACGGCGAAGAGGGCAACAGCGCCGTCGAGGAAAAGGTCAAGGCCGAGGTCGCCTCGATGTGCCAGCGGTTCCCACTCTACCAGACCCTCTAACGCATTGTTCTGAAATCATTTCAAAGGCCCTCGCGGATAATCCGCGTGGGCCTTTTTTCATGCCCGCAGGCTCAGATCACACCCTGCCAGCGCAGCAGCACGAGGATCAGCAGGACCAGCGCGAGCAGGTTGAAGACCATGCTGCCCAGCAGTCCGAGGATGAGGGACTTGCGCCGCTCTCCGGCGTTGATCGTTTCGAGATGGCCGCGCAGGATGGCGATGGAATGCATCGTTCCGGGCTTGTCGACCAGCCGCGCGAGGCGTGGATTTTCCAATAAAATCCGGGCCTTGGCGATTCGATCACCGGCGCGGCGGGCGAAGCGCGGCAGCCGGCGGCCGGCGCGTTTGAGCCGCGCCTCGAACGAGGGACCGCGCACGCCCAGACGCTCTTGCAGAAGCGACTCGAGCTTTGCGATGTCAGAGTCCAGAGATGTCGGATCAATCACGCGCTTACCCCCTGACACCAGATCTAGCGCGGTTGCGCCAAGCGCTCAATAGGGCTGGTGCTGGGACGCGCGCGCGGATAGCGTGAGGGCATGTTGAACAAGATCGAATACGGAACGCGGACAGAGATGCCGGGCCTGTTGATCGCGCATGGGCTTTACGGGTCGGCGCGCAACTGGGGCGTGATCTCGAAACGGTTGTCGGACCGCCGCCAGGTGGTTGCCGCGGACATGAGGAACCACGGGTCAAGCCCTTGGTTTGAAACACATTCCTACCCCGATATGGCTGAGGATCTGGCCGCGCTTCTGGAGGAACTGGAAGGGCCTTTCGATGTGCTGGGGCACTCGATGGGGGGCAAGGCGGCGATGGTGCTGGCACTGACCCGGCCGGACCTGGTGAATCGGCTGATCGTGGCAGATATAGCGCCTGTGACCTATTCCCACTCCCAGATACAGTATATCGAGGCGATGAAATCGGTCGATCTGAGCCGGATCGAGAGCCGATCGGATGTGAATGCACAGTTGGAGGGCAAGGTGGACAACCCCGCCTTGATCAGCTTTTTCACGCAATCCATTGATATAAAAGAAAAACAATGGCGGCTGAACCTGGAGACCCTGGGCGCCGAGATGCCGAAGATCATGTCTTTCCCTGATATTTCAGGTCATTACGATGGAAAGGTCATGTTCCTGACCGGCGCGGACTCGGATTATGTCACGCGTGAACATCGCCCGAAAATCAAGGCGTTATTCCCCAAAGCTCAATTCGTGAAAATTCCGGAGGCAGGCCATTGGCTGCATGCCGACCGGCCGCGCGCATTCGAGGCGGCGATCCGAACCTGGCTGGGTTGAGATCGGTACAAAACGTCCGGTTTGTACGCCGGTTTTGTACCCAACCCCGCGCCTAACGGACGGGATTGGTACAAAACGGTTGCTCTCACTCGCCGGTGTAGAGCTCGCGAGCCACCAGCCAGGCGACCGGAGCGGCCACGGCGAAACCCACCAGAGAGGAGATAACCACCGGCCAGGTGGTGTCATAGCCAGCCGCCAGCGCCGCCACCATGGCGGAACCCGCCAGGGTGGTTCCGATGAAGACATAAAGAATCAGTCCCAGACGCAACATGAGAATCCTTCCCACTTTCAAAAAGGCGCGCGCAAGATTGATGTTAGCCCTCGTGCGCACGCCGCTCTTTGATCTGCGTCAGGTTCATCACCCGTCACCGCCGCTCATGGCACGGGCCACCACCCATGCCAGCGGAAAGGCCAGCACAAAGCCCGCGAGCACCGCACCGCCCAGCACCCATCCCCCGGCATGGCCGGAGACGAGCGCGAAGACTATGCCGACGCCCGCCAGCGTCGAGCCGATGAAGATATGCAGGATGATCGTGAGCCAGAGCATGTCGCCCCCCAAAGCCATGTCGCCGGGAGGCTAACGCGCCGCACAGTCGCGGCGCGTTGATCTGGGTCAGCCGGGCACGATCAGATTTCAGGCGCGCTCGGGTCGGGCAGAAGGCCCGGCGGGCCGTGCCGTTTGTGATTGAAATCCGGATCGTCGCGCTTGATCCAGCGCGAGATGATATGGGATGCGGGCCATGTCAGCACCGCGCCCACCCCAGCCGCCATGAGTATGGCGGGCCATCCGTAATAGCCAAGGGCCAGCACCGTGGTCACGAATGTGCCGATCAGGGTCGGCCCCGTGGCGAGAAAGAGAACAAGGCTCAAGCGGTCCATTGCGGGCCTCCTTTCAGTATGCGCCATTCATGAAACGCGCGAAAGCACCGCAGGGTTCCGGCAAGCCGGAGCAAGGGGGCGGAGATCCGCCCCCTCTGTAGGTCCGTGGCGTCACTCGACGCCCAGCATTTCCTTGGCCTTGGCCAGCGTTTCGACCGACGCCGCGTGGTCACCCGACTTGTGCAGCTCCTCACCCTTGGCGCGCAGGTCCTTCACTTCGGCCATTTCGGCCTCGGACAGGCTGGCGGTCTGCATGGCCTCGTCGATCTTGGCCATGTCCATCGGGCATTGGCTGGCGCTGACCGGCGCCGCAAGAAGCGCCAGAGCGGCGGTGAGTGCGAGATATTTCATTATGTTTCCTCCCGTTATGTGTCGCGTGAGCAAAAAGGTAGCACGCCACGCGGCACTGGCGAGAGGGTCGGCGGGTTGATGCCGGTTCAGCGCTTCTTCACGAACTCTGTCAGGATCACGATGCGCTGGCCCTCGACGCGGCCTTCGATATGGGCGGGATTGTCGGCGACAAGGGAAATGCCGCGCACCGCCGTGCCACGCTTGGCGGTGAAATTCGCGCCCTTGACCGGCAGGTCCTTGATCAGGACGACGCTGTCGCCCTGCGCCAGCGGCACGCCGTTGGAATCGCGATGCGCGCTTTCCTGCGCGATGTTGTCGGCCCAGACGCGGGTTTCGTCGTCAAGCCAGAGCTGATCCGCCAGGTCGCGCGCCCAGTCATGGTCGGAAAGCCGCGCCAGCATCCGCGCCGCCAGCACCTGCGTGGCCGGGTCTTCGGACCACATCGCCGAGGCCAGGCCGCGCCAATGGTCGGGATCGGGGGTGCCGTCGATCTGCCCGGCGCAGGTGGCGCATATCTGCACGCTGGCGCCGTCGGGGCCGCCGGGGACGGGATGGGCGACAAGGTCTGTATCGGCAGAGCAGAGGGCACAGGTCATGGCAATCGGTCCGGGTTCGGGAAACGTTGCCAGCGGTATAGGCGGTGTTCGGGGCGAGCGGTAGGGGGTACGGGAGGGGCCGGGGTGAACCCCGGCCTACTCGTCCATCTTGAGGGCGGAGATGAAGGCCTGCTGGGGGATTTCCACCTTGCCGAACTGGCGCATCTTCTTCTTGCCCGCCTTCTGCTTTTCCAGAAGCTTCTTCTTGCGGGTCACGTCGCCGCCATAGCATTTCGCGGTCACATCCTTGCGCATCGCCGACAGGGTCTCGCGGGCGATCACCTTGCCGCCGATGGCCGCCTGGATCGGGATCTTGAACATGTGGCGCGGGATCAGGTCCTTGAGCTTTTCGCACATGGCGCGACCCCGCATTTCGGCGCGGTCGCGGTGGACCATCATCGAAAGCGCATCGACCGGCTCGTCATTGACCAGCACCTGCATCTTCACGAGGTTGTCGGTGCGATAGCCGGTGATCTCGTAGTCGAAGCTGGCATAGCCCTTGGTCACGGATTTCAGCCGGTCGTAGAAATCGAACACCACCTCGTTGAGCGGCAGGTCATAGACCACCATCGCCCGCGCGCCCGCATAGGTCAGGTCGATCTGGATACCGCGACGGTCCTGGCAGAGCTTGAGCACGTCGCCCAGGAATTCGTCCGGCACCAGGATCGTGGCCTTGATGCGGGGTTCCTCGACATGGTCGACATAGGTGAGGTCGGGCATGTCGGCGGGGTTGTGCAATTCGGTGACCGAGCCGTCCTTCATGAACACATGGTAGACGACCGACGGCGCGGTGGTGATCAGCTCGATATCGTATTCGCGCTCGATCCGGTCGCGGATCACCTCGAGATGCAGGAGCCCGAGGAACCCGCAGCGAAAGCCGAAGCCCAGCGCGGCGGAATTCTCCATCTCGTAGGAGAAGGAGGCATCGTTGAGCGCCAGTTTCTCGATCGCGTCGCGCAGGCTCTCGAATTCGGCGGAATCGACCGGGAAGAGGCCGCAGAACACCACCGGCACCGAGGGCTTGAAGCCCGGCAGCGCCTTTTCGCATTTGCGTTTCTCATGGGTGATCGTGTCGCCCACGCGGGTGTCGCGGACCTGCTTGATCGAGGCAGTGATGAAGCCGATCTCGCCCGGTCCGAGCGCGTCGACGACGGTCATGGCGGGGCGAAAGACGCCGATCCGCTCGACGTTGTAGGTGGCGCCGGTCTGCATCATGCGGATCTTGTCGCCCTTCTTCAGCACGCCGTCCATGATCCGCACCAGGACCACGACGCCCAGATAGGGGTCGTATTTGCTGTCCACCAGCATCGCCTTGAGCGGCGCGTCGGCATCGCCTTCGGGGGGCGGCAGGTGGGCGACGATCGCCTCCAGCACCTCGCGGATGCCCTGCCCTGTCTTGGCACTGACCGGAATCGCGCCCGAGGCGTCGATGCCGATCACTTCCTCGATCTGCTCGGCGACGCGGTCAAGGTCGCTGGCGGGCAGGTCGATCTTGTTGAGCACCGGGATCAGCTCGTGATCGGCGTCGATCGCCTGGTAGACATTGGCAAGCGTCTGCGCCTCGACCCCTTGGGTGGAATCCACCACCAGCAGCGACCCTTCGACCGCCCGCATCGAGCGCGACACCTCGTAGGAGAAATCCACATGCCCCGGCGTGTCGATCAGGTTGAGCACATATTGCTCGCCATTCTCGGCCGTGTAGTCGATGCGCACGGTATTGGCCTTGATGGTGATCCCGCGTTCGCGCTCGATATCCATCGAGTCGAGCATCTGCTCTTTCATGTCACGTTCGGCCACGGTGTCGGTCATCTGGATCAGACGATCGGCAAGCGTGGATTTACCGTGGTCGATATGCGCCACGATCGAGAAATTGCGGATATGAGAAAGCGGTGTCATGAGGATCGGATATGCGCTGCAAAGCAGGGCGGGTCAATAGCTTGCGTGGGGCGCGGGGCTGGCCTGACCCCTTTTGATATGCTTGAATGCCGCCAGACCGGAACGGAGCATCGCCATGCCTGCGCCAACTGCCATCACCGCCCACATCACCGGGCGTGTCCAGGGCGTCGCTTTCCGTGCCTTCGCACGCGATGCCGCCCAGGCGCGCGGCCTTGCGGGATGGGTCAGGAACGAGGCCGACGGCTCGGTCACCGCCCTGATCGAAGGCGACGGCGCGGCGGTGGATGACATGATCGCCGTCCTCCGGCGCGGGCCGGTCCACGCGCGTGTCAAAGAGGTCGCGACAGCCCCCGCCACGCCCGAGGGGCGCGACGGATTCGAGATCCGGCGCTGACCCCGACCGGCCCTTTCATCTGGCCTCAAATACCTCGGGGGGTTCCGGGGGGCTGGCCCCCCGGGCCTTCGCCCCGATCTCATCCCTGCCCGCGCCGCGCGCCGATCAGCCGCGCCATGTCGAGCATCCGGCAGGAAAAGCCCCATTCATTGTCATACCAGCCGAACACCCGCAAAAGCCCGCCATTGGAGACCGAGGTCTCGAGCCCGCTCATGATGACGGATTCGGGGCGTGCGCGCAGGTCCGCGCTGACCAGCGGCTGCGTGGTCCAGCCAAAGACCGGCGAGGAACCGGCGGCGGCTTTCAGCACGGCGTTGACCGCATCTTCGCTGACCGGCGCGCGGGTCTGCACCGTCAGGTCGAGGCAGGACACGCTGGCGGTGGGCACCCGGATCGCGCGGGCCTCGATCCGCCCTTTCATATGCGGCAGCACGAGCCCGGTCTGATGCTGGGCGCTGGTGGTCGTGGGCACCATCGAGAGCGCCGCCGCGCGGCTGCGCTCAGGCGCATCGCGCGGCTTGTCCACGGTGGGCTGGCTGCCGGTATAGCAATGCACTGTGGTCATCTGCCCGCTTTCCACGCCAAAGGCATCGTCCAGCAGCCGCACGAGCGGTGCCAGCGCGTTGGTGGTACAGGACGCGTTCGAAATGATGCGCTGATCGCCCAGATCACCCTCGTTGGCGCCCATCACGAGCGTCACATCGGCCTCGGCCGACGGTCCCGAGACCAGCACCGCGCCTGCGCCCGCCGCCAGCCCGCGTTCGGCCATCGCGCGCGCGCCGCCCATGCCGGTGCATTCCAGCACCACGTCGACACCGCCAAGATCGAGCGCGCTGAGATCGGATTGCGCATGGAAGGGTATGGCGCGCCCGTCCACATGCAACACCCCCTCGCCCGCCGAGACCTCGCCCGGCCAGGGGCCGAACACGCTGTCATACTGAAAGAGATAGGCGCAGGTCGCCAGCGGCTCGATCTCGTTGATCAGCACCAGTTCGATATCGCGCGCATCGCGCAGCAGGATGCGCAGCAGGGTGCGGCCAATGCGGCCGAAGCCGTTGATGGCAACGCGGATGGGGCGGCTCGTCATGGGCGCGTCTCCGACAGGTCAGTTTCGCTGACACTGTGCCGCGCAAGGCGGGAAATGCCAGTCGTGAAACAATATTTGATCAAATCATGACTCGCCCGCGTCAATCGGCTCGATCAGGTCCGGCCCGCTGGCGCGGTTGGAATTCACCTTGGGATCGACGCGCCAGAACGTGAGCGCGTCCTCGGACGGGGCCTGCATCAGCCGCGCGGCCCCCTGCCCCGCCTCGCCAAGCCAGAGCGGCCAATCGGCGGGCGCGACGATCACCGGCATCCGGTGGTGGATGCGCGACATCGCGTCATTGGCCGCCGTGGTGACGATGGCGCAGGTGGTCAGGCGCTCGGCGCCCTGCCCGCCCTTTGGCGTCCAATCCTGCCAGATCCCGGCAAAGGCGATCGGGCTGTCATCGCTGTGGCGGATGAACCACGGCAGGCGGTTGCCCGCGCTGTCCTTTGTCCACTCGTAGAACCCCGTCGCCGGGATCAGGCAGCGCCGCGCGCGGCAGGCCGCCGCGAAGGCGGGTTTACTGGCAATGGTCTCGGCGCGGGCATTGATGAGGAGCGGCCCGTCGCCGGGACTGTCATACCAATGGGGCAGGAAACCCCAGCGCATCGCCGACAGGTGCCGCTGCCCCTCGAGCGAGGTGACCGCATGCACGGCATTGGTCGGGCAGATGTTGTAATTCGGATTGCGCGGCAGGTCATTGGCGGGCGCGGCCTGAAACAGCCGCGCCATCGCGTCATCGGGCAAGGTATTGGCATAGCGTCCGCACATGCGCCGACCCTGCCGCAGGCGCGCGTGAATGTGAAGCGGCGCAAGGCGCGCCCGCCGCTTGGCGCTTGACCGGCGCGCATGGGCAGGGCATCACCCGGATCATGCTGATCTACAAGATATTTCGCGCCGATGAATGGCGCGCCTTGCGCGAGAACGCCACCACCCGGGGCGCGCCGGTCGATCTGGCCGATGGCTATATCCATTTCTCGACGGCCGCGCAGGCCCCCGAGACCGCCGCCAAGCATTTCGCGGGCGAGGATGGGCTGATGCTGGTGGCGGTCGAAGCGGCGGCGCTGGGGGATGCGCTGAAATGGGAAGAATCGCGCGGCGGCGCGCTGTTCCCGCATCTTTACCGCGCATTGCACCTTGAGGATGTGCATTGGGCGCAGCCCCTGCCGCTTGAGGGTGGCGCGCACAGCTTTCCGCCGGGCCTGACATGAGCGGCGTTGCGCGCCAGTTCGAGCGCATGGGGCTGTCCGCGCTGCACCGGCTTGACCCGGAGCGCGCCCATGACGCGGCGCTGATGGCGCTGCGCGCGGGTCTTGTGCCGCTGCCGGGGCGCATCACCTCGCCGCGCCTGCGCTGCGAGGTTGCCGGGCTGGCGCTTGATAATCCTTTGGGGCTGGCGGCGGGGTTCGACAAGAATGCCCGCGCCCTTGGCCCGCTGTCGCGCGCCGGATTCGGTTTTCTGGAGGTCGGGGCCGTGACCCCGCGCCCGCAGCAAGGCAACCCGCGCCCGCGCCTCTTTCGCCTGACCGAGGATCGCGGCGTGATCAACCGGTTCGGCTTCAACAACGAAGGCATGGAGGCCGCTGCCGCGCGGCTGGCCGCGCGCCCGAAGGACGCGGTGATCGGGCTCAATCTGGGGGCCAACAAGGACAGCACCGACCGCGCCGGGGATTTTGCCCGCGTGCTGGCGCATTGCGGGGGCAACCTTGATTTCGCGACGGTCAATGTGAGCAGCCCCAACACCGAGAAGCTGCGCGACCTGCAGGGCGCCGAGGCGCTGGCGAAGCTGCTTGAAGGGGTGATGGAGGCGCGCGGCGCTCTGCGCGCTCCGATCCCGGTTTTCCTCAAGATCGCGCCGGACCTGAGCGACGGCGAGCTCTCGGAGATCGCCGATGTGGCGACGGCGGCGGGGGTGTCGGGGATCATCGCCACCAACACGACGCTGGCGCGCGAGGGGCTGCATGGCCCCCATGCGAGCGAGGCCGGGGGCCTGTCGGGTGCGCCGCTGTTCGAGCGATCGACACGGGTTCTGGCACGGCTTTCGCAGCTCACACAGGGCGACATGCCCCTGATCGGGGTTGGCGGCGTGGCATCGGCCGAACAGGCCTATGAGAAGATCCGCGCCGGTGCACATGCGGTTCAGGTCTATTCGGCGCTGGTCTACGAGGGGATGTCCCTGGTCGGGCGGATCCTGCACGGGCTCGATGCCCTGCTCGAGCGCGACGGGTTTGCCAATGTCGCCGAGGCGGTGGGCCGCGGGCGCGACGCGTGGCTCTAGGGCGGCCCGGCGCGCGGCGTCAGCGCCGCTTTGAGGCTTTGCAGGCGGGCGCGTTGCGCCTAACCTGACATCGGGTGATTGCTTCACTGTCACGGAGAGGCCATGACGCAGGACGGGCGCACAGAGCAGCGGCGCGGCGGATTTTCGGGCTGGATCGACGCGGTGCTGTTCGACCTCGCGCGCCAGATGCGCTGGAGCTTCCTGCCGCCGCTGATGGTCTATTTCGCTGCCGGGTTCTCGGGGCTGACCGGGATCGTGGGCACGTTCTATGTCAAGGAATACCTCGATCTGTCGGCCGCCTACCTGGCGGGGCTTGCGTTCTGGGCGGGGCTGCCCTGGGCGCTCAAGATGCCGCTGGGGCATCTGGTGGACATCATCTGGCGCTGGAAATGGCTGCTGGTCTATCTTGGCGCCGGGCTGATCGGGCTGAGCATGATCATCATGTACCTGGTGATCACGCAGACCGCGATGATGGCGACGGTGATGCCGCCGAGCGCCTGGTTCATCGCCTCCTTCCTGCTGACGCCCTGCGGGCTGGTTCTGCAGGATGCGGTGGCGGACGCGATGTCGGTCGAGGCGGTGCCGCGCGTGGATGCGGAGGGCGCGCCGATCGCGGACGAGGCCAGCCGCGCCATGCATACCACCATGCAGACGCTCGGGCGTTTCGCGCTGATATCCGGCACGGTGGCGGTGGCGGCGATGAATATCTGGATGTTTCGCGGCATCGAGGCGATGGATGATGCCGCCAAGGCGGATATCTATGCGCGCATCTACCTGGTGGCGCTGCTGATCCCGCTCCTGTCGGTTTCGGGGGTGATGTTGGCAGGGGTGCAGAGATACCGCGCCCGCCACAGGATGCTGGGGCGCGGGCTGACGCCGGACGAGACCGATGCGCTGTTCGAGGGGCCGGACGAGAAGACCGAACCGAACCCCTGGTATTTCATCGGCGGCGGTGCCTTCGTGGCGCTGACGCTGGCGGTGGGGCTGGGACAGGTGCCTTACGGCCAGGAGATCGTCTTTGCCGGATCGATGGCGATCGTGCTCTTGCTGATGCGCCAGCTGATCGCGGTGCTTGCGCCCGCGCAGGCGCGCGCGCTGATCGGCACGGCGACGATCATCTTCGTTTTTCGCGCGGTCCCGCGCCCCGGCAACGGGCAGACCTGGTTCGAGATCGACGTGCTGGGATTCGACCAGCAATTCCTGTCGGTCCTGTCGCTGATCACATCAGTGCTGACGCTGGCGGGGCTGGTGGTGCTGCGCCCGCTGATGGCGTCGCGTTCGATCGTGTGGATCTTCGTCATGCTGACACTGGCCGCGGGGCTGCTGAACCTGCCCAATCTCGGGCTCTACTACGGGATCCAGGATATCACCGCGCCGCTGACCGGCGGGGTCGTGGATGCCCGCTTCATCGCGGTGCTGGATACGGCGGTGGAATCGCCGCTGGGGCAGGTCTCGATGATCCCGATGCTGGCCTGGATCGCGCGCAATGCGCCCGGTAACCTGAAGGCGACCTTCTTTGCGGTCATGGCCTCGTTCACCAACCTGGCGCTGTCGGCATCGAGCCTGTTGACGCGCTACCTGAACGAGATATTCACCGTGACGCGTGAAGTCACCGACAGGGAAACCGGCGCTGTCACGGTGCCGGCGGATTATTCCGAGCTTGGCATGTTGCTGATCGTGGTGACCGCCATCACCGTGGGCGCGCCGCTCCTGGTGATCTGGCTGGTGCAGAATTCACGGCTGCGCAGCACCGACTGAGCGGGCGCCCGAGGCGAGGGCGGAGCGAGGGGCCGGCCCCTCGCGCTCCCCGGGATATTTTCAAACAGAAGAAGGCAGGCGCGCGGCGCGTTCAAGGGCCGGGTAGCGCAGGGCAAGGGTGATGCCGCGCGCCACGAAGCTGATCAGCAGCGCCGCCCAGAGCCCGTGATTGCCAAAGAGCGGCAGAAGCAGGAGGACGGCGGCGCCGTAGGCCGCAAGGCTGAGCGCCATCATGTTGCGCATGTCGCGGGTGCGGGTGGCGCCGATGAAGATCCCGTCGAGCATGTAGGGGGCAAGCCCGAGCACCGGCACGGCGACGACCCAGGGCAGATAGGCGCGCGCCGCCGCCTGAACCGCAGGCACCTTGGCCATGAGGTCGATGATGAGGGGGCCGAACAGCGCGAAGCCGAGCGCCAGAGCGATCACCGCGAACCCGCCCCAGAGGCTGGAGAGCTGCGCCGCGCGGCGCAGGCGCGCCACGTCGAAGCGCCCTATCGCCTGCCCCACCAGCGCCTCGGCGGCGAAGGCGAAACCGTCGAGCGCATAGGAGGTGATCTGCAGGAATTGCAGCAGCACCTGGTTGGCGGCCAGCGTCACGTCGCCGAAATCGGCACCGAGAAACAGGAAGGAGATGAAAATCCCCTGAAGCATCAGCGAGCGCAGCAGGATATCGGTATTGACCGAGGCCATGCGCCGCAGCGCGGGCGCGTCGAAGACCCTCGACCAGTCGCGCCATGCAGGCACGAGAAAGGCATCGCGGCAAAGCCAGAGCCCGAGGCCGAGCCCGAACCATTCGGCGATGAAGGTCGCGCTGGCCACGCCCGCCACCCCCCAGCCGAGGCCGAGCACGAACCAGAGGTCGAGCGCGACATTGACCCCGTTCATCGCCAGCTGCACCACCAGCACCGCGCGGGTGCGTTCGAGCGCGATCAGCCAGCCGGTGACGCCGTAAAGCCCTATGATCGCCGGTGCGCTCCAGATGCGGATCGCAAGGTATTCATGCGCGAGGGATTCGACCTCGGCGCTGGCGGGCGCAAGCGCGAAGGCGGCGGCGAAGAGCGGCGCCTGCAAGGCGATCACCAGCAGCCCCCCAAGCCCCGCCACCATCAGCGCGCGCGTCAGCATCGCCGCCACTTCGCCCTGGCGGCCCGCGCCCTGGGCCTGGCTGGTGAGGCCGGTGGTGCCCATGCGCAGGAAGCCGAACAGCCAGTAGAGCCCCGAGAGGATCACCGCGCCGATCCCGACCGCGCCGATCGGTGCCGCCTGCCCCAGTTGCCCGATCACGCCGGTATCGACCGCGCCGAGGATCGGCACGGTGATGTTGGCGAGCACGATGGGAATGGCGATCCTGAGCACGCGGCGATGGGTCAGCGCGCCGGTGACGGGTTCAGCCATCGCGGCGCGGCATCAGGAAATGGCCCGAGGCCTGGGCGAAGGGACGCGCGCGGTTGTCCTGCCAGGCTTCGACGCGGACCGAAGCATAGCGGCGCCCCGAGCGCGCCACCTGAGCGCGCGCATAGGCATCGCGCGGCAGGCCCGAGCGCAGGTAATCGACGGTGAAATCGATGGTCTTGGGCAGGCGCGGCAGGCGGCCCTGCGCCAGTTCGGCGGGATCGAGCGCGCCGGTCTCGATCTCGTGCCAGAGCATCGACCAGCTGAGGCCGATGATCGCCGAAACCTCGAGAAAGGCCGCCGTCGCGCCGCCATGCAGCGCCGGCAGGAGCGGGTTGCCGATCAGCTTTTCGTCAAACGGCATGATCGCGGTCAGCTCGTCGCCGCGCCGATCAAAGGTGATGCCGAGAAAGCGGATATAGGGCACGCCCTCGACCAGCGCGTTGAGCGCGGCATCGCGGCGTTGCTTGACCACCTGGACGGGTTCGGGGTGCTTGCCGGTTTGCTTGCCCGATGCGCTCATGGTTTCGACTCCACGGTAAAGGTGCCGGTTGCGGTGGCGACCGGACGGTCGCCGTCGTCATCCATCGCGCGGGCGCGCACGAAGATCACCGAGCGGGTGACATGGTAGCATTCGGCGCGCGCGCGGATGCGTTGACCCGGCGTGGCCGGTCGCATGTAGTCGATGCGCAGGTCGATCGTGGCGGTCAGGCCGGGATTGTCGGGATGGCTCATCGCCGCCGCCCCGCAGCAGGTATCCATCAAGGCCGAGACCGCGCCGCCGTGAATCACCCCGGTTTCGGGATCGCCGATGAAGCGGCTGTCGTAATCCATGACGATTTCCGCGCTGCCCTCGCCGATCTCGGTCAGGGACATGCCCAGCGCCTGCGAATGCGGGATTGCGGTGATGAACTGTTCGGCGATCCTGGTCTTGTCCACGCTCATGCGGATTCGGCGCCCCCTCTGGGTGTTGCGGCCCCTTTATGGGCCTGAATGCGGGAGGGTCGCAAGGGTGGCGGTTGCTCTTGGCGGGGGGCGGAGCTAACCTCTGGCGGAGGAGTACCCACGGATGGCCGAACAGCGACTGTCATTCAAGGAAATGTGCGCAAGGTTCGACGTGACGCCGCGCACGTTGCGCTATTACGAGTATATCGAGCTCTTGACCCCCGAGCGCGAGGGCCGGTCGCGTTTCTATCGCCCGCGCGAGATCGCCCGGATGACCCTGATCCTGCGGGGGCGCAGATTCGGTTTTTCGCTGGAGGAAATCCGGCAATGGCTGCTGATCTACGAACATGAGGGCACCGAGGCGCAGATGCGCGCCTGGATCGCGCTGGCCGACCGGCAACTGAGCGAGCTGGCCGAGCAGAAGGCGCAGCTGGACGAGACCATCGCCGAGTTGCAGGCGCTGCGCGACGAGACCGACGCGAGCCTGGGATAGGGCCTGCACCGCCGCCCCGCCCTTTGCCATTTCCAGCGATTCACCCACAACTCCGGGCAAGAAACCTGCGCGCGGCGCGGGTTGACCTTGCTTGATCCTGCGTCAACTTCAAAGTGACGTGACGTATCTCTTACGTCAACGTGATCGGGTGTTGTAGCCAAGGGGATGACACCTCAGCTTGGACCCCGACAGACACGCCTCACTTGCGAAGCCGTTTGGGGAATGGACCAATGACCGAAGACACGATGACAATCCGCCAGATGTGCGATGCTTATGACGTGACGCCGCGCACATTGCGATTCTATGAATCCAAGGAGCTTCTGTTTCCCCGTCGCCTGGGCCAGAAGCGCCTGTTCACGCGGCGCGACCGCGCCCGGTTGAAGTTGATCCTGCGGGGCAAGCGCTTTGGTTTCCGGCTTGAGGAAATCCGCCAGCTTCTGGACCTTTACGACCGGGGCGACCAGCAGCTTACGCAGCTGACCCGCGCCTATGCGATCGCCGAGGAGCGGCTGGCAGAACTCAAGCGCCAGCGCGACGAGCTGACCACCGCGATCAGCGATCTCAGCGACCAGATGAAATGGGGCGAGAAGATGATCGCCTCGATCCGGCAGTCGCCGAAGAACGCCGCCGAATAACCGCCCTTCACCGATTTCCAGGGAGAGATTGACCATGCCCAGCTATACCCCGCCCACCAAGGACATGCAGTTCGTGTTGCACGATGTTCTCGAAGTCTCGCAATCCGACATTCCCGGATATGACGAGCTCGACCGCGATTTCACCAGCGCGGTTCTGGAAGAGGCCGGCAAGATCGCCGCCGATGTGCTGGCGCCGCTCAATGCCGTGGGCGACCGGCAGGGCTGCACGCTGGAAAACGGCGTGGTGCGCGTGCCCGAGGGGTTTCAGGCAGCGTTCGACCAGGTGCGCGACGGCGGCTGGACGGCGCTTGATTGCGACCCCGACTATGGCGGGCAGGGCCTGCCCTACCTGATCTCGAGCGCCGTGGGCGAGATGTTCTCGGCGGCGAACATGGCGTTCAACATGTATCAGGGCCTGACGCATGGCGCCTATAACGCCATTCATGCCCATGGCAGCGACGCGCAGAAACAGATGTATCTGCCCAAGATGGTCAGCTGCGAATGGGGCGGCACCATGAACCTGACCGAGCCCCATTGCGGCACCGATCTGGGGCTGATCCGCACCAAGGCGGAACCGCAGGATGACGGCAGCTACAAGATCAGCGGCCAGAAGATCTGGATCTCGGCAGGCGAGCACGACATGTGCGAGAACATCATCCACCTGGTGCTCGCCAAGCTGCCCGACGCACCCGAGGGCGTGAAAGGCATCTCGCTGTTCATCGTGCCCAAGTTCCTGGTCAACGAGGATGGCAGCCTTGGCGCGCGCAACGCGCTGAGCTGTGGCGGGCTCGAGGAAAAGATGGGCATTCACGGCAATGCCACATGCGTCATGAATTATGACGGCGCGACCGGCTTTCTTGTCGGCGAACCGCACAAGGGCATGCGCGCGATGTTCACCATGATGAACGAAGCCCGGCTCGGCGTCGGCCTTCAGGGTTATGCCCAGGGCGAGGTCGCCTATCAGAACGCACTCGGCTTTGCGCTGGAGCGCCTGCAGGGGCGCGACGTGACCGGCACGCAGGCACCCGACAAGCCCGCCGACCCGATCATCGTGCATCCCGATGTGCGCCGCAACCTGATGGATCAGAAGGCCTTCGTGGAGGGCGCGCGCGCCTTCACCTTCTGGGGGGCCTCGCTGATCGACGCGAGCCACCGCAAGGGCGACGAAGAGGCCGAGCAGATGGTTTCGCTGCTGACCCCAGTCATCAAGGGCTTCCTGACCGACAAGGGGTTCGAGACCACGGTGCTGGCGCAGCAGACGCTGGGCGGGTCGGGCTTTACCCGCGAATGGGGGCTTGAGCAGTTCGTGCGCGATGCCCGCATCACCATGATCTACGAGGGCACCAACGGAATCCAGTCGCTGGATCTGGTGGGGCGCAAGCTGGCGCAGAATGGCGGCAAGGCGATCATGGCGTTCTTCGACATGATCAAGGCCTATATCAAGGACAATGCAGGCACCGATGCGGATTTCGACGCGCAGTTCCTCGACCCCCTCAAGGCCGCCAGCAAGGATCTTCAGGCGGCGGGCATGTATTTCATGCAGAACGGCATGAAGAACCCCAACAACGCCCTGTCCGGGAGCTATGATTTCATGCATCTTTTCGGGCATGTCTGCCTGGGGCTGATGTGGGCGCGCATGGCGAAGGCCGCACAGGGCGCGCTGGCGGCGGGGAATGGCGACAGCGCCTTCCTCGAGGCCAAGATCGCCACCGGGCGTCACTATATGGCGCGCCACCTGCCGATGACCGCGACGCATCTGGCGCGCATCGAGACCGGCGCCGATACGGTGATGGCGCTCACGCCCGAGCAATTCGCCAGCGCGGGCTGAGGAGGGCCAGCCCGAAGACGACGAAGAGGACGACGAAGGAGGAGGAGAGAGGATGCCCAAACGCTTTCGCCTGACCCGCCGTTTCAACGCGGCGATGACCGAGGACGGCTATCGTCGCCTGCGCCGCTTCGCGCAGGAGGCGGGCCTCGACGAGGGCGAGGCGCTGTCCTTTCTCTTCGAGAACTTCGACAGTGTGACCGACAGCGACAACCTCACCCACCGGCTGCGGCTGTTCAATTCCGACCTCGAGGCGCGCAAGACATGAGCGGAGCGTTCCAATGACATCGCAATGGATGACGGACGAGCACCGGATGCTTGCCGAGATGACCGGGAAATTCATCACCGAGGAATGGGCCCCCCATTTCGCGCGCTGGAACGAACAGGGCGAGATGGATCGCGAGACCTGGCAACAGGCGGGCGAGCTGGGCCTGCTCTGCCCCTCGATCCCTGAGGAATATGGCGGCGCGGGCGGCGATTTCGGCCATGAGGCGGTGATCTGCATCGAACAGTCGCGCGCCAACCTGGCCAGCTGGGGCAACCCGATCCATTCCGGGATCGTGGCGCATTACATCCTGGCCTATGGCAGCGAGGATCAGAAGAAACGCTGGCTGCCGAAGATGGTCTCGGGCGACCTTGTGGGCGCTCTGGCGATGACCGAGCCGGGCACCGGATCGGACGTGCAGGGCATCAAGACCCGCGCGGTGCGTGACGGCAATGGGTGGCGGCTGTCGGGGCAGAAGACCTTCATCACAAATGGCCAGCACGCCGGGCTGATCGTCGTCGCCGCCAAGACCGACCCGGATGCGGGCGCGCGCGGCATCTCGCTGATGGTGGTGGAAACCGAAGGGGCCGAGGGGTTCAAGCGCGGGCGCAACCTTGAAAAGGTCGGCTGCCACGCGGCGGATACATCCGAGCTGTTCTTCGATGAGGTGGCGATCGCACCCGAGAATATCCTTGGCGGCGAAGAAGGCATGGGCTTTGCCCAGATGATGGACCAGCTGCCTCAGGAAAGGCTGGTCATCGCCTGCGGCGCGCAGGGCGCCATGGAAGGCGCGGTGACGCGCACCATCGCCTATTGCAAGGAGCGCCAAGCCTTTGGCGGACCGCTGACGCAGTTCCAGAACACCCGTTTCCAGCTGGCCGAATGCCAGACCAAGACCCGCGTCGCGCGCGCCTTCCTCGATGACTGCATCGCGGCGCATATCCGGGGCGAACTGAGCGTGGAAACCGCCGCGATGGCGAAATACTGGCTGACCGACACCCAGGGCGAGGTGCTGGATGCCTGCCTGCAGCTTCATGGCGGCTATGGCTACATGGCCGAATACGATATCGCCCAGATGTGGGCGGACGCACGGGTGCAACGCATCTATGGCGGCACCAACGAAATCATGAAGGAACTGATTGCGAGGGGGCTTTGATGGGCCGGGCGGCAGCGCGTGTTTCGGGCGCAGCGCCGGGGGTTTCACACCCCCGGACCCCCGTGGAGTATTTCGGGCAAGATGAAGCGGAGATGTCCACCCCCTCCGATGCGCGGGCCGGCTGGCATCAGGCACCGGAGCGGGGCTTCACCTTGCACGGTCATCGGCTCTCCAGCCTGTTCCGCACCGACAAGGAAAGCGTATCGAGGTTAATCTCTGGTAAACCCGTCCCGGCTTCATCTTGCCGGAAATACTCATGAGCGACAGACAGGACGCGCACAGCGCAGGAGGATCGCGATGACCATCGAACTTTATTGTTTTGGCGAAAGCGGCAATGCCTACAAGGCGGCGCTGGCACTGGAATTGTCGGGGATGGACTGGACCCCGGTCTATGTCGATTTCTTCAATGGCGAGACCCGCGGCGAAGCGTTTCGCGAGATCAACCCGATGGGCGAGGTCCCGGTGCTGCGCGACGGCGACGTGACCTTGACGCAATCGGGGGTCATGCAGATGTATGTCACGGAAAAGACGGGGCGTTTCGGCGGCACAACGCCCGAGGAGGCGCGCGAGGTGATGCGCTGGATGTTCTGGGACAATCACAAGATGTCGAGCCAGGCCGGGATGACACGGTTCCTGATGAATTTCCTGCCCGAGGAGAAGCGCCCCGAGGGCGTGATCCCCTTCATGCAGGGGCGTCTGAAATCCGCCTATGCCACGCTTGATGCCCATCTCGCGGGGCGCGACTGGATCGTCGGCGAGGGCGTCACCAATGCCGACCTGTCCTGTTGTGGCTACCTGTTCTACCCCGAGCCGTTCGGTTTCGAGCGCGCGGCCTGGCCCGAGATCGACCGCTGGCTGGCGAATATCGAGCGCCTGCCCGGCTGGAAACACCCTTATGAGCTGATGCCCGGATCCCCCGCGGACCGGGCCTGAGAGAGGAGACGACGATGTCTGACGCCTATATCTATGACGCCGTGCGCACCCCGCGCGGCAAGGGCCGCAAGGATGGCGCGCTGCACGAGGTCACCAGCGTGCGCCTTTCGGCGGATGTGCTGAACGCCGTCAAGGCGCGCAACGGGCTTGACGGCCATGCCGTCGAGGACGTGATCTGGGGCAATGTCACGCAGGTGAAGGAACAGGGCGGTTGCCTTGCGCGCACCGCGGTTCTGGCCTCGGAGCTGGACGAGAGCATCCCCGGCCTTGCGATCAACCGCTTTTGCGCCTCGGGCATGGAGGCGGTCAACCTGGCCGCCAACCAGGTCATGGGCGGCGCGGGCGATGGCTATATCGCGGGCGGCGTCGAGATGATGGGCCGCGTCGCGATGGGCAGCGATGGCGCTGCGATCGCCGTCGATCCCAGCGTGGCGATGGAGAGCTATTTCGTGCCCCAGGGCATCAGCGCCGACATCATCGCGACCGAGTTCGGTTTCAGCCGCGACGAGGCCGACGCGCTGGCGGTGGAAAGCCAGAACCGGGCCGCCGCCGCCTGGGCCGACAACCGCTTTGCGAAATCCATCGTCGGGGTGAAGGACCAGAACGGTCTGAGCATTCTTGACCGGGACGAATACATGCGCCCTGGCACCGACATGCAGAGCCTGGGCGCGCTCAAGCCCAGCTTCAAGGACATGGGCGAGGTCATGCCGGGTTTCGACGCGGTGGCGAAGCTGAAATACCCGCACCTTGAGGCGATCAACCATATCCACCACGCGGGCAACAGCTCGGGCATCGTGGACGGGGCCGCCGCCGTGCTGGTGGGCTCGAAGGCATTCGGCGAGAAATGGGGCCTCACCCCGCGCGCCCGCATCCGCCAGACCACCAAGATCGGCACCGATCCCACGATCATGCTGACCGGCCCCGTGCCAGCCACCGAAAAGGCGCTGAAGGACAGCGGCATGAAGATCGGCGATATCGACCTTTTCGAGGTCAACGAGGCCTTCGCTGCGGTCGTGCTGCGCTTCATGCAGGCCTTCGATGTCGATCCCGGCCGGGTCAACGTCAATGGCGGCGCGATCGCCATGGGCCACCCGCTGGGCGCCACCGGCGCGATCATCATCGGCACGCTGCTCGACGAGTTGGAGCGCAGCGACAAGGAAGTCGGGCTTGCCACGCTTTGCATCGCGTCCGGCATGGGCGCGGCCACGATCATCGAGCGGGTTTGAGCCGCGGCGAAGGGAGATTAGGACAATGACCGATTTCACGATGGAAAAAGGCGCCGATGGCGTCGCCGTGATCACCTGGGACACGGCTGGCAAGTCGATGAACGTGATGAACGAGCAGGGATTCCTGGACCTCGAGGCGCTGATCGACGACGCGCTGGCCGATGATGGCGTCAAGGGCGTCGTCATCACCAGCGGCAAGGAGGGCAGCTTTGCCGGGGGCATGGACCTCAATGTCATCGCAAGGATGCGCGACGATGCGGGCGACGAACCCGCGCGCGGCCTGTTCGAGGGCGTGATGGGCATGCATGCCATCCTGCGCAAGATCGAGCGCGGCGGCATGGACGACAAGAACAAGGGCGGCAAGCCGATCGCGGCTGCCCTGCCCGGCACGGCGCTGGGGATCGGGCTGGAAATCCCGCTGGCCTGCCACCGGATCTTTGCCGCCGACAACCCCAAGGCCAAGATCGGTCTGCCCGAGATCATGGTCGGCATCTTTCCCGGCGCGGGCGGCACGACGCGGCTGGTGCGCAAGCTGGGGGCAATGGCGGCGGCGCCGTTGCTGCTGGAGGGCAAGCTGAACGATCCGAAAAAGGCCAAGACCGCCGGGGTGGTCGACGAGGTCGTGCCCGCAGGCGAGCTGCTGGACAAGGCCCGCGAATGGGTTCTTTCGGAGCCCGCGATCGTCAAGCCCTGGGACGAGAAGGGATACAAGATGCCCGGCGGCGAGCCCTATCACCCCGCCGGGTTCATGACCTTCGTCGGCGCGAGCGCGATGGTCAACGGCAAGACCCAGGGCGCCTTCCCTGCCGCCAAGGCTCTGCTGAGCGCGGTCTATGAAGGCGCGCTGGTGCCCTTCGACACCGCCCTCAGGATCGAGGCGCGCTGGTTCACCAACGTGCTGATGAACCCCTCGTCCAGCGCGATGATCCGTTCGCTCTTCATCAACAAGGAGGCGCTGGAAAAGGGCGCCAACCGGCCCGATGCACCCGACCAAAAGGTGAAGAAGATGGGCGTGATGGGGGCCGGCATGATGGGCGCGGGCATCGCGCTCGTATCGGCCCAGGCGGGCATCGAGGTGGTCCTGATCGACCAGAAGCAGGAGGCCGCCGACAAGGGCAAGGCCTACAGCGCCGACTACATGGACAAGGGCATCAAGCGCGGCAAGGCGACCGAGGACACGAAAGCCGCGCTGCTGGACCGTATCACCGCGACCACGGATTATGCCGCGCTCGCGGGCTGCGATCTGGTGGTCGAGGCGGTGTTCGAGGACCCCGGCGTCAAGGCCGAAGTGACCGGCAAGGTGCTTGAGGTCGTCGGCCCGGACTGCATCTTTGCCACCAATACCTCGACCCTGCCGATTTCAGAGCTGGCCAAGGCATCGGACAGCCCCGAGAGCTTCATCGGCATCCACTTCTTTTCGCCGGTCGAAAAGATGCACCTGGTCGAGATCATCAAGGGCAAGAAGACCGGCGCGCGCGCCGTCGCCAAGGCGCTGGACTACGTGCGCCAGATCCGCAAGACGCCGATCGTGGTCAATGATGCGCGGTTCTTCTATGCCAACCGCTGCATCATTCCCTATATCAACGAGGGCATCCGCATGGTCGCCGAAGGGGTCACGCCCGCGCTGATCGACAATGCGGCGCGCCAGCTGGGTTTCCCGGTGGGGCCGCTGCAACTGGTGGACGAGACCTCTATCGACCTTGGCGCCAAGATCGCGCGCGCCACGAAGGCGGCGATGGGCGATGCCTATCCCGACGGGGCGGTCGACGAGGTGATCTTCTGGATGGAAGGCGAAGGGCGGCTGGGCCGCAAGGCCAATGCGGGTTTCTTCGACTATGACGACAAGGGCAAGCGGCAGGGCTACTGGAGCGGCCTGGCCGAACGGTTCCCGCCCGCGGATGAACAGCCCGACCTGACCGAGGTGCAGCATCGCCTGATGTTCGCACAGGTGCTGGAAGCGGTCCGCGCGCTGGAGGAAGGCGTGCTGGAAGACATCCGCGAGGGCGATGTCGGCGCGATCCTGGGCTGGGGTTTCGCACCCTGGTCGGGCGGGCCGTTCAGCTGGCTCGATATCATCGGCACGCCCTATGCCGCCGAACGCTGCGACCAGCTGGAAGCGGCACATGGCGAGCGCTTTGCCTGCCCTGCCCTGCTGCGCGAGATGGCCGAGTGCAACCAGAGCTTCTATCGTCGCTTCGCCCCGGACACCGAAGCCGCCGCCTGACGGCCGGCACATGCAAGAGCAACAGGCGCGGCCCCCCTCTGCGGGGCCGCGTTTTTGCGTTCCGGCGCCTCGAAAGACCGCTTTGTGACAGGCCATGCGCGCGAAACCGGCCTAAGCTGGCCGAGGCGGTGATCGCCGCGCTGGATCAGGAAATCGCCTGGATGCGCGGCTGGCTGGCCGCGCATGGCCGCTGACCCGGACCGCAGGGATCGCGCTTCACGTTCGCCGCTTCAGAAGGACGACACCGCCGCGCGCATGTCCCGTGGCCTCGGAACGCTGTCGGTCGACAGCTCGATCTCGATCTGCGCGGCCAGAGCGCGCGCATCGTCAAGCGGCAGCACCGTGTAGAGCGGGCCTTCGTCGTCCTGCATCGCCCGGTCCAGAAGATCGCGCGACGAGGGCGCAAAGAACAGCGCACCGCTCTCGTCGAACACCACCTGATCCTCGGCGAAATGCAGCACCACGACCTTTTGGTCGCGTTCGGGGGGCACGCGCGCAATGCCGCGGATGCCTTCCAGCACCTCACCCGGCAACAATGCGAAGGGATCGCCGTAAAGCATCTCGGCGGCGTCGCTTTCCAGCAGCATCGCCTGATCGGGCAACACCCGGATCACCGCTCGGTTGCCCAGCGCGCCACGCGGCACTTCGAGCGGCCAGAACCGGCGCGGACAGGCGCTGTCGCCGCTCCAGAGCGGATCGCGCAGCACCTCCGTCACGCGCTGGAGACCGGCATCGAAAGTCAGGACCTTGTCGCCCATCGTGATCGCCTCGACAGGGCGCCAGCCCATTGCCGTCGCGATACGGGTGCCTTCAACCAGTCCGGTCATGACACCTGTTGCTCCGCCGTCATAGGATCCGCCATATTCAGCCATGCGTTGGGCCCCCCAGGGCGCGCAGACAACCATGCCAACATTCCTATCCTTTCTGTCGGCCGGTGCATCCGGCCAATCCTCAGGGTTGAGGCCATGTGCCATGATTCTCTTGCCCCTGTTTGGTCGGGAAAGTGGCGAAATCTGGGCATTGTTGTCGTGATGTCGCCAGAGAGGTAAATCGGCGGTTAATTGGCCAGGCGCAGACGCATTATCGCGGCGCGCCGAATCCGTAGCCGAATCGCGCGATGTCCTCTCGACAGATCGTGGCGAGGGTTTCGGCGTCGCGGTCGCTGTAGGACGCGCGGAAATCGCGTGGCCGCGACGAGCGATTCGCGACCTCCAGTTCCAGGCGGAATCCCAGATGCGCCCAAAGCGGGGCGCTGTCCTCTTCAAGATGTTCGAGCCGGATATAGGCGCGGCAATATTCCTGCCCGTCGGCGGCGCGCATATAGCTGCCATAGGGGGATGCGCGAAACGCGCTCACTGTCTGAGGATCGTTGAGGAAGCCACTGAAATCGCGGGATTTCGCCAGGGCGACGGCGGGGTGGTCAAAGCCCTGTTCGCGCAGCCAGTGGTAATAGCTGACCATCCGGTCCCAGGGGTTGCGCACCAGCGTGAAGGTGAAGGCCGACGCGATCTGGGCCGATGGCACCAGTCCGTCGATATCGGCAAGGGTCGAATGCTTCCAGAGCCGCCCGGCGCTGGCCGCGCCCGCCAGCCGTTTGCGGCGCTTCTGCGCCTTGGGCGTGTCCCCGATCAGGATGTCGTCCTTCATCGCCCGCCCCTCCAGCGCCAGCGCCATCGAGGTGCCGCCGGTCTTGGGAATATGCACGAAGATATAGCTGCGCCCGGACGAGATGATCATGCACCAGACGCTAGAACAGCGCGCGCAGGGGCAAAAGAGACTAAGTTTGCCGCGCAACACTCTTTTCATTTGCGCGACACCTGCGCACTATCGCGTCCCGCCGGGAGGGCGGATTTCAACAAGGGGGAGGACCATAATGGGCTGGATGGCAGATGAAACCGGGCTTGAGCGCAACAGCGCCAATTTCGTGCCGCTGACACCGCTGTCGCATCTGCGCCGCGCGGCGCAGCTGTTTCCAGATCACGAGGCGGTCGTCTATCGCGGCATCCGGCGCAATTACAGCGAATATCACGAACGCTGCACGCGGCTGGCCTCGGCGCTGGCCAAGCTCGGGGTCGCGCCCGGTGATGTGGTCTCGACCCTGCTGCCCAACCTGCCCGCCCATGCCGAGGCGCATTTCGGCGTGCCCGCCTGCGGCGGCGTTCTCAACGCGATCAACACGAGGCTCGAGGCCGGGACCATCGCCTATATTCTCGATCACGGCGGCGCCAAGGTGCTGCTGGCGGATCCGCAATTCGTGCCGGTCGCAGCCGAGGCTTTCGAGGAGATGGAGAACGAGCCGCCGATCCTGATCGAGGTGGCCGATGACGAGGCCGGGGAGAT